>ERZ1066135.522-NODE-522-length-19758-cov-6.983404_pt1 | contig 19758 bp, 17 predicted proteins | sample MGYA00382782_ERZ1066135 | MGnify/ENA primary metagenome ERZ1066135 (study PRJEB33369, sample SAMEA5778365) | biofilm metagenome | biome: Industrial cooling water; feature: Water cooling tower basin; material: Biofilm | place: United Arab Emirates | collected... | reverse complement strand
GTGCGTACGGACATAGCGAGGTGGTGGGGTGCCCATGACGGGACTCCGCGAGGCCCTGCGCCTCCTGGTGATCACCGACGATCTGCGGGACGGCGTCGTGGGACTCGTCTCGCGCGCGGCAGCGGCCGTGGAGGGTGGAGCGACGATGATCCAAGTGCGCCTCAAACATGTGGAGGCCCGGACGTTGGCGGAAGTGACACGCGCGGTGGTGCAGGCGGTGCCGGTCCCGGTGCTGGTGAACGACCGTGCCGATGTGGCGATCGCGGCGGGCGCGCATGGCGTGCATGTGGGCCCCGACGATGTGCCCGTGGAGGCGATCCGTCGCTTCGCACCACCGGGGTTCGTGATCGGCGCCTCGCTGGGCGCGGGCGATGACCCCACGGCCCTCGGCAGCGCCGATTACGTCGGGATCGGTCCGGTGTTCGCGACGGCGAGCAAGACCGATGCGGGCGCCGCGTTGGGCGTGGCCGGCTTCACCGCGCTGCGGGCCCTCGGTGCGCGCCCCACGGTGGCGATCGGGGGCATCACGGCGAGCCATGCGGCACTGCTCCGCGACGCGGGTGCCGACGGCGTGGCGGTGATCCAGGCGGTGATGGCGCAGGCCGATCCACGGTCGGCGGCGCAGGCGCTGCGGCGGGCGTTCGGCACATGACGGCGCTGGCCGTGGTCACGCATCGCGGCGCGGCGCGCTGGGCGCAGGGGCACCCGTGGATCTTCCGCAGCGAGGTGCGGGAGCGCCCATCGACCGCCGCGGGGGCCGTGTTGGTGCAGGATCCCCATGGGGTGCGCTTGGGCTGGGCGCTGTGGAGCCCGGCGTCCGAGATCTCGCTGCGACTGCTGGACCGCGACGCGAACGCGCGCATCGACGGGGCGTGGTGGGAGGCGCGGATCGGCGCGGCCCTTGCGCGGCGTGCGCCGCTGGAGGGGCTGACCAATGCGTATCGCGTCGTGCACGGTGAGGGCGACTACCTGCCCTCGCTGGTGATCGACCGCTACGACCAGTGGGTGGTGCTGCAGTTGCTGAGCGCGGGTCTCGAGGCCTTCCGTGCCGAGATCGTGGCGGCGGTCGATCGCGTGCTGCGCCCGGCGGGGATCCTCGCGCGGCATGATGTGTCGGTCCGCGCGCGTGAAGGCCTGCCCACGGCGGTCGAGCTGCTCGCGGGCGAGGTCCCCGAGACGATCGAGGTCCACGAGCACGGGGTGCGGTATCTGGCCGCGCCACGCGAGGGACAGAAGACCGGTGCGTTCCTGGACCAGCGCGAGCATCGGGTGCTGATCGGCGCGCTCGCCCGCGGACGGGCCCTCGACTGCTTCAGCTATCATGGCTCGTTCGCGCTGCATCTGGCGGGCCGCGCGTCGGAGGTGACGGCCGTGGACATCTCCGCCGCCGCGCTGGCCCGCGTCGACGCGCACGCCGCGCGCAACGGGTTCACGAACATCCGCGCGGTCGAGGCCGATGTGTTCGAGTACCTGGCCGCGCAGGAGCGGGCCGGCGCGCGCTTCGACACCATCGTCGTCGATCCCCCGGCGTTCGCGAAGCACAAGGCCAGCGTACCCGCCGCGCTGCGCGGGTACCACGAGATCAATCGCCGCGCGATGCGTCTGCTGGCGCCGGGCGGCGTACTGCTCACCGCGAGTTGCAGCTTCCACGTCACCAAGCCGCTGTTCTGGGAGATGCTGCAGCGTGCGGCGTCCGAAGCGGGCGGGCGCTTGTCGCTGCGGAGCCTGACGGGGCAGGGTCTCGATCACCCCGAGCTGCTGACGGTGCCCGAGACCGGATACCTCAAGGGCGCGGTCATCCAGCGCGACTAGCGCTGGCAGCCCGGGCACCAGTAGGTCGAGCGTCCGGACTGCGTTACGCGGGCGACCCGCGTCCCGCAGCGCGTACAGGGGAGCCCCTCCCGGTCATACACCTGCCACAGGTCGTGCCCCTGCTGGTCCTGGTAGCGCTGCGCGGGTGCCTGCCGCAGCACCTGCTTGATGGCCGCCACGAGCGCGGTGATCGACTCCGGCGGCAACGCGGACGCCACGCGCTGCGGCGCGAGCGCCGCGTGCCAGCAGGCCTCGGCCGCGTAGATGTTGCCGAGCCCGGCCACGATGCGCTGATCGAGCAAGGCAGGTTTGATCGCGCTGCGCGTCGTGGCGAGTGCGGCCGCGAGCACGGCCGGCGTGAAGCCGCGCGCGAGCGGCTCGGGGCCGAGGGCCAGCTGCGGCGGCGCATCGGAGGCGTGGTACGTCACGGTGCCGAGCGCGCGGGGATCGACGAAGGCCACGCGCGTGTCGGCGTCGGTGTGGATCACGAGCCGCGTGTGCGGCGGCAGCGGCATCGCGGGCGGGAGCGCGCGCCAGTCCCCGGTCATGCGGAAGTGGACGAGCAGGGTGGAGCCGTCGTCGAGGTGCAGGAGCTGGTACTTGCCGCGGCGTTCGAGGCGCACGATGCGGCGGCCGGCCACGCGACGACGGTGTCCGGCGGGCAGCGCGGCGGCGAAGGCGGGATGGCGCGGCTCGACGCGCCGGATCCGACGCGCGAGGAGGGCCGGACGGATCCGCCGCAGTGCGGCAGCGACTTCGGGGAGTTCGGGCATCGATGGAGCAGCCGTGGGTGACGTTCGGGGCGGTCCCTCGTCCTCGCTCCTGAGGGCGTGTGTCTTGTCCCGGACGCGCGAGACGTTACATTCGTGATGTTCCAACCCCTCACGCCGCCGATGGGTTTCTCGACTCGATTCTCGCTGAAGCAAGAGTACGACGCGTTCGTGGAACGCGAAGTCGAGGACTACAAGGAACGCTTGCCGCGTTCCGCGATCCTCAAGATCGCCGACGAAGCGGTCCTGCGCCTGCACGAGCAGGAGCAGGTGGCGTTGAATGAGATCCTCCTCTGCGACGAGGTGGACCGGATCATCACCGCGCGCTTGCGGATCCCCTCGTTCGGGACCTGGTCGCGCAAGCGACGCAAGGAACTGGCGACGCTGCGCCGCCCCGAAGCGTGGGGCTTGGCCGCCGACGCACCGCTGGTGCGGAACTGCCCCACCGTGACCGGCGCCCACGTTCTGGTCTCGCACCCACAGCATCAGACGGCCGCGCTGTTCCTGGCGGCGAACGGCTGCACGGTGAGCGCGCTGGAGCAGGAGGAGGATCACGTCGCCCGCGTGATGGAGATGGCGACGCAGCACGGGCTGGCCACGCGGGTGCAGCCCTGGGTCGGATCGCTCGACGGCTGGGCCCCGGACGAGCCGTTGTCGGCGGTGATCTGCTCGCAGGCGGCCTTCACAGGGCTGAGCGAGGAGCAGCGCTCGCGCGTGCTGGCGGTGCTCCAGAGCGCGACCCGCGACGGTGGCGTGCACCTGGTGGAGACGCTGGTGGCGGGTCAGCAGCTGCTGGACCTGGCCGAACTGGAGCGCTGCTACGCCGGCTGGTCGATCAGCGTGGAGTCTGAGGGCGGCGGACTGGGCAGCACATTCGTGGCGAAGAAGGTCGCGTAGCGTATCGATTTGACACGCGCAGTCGTGTCACGATGTGACGGCGACTGCGCTCGGCGCCCACGCTGACAGCCGCAACATCATACGGATCAATCACTTACCGCGCCGCGTTTGCGTGGCACGTTTCGTGCTTCCTCTTGTGGGACGTTATGGTCACTCGCGTGGCGATGTTCGCCACCGCCGATCGTGATCGATCTGCAGCATGCACACGCGCCCTTGGCGCGGGAGTCTCACGATGGAACGCCTCATGGCCGCAGGACAGGACGACGACATCGTCGGGATCGTGATCTCGCGCGGCAGTCGCGCGCAGGACGAGCCGCGCTTTTCGATGTACGTCTGGGGTCCTGCTGAGCAGGAACCCGAGCTGCCGCAGCAGCGCGTGGCGTAGGCTGCCGGCGCGACAGCGCGCCCGACCCGCCCGAACCGAAAACACGAACGCCGGCCTGTGGGAGCCGGCGTTCGTGTTTTCGTTCCAAGCGCGACTAGCGCTTCTTCGCGGCCTTCTTGGCGGTCTTCTTGCGCGCGACCTTCTTCGCGGCCTTCTTCACCGTCTTCTTGGCCGCCTTCTTCGCGACCTTCTTCCGCGTCACCTTCTTCGCGGCCTTCTTCACCGTCTTCTTCGCGGCCTTCTTGGCCGCCTTCTTCTTGGCAGGCATCGTGTTGCTCCTTGAAAGGAGGTTGCTGACACTCGAACGTTCCCCCGGTGGATCGTCGAGTGGGATCCGCCGCGACCGCTGCCAGCGATACGCGTCGGAGTCGTGGCGCGGTCCGTGACCGCGCATGAACGATCACGTGATTCGCATCACGCCGAACGAGAAGGGATGGGAATGCGGTCGGGCGCGGTGGCCACGACGATGGATGGGGAGACGGCGACGCCCCCGCGCGTCGCGTGACGCGAACGGGGTGGAAGTGTGCTCCGCGGACGTTGCTCGTGGTGACGAGCCGTAGGCGGGAAGGTGCAACACGCTGTCTCTTCGCGAAGATGCCACGCAGTACCCTCGGACCGATGTCCGGTTGGTCGCTGTCCGCGAATATAGGAGCACCGCGAACTCCGCGCAATAGCACGCACCGTCCGGCGGTGCGCACCCCATCACTGCAGGGACGTGTGCGCGGCGCGATGCGCAACCGGCGGCGCTTACGCCACGCATCCCGCCATGCGAGTTTCCAGCAGGTGCGGCGGCGCGCATCACGCGTGCGGCGCACATCAACATTCTCGGGAGATCATGCGCGTGAGAGCGCTTGTGAAACGCAGTGCAGGACCGGGGTTCGTGCTGGCCGAGGTGCCGCAGCCCGAGATCCGCGACGACGAAGTCTTGATCCGCGTCCGCAACGCCGGGGTCTGCGGCACCGACGTCCACATCTATACGTGGGACGCGTGGGCCCAGGGCCGCTGCCGCCCCCCGTTCATCGTCGGCCACGAGTTCGCTGGCGAGGTCGCGGCGGTCGGGGCGCTGGTCACCGACGTGCGCGTCGGCGACCGCGTGACCGCCGAGGGACACATCGTCCCGCCGCTGTCCTACTTCAGCCGCACGGGCCAGGCGCATGTGGATCCGGCGACGCGCATCATCGGCGTGGACCGCGATGGCTGCTTCGCCGACTACATCGCGATGCCCGCGAGCAACGTCTGGCACCTGGATGACGCGATCCCCTTCGAGATCGGCGGCATCCATGACCCGATGGGCAATGCCTTCCACACCGCGCTGACGGCGAACATCCCCGGCAGCGTCGTGCTGGTCACCGGCTGCGGCCCGATCGGCTGTTTCGCGGTGGGGATCGCGAAGGCGGCGGGCGCTTCGTGCGTGATCGCCACGGATCCCAACCCGACGCGCCGTGCGCTGGCGCTGCGCATGGGTGCGCACGAAGCAGTGGCCCCCCAGGACGCCGCCGACGCCGTCGCCCGCGGGTCGCGCGGGCTCGGCGCCGACGTCGTGCTCGAGATGTCGGGCGTGCCGGCGGCCGTGCATCAGGCCTTCGCACTCGCGCGCCCCGGGGGCCGTGTGCAGCTGCTCGGCATCCCCTCGTCGACGATCGACATCGACTTCGCCACGGAGATCATCTTCAAGGGGCTGACCGTCTATGGGGTCGTCGGCCGCCGGATGTACGACACGTGGTTGCAGATGACGCAGTTCCTCCGCTCGGGCGCCTTCGACCCGACGCCGGTGATCACACACCGCCTGCCGCTCGAAGCCTTTGACGAGGCCATGCGTCTCATCCAGGGCGGTGAGGCCGGCAAGGTGGTCTTCGAACTCTAGACCGATGCCCAACGCTGCCTTCCAAGCGTCCCTGCAGGCCGAACTCGAGGCCCTGCACGATGCCAAGACGTACAAGGAGTTGATGTACCTCGACTCACCGCAGTCCGCCGAGGTGGAGATCGAGGGCCGCGGTCGCGTGCTGATCCTGTCGTCGAACAACTACCTCGGCCTCTGCGACGAGCCCGCGGTGATCGCGGCGGGACAGGCCGCCCTGACCCGCTATGGGGCCGGGACGGGCTCGGTGCGCTTCATCTGCGGCACCTTCACGGTGCACCGCGCGCTGGAGACGGCGCTCGCGCGCTTCGTCGGGACCGAGGCCGCGCTGTCGTTCGTGTCCTGCTGGAACGCCAACGAAGGGCTGACCGCGTCGATGGTCCAGGAGGGCGACTTCGTGGTGTCCGACGCGCTGAACCACGCGTCGATCATCGACTCGATCCGCCTCGCCAAGGCGATGACCAAGTGCAGCACGGGCGTGTACAAGCACGGCGACCTCGACGACCTGGTCGGCAAGCTGCGCGACGCAGCCGGTGCCCGGCGGCGCATCATCTGGACGGACGGTGTGTTCTCGATGGAAGGCAGCATCTGCAAGCTGCCCGAGCTGGTCCAGATCGCACGGGACCACGATGCGATCCTCGTCATGGACGACTCGCATGCGACCGGCGTGCTGGGCGCGACCGGTCGTGGCACGGCGGAGCACTTCGGCCTCGTCGGCGAGGTCGATGTGATCACGTCGACGTTGGGGAAGGCGCTCGGCGGGGCCGCCGGTGGTTTCGTCGCGGGGTCGGCGGCGCTCTGCGATGTGTTGACGCAGCGGTCGCGGCCGCAGCTGTTCTCGAATGCGCTGCCGCCGACGGTGGCCGCGAGTGCGCTCGCCGCCGTGCAGGCGATCGAAGCGGAACCGGCGCGGGTCACGCGGCTCCGGGAGAACGCGCTGTTCTTCCGTGCGGCGATGCAGGAAGCGGGGTTCGATCCCATGCCTGGCGAGACGCCGATCGTACCGATCCTGATCGGCGAGACCGCGACCGCGATCCGCATGAGCCGCCTGCTGCTGGACGAAGGCGTGTTCGTGACCGGGTTCGGGTTCCCGGTGGTGCCGCACGGCACGGCCCGGGTGCGCTGCCAGATCAGCGCCGCGCACACGCCCGAGCAGCTCCGCCGCGCGGTGCAGGCCTTCGTCGCGGCCCGGGCGCGTCTGTAGGCAGCGACCGCCGGGACGAGCACCGCGATGGCGCGCCGGACCGGGGCGCTGTCGCCGGGGAGGGCGCGGCTCCGTTACTTGGGGGTCGCGCCCTTCGTCTCTCTCCAGAATCCCCGCGACCTGTCGCGGGGTTCGGGTCGGGGATCCGCACGCGCGCGGAGCACTCCGTCCGGTGTCGTTCCTTCGCCGAGAGGTCTCTCGCATGCGTGCCGCTCGACTGGTGGGCTCTGCCGCCCTCCTGCTGGTCCCCGCCCTCGTTGGCGCTCAGGAGAAGCATCCCTTTTCGGACTCCTGGTTCTGGGGTGCGAAGGGAGGTGCGACCTTCTTCAAGACGGAGATCGCGAGCACGACGGCCCCGTTGATCGGCGTCGACTGGCTCATCACGCGATCGAAGGTCGGCCTGCATGTCGGGCTCGATCAGTCGTACTTCGAGGCGGTGTCGACCGTCGCCGATGCCCCGACGCGCGGCGTGGTGCGCCGCGTGGACATCCGCGACCTGCGCCGCTTCACCTTGTCGAGTGTGACGTTCCCGTACGTGTGGCGCGAGTCGGTGCGCCCCTATGCGGGGCTCGGCATGGCGTTCAACTTCGTGCCGCGTGCCGGCCCGCAGGGCGACCAGTTCGCGAGCCCGGAGGCGCGGGACACCGTGCTGGCGCGCATCAACGATGTGAAGGCGCGTGTGTCGCTGTTGGGCACCGTAGGCGTGCAGGCGAACTGGCGTCGCTTCGCGCCGTTCATCCAAGCGCAGGTGATGCCGACGCAGGGGCGCGGCGAGTTCCTGATCAACGGCGATCGCTTGACGTATGTGATCGAAGGCGGCCTGCGCATCAATGCCGCGCGGGCGGTGGAGCGCATGCGCTGAGTGTGAGGGGGGGAGAGATGCCACAGGGGCGGTGACCGCGATGGTCACCGCCCCTGTGCGTTCTCGGTCGTGCGTGTGCGCCGGTCTCAGGCCTTCTTCGCCGGCTTCTTCTTCGCCGCCGGGGCCTTCTTGGCGGCGGGCTTGGCGGTGGCTGCGGGGGCCGACTTCGCCGCGACCGCGGGCTTCGCGGCAGGCGCCGCCGGCTTCGCGGCGGCCGGCTTTGACGGCGCCGGCTTGGCCGACGCAGGCTTCGCCTCAGGCGTCTTCGCTGCGGTGGAGCGCTTGCCCCCGTCCTTCGGCTTCGCCCCCTTCTGCGCCGGTGCCTTCGCCGGCGCGGCGGGCGTCACCTCGGCGGCCACGACGGTCGGCGTCGCGACGCTGGGCGCGGCGGGCGCCGGCGCACTGGGCGCCGTGTCGAGTTCCACCACGCCGACGCTCAGCAGGTCCGCCGGGATCTCCTTCCCACGGCCACCACCGGCGCGACGCCCGACGATGGAGCGCGTGGTCGCCACGACCGGCGCCGGGTTCGCGGCCTCGTGCGCGGCGGCCGCGATGTTCAGCTGCTCCGTCACCGTCGGGGCCGACGCCGCCGGCGACGCCTCGTAGGACTGCCCTCGCTTGCGCAGGTCGATCACCGACGCATCATGCGCATCGCGCAGGATCCGCGTGAACATACGCTCGGCGAGACTCTCGCTGTCGCGGCCCAGCAGCGCGAAGGCGCGCTGGCGCACCGTCTCAGCGGGCGCAGCGGTGTCGACGGTCGCGACCTCGGCGACGGCACGCCGCACGAGGTCGAAGGCCTCGTCGCGCGACAGCCGCTCGCCACTCACGCCGATCGACGGGTCGACCGGTGGGAGATCCGCAGCGGTCGGGGCCACTGCGGCGGCGGGTGCCGCGGCCGTCTCGGTGGATGTCGCCGGCGTGCCCGACGCGGCATCGCCGCTGCTGCGCGGACGATCCTCGCGATCGCGGTCACGCCCACGGCCCCCACGGCGACCACGACGACCACGACCCTCGCGGCCCTCGCGCTCCTCGGCGGGCTTGTCGGCCACGGTGGCCGGCGCCACTGCGGCGTCCGCGCTTCGCACTGCCGCGGCTGCCGGAGCGGCGACACCGGTGGCGGGCCCGACCTCCAGCTGTCCGTTCTCGAGCTTCGTGACCTTGAGCAGTCCACGCTGGGCCGCATCCTGACAGAAGCGCGAGAACTTCGCGGCGCCGGTGTTCTTCTCGTCGAAGCTGGGGTCGATCTCCTGCATGACCTGCTTGAGCCGGTCGGCGCGCATGACATCGCCATTGCGCTGCATGCGGCCGATGGCCTCGACCACGAGCTGCCACGGATCCCACTTCACCAGCTCTTCCTCGCTGGTCTTCACCAGGCCGGCGAGGGCGTTGTACGAGTAGTACTCGTCGCAGTTCTGCACGAGCAGATCGCTCGACGACTCGCGGATGCCGACGCCGATGACGTACTTGCCGTACTCCTTGAGCTTCAGCACGAGGCTGGAGAAGTCGGAGTCCCCGGAGAGCAGGATGAAGGTGCCGATCTCGGGACGCGTGAACACCAGCTCGATGGCGTCGACCGCGAGGCGGATGTCGGTGGCGTTCTTCTTGGACGAGCCGTAGGCGGGCGCGAAGATCAGGTCGATCGACGACTCCGAGAGCGGCACGATGTACTGCGGATAGCGGCGCCAGTCGGCGTAGGCGCGCTGGACGGCGACCTTCCCCTTGACGATGTCCGACGAGAGCAGATTGCGCAGCTCGGTCTGGAGATCCGAGCGGATCCCCATCGTGACGTTGTCGAAGTCGATCAGGAGGGCGGCGTTGGGCGAGGTGGCGGCATGGGTGGCGCTGGCACCTGGGCCCCGGTGCAACGGGGCGATGGGCGCGCGGGTGGGCGCGCTCCGAACGGGACGGACGGGCATGACCTCAGAGGTGATGTGCTCGCGGCCCGCGCGCCCCGGCAGAACACCATGCTCCGCCGCCGCGTGGACCGGTCCCTCCACAGGAGGTCGTGGCAGCAAGGGGAGCGGCATTCGGACCGCTCTCGCACCAGCGCACGCGCGACGTACCTGTGGAGGTAACACTGAAAGGTACCACGAACGGGCCGCGAAACCCACCCCCTGCGGCGGCGCGTAGGGACGCTCGCGCGTCCATCGGGTCGCTCGCCCGCCTACGTTTGGTACAGGGGTGCCACCCGCCCGTGACGCCACCGCGACCGTTCCGCCGTTCCCCCGCCCTGTGCGATTCGGCTTCCGAACCCGACTCTTCGCGATCCTCGCGCTGTTCGCTGTGATCCCCGCCGGGGTGGTCGGCCTCGGGGGCTATTACGCGTTCAACCGGGTGGTACCCCTGCTGGGGGGCACCGCGCCCTGGGACGATGTGGCCGCGACGGGGGGCACCATGGCGCGCGCACTCGAGGACGCGCCGTTGTCGGCGACCCAGCGGGCCGCGGTCGATGCGCATACGGGGCAGCTGGCCGCGTCGGTGGCCTCGGCACGGCAGGTGCGCTTCCTCGCCGACCGGCTGGTGGCGGCGTTCGCGATCGGGACGCTGCTGAGCGTGCTCGCGCTCGCGTACATCACCTCGCGCGTGGCGGGGCACCTCAGCCGCCTGCTGAGCCGGCCCTTGGATGAACTGGTGGGCTGGACCGCCGCGATCGCCGACGCCGCGCCGCTGCCACCCACCGAGGACGCCCGGGGCGCGCCGGAGTTCGCGGTGCTGCGCGACCGCATGCGCACGATGTCGGCGCAGCTCGCCGCCGGGCGTCGCCGCGAGGTCGAGGCTGAGCGGCTCGGCGCGTTCCGCGAATCGGCGCGGCGCTTCGCGCATGAGTTGAAGAATCCCCTCACCCCCATCCGCTTCGCGGTCGAGCGCTTGCGCCGGGATGTGCCCGCCGAGCAGGCGGAGACCTTCGAGGTGCTCGCGACCGAGACCGCGCGCTTGGAACGCATGGCGACCAGCTTCGCGCAGTTCGGCCGGCTGCCCGAGGGCCCGGCGGCGGAGGTCGATGTGGGCGAGCTCGTGACCTACACGGCGCGCGCGGCCATCCCGGACGGCGTGACGCTGCACGTCGAGATCGCGGACGAGGTGCCGCTGGTCCGCGGCTACTACGATGCGCTGGCGCGGGCGTTCTCGAACGTGCTGCTCAACGCGGTGGACGCGACCGGTGGCGCGGGGCGGATCACGGTCTCGGTGACCCCGACCACGCTGCACGATGCGCCGGCGGTGCGGGTCGCGGTCTCCGACTCCGGGCCGGGGTTCGCACCCGCGATCGCGGCCACGCTCTGGGAGCCCTACGAGACGACGAAGGCCGGCGGCACCGGCCTCGGCCTGGCGATCGCCCGTCAATCCATCGAGGCCCATGGCGGTGTCGTATTCGCGACGCAGGCCGCGGACGAACCCACGACCGTGGGATTCGTCCTGCCCGTGAACGACGGCCTGCCCGCGGTCACGGGCGAATGGCGTGCCCGCACCGGAGAGTGAGCCGCGATGACCACCGTGCTGTTGATCGACGACGAGCCGAACATCCGCCGCATGGTCGGCGCGTTGCTCGAAGCCGAAGGCTACGAGGTGCGCAGCGCGGCCGACGGGGCCGCCGGCATTCGCGCCGCCGCGGACGCCGAGCCCGACGCCGTGCTCGTGGACCTCATGATGCCCGGGGCCTTGGACGGGATGGCCACGCTGGAGCAGCTGCGCAGCGCGCACCCCGACGTGCCCGTGATCATGATGAGCGGACGCGCCGGGCTCACCGACGCGGTGCGGGCGACGCGGCTCGGCGCCGTGAACTTCCTCGAGAAGCCCTTGGCCCCCGAGGCGACGCTGCTGGCGCTCTCGACGGCGCTCGAGCTCCGGCGCGCGCGCCTCGAGGCGCGGGCATTGCGCGCCGACTTCGGACTCGATGGCCCACTGGTCGGCGAGAGCGAGCCGCTCCGTGAGTTGCGCGCGATGATCACCCGGGTGGCGGGCACGGACGCGCGCGTCCTCATCACGGGCGAGTCGGGCACGGGCAAAGAGCTGGTGGCCGGAGCGATCCACGCCCAGAGTGCGCGGCGCGATCAATCGTACGTGCGCGTGAACTGCGCGGCGATCCCGCGCGACCTGGTCGAGAGTGAGATGTTCGGCCATGAGAAGGGCGCGTTCACCGGGGCCACGGAGCGACGCATCGGCCGCTTCGAGCTGGCCCACCGCGGCACGCTGCTGCTCGACGAGGTCGGCGACCTCGGCCTCGAGGCGCAGGCCAAACTGTTGCGCGCGATCGAAGCGCGCGAGATCGAGCGCGTGGGCAGCGGCAAGGTGATCGCCGTGGATGCGCGCGTACTGGCCGCGACGAACCGCGACCTGAGCCGCGCGGTGCGTGAGGGCCAGTTCCGCGAGGACCTGCTCTTCCGTTTGAACGTCATCCCGATCGTGTTGCCTCCGCTCAGGGAGCACCGCGAGGATATCCCCGCCCTCGTGCGTCACTTCACGGCCCTGCTGCGCGTCCGCAGCGGACAACGAATGCCCCAGTGGGGTGAGGACGCCCTGCGCGCCCTCGCGACGTACCATTGGCCCGGCAACGTCCGCGAGCTGCAGAACATCGTGGAGCGACTGATCATCCTGCACGGCGGCGCGACGATCACGGCGCGTGAGGTGCAGGGGCTCCTGCCCTCGGTGCCGCGGCCGGCGGAGCTGGCGACCCACGCGGGCTTCGTGGCCGACGCCATGCTGCCCCTGAGCGATGCGCTCGATGCTTATGAGCGGCACTTGATCGCTGAGGCCCTGGCGGCGGCGGACGGCAACATCGCCGATGCGGCACGGAGATTGCGGACGGATCGTCCGAACCTCTACCGCCGCATGAAACGACTCGGATTGGACACACCCTGATGCAGAACGAGACGTGTCAGTGCCCTCGGCAGAGGACGATGCCCCCCCTTCGATGGAGCGTTCCACCCATGCGTACTCTGCTGCTCACCTTCGGCGCCCTGCTCGCCGCGACGGGCGCGCTCGAGGCCCAGCGCCGTCCACCGATGTCGCTGCCCCCGGCGGTCATCAGTGACCTCACCACGCTGTACAACGCCAGCGGCACGCGGCGTGAGGTCGGCGCGTTCACCCTGCCCGCCGACTCGGTCGTGCGCAGCGCCCTCGCGGTCCGGACGGGGCCGGTGACCATCGCGGGGCATATCGAAGGCAGTCTGGTCGCCATCAATGCGAACGTCACGCTGCTGGCCGGTGCGCGGGTGGATGGCGACATCCTGGTGGTCGGCGGGCGCGTCGATGGACGCAGTGAGGCCCAGATCCGGGGCGACGTGCGTGTGTACGCCGAGGTCGTCCGCTATACACTCACGGAGGATCGGCTGAGCATCGATGGGCTCGAGCCGGGCGCCGCGCCGGAGGAGGACAGTGACTTCTGGCGGCGCGGGCGGGACGGTGACCGCACGCGGTTCGATCTCATCTCGCTCGCGACGGCGAGTGCGTACACCCGAGTCGAGGGGCTGCCGATCCTCATCGGTCCGCGGCTGCGGCTGAATCGGAGCTGGGGCTCGCTCTCGGTCGAAGGGCGCGGGATCGTGCGCACGGCCGAGCCTGTGCAGTGGGATCGCGGTACGTTGGGCCACACGGCGCGCGTCGCGGTGCGCCGCGGCACCGGGACGGGCTTCGGCGCCGCGGTGCAGCACTACGACGAGGTGACCGCGGTCGAGGACTGGCAGATCTCGGCGCGTGAGGCGGGGTTCGGGACCTTCCTGTTGCACCGTGACTTCCGCGATCACTACACGCGCCATGGGGCCCGCGGCACGGTGAGCGGGTACCTCGGCGACGCCCTGTCGGTGTCCGCCAGCCTTGGCGAGGAGCGATGGAGCTCGCGCGAGGCGCGCCGGCCGTGGACGCTGATCCGCGCCGACGATGCGTGGCGCGCGAACCCCACGGTCGATGCCGGCGTCGCGACGCTGGCCACGTTCGCTGTGAATCTCGACACGCGCACCCAGCGCTACTCCCCGTGGGCAGGGTGGTTCGTGCGCGCGGAGTTGGAGCGTGGCGACCTCGCGGCGACGGCGTTCGGGGCGCGATTGCCGCTCGACCATCCCGATGTGCCACTGGATCTCGACAGCGGCGACCGGACGTGGACCCGCGGGTTCGTGGACCTGCGTCGCTACAATCGCTTGGGCCCGGGCGCACAGCTGAATCTGCGCGTCGTGTACGGCGGCTGGCTGGGCGGCGACGCCCTGCCCCTGCAGCGACGCCTGTCGGTGGGCGGGCCCGCGACCTTGCCCGGCTTCGACTTCCGTCGGCACGGCGGGGGCGGCGAGGACCGGCTCCAGTGCAGCGATGCACGCGGCGCGGCACCCGGGATGCCGGCCCTCTGCGACCGCGTCGCGCTGGCGCAGATCGAGTACCGCGGTTCGCTGGGCTTCGATCTCGCCGACCACGACCGCTCGTGGATCCCAGCGGAGCTGAACGGCCCGTCGTGGATCGCCTTCATGAACGCGGGGCGCGGCTGGCGGACGCGGGCGGACGGCATCGCGGACCCGGCACCGCTCACGGCGTTCCCGTCGTTGCGGACCTTCAAGACCGACCTGGGCCTCGGGTTGGACTTCGGGTCCTTGTCGATCGCGGTGGCGAAGGCGCTGAGCGATGGTGACGAGCCCGCGAACGTGATCGTGCGGTTGGAGCGGCGATTCTGAGTTGACGCGCTCGCTGCGCCGACTCGCCGTGGGACTGGCCGTGGTGGCAGGGAGCGCCGCGGCCCAGGCCCGGCCGTCGCTGTCGGTCACGGTCCCGGCCGACGCGGCCGGTGTGGGCGGGCCGGTGGTGCGCATCGAGCGGGTGTTCGGCGATCAGCGCAGCCGCGAGCTGTTGGCGTCGGGGTTCCCCGCGCGGGTGACGATGGACGTCGAGCTCTGGGCGACCGGTCGCTTCACGGACGAGCGACTCGCGCTGGTGCGCTCGGATTGGGTCGTGCGCTACGACGCGGTCGGCGAGGTGTACCGCGTGGCGCGGGCGATCGGGGACTCGCTGTATCCGGTGGGCCGCCACGCATCGTTCGCCGCGTTGACGGACGCCTTGGGTGCGCCCATCCGCGTGCCCTTGCCGGCCCCGAGCGGCCGACGCGGCCTGTACTACAGCGCGCGCATGACGGTCTCGACGCTGACCTCCACCGACCTGGCCGACGCCGAGCGCTGGCTGCGCGGCGATCTGGGCGGCGCGCTGCAGGGCGAGGTCGGGCCGGTCTCGCCGGTGACGCGCTTGCTCCGCACGCTGATGTCGCGCGTACTCGGTGGGCAGGTGGTGCGCGTCGAGGCCCGCAGCCGACGCTTCACGGGCTGAGCCTAGCGGTCGGTGAGCGTGTGCAGGTCCTCGACGACCTCGGCGCCGTAGAACGTCTGGATGTAGCGCTCTTGGATCGGCGTGAGGCGACGCACGGCCCAGCTGAGGTGCACGAAGTGCGGCTCGGTGGGCGCGATGCGCGGGTGCATGCCGATCTCATGCGGCAGACGGTTGGCCTTGCGCGTGTTGCAGCTGGAGCAAGCCGTGACCACGTTGGTCCAGGTGTTCGCTCCGCCCCGCGAGATGGGGATGAGATGGTCGCGCGTGAGCGACTCGCGCGGCTTCAGCTCGCTGGCCTGACGGCCGCAGTACTGGCAGGCGTAGTCGTCGCGTGCGAACAGGAAGGTGTTGGTCACCTGCCGCCGGAAGCGCCGCGGGACGTGGATGAACTTGGTGAGCCGGATGACGGCGGGGCGTGGCATGGCCAGACGCTCGGACCGCACGAGACGGTCCCGGTCGGCTTCGACGATCTCCGCCTTGCCATCGATGACGAGGCGCAGGGCGCGCCGCATCGGGATCATGGTGAGCGGCTCGTACGAGGCATTCAATGCCAGACATCCGATCACGCTACTCATACCCTGAAATCTACGGGGGTGGACCAACGTGACTCAAGGCAAGTCCGGTGCCGGTGCGAGCACCGGGTCGGTCACGGTGCGGTCACGGCCCGCGATCAGGGTCAGCAGGGGCCGCGCATCGTCGGGGAGGTCGAGGACATAGCGCGCCGGATCGGCGTCGGCGCGATCGGCATCGTCCACGGCGAAGGCGACGAGGTCGGCCTCAAAGCCGGGTGCGATCCGTCCGATGACAGTGCCGAGCCCCAGGGCCTCCGCACCGCCGTGCGTCGCGAGGGCCAGACGCTGCGCTGAGGTCAGCGTGTCGTCGGCGGCCGCCCGCGCTTCGCGCCGCACCCGCACCTGCGCGTTGCTGGCGATGGAGTCGGTGCCGAGGCCGACCGCGATGCCGTGCGCGCGGAACGCCGCGACGGGGCTCCGGCCGTGCCCGAACCAGGCGTTGGAACAGGGACAGTGTGCCACGGACGCTCCACGGTCGGCCAATCGCGCGATGTCGTCCGCCTCGACCTGCACCGCGTGGATGCAGAGTGGGCGGGCGCTGAGGACCTCCAGCGCGTCGAGCAGCGCGATCGGAGAGGCCGCCCGCGCGGTGACGGCGATGCCGCGCAGATCACGCAGGTACGCCGCGAAGGGGCCGGTGCCGTCGCGGACCAGCGCCGATTCGGCCGACGACTCGGCGATATGCACCGCCACCGGCAGCGCCTCTGCGCGCGCATAGGTGGCCACGGCCCGGTACAGCGGGTCGGCGACGGAGTACGGCGCGTGCGGCGAGACCCCGACGCGCACCAAGTCGGTCGCGTCGCGACGCATGTCCGTGACGGCCTCGTGCAGCGCGCGCAGCGCGAGGGGGGCGTGGGCGGGCTCGGGGCCGAACACCTCGCGATAGGCGATGCCACGCAGACCGACGCGGCGCAGCGCATCGAAGGCGAAGCGGTTGGGGGCCGTGTCGGCGACCGTGGTCACGCCATGGGCCAACTGATCACGCGCTGCCCACTCCGCGCCGCGTTGCAGGATGACGGTGGGCGCGTCGTTGAGCGTCCCCACGAGGGCGCGGATCCACGCGGGAAAGTCACGCGGCAGCGCGCGGCCGGCGAACGGCGCTAGATCCAGATGGGTGTGGGCGTTCACCAAGCCCGGCAGCAGCACGGCGTCCCCGAGGTCCTGCTCGACGTCGGCGGGCGGCGCGGCCGCGCGCGGGCCGACCCAGTGGATGCGTGTGTCGTCGAGGACGACCGTCGCGTCGCGCAGCGGAGGCGCTCCCACCGGGAGGACCCAGCGCGCGTGCAGCCGTCTCACCGACGGATGCGCCGGATGGCGTCGAGCACGCCGGGGAGGCAGAGGTCCACGGGTTCGGTGCCGGGGATGAACCACTCCGTGGTGGCGTTGCTCGCGCTGCAGAGGCCGCGCCGCTGTCCCGAGGGGGCGTCGATCTCGACCGCGATCAGCGAGGCCGGTCGCGGCCACTCGGGTGGCGCCGGCTTGCGCCGATACACGTCGTTCATGAACGCGGTCCAGGCCGGCGCGGCGAGGCGGCCGCCTTGCGCATTGTCCATGATGCGCTTGGGCCGGTCGAAGCCGATCCACACGCCCGCGACGATGTCGGCGGTGTAGCCGATGAACCACACGTCGGAGTACTCGTTGGTCGTACCCGTCTTGCCGCCGGCCGGGTGCCGGAAACCGCCATTGGCGACCACGGCACCGTACGCGGTCCCACGGCGCACAACGTCGCGCAGCATGTCGTTCATGATCCACGCTTCCTCGCGCGACAGCACCGACTCGACGAAGGGGCGCGGCTCCCAGAGCACCGCTCCCGACTGGTCGGTGACACGGACGATGGCCGACGGGGCGACTCGCGAGCCGAGGTTGGCGAAGACCGTGTAGGCCGACACCATCTCGATGGGATACACGTCGGCCGCACCGAGGTGGATGGCGGGCACGGGCAGGATAGGCGTCGTGATGCCGAAGCGCCGGGCCATGTCGACCACGCTGGTCTCGCCGACCTCCATCCCGAGGCGGATCGCCGGGAGGTTGCGCGACTGGTACAGCGCCTCGCGCATGGGCATCGGCCCGCTGAACGTGAGGTCGTAGTTCTTGGGCGCCCATTCCGTGCCGTCGGGCTGGGTCATCGTGAGCGGCGAGTCGTCGAGGATCAGCGAGGCGGGGAGGCCCGCCCGGATCCCGGTCGCATAGACGATGGGCTTGAAGGTGGAGCCCGGCTGGCGCAGCGCCTGGGTGGCGCGGTTGAACTTGGAGTCCTCGAAGTCGCGTCCTCCGATGAGCGCACGGACCGCCCCGGTGCGCGGCTCGAGCGCGATGAACGCGCCCTGCAGGTAGGGCGTGTTCGCGGCGTTCGGGTCCGACGGCAGCACCTCCTTTTGCGCGTGCTGCGCGTAGGTGGTGTGGCGGAAGCGGCCGAAGCGGCCGCTCTCGATCAGCTGCAGCTGGGCGTCCATCGAGCGCTCGGCGGCGATCTGCAGGTCGAGGTCGAGCGTGGTGTGGATCTCCAGGCCGTCCGTGTAGAGCTTGGCGCCGAAGCGCTCCTGCATCTGCTGGCGCACCCACTCCACGAAGTAGGGCGCGACATCGGTCCGCGCGCTCGACGAGCGCCCGAGTTGGATGGGCCAGGCCCGTGCCAGCGACGCCTCGGCGGCGGTCAGCACGCCCTGCTCTTGCATCATCGCGAGGATGAGATTGCGGCGCTGCACCGCCCGCTCGGGGAATCGGCGCGGGTTATAGGGCTCGGGCGCCTTAGGCAGCCCCGCGAGCAGGGCGGCGTCGGCCACGTTGAGGTCCTTGGCCGACTTGCCGAAGTAGCGCTGCGCGGCGGCCTCGATGCCGTACGCGCCGCTGCCGAGGTAGATCTGGTTCAGGTAGAGCTCGAAGATGCGGTCCTTGGGAAAGCGACGCTCGATCGCCAGCGCGACCTTCGCCTCTTTGAGCTTGCGGGTGATGGTCTTCTCGCGCGAGATCTCGTCGGGGAAGATGTTGCGCGCCAGCTGCATCGTGATGGTCGAGAAGCCCTGCGCGAAGCCGCCCGCCCGGATATTCCGGATCACCGCGCCGACGATGCGCCGGTAGTCGATGCCGCCGTGCTCGTAAAAGCGGCGATCCTCGACGATCAGGAAGGCATCGCGGACCGGCTGGCTCAGCGAATCGAGCCGCACCACGGTACGCTTCTCGAGCCCGAGTTCCGTGATGAGCCGGCCGTCGGCGGCGAAGATCTTCGAGGTCTGCTGCGGCACGTACTGGTCGAGCACGTCGACCGAGGGGCAGCTGTCGTTCGCACAGGTCCGGACCCAGATCCCGACGAGGATCAGCAGGCCAAGGACGCCGCCCGCGGCCATGGCGATGGCGGCGCGGCGGAGCAGGCGTCGCAGGTCAGGGCGACGAACGATGGAACGGAGGCGGGTGAACACGCAGACGGCAAGCTAAGGGGCGCACGGGATGCAGGGCAACGCGTGACGGCCCGCGATTACGTTTGTAGGATGACGATCGACGCGCCGCTGCTCGACGCGCTTCGCACGCGCGGGCAGCTCTACCAATACACCGATCACCTCCCGGCGGCCCTCGCCGCCGGTCCCCTCCGGGCCTACTGCGGCTTCGACCCCACGGCCGCCTCGTTGCACGTGGGCAACCTGGTCCCGGTCATGGGCCTGCGCCGCTTGGTCGCCGCCGGCCACCATGTCGTGGCCCTGGTGGGCGGCGGTACGGCGATGATCGGGGACCCCAGCGGCAAGTCCGCCGAGCGCCCGCTGCTGACCGCCGACGATGTGGCCGCCAACGGCGCCGCGATCGGCCGACAGCTGCGGGGGCTGCTCGGCGACGGCGTGACGATGGTCGACAACGGTGACTGGCTGGGGGCGACCGGCCTGATCCCGTTCCTGCGCGATGTGGGGAAGCACTTCCCGGTGAACGGGATGCTCGCCAAGGACACGGTGCGGTCGCGGCTCGAGTCGGGGATCTCGTACACCGAGTTCTCGTACATGCTGCTGCAGGCCTACGACTTCCTGCAGCTGTTCCAGCGGCACGGGGTGACCCTGCAGCTCGGCGGGAGCGACCAGTGGGGCAACATCACGGCGGGCACCGAGCTCATCCGGCG
>ERZ1066135.520-NODE-520-length-19955-cov-9.070704_pt1 | contig 19955 bp, 11 predicted proteins | sample MGYA00382782_ERZ1066135 | MGnify/ENA primary metagenome ERZ1066135 (study PRJEB33369, sample SAMEA5778365) | biofilm metagenome | biome: Industrial cooling water; feature: Water cooling tower basin; material: Biofilm | place: United Arab Emirates | collected... | reverse complement strand
ACGGCCGTACCTGGTGATGGAGTACGTCGATGGCAGCGATCTCACGACGCATTGCGCCAAGCTGTCGCGCGATGAGCGACTGGCGCTGCTAGCGCGCGTGGCCGATGCGGTCGAGCACGCGCACGCGCGCGGTGTGGTGCACCGCGATCTCAAGCCATCGAACATCCTGGTCGATGTCGAAGGCCACCCCAGAGTGCTCGACTTCGGCATCGGCCAGATGCTGGGCGAGGGCCATACGCTGACCGAGACCGGCATGCTGCTCGGCACGCCAGCTTACATGAGCCCGGAGCAAGCCAATGGCAGCGCGCGTCCGAACGCGCGCAGCGATGTGTACGCGCTCGGCGTGATCGCCTACGAGTTGATGACCGATCGCTTGCCGCTGCCGGTGGCGGGACTGACTCCGCTGGAAGCACTCCGACAGGTAGGCGAGGCCACGCCGCCGCCGCTGTCGCGGCTCGATCGCAGCTTGCGCGGTGATCTGGAGGTGATCATCGAGACCGCGCTGGCGAAGAGCCCGCAACAGCGCTACGCCAGCGCCGGGTTGTTCGCCGACGATGTGCGGCGCTATCTGGCCGCCGAGCCGATTCGCGCGCGGCGGCCGTCGGCGTGGCGGCGCGCGGTGCTGTATGCGCGGCGCAAGCCGGCGCAGGTGGCAGCGCTCGCGGTGGCGCTGGGTGGTTTGCTGATCGGCAGCGCTCTGGCGCTGATGTTCGCGTTCGCTGCCGCGCGCGATCGCGACCGCGCCGAGGCTGCGCTGGCGCAGGCTCGCGGGACTCAGGAGGCGCTTGGCCGCGTGTTCGCAGCCGGCAATCCGGTCATTGCGGGCAAACCGGAGGTCGCGTTTCGAGAGGTGCTGGGCGCTGCGCCGTCGCAGCTCGCCGGTTTGCCTCTGCAAATCCGCTTGCCGGTGCAATACACCGTGGCGCTTACGCAGGCGCAGATTGGCGACGATCAGGCGGCGATTGCAGGCTTCGAAGCGGCGGCGGAGATTGCCGCCGAACTCGGTCTTGGGCGGGAACGCGCGCAGGCTGAGCTGCGCCGCCTGTTGATCGCGTTCGACCATGTGGATATCGCCGAGTCATCGCGCGCGGCTGAAGCGCTGCTGGCTGACCCTCACGTGCTCGCCGATCCGCTGCTACACGCCGGATCGCTGATCGCCGCTTCGTCAATCGCGATCAACCAGTTCCGCGATCGAACCGCTGCCGCGAGGCTCGCCGCCGCGCTGGCGCTGTGGCCGCGGGTGACCGCGATGGCACCGGCGATCGACGACGCCACGCTGGATGCCGAAGTCGAGATCGGCCTGCGTCTGGCGCAACTCGTTGCGATGGCGACCGGTGGCGCCAGCCCAGATGCACCGCGCAGCCTGGCGGCGGAGGCAAGCGAGGGCTACGCCCGGCTGTCCCTGCGCCTGCCCGCCGATCACCCGGTTCTGGCGGCGCTGCGCGTTATTTCGCAGAGCCTGCCCGATGCTCTTGCGGGCCGCGCGGAATGGCGCACCAGGCTGCATGCGGCCATCGACGTGCAGATCCCGCGCCTTGGATACGCACATCCCACTATCGCGGCGCAGATCACCACGGGTCTGCAGTTGGCGGGTCTGCAGGGGTTGAGCGATCCGCCGCTGCAGCAGCAACTGGTCGAGGTGGCGCGGGCAATGCCACCCGGCAGCCGGCGCCGGCTGCGCCTGATGTTGCAGGCGGCACAGCAGAGTGGGTTCATGGCAGGTGTCGGCGTCACGGCAGGCGAGGTCGCTGCCGCGCGAGCGCCCATCTGTAAGGCCGCACGCGGGATCGACCAAGACTGTATCTGGGCAGAAGTCGTCATCGCGCAACTGGAGTTCAACGAGGGCGCCGCCGCGGCCGCGCACGCGCGGCTCGACGCGCTGTACCTACGTCGCTTTGAACTTCCCGCGCCGCTGGCGCTGCGGGTTTACATGATCGCGGCGTCAATGAACCAGCAGGACGGCCGCTACGATCAGGCGGTTGCGGCTGCTGAAGCCGCGCTCGCTGCGGCACTGGCGGACACCGAACTCACTGACGAAAGCCGCGACAAAACGTTATTGGGATTGAGCTGGAGTTTCCGGCCCCAACGCTGTGACCGCGTGCTCGAGGTGATCGGGCCGATCGAGTCAAGACTCACGTCCAATCCCGGCGTTTCTGGCGACATACTGGCGCGTCTGCTGTCGACCTGCGAAGTGCGCGCTGGGCGCGATGTCGGCAGCGCACTCGCCCGCCTCGCGCCTTGGTGGCAGCGCCTGCAGGACCCGGGCGTCGACCCGATGATGCGATTGGACGTGATTTCGGCCCACCTCGAGATTTTCGATGTGCTCGGGCGCGACGCCGATTTCGCGCTATGGGCGCGTGAGCTCGCCGCGCTGGAAGCGACCGGTCTCGATCTCGACAAGTTGGCCACGCGGATGTCGTGGATCGCGCGGGCACGGGCCATGAACAGCCGCGATCCCGACGCGTCACGCTGAGGGTTCCTCACGGATCGAACACAGCTGTCGCGAAGCGCGCCCGGCGTCGTTATTGCAGGTGATCGCCGACTGCGGAGCTGAGCGCCGTGCGGTCGGTGTCGCCTTGCAAGCTGATCTGGAGACTTCATGCGACGTGTCCCTTTTGTTGTTCCCAGACGCTCAAACGCGACGATGGCGCTTTCGAAACCTGGAACTTCATCGCTCGCCGATGGTCCGCTGTCGATTGCAACTCACAGGAATTCAGCGACGTGGATACGAACAGCGAGGTGTTACGGATTGCCGCATTTGCCGACGGGCTTAGAGGCGGCAATCCCGCGGGTGTGCTCATTGCCGACCGATTTGCGACGGACGAGCGCATGCAATCGATCGCAGCAGAGGTGGGTTACTCGGAAACGGCGTTTGCAGTCCGCGAAGAATCGGCGTGGCGGGTACGCTACTTTTCGCCCGAATCGGAGGTCCCGTTCTGCGGCCACGCCACCATCGCGCTCGGCGCGGCGCTGGCGATGAAGCATGGCAACGGGGTCTTCGATTTGCGCCTGAACCACGCAACCATTACCGTCGAGGGCCAGAGCGAAGGCGACCAGTTGTGGGCAGCGCTCCAATCCCCATCGACCCGCAGTCGCCCGGCGACACCCGCGACGGTCGCAGAAGCCTTGGCGATGTTCGGTTATCGGGCCGCCGATCTTGATCCGCGAATTCCACCAGCCGTTGCCCACGGGGGCGCGGATCATCTGGTGCTGGCACTGGCGAGTCGGGAAGCGTTGTCTGCGATGCGCTACGAGTTGGAGGCCGGCCGACGGCTGATGAATCGCGAAAGCTGGGTCACCATCATGCTGGTGTACGTCGAGTCAGAGCGGCGATTTCACGCGCGCAACGCGTTCGCCTCGGGCGGTGTGTATGAGGATCCAGCCACCGGCGCCGCCGCCGCAGCGTTCGCCGGCTATCTGCGCGACCTCGATTGGCCGCACGGCGGCTCAATCGATATCGCCCAGGGAGACGACATGGGTCAGAGCTCGCGGCTGCGGGCAGAACTCACGGCCGTTCCCGGCCAGTCGATTCGCGTCTCTGGCACTGCGCGCTTGATGCGCGCTTAGTCGCATCGACCGCAACGGGTAACGGATCACAGCCGGCTCTGCGCCGAGGCGCACGCCCGGACAACAGGCGGCGCCCGGTTCGGTGTTGGATACGGGGCTCGTGGCGCGACAGCGGTTCGCGTCGCAGCATTCCAACGCCAGTCCGTATCGAAGAAAACGGAGAGCACTCCGTCCCGCCCGTCGCCCGCAAGCGCGTATAAGGTGGCGGCATGACGATCTTCGCCTCTCTCAAGCCCGCGTTGCAGCAGGCCATTGAAATCGCCGGGTACGGCGAGCCTACGCCCGTGCAACAGCAGGCGTTGCCGGACATTCTGGCCGGCCACGACGTGATCGCGCTGGCGCCAACCGGCAGCGGCAAAACGGCTGCGTTCGGGTTGGGATTACTGCAGCGACTGGACGCCGAACGCATCGCCACCCAGGCGCTGGTGCTGTGCCCGACGCGCGAGTTGGCCGATCAAGTCGCCAAGGCGCTACGCAAGCTCGCCGCCTTCGTGCCGAACGTCAAGATCAGCGTTTACACCGGAGGTGTGGCGATCGGGCCGCAGCAGGAGTCGCTCAATCATCCGGCGCATGTGGTGGTGGGCACGCCCGGGCGCATTCAGGAGCTGATCGACCTGGGAGCCCTGAAGCTCGATGCGGTGGCTGCGCTGGTGCTGGACGAAGCCGATCGCATGCTCGATATGGGCTTCGCGGAGGCCATCCTTGCGGTGATCGCACGGCTGCCCAAAGGCCGCCAGAGTTTGCTGTTTTCGGCGACCTGGCCCGAGGAGATCACGGCGATCGCGGCATCGGCGCTGCGCGAGCCGCGGCGAATCGATTGCCGTGGCGAGGATGCGCGCCCGCAGATCGAGCATCAGTTCATCGAGGTGTCGGAAGCGCAGAAAGTCAGCGCTTTGGCCGGCTGGCTCTGCGAGCACTCGAGCAACGCAGTGGTGTTCTGCAACACGCGGCGGCGCGTCGATGAGGTTGCCGGCGAGCTGCGCAAACTCGGTTTCTCGGCAGCGCCTTTGCATGGCGATATGGAGCAGCGCGACCGCGATGAGACGCTGGTGCGTTTCGGCCAGCGCAGTCTCACGGTGCTGGTCGCCAGCGATGTCGCCGCGCGCGGCCTGGACGTCAAGGAACTGCCGTGCGTGATCAACCTCGACGTGCCCAGTGATGCGGACATTTACTTGCATCGGGTTGGTCGTACGGCACGCGCTGGAGAAACCGGGCTGGCATTAACTCTGGTCCCGCCCAGCGACGCGCCGCGCGCGCTGGCGATCATCGAACGCCACCAAATCAAACCGCGCTGGATCAAACCCAGTCGGCCGGCGGCCAATGTTCCGCGCGCGCCGATGCGCAGCCTGCGCATCGATGCCGGGCGCACCGAGAAGCTGCGCCCTGGAGACATCCTCGGCGCACTGACCGGCGAGGCGGGATTGCCGGCAGCGTCCATCGGCAAAATCGACGTGTTCGCGACGCGTTGTTATGTGGCCATCGAACAGAGCCAGGCGGACAAAGCCTACAAGGCGTTGCAGTCGGGCAAAATCAAAGGCAAAAAACGCCGCGTGGCCTGGGCGGTCTAACGCCGCCAAAAGGCGGTTATGAACGTCTTGGCTGTACTTCCCGCAAAAGCGTCGACAGATTTGGCCTCGCGCACAGGAGACGGCGTCGCCGCGCCAATCGAAGCAACAGCGTCGCGACTGGTGGCGATGAGAGCCTCTTGAGCGCCTCGCTGCGATCGACCCACTGAACGCGCATTGCTATCGACGATCGCGCTCGCCGGTCAGAATTTGCGAGAAAGTTCAGGCGCTTGCGGCACCGAATTGCCGAAACGCCGGCTGCATACGTCGCTACCATTGAGCAGCTTTTGGCGCTCGACCTTGGGAACCATGGTCGACCCCTGGCACCGAAAGCGCCACTAAGACGTCGACCGATTCGGAGTAGCGATCATGAGCAGCAACGAGAACGAGCTGGCGGTGGATCCAGTCCGGCCATTGTCCGAGGCCGAGCGACGGCTGGTGGAACATATCAACCGCTCCTGGACGCGCGAGCGCGCGCTCACGGAGTTGACCTCGCATCTGCAGATCGCGATTGAAGTAGAACTGGCGACGATTCCGATTTATCTGTACGCGTACTACTCGATCGATCGCACACCGGCAGGCTTCCCGGACTCCGCGATTTCGCGTTTCGCGGACGCCGCTGGCGCCACGATCATGAGCGTGGCGGTGGAAGAAATGCTGCACATGTCGCTGTCCTCGAATGTGCTGTTCGCGCTCGGGCAGCAACCGCAGCTGTACCTGCGCTCGCCCGCGCCCTATCCAACGAACTTGCCGGGACATGCCAAGCTCGGACCCGACGCTAAACGGCTGTCGCTGCCGCTGGCAAAGCTGTCGTTGCAACAACTCTGGCACTTCCTGGAGATCGAGTATCCAGCCGCCACCGATGCGCCGCCCGAGGGGAGCAATTGGGAAACCATCGGTCAGATTTACTCTTACGTGCGCTGCATCATTTGCTCGCGGCATATTCGCGATGCCGACTTCCGGCGCGGCGCGCGGCAGCGACAAATCCAGCCGAGCAACTACTCGCCCAGCAGCATCGATACGGTCTTCCCGAAAAAGGCCTTCGACGCGCAATGCCCGGTGCCAGCCTCGGCGCCGGGTTCGGCTGCGCATGTCGCTGGCTACACGAGCCGCGAGGACAGTCATGCCGGCCCAGCCGAGTTGATGACGATCGACTCGCGAAAAGCGGCGCTGCAGGCGATCCAGACCATCGATGCGCAAGGCGAAGGCTTTGGGCCCACTAAATTCGACGACCCCTCGCATCATGAGCTATCGCATTACTACAAGTTCCTGACGCTGCAATCGCATTTGCACGGATACGACCCGATGCATGAGGACCTGCCCAGGACGCCAGTGCCACCAGCGCCCGCTTCACGCCTTTTCAGCGCGGACGAGTTACGTGGCGTGGTCTTCGATTTCCCGGAGAACCCGGTGGCCTCGGCCTATCCATCGGGGCGACGCGATGTGGCGAACCTGGTCAGCGGCTTGTACCAGTACATGCTGATCATGACCGAAAGCATTTTTTTGCAACCCCCGGCGCAGCAGAAGCTGTATTTCAATCAGTCGCTGCACCGCTCGATGATCTGGATCCTGGACAAGATCATCCGCGTGATGCGCAACGTTTATCTCGATGAAAGCAATCGCAGCCCGGCGAGCCCGCGGCTGGCGCCAACCTTCGAGAACATCAATCTTGGTCCGCGCGACAAGGCCTTTGGAACGCTGGTATCGATGTGCAACGAACTCAACGCGCGCTACGGCAACGCAGCCTGGTACACCGCCGATTTGCAGTACTACGTCAACAAGGTGCCGACGCTGCCCGATGTTAGTGCGCTGTGGGCAGCGCCGGTGTCGGCCGGGTGCGATGTCAGCAAGTACCATGGGATTCCGAAGTTCCCCGCAAACCCGCCGACCGTTATCGACAGCGATGAAGTGCGCCATGCCTGCATGGGCTTGAACCACTGCAAGAACCAGGGGCGCACGCGCGACAACGCCTGCGCCGGTCAAGGCTATTGCTCGACCGCACTGGCCTACAACTACGCCGATCCATCGAGCCCGCTGGTATCCGATCACACCTGCCATGTGTTGAACGCCTGCGCCGGCCAGGGCGGCTGCGGGCTCTACGGAACAGCGGAAGAGCAGGATCAACCCGGTGACAACGGCTGCGCGTGTTTGGGCTCATGCGCCACACCGATCAACGCCGAACGCTTCAGCACCGACGGACCCAATCGCGGCAAAAGCGTGTGGCTTCGCGCCCGCGAAGTGTTCGCCGAAAAGGCCTGGCCGAAGTTGCGGCAGGCCGACCCTTCGCTGCCAGCAACACCGCCGAACGTACACGGCGATCTCTTCAAGTACGGACCGACCATCGAGTGGATTCAGGACTACAGCGGACAGGGCATGACCGCGTGCGGCGCCAGCGGAATGAGCGGTGCGCATAGCTGTGCTTGAGTCGATGCCGGCGGCGAATCCCGCCGGCGATCGATCGCTCGGCCTCGGCGTGGGACTGCGCAACGTGCATTTCGAGCACATCTTGCGCGAATGGCCGGCGGTCGATTGGTTCGAGGCGATCTCCGAGAACTTCATGGACTCGGGCGGGCGTCCGCGGATGGTGCTGCGGCGCATCGCCGAGCGCTATCCGATCATGCTGCACGGCGTGTCGTTATCGATCGGCAGCACCGATCCGCTCAACGTTGCCTACCTCCAGCGCCTGAAGCGGCTGGCCGACGAGATCGGCGCGCGCTGGGTCAGCGACCACCTGTGCTGGACCGGTGTGCTCGGACTCAACAGCCACGATTTGCTGCCGCTGCCGTTGAATGAAGCCGTGCTCGAACACGTCGCCGCGCGCGTGCGCCAGGCGCAGGACATCCTCGAACGCCCGCTGGTCCTTGAGAACCCCAGCACTTACGTGCGCTTTCGCGCATCGACCTGGGACGAACCCGCGTTCTTGCGCGCGCTCTGCGAGGCGACGAGTTGTCGGCTGCTGCTCGACGTCAACAACGTCTACGTCAGCTGCTTCAATGCCGGCAGCGATCCACACGCGTATCTGGACGCGTTTCCATTCGAGCGCGTGGTGCAATTGCATCTGGCCGGTCACCAGCACTGCGGCACGCATATCGTCGATACGCACGACCGCGCCGTCAGCGCGCCGGTGTGGGAGCTGTTCCGCATCGCCTGGCAGCGAACCTCGGGCGCCTCCACCTTGCTCGAATGGGACGGCAACGTGCCGCCGTTTCGGACGCTGCACAACGAAGTGCTGCACGCTCGCGCTGTCGTCGGTGGCGCATCGATGGATTCTCTTGCGATGGTCGCCGCAGCGGACGCGGACGCCGAGACGAACAACAGTGCGCGCGAAGCGGCATCCACACCCATCGACTTTCTGCTCCCGGCGGTAATGTCGCAGAGCACCTGGAGCCCGGCGTGAGCGCGGCGCTGCACGACCTGCAACGCTGGATGCATCAGGCGTTGATTGCGCCTGACGCGGTCGATCCGGCGATCGCGAACGCACTGCTGCCCGGCCATCGGCTGATCGCCAGCGAGTGCCTGGCGATTTATCAGCGCAGCTACATCCTGCGCCTGCGCTTGTGCCTGGGCGAGCAGTTCCCGGCCACGCGCTACGCGCTCGGCGCCCCGCTATTTGCCGCGTTCGCCGACGAGTACCTGCACGCCTGCCCGCCGAGCAGTCATTCCTTGTACGACCTCGGCGAGCGCTTTCCAACCTGGCTGGCGCAAAACCGCCCAGACCGTGAATTGCCCGAGCGCGAGCGCGAAGATTGGATCGACTTTATGGTCGATCTGACGCACTACGAGCGCGAGCTGTTTCGCCTCTTCGATGCACCTGGATTCGAGGATGGGCCGTGGCCGACGACGTCCAGCGACGATCGAACGCTGGTGCTGCAGCCGTGCCTGCGACTGGCGAGTTACCAATTCCCCGTCGCCCGCTACTACCACGACGTACGCGCCAACCGCAGCCCCGCCCCGCCCACCAGCGCGCCATGCCACCTCGTGATCCTGCGCCGCAACTACGACACCGTCACCTATCCCGTCAGCGCCCTGCACTTCCGCTTTCTCAGCACCTTGCAGCAAACCCGAAACATCGAGACTGCACTCGCCGACATTGCGCAATGGAGTCGCCGGCCATTCAACGACGTGACCGCGTCATGGACCGCCGACGTGCGCGCCGCATGGATCGAAGCCGGGTTCTTTGCGCGGGCGGAGTGAGAGGGCCGTGATCTGTGAACGGTCGATAGCGCTCGCAGACGCGCGTTATCGTGCGCCACCGCTTGGCTGTGAATCCATTCTGCAGTCGGCGGTCGAGAGCCCAGTCGCTGATTTTCTCTCTTTCGCGGGCATGGTGAGACTGCTTTGGTCTCTAACGCCGGACGCGATGAATCGCGCCCCTTGTCATGCGTCCGCGCTTTCGGACCGGTCATGAACATTTCGTGCCGCATCGAGCGAGCTGCGACAAGCACTCAAGGTAACCGCCTTGTACCCAACACCGGAGGGAGGTAACGTTCTGACCGGAAACGAAAGCACGTCTTCGCCATGCACTTCCGAGAGCTACTCGATGTCGAAGGACAACAAGAATGATTCGCAGGAACCAATCGTTGCAACGCCTGTCGGCGATCCGAGCCGCGAGGCAACGGCTTCTCGCCGTGGATACCTTTACCAAGACTATCGTGCGGCGTTGGCATGGATGGAACTTCGACAAGATCAAGTCTTGTTCCTCGAAATAGCAGAGGACGTCGCGATTGCGACGCCAGACTCAGTGAACGCCATCCAGGTCAAGGATGTCGCAGACACTCTTACGCTGCTGGAACCAGGTGCGCGGCGCGCAATAGAATCTTTCATCGATCTGCGTGCAAAGAATTCGCCGAAAGACGTAAGGCTGAGTTTCTGGACGACAGCCGGCGCAGGCATCGAAAAGGACACTTCGCATAGAGCCGGCGAAGAAGGCTCCATCAAATACTGGATCAAAGCCTCCGCATGCCCCGACGTCGACGTCGCGCCATTGAAGAATGCTCTGCTACGGATTGGAGGCTCGGACGAGCTAAGGAATTTCCTCGAATCGAGATCACCAATCCAGGTTCGCTCGGATCTGATCGAAAGAATCGATTGGTGGATCGGGCGCGAGCCCATTGATGATCTTCGCGAACGGCTGAAAGATATGGTCACTGCCGAGCTCCAGGCCCGGAGGCTGACGCGAGACGAGGCATTGAAGCGTTGGACCGCGGTGCTTGACGAAGTTCAGCAGGTCTCGATCAGAAAAGACGCAAGCGACAGACGGCTGACTCGATCGCGACTGTATTCGTTCCTAGACGATCTTTGCCATACAAGCATTCCGATAGCGCAGCTTCGCGAGCTTCAAGAGAAAGCCGAGATTGCGAAGTCGCTTCCTATCGAGAAGCTAACTTCAGATATCGAGCATCAAGTTCGGGGTCTTCGTCTGTGGCGACGATTTGTCGCCTTTGGTGCTGGCGCAAAAGCACGGTCACTCGCTCATGACGTCAGATCTGGTGGCGCGTATCAGATGCTGGAGGACGCTACACGAGCTGGCGCCATGGCCCTGGCTGCTCGGACCCTCTTTGACGAAGACCGGGATTTCTCGAAACAACTTCTAGAGGAATCACTACGCATTGCGCCGTCCCTCGAAAGTGTTGTTGTCGCGAAAGCCATCTTCCGAGGACGTGCCGATGTGAGCGCCGGCATGGATTTCTTGCGGGGGCTCGATTCGGTTGGCGCAAACGATGCTCGCTACATGATTCAGCGTGCGGACGCAGATCCAGAGCACATTGCGCGAGCACTGACTTGGTATCGAGACGCCGGTTTAGTAGCCAGTGATCTTAGTGATGACGGCAACGCTGTGGTCCTTATGGATCTATTGCACTCGCGGCACTGGGACGATGCATTCGAATTGGCTTCAGAACTGGACGATCGAATTCGCGATCCGTTCCTGACTCTCCAGGTAGCGCTTGCGGCACTTTGTCGTGTTAGCCCAGAAATGCATCGCTCAGAAATCATCGTATGGCCACCAACCATAAATGCTGTCCAGTTTCGATTCGACGACACAAGAAAGGGCTTGGATTGCCGACGACGAGCGCGACATCTACTCGAACATCTGAGAACTGAAGCCTTTATCTCAAACTTGCCGCAGTTGGTGGCGCATCTCAATGAGTATGTTCTTTGGTTGCGCTTGTGCTCCAACAACCGGGATCAGCAGGCGCTCACCGAACTTGAAGACCTCGTCAACAAGACCGGTACGGGAGGCACGCAGTGGATCCCACTGGCTTTATCGGCCGGTTGCGTTTTCGATACAAAAAAAGCCCGATCGGCGATCGATCAGCACTTCCATCGAGTTGGCGCTGAGGATGCCTACAGTGCTAGAGCGCTACTGGCACTCTTGCTCGCCGACAGCCACGCCATCAGCCTCGATGAATGGAAAAGCTTATATCCACGCCTTGCCGTTTTCCTTAACCCAGACTTTCTTCGAACCGTCGAAGTATCGCTTCGAGCTTTTTTGGGCAACCCGTCGGATGCGGAAGCAGTTCTCAACGACATTGAGGATTTGCAGCTTAGAGAGCGTGTCGCGATCTCGCTGAAGTGCAGAGCTTTTCGCGCACCCGAAGAATCTCTTGCCACGGTTCGCGAAGCGTTTTTGCGCACTAACGGCGTACAGGAACTGGAACGTCTAGTTGAGGTCCTTGGCGAAGCAAAGCAGTGGACCGAAATGTCAGGTCATGCATCTGACCTGTTTAGTCGAACCAAGGCAGCAATTCATGCGCAGTGGATGCTTGATGCACTTGCACGCTCCCACCAGTGGGAAGCTGTAGCGCAGTTCTTCAGTGACCATACTGAGACCGGCCGGGGCAACGTTCAGATCGAGAGGCTGCGAGCTGTTTACCTTACCAATGAATCTCGTTGGAGCGATCTCGATGCGCAGCTCGAAAGGTTGAAACAGCTCCACCCAGCGACGGAAACCGAAATCAGGGCAACGTCAGCTCTGTTATCTCTTCGGTGGGATCGCCTCGGACGCGTCATCGACAGTGCGCTTTCGGACATCAATGATTGGACGCCCGAATCCTTGCTCAGACTCGCGAGGCTCGCACGAGTACTGGGTCGTGAAGAGAACTCGCGTTCACTGATTCGCGAGGCAGTGCGAGTTTCGGATGGTCACCCGGACGTGCAGTTTGCGGCTTATCTAGCGGCAAGTCGTGCCGGATGGGAAAGCGAAAATGATGCTGGAACTTGGTTACTAAGCGCTGTTGCCCGTTCCGAGGAGTCGAAAACGATACAGCGAATGTCGCTCGAAGACATTGCCAAGCAAATGCCAGCTCGTCGACAACATCATGAATTGTCTTGGGATCTGTCACGCACGGCTCAGATTTGGCTCTCGCTACATGCCGGTCAAGTCAACACGACATTGGGACAGCATGTGCTTCACGCCGCAATCAGAAATCGTCGCCAGCGAGACCCCAGAAAGCGATCGATCGTCCTAGCTTTCTCTGGCGCCCGACCACCTTTGGAGATCACAGCCAAGCAAATCGTCGTGGATGTTTCATCGCTCTTGACGCTGGCATTGCTCGGCCTCCTGGACAAGCTACCGCGAGTCTTCGAAAAAGTGATGGTTCCCCACGAAACTGGATGGTGGTTGGCCGAGGAACTTGAGGCACTGACGTTTCACCAGCCCAGTCGAATCCTCCACGCCGAAGAGCGTCTCAAGCTTCTCGGCACTGGTCGATTCTCCGTTTGTCCTGTCGAGAACGCAGATCCCCGCAACCTAAAGATTTTGGGTGTGGAACTGGCAGAACTGGTCGAAAGCGCAGAAAAACTGCAGCGGAGCGGTTCAAGGGCATATGTCATTCGCACCGCGCCGATTCACATCCCGGGGTCGCATGGTGCGGAGAACGTTGAACCAGCCGATGTTCCAGGTTGTATTCGCAGCTTGGTTTGCCTAATGCAATCGCTTCGCGAGTCCGGTTATCTCACACCAAAAGAGTTTGATAGAGCGCAGGCGCGATTGCGAAATGTCGACAATGGTTGGAAGGACGAGCGCCCGATTGAGCGAAGTGCCACGTTGTACTTGGACGACCTAACAGTCACGTACTTGCAAGACTTCAAGTTGATGGATGCTGTTCTCAAGTCCAGACGCAAGCTGATGGTACATTCTTCGCTTCAGAGGGATGCCGAATCCTACGATTTCGAGAAGCAAGTCGGTGAAGAATCGCTAGACAAGCTTTCGGCGCTCCGGCGCTTTCTTGAACAAGGCGCTCAATCAGGCTTCGTTGAGGTTCTGCCAAAGCCAACAGCGAGATGGGGCAAGTCGCCCGAGATTTCGGCAATCAGCATGGACCTTGCTGCAATAGCGGTCGAGCACGATGGTGTGCTGGTGGATGACCGCTTTTTCAACGCGCATCCGAAGATTGGCGAAAAATCCGTCGCAATGCTCACATCTTTGGACGTACTCGATCGTCTGCTAGATCTTGGGGAAATCGTCAGCGACGACTGGTTCGAATTTCGAACCACTCTTCGACGTTGCGGCTACGCGCTCTTGCCAGTCACGGAAGCGGAGATGAGCCGCGCGCTCGTTGAAAGCGGAGTTGACGGCGAGAGCTTTGTCGAAAGCGTGTCCTTTCGCGCCATTCGCGAGAATGCACAACTAATCCAAATGCGGGAGGTGCTACTGCCTGGGCAGGAGTTGGGTTGGATGGAAATGTCAACGCGTTCTGCCCGAAGGGCTTTGGGGCAAGCCCTCGAACACCACGCGTCGCCGATCCCTACCTTCGCGCTTCAGGATTTGGCGAACATCGAGTTGTTCGGTCCTTGTCTTGCCCTTACTTGGGAGAATGAGTTTCGCGTACTCGATCTTGTTGCTAAGGCCGACTACTTAACCGTCTGCCTAAGTTGCATTGCCGAAAAGCCCTCGGCGGCTTTCAGAAGCGGATCTTCCGAACTCTTCAATCGACTGCACATCGAGCGGCCGAGAATTCACCAAGAGATCGCCGACGAGATGAAGGGCTGGATCATCAAGTTTTCCGATGACTTGCGTCGCAACGTCGAAGCCCCCGAGGAAGAATTTCAGAGCTACTGGCACCGAGCCATTTCCCATCTTCCAGCTTCCGTTGCGCGACTTGTTTGGAATGACGAACAATTGATGGAGAGAATCAAGTTGCCCCAGGAGTTTCGAATCGGGCTGAGCATTTCAGGTAGTCCGCAGTTCAGACGCGACCAACTATGGCAGGCGGTCATCCGGGCACAGGACGCTGGGCTAGCAGAGGTTACAGATCTTGAAAGCCGCAACTGGCAATTGAGAAGGGATGAGACCGGCCGGATCTTGATAAGCGACAGAGGAGATGATCGACCGTTGGCGTTCGATCAAGAGCTGGCCCACTCAAATGTTGACATTCGGCGTCGGCACTTCGCAGCGCGGTGTGCAACTTATGCGATCACGCCAGATAGCTTCAGCGAGATCGAAAAGACCTTGCGCGCTCGTCCACTCACGGCGCGGGAGATTTTCGCGTTCCAGGACGCGCTGGATTGGCACCCGCTTTCGAAAGAAAGGTCCATTGAGCAGGTGTTCGGTAGTGGAACTGCGACGCTGTCCGAATTGTTTCCCATCGACTGGGACTACTACGAGAGGCTGGTCGGGAGCTGGACCAATGAGTCGAACATACTTGCATTCACAGCCAACCGCCCAAAAGCGGACTTCAGCAAGGCGCATGTCGGCCCAGAAGGCCGACGCCACGTCGCCGCTGCACTTCGACGTGCGTTACTGAGTGGCGGTCACTCATCCGGATCGCCCCGCGAACTAGTCGGCGCGATGGCAATTGACGATCTCGGGAGTTTCTTGGGCAACGATCTGGCGGCGCTTGATCTTTGGTCCATGCCAGCGCTTCTTGAGGCTCTACTGGCCCGCCCAGACTGGCGAGCCATCTCCAATGAGTTGATGGTCGCTTCACGCGCAATCCTTCAATCGATATCGGATCCCATTCGACTAGAACTATGCAAAGCGATCTTCGAAGTTGCAGATCTTCGCCTTCGTGATCTTGCAGGGAATCGCGATGCTCCCCCGTATTGGCGACGCATGGCGGCCATTTCGCACGCGGCAATCGTCGAACGCGCGGCACTAGGATCTGGCGTCGACATCAGTAGCTTGTCGAAATGGTTTACGCACCACGCATCGCGAGCTTTCTGGGCAACCATTCCCGACATGCATCGCGAGCATCGATGGGGGCCGGTGATGATGCGATGCGACCAACTTCGCCAGGAGTGTCAATGATCGCCTCAATGGCTCCATTCCGGGATCGGCGTAAAGGCGCCACTACATGATCGCCGCAATGGCGCCACTTTCGGATCGGCGTAAAGGCGCCACTGGATGATCGGCGTTAAGGCGCCACCTTCAGATCGCCGTCAAGGCGCCACCGCGATGGTCTGAACGGGTCTCGAGCTCCACTGCATCGCTAGTCTCCGCGGCTTTTTGCCTGGAGCTAAGCGATGAGCAAACGGAGGTTCGAGATGTATCAATTTCGACAAGTGCTGGCGCGCATGCGCCAGAACGATTCCGATCGCGACATTGCGCGCGACGGGTTGATGGGACGGAAGAAGTGCGCCCGAGTGCGCGCGGTGGCGGTGCAGCAAGGCTGGCTGGATAGCGCCATGCCGTTGCCGGACGACGAGACGTTGGCGCAGGTCTTCGGACAGACGCCGCGGGCGGTCAGCAGTGTGTCCTCGCTGGAGTCGTTACGCGAGAACGTGATCGACTGGTTCCGCGCCGGTCTGCAGGGCACCACTATCCACGCGGCGTTGCAGCGCAAGCATGGCTTCACTGGCAGCTATTCTGCGGTGCGTCGCATGCTGCAAAGCTTGGCACGCGAGATCGCGCCGGACGCCAGCAGTCGCCTGGATTTTGATCCCGGCGAAGCGGCGCAGGTGGACTTCGGTCGCGGCCCGGATTTCGTCGATGTGCTGAGCGGCCTGGTCATCAAGACCTGGTTCTTCGTGATGACGTTGGCGTTCTCGCGGCACCAGTACGCGGAGTTCGTGCTCGACCAGACGGTCGAGACTTGGCTGTCCTGTCACCGCCGTGCTTTCGAGTGGTTCGGCGGCGTGGCGGCACGGGTCATCATCGACAACCCCAAGTGCGCGATCACGCGCTGTTGCAGCACCGATCCGACCGTGCAGCGCGCTTACGCTGAGTGTGCTGAAGCCTACGGATTCAAGATCAGCCCATGCCCACCGCGCGATCCGCAGAAGAAGGGCATCGTCGAATCTGGCGTCAAGTACATCAAGCGCGCATTCATGCCGTTGCGCGAGTTTCGCAGCCTCGACGACGCCAACCGGCAACTGCACGCGTGGATCCTGGAGACCGCCGGTAACCGCAGCCACGGCACCACGCGCGAGCAACCGCTGGCGCGGTTCGCGATCGAGAAGCCGTTGCTCAAACCGCTGCCGGTGCGAGCGTACGACATCGCCCGTTGGGCGCAGCTTTGCGTGCATCGCGATGCTCACGTGAGCTTCGACAAGGCGTTGTACTCGGTGCCAGCGCGGCTCATCGGCGAACGCCTGTGGCTGCGTGCCAGCGCGAGCCTCGTGCAGTGCTTTCGCGAGCACGAACTCGTCGCCACGCATCCGCGCATGCCGCCGGGCCGACGCTCGACCGTACGCGATCACCTACCGCCCGACGCGCAGGCCTTCGCCATGGCCGATCCGCAGCATTGCCTGCGCCAGGCGACGCGCATCGGACCCAACTGCCAAAGCGTCATCGAGAAGTTATTCGCCGATCGCGTGCTCGATCACCTGCGCGCTGCGCAAGGCGTGATCCGGTTGGAAAAGAAGTTCGGCAAGGAGCGCCTCGAAGCCGCCTGCGCGCGCGCCCTCAGTTTCGGCGAAGCGCGCTACCGCACCATCAAAACCATCCTCGACAAAGGCCTCGATCAGAGGGCTGCAATCGAGGCCTTCGACGCCGTCGCTGACACCTACACCCGCGGTGGTCGCTTCTGTCGCGACCTCGCATCTTTGCTGCACCACTGACCGTTAGAACCACAGGAGAAGATCGATGCAAACCATCCCCGAACTCACACCCCAACTCAAGCAACTGCGCCTGTCCGGCATCCTCGACTCGCTCGATAGCCGCAACCGCCAAGCCATCGACGCCAAGCTCGCCTACACCGATTTTCTGGCGCTTCTGATCCAGGACGAAGTGGCGCGCCGTGACCAGAAAAAGCTCGCTCTGCGGCTGCGTCGCGCCAGTTTTCGCGCCGAGAAAACCCTTGAGCGCTTCGAGTTCGAGCGCCTGCCCAAACTCAACCGCGCACTTGTCCAGGATCTCGCCACCGGACGCTACCTGCAGGAGAAAGTCGCCGTCCTCATTGTCGGCCCCTGTGGCACCGGCAAAAGCCACCTCGCGCAAGCGCTCGGGCATTGCGCAGCACGCCAAGGCTTCGACGTGTTGTTCAACACGCAAACCCAGCTGCTCGGCAGCCTCAACGCCGCTCGCGCTATCGGCAACTACGAGCGCAAACTGCAACAACTGGCGCGCGTCGATCTGCTGATCATCGACGATTTCGGGCTTAAACCCATCCGACCGCCACATGACGAAGACCTGCACGAGTTGATCGCCGAACGCTACGAGCGTGCCGTCACCATCATCACCAGCAACCTCGACTTCGACGAGTGGGGCGACGCCTTCCCAGCCAACAAAATGCTCGGCGCCGCCACTCTTGATCGCCTCCGTCACGGCGCCTACCGCGTCGTCCTCGATGGCAACAGTTACCGCGCTCCCAGAGCATCCGGAGAAACCCCAAAAACACCAGTTGCAAAGACCCCCAAAAACCCATCAATCTAAGGCCCCGCTCAAGACCCGTTTCAGACCATCGAAGATGGCGCCATTACGGCGATCATCGGTGGCGCCTTTAGGGCGGTCAGTGACAACTTGCGACTGGACGACATCGCGGCGTAGCCTCGTTGTCGTCTGTTTTTAGTTGGGCGTCACATGCTGCGTAAGCTTCTCGCCACCATTGGAATGGCCTCAGCAGCTACTGCGAGTGCCGCCCCTCCGTACTCGCCGTACTCTTCGGAAGCCGCCAACGCAATCTACAACCTCCTCTTCTGCGACAACGCTGCACCCTTCCTCGCTAAGCCGGGAGAAGCACCCGTACCGTGGCAGGCAACGCTGGCAGCTGCTCCGCCGAACATTGAGGCGCTTCGGAGCCTCGCAGACGACCGTGGGCAGGAAGGCCGGGTGCGCTATTTGGCCTATCAACAATTGCGCAGCTTTGGCCAGTCGGTTCCACCGAAGCAGTTGCTCGGCGTCATCGTAGAGGTCCCTCTCGACGGGGGGCTGGATGCGTTAGCCGCGTATTCCGAAGGCGGAGTTCGGTACATCAACCAGAGCGGCAAGATCGCGATCGTTGAGGGCGTTCCAAACTTCGCGCAACTGGTCCAATCCTTGTTCTCAGCGTCGCAACCTGTCGTCAACGCCATAGGCCCATGGAAAGAGGAACGACGTGCGCCACCAGCGCGTGGCAACGTTCGCTTGACCTTCCTCGTCTCTGACGGTCTCTACTTTGGCGAGGGTCCCATGAACGTCATGCAGCGCGAGGCCATGGCAGCACCTGTCATTCAGAAGGCAACGGAGCTGCTGCAGGCGGTAGTTGCTAGCGGAGCGAAGTGACGCCTAACCCTACGCTGGAGCCGACTCGCACCGGCATGGCACTTGGCCCGTTTCCCTGTCGACAACCTTGTAGCGCGCCATCGCCTACTCCCTTGATCTCGCTGAGTAAACGAAGCAAGATCGAGTCCAGTTTTTCTACAGCCTCGTTAGCCCTTTTGGGGAGACTCAGTGCGATGCGGGGTCGGGTTACGGATTGGAAGGATGACCGAGGCTTCGGGTTCATTGAGCCGGAAGAAGGTGGTGAGCGAGTGTTCTTTCACATCAGCGGCGTGGCCCGCGGAGCGCCTCGTCCCTCAACTGGTTCAACTGTCTCCTTTGATCTGGGTCGTTCAGCGGATGGCAAGCTACGAGCTATCAACGTGGGGCCAGCGGGATTTGCCGCAGTATCTAGAAAGGTACTTTCCAAGCGCGTTGTATTGTCGCTGGCTGCACTTCTGATTCTCTCTGCAATTTGGTGGTCGGTAGTCCTAGGGAAAGCCCCAATTCAAATCTTTTGGATATTTGCGGGCATGAGTTCTGTGGCATTCGTCATGTACGGGCTGGACAAGTGGGCTGCCAAGCGGGATGCCCAACGTACACCGGAGAACACCTTACAATTGTGCGCTCTGCTCGGAGGCTGGCCTGGTGCGTTACTGGCTCAACAGGTATTTCGGCATAAATCAAGCAAGCGCTCGTTCCAAGTTGTGTTCTGGTTTATGGTAGTAATTAACTGCGGGGCGGTTGGATTGTACCTTTCGGAACCAGGCGGTGCATTTATCAACCAACTATTGCAAATGCGGTGAAAAGGCTAACTATGCTGTGCCGGCAGCAGCGTCACGCGATGCCCCATCGCGCGCTCAGCCAGCGTCCAAAGTAATGCGCCGAGCCGCAGGCCTACATCACCACCTGCACGGCGTCGTAGTTCGACCAAAACGCGAGAAACTCCTTGCGACGCAATCGCAGCGACCGAATCACACGCAAATCCCGATCGGCGAGGGCGAGCTGGGAGACGTTCTTGGCGAGATCGATAGCGATGGTGGTAACCGTAGCCGTAGACTGCATGGCGGACTCCTCTCGTGGTCGCAGTGATGGTCGACACCTCAAACTTTGGCACATCGATGCCGTATGCACCGCGGGAGGAGTCCATCGAATAGGGATAGATCGCGCGAAGCCGCGATCTTATCCCGGGTTGAACAAGCCCG
>ERZ1066135.519-NODE-519-length-20003-cov-7.027271_pt1 | contig 20003 bp, 12 predicted proteins | sample MGYA00382782_ERZ1066135 | MGnify/ENA primary metagenome ERZ1066135 (study PRJEB33369, sample SAMEA5778365) | biofilm metagenome | biome: Industrial cooling water; feature: Water cooling tower basin; material: Biofilm | place: United Arab Emirates | collected... | reverse complement strand
TTCGATCCTGGCACCGTACCGCCAACGCCTACTTGGCGAGAGCGAGCGCCGCGGCGAGCGCCTTCTCGCCGCCGACCACCGGCAACTCGAGCGAGGTTCCGTCGAGATCGATCCCGAGCTTCGTCCCCGCTGCAGGCCACAACGTGAAGTCGCGGTCGCTCGAAAACACCATCAGCGCCAGCCGCTGGCCGGCCGGCAGGATCTGGTCGTCGGGTTCGAGCTCGAACTCGAGCTCGTAGAACTTGCCCGGCTCGAGCGCGCGGCTTTCGCTCAGCGAGGTCGCGTTCTGCGGATCGGCCCAGCCGCGCGTGATCACACTCGAACGGCCGCCCTTTCCATCGACCCACGGCAGCGCGACGAGCCACACCGAGAGGTTCGCAGCGGGCCGATCGGCGCTCACGCGAATGCGCACGCGCGGCGCGCCCGAGATGTGGAGCGGCGCCTTCAGCTCCGCCGTCGCGTAGAGCAAGCGATTCTTCGAACTCTCCGCCGCGGCCAGTTTCGCGCCGGACAACGCGACGTCGTCGACGAGCGTCTCCACGCCTTGGCCCTTGGTCGCGGAGAGCTCCAGCGAGCCGCGCGCCTCGCCGCCCTTGCCGGGATGCAAACGCACAGGCGCGGCTTCGGGATGCGGGTACGCCGGGTACGAGACCGGCCCCGCGCGCGGGTTCTCCTCGCGCACGATCCACGAACGCGGCGTCTTCTCGACGCCGTTGTCCTGGCCGTACAGGTAGTGCGAGAACCAGCGGTTGAGCATGTCGAGCGGCGGCATTCCGCCGTGCCCGCCCTGGTGCAGGTACAGCGCCGGCTTCGCGCCGAGCGCGTCGAGCGCGCGGTAGATGCGGATCGAGTGGCTCGGCATCACGTTCCAGTCGGCGAGCCCGTGCGACAAGAACACCGCACACTTCACGCCGCTGAGCGCGTGGACGTAGTCGCGGCTCTTCCAGAACGCGTTGTAGTCGCCGCTCACGCGGTCGTGGCTCGCGAGCAGCAGCTTGTCGCGCACGTTCTCGTTGCACCACGCGCGCCGCTCGGGATCCCCGCTGTTGATCGCGTCGTACAGCACGTCGATGTCCTCGCCCATGTAGCCGCCCGGATGCCGGATCAGGCCGTTCGAGCGGTAGTAGTGGTAGTACGACGTGTTGGGCGCGTCCGGCACGACGACCTCGAGCCCGTCGACGCCCGTCGTCGCCGCCGCGAGCGCGAGCGTGCCGTTGTAGGACGTGCCGAGCATCGCGACCTTGCCCGTCGACCACGTGGCGACGACCTCTTCGCCGCCGTCCGGCGCCGTGAAGCCCTTCGCGCGGCCGTTGAGCCAGTCGATCACCGCCTTGGGCGCGAGCGACTCGTTCTCGCCGCCGACCGTCGGACAACCTTCGGAGAGCCCGGTGCCGGGCGACGCCGAGTGCACCACCGCGAAACCGCGCGGAACCCACCAGCTCACGTGGCTGCGCGACATCAGCGGCCGCTTGTTGTCGGCCTCGACCGGCGGCATCGGCGTGCGCTTGGGCGGAGCTCCGCCGACTTCCTGGTTCGGGCTCCAGAAGTACTGGCGATCGTCGGAGCCGATGCCCGAGAAGTACGGGCTCGACTCGTAGACCACGGGGACCTTCAGGCCTTCCGACTCGGTCTGCGCGGGCCGTGTGACATCGACGTGCACGCGGTCGGGCTCGCCGTCGCCGTCGGAGTCGAACGCGGTTTCCACCCACAGGTCGTGCTGGATCCAGTTCTTCGAGCCTTTGAAGGCTTCGACGACCTGCGCCTCGCCGTTCACGAAAACCGGAGCAGCGCGTTCCGCGGACTGCGCGGAGGCGAGGCTCGCGTGGAGCGCGACGAGAGCAACACAGGTGCGGACGAACGCGGTCGAGGTGGGGTGGCGCAGCATCCCCCGATTATGGCGAGGGCCGACGTTCGCCGACTCCGAGGCGAACCGGCGCAGCCGAAATCCTGTGCAAGGAATGCAGCGCCGACCGATGGGCGGCGCGACGCACGTCGACGCGACGCCGAACTCAGGAGATCGGCGCGACGATCGCGATGCGCTGGCGGTCGCTGACCACCACGCCGCCGGGCTTCTCAAGCGTGATCGCGAACAGCGTCGGCTTGGTCACGCGCAGCTTGGCGTCGATCGGGATCAGCACTTCGCCCGCGGAGTTCACGTCGAACACGCCGCCGTCGACGGGGTGTTCCTGCGCCTCGTCGAAGATCCACAGCTGGTACTGCTGGACCTTGGGATCGTTCACGGGCGCGCCGACCAGGCGGATGAAGCCCGTCTGCTCGCTGTTCGACCACACGATGTCGCCGCTGGTCCCAGGGGCGAACTGCTCCTGTCCCTTGGCTTCGACCTTGGTGACGTTGGCGCGGGCGAGCAACTCGGCGCGCGCTTGGCCGACCGTCGGCGCGAGCGGTTGCGACTCGGGCCACCAAGCGATCACCGCGAGCGCGGCGGCCGCAGCCGCGGCGACCCAGCCGGCGTAGGAGAACGCGCTCGGGCGCGCCGCGGGCGCGGGCGGCACGAGCTTGAGTTTGGGCGCGGCGCGAGGCGCGGCGGACGACGCCGTCGCAGCGGCGGCGTAGTAGGCCTTCGCGCCGGCCTGCAGCTTGGCGCGCAGGGCGTCGTTCAGCGGCTGAGGCCGCTCCGCGGCGAACGCCAGCGCGACGGAAGCCGCGGCCAGCTCGTAATCGCGGGCAGTGTTCGATTCGCGCTGCTCGCCGAGCTCGTTTTCGTCGGCATCGGACAGGCCGAACAGCGCGCGCTCGAGCAGCAGCTCGTCCATGCGCTCGGACAGCGGGAGGTTGCGGGGGTTGCTCACGACGACAACCCTCCGGTCTGGGCGACCCCGTCCGGCGAGAGCATCTCGCGCAGCTTGTTGAGGCCGCGGCGCGCGTGGGTTTTCACCGTGCCGAGCGGCAAGCCGGTGAGGTTCGCGATGGCTTGGTGGGAATGGCCCTCCCACACCGCCAGCTTGAGCACCCGTTGCTGCTCGGGCTTGAGTTCGAGGAAAGCGCGTTTCGCGCGGTCCGCCTCGTCGGCGATCTCCGCCACGCTCTCGACCTCGGCCCCTTCGGCGGCCACGGATTCGTCGACCTCGGAAGCCCCGCTGTGGCGCTGCAGGCGCCGGCGCATGTCGATCAGCCGGCGACGCGCGACCATCGCGACGAAGGTGGCCTCCTCGGCGATGCGAGGGTCAAAGCGGTCCGCTTTGCGCCACAAGTCGATGAACGCCTCCTGGACCGCGTCGTCGACCTCGGCCCCCGCGGGGCACATGCGCCGCGCAAGGGTATGGACAAGGCTCCCGTAACGGTCGATGCACTCCTGCACCGCCGCCCGGTCCCCCGCTGCCACACGTTCGAGGATGGTCGTCACAGTCCGCGCAGCTTACTCGTCCCGCGCGGGCGTTTGGATTCACCGCTGCGGCCGATTTCCGAGCCACCCACCCGCCGGGGGCGACTCGCGGGCGCTTGGACGATTCCGAGCCTCACTCGCGGCCGCTTTTCGCCCGCGGCGGAGGCGGCTTGCCAGCAAGGCTTACGGGGCGGTGGCGGTGTGAAAGCGTGCGGACGAGCAGATCCCATCCACAGGTGGTCGGCGGCGTGTTCGGCCACGTGTCCGCTTCGGTGCGAAGCAACGACAACCGAGCCGAACAAGGTCGTGCCTACTCGTCCCCCCAAAGCGAGTCGTCCTGCGCCCAGTCGGCCATTCGGGCGCCAACGTCGCCGAAGGAAAGGGCCCGTGCAGGCCACGCGCGTTGGGATTGCCCCAGGGATCTGGCGAAGTGCAAAAGGAACGCGATGAGATCGGATCGCGCAAGAACTCCGCGAGGACGCGACCGACGTGCTGCCTCTCGGCGACGCGCTCGCTACTGCAACGCAAGGTCCCACGGCAGCGCGGTGTCCAACTCCGTGAGCGGAGTGACGCCCGCAACAGGCGCTAGCACGAGTCCGCGAGCGATGCGCTGCGTTGGGTAGGTCGCGCGCAAGGCGGCGATCCCGCGCACGTGCTGCCGCGTCGGGCGCGCGGTGGCCTTGATCTCGATCGGGAACAGCGTGCCGTCGCGCTCGAGCAGCAGGTCGACCTCGGCGCCGCCGTGCGAGCGCCAGTGGTGCAGTACGGGCTTGGAGGCGAGCACCGAACTGAGGCGCCGGATCTCGCCTACGACCGCGGTCTCGAACAGCGCGCCCAAGGTTGGATGGTCGGCGAGCGCGCGCGGCGACGAGATGCGCATGGCCGCGGCGGCGATGCCCGTGTCGGCGATGTAGCCCTTGGGCTTGGCGCTGACGCGCTTGAGCGTGTTGCCGGACCACGCGGGGACTTCGTGCCACTGGAAGGTCGCCGTCAGAATCTGCAGCCAGCGGCGCGCTGTCTGCGGCGAGAGCCCGATGTTGCGGCCGAGTTGGGTGTAGTTGACCTCCTGCGCGGTCAACGCCGCCGCGAGTCGGAAGAAACGCCCGAACTCCTGCCAGTCGTCGACTCGGCCCAGCAGCCGCGCATCGCGCTCGATGTACGTGCGCTGGTACGCAGCGTGGAAGTCGGCGAGCACCTCGGCGCCCAAGAGCTCAGCTTCCGGCATGAAGCCGCGCCACAATCGCTCGTACAACGGCCGCTGCTCCGGCAAACGCTGGGGTCGCGAGGCGAGGTACGCATCGGCGTCCGTCAACCAGCGCTCGAGCCAGCTCGCGCCACGGGTCTGTTGCGCGATCTCCGCCAAGCAGAAGCCCTCGAGTTCGAGAAATACGACCCGGCCAGCCAAGCTCTCGGCCAGCGTGCGCATGACCTCCCATTGCTGCGAGCCACTGAGCACGTACTGGCCCGGCGCGCGGTTCTTGTCGATGCGGCGCTTGAGCGCGGGCACGAGTTCGGGCGCGTACTGGATCTCGTCGAGGAACAGCGGCGTGCTGTGCTGGTCGAGGAACAGCTCGGGCTCGGCGCGCGCGTTCTCGACATCTACGACCGGATCGAACACAACGGTGTCCGCACCCTCGAGCACGTGCTGGACGAAGGTCGTTTTCCCGACCTGGCGCGCGCCGGCGACGACGACAGCCGGGAAGTGCTTCAGAAGCGCGCGGAGGCGCTCTGTGGCGAGGCGTCCGTAGTACACCCTTGATATTCAACCACGCCATCACCGAATATCAAGGGAAACAGGCGGGGGAGCGGCGCTTCGCATGGCTAAAGCCTGGGGCGCGTCGAGTCAGGAAAGGGCGGGCGCGCACTGCCGCGCTACCCGGCGGCGACGACGCCCACCCCGCTGGGATGCAAGACGAGCCCACGCATCCGAGCGGTGGCTCGCGGGCGGGGATCCGGGACGGCGAGCCGAGGCTCCGGGTGAGCCGAGCGCGCGCAGGAGAGTCCAGTTCGCCGCAGAGGCGGGCGCGCGGCGAACGCTTCGGCGAGCTCAGCGAATCGAGAGCAGGTACGCGAGCAAGTCGCCGGCGTCGGCCGGGGCGAGCGATTCGAGCAGTCCCTCGGGCATGATCGAGAGCTTCGACCAGCGCACGCGCGCGATCTCGGTGCGGTCGATCACGCGGGGCTCGCTGGCGCCGGCGCTGCTCGTGGGTTGGAGCGTGAGCGAGTCGTCGCTCTCGGAAAGCAGGCGGCCGACGACGCTCGTTTCGTCGACGAGGTCGACGCGCAGCTCGCGGTAACCGGCCTCGACCGCGCTGCTGGGTTCGAGCACGGCGGCGAGCAGGCTGTCGATGCCGCGCGCGCCGGCGCCGTCGAGCGGCGGACCGACGCTCTCGCCGCGGCCGCCGAGCGCGTGGCACACCATGCACGTGCGCTCGAAGTGCGGCGCGCCACGCGACGAGTCGCCCGCGGCGGCGAGAGCGGCGAAACGCTCGTAGCGCTCCGAGCGCGCACGGTGCTGCTCGTCGTCGAGCAACGCCGGCACGTCGCGGGAGCGCTCGACGCGCGCTCCGCCGGAGGGCTTCGCCGCGTCGCCGGGCAAACGCAAGCGCAGGTCCGCGGGCCGTTCGCCGTCGAAGGCGCGGCGTAACCCAAGCGCAATCTCGCGCGGCGAACGCTCGCGCGACCACAGACGCCACTCGGTGATGCGCAGCTCGGGAAATCCAGGCGTCGTGCGCGCCACGTCGAGGCTGCTCGCGCTCGGGAAATCCTTCACGAGCACGTCGCTGTCGAGTTCGCCGTCGAGGTACAGACGCAGTCGCCCGTCCGCGCTCGCGCTGAGCGCGACGTGCGTCCAACGGCCCGCTTCGAGCGAACGGCGCGAGATCAGCACGTCGCCACGCGCGGGCCCGAGCCACAGGCGCGGGCGGGCGCCGGAGAAGTTGAAGTCCCACTGGCCAGGCGCGGCCAGCAGGCCCTCGCGGTTCTCGATGCCTTGGGCGCAATTCACCCAGGCTTCGAGCGTGAAGGGCGGCGCGAGCGAAAGATCGGCGTCGAAGTAGTCGTCCGGACCTCCAGACAGAACGAGCGCATCGCGACCCACATTGCCCAGACGGGCGTCGAGCGCGTCGATGTCGGCTGCGCGTTCGGGCAGAGCGCTGCGCAGCGCGTCGAGCACGCGCGGCTCGAGCAGGCGCGTCTCGATCTCGCCTCCGAGCGCAACGTCGAGGAGCGCCAGCGACCCAATCTTGGTGCTGGTCACGCGCTGCATGCCAACACGCGCGATGAACGGCGGCGCGTTCACTAGGCGCTCGAGTGCGCTGCGCACCGCTTCGCCTTCGCGCGACACGCACAGCGCATACAAGGCCTCGGTCCCGAGTTCGTCGCCGGGCAACGCGCGGTCGTACAGTTCGATGCACAGCGGATCGCTGGCGGCGCCGAACTTGACGAGCGTTCGCAGCGCTGCCGCACGGACCGCATCGCCCTCGAACTGGGAACTCACGATGTCGTCGAGCTGGTACGACAGCTCGGCGAGCTCTAGTCCCGCTGCGGCGTTCACCAGACGCCATGGATCGTCGAGGTGGAGCATGGAAAGCTCATCCACGAGGTTGCTGCGAAACTGCTCCTGCAGCGTCACTGGCGCCGCGGCGAGGAGCGCGTCCAACAGCGCCGACGTACGCTCGGCGTTGAGCAACTGCACCGACAGGAACTCCTGCACACCCGGCGCCGCGGCGTGGCGCGCGCACAGCGCGAGTTCTTCGGGCAAAGCCTTGCGCCCGCTCGCGCGCAGCGTGCGCGCGACGGCCACGGCGCCGCGCTCGTCGCCGAGCACCAGCCCCGCGAGCGCACGCGCTTCGGGCTCGTTCCGTGCGCGCGGCGCGCCCGCCGCTTCAGGATCGACTCCCATCCACTTCGCGAGCGCGTCAACGCGCGACTCGAGCCCGATCCGCCGCCACATGCGCTCGCGCATCACCGCGAGCGACGCTCCGCGCAGGGCGCGTGTGCGGTCCTGCTCGCAGATCACAGCTTCGCTCTCGTCGGGCGCCGGCGTTCCGCGCAGGAGCAGGTCGACGATGCGCTCGTCGTCTCCGCACGCCGCGACCGCGCGCAACGCCTCGCAGCGCACTTCGAGATCGGCATCGAGCAGCGGCTGCGGATCGAGCGCGAGCCACTGTTCGAGCGTTGCGCCGCTCGACGCGAATCCGCGTACCGCTGCCTGCCGCAGCGCCGCGTCCGCATCGCGCAACATCGCGCTCGCGAGCTGCGCGTCGACGCTGCGCAGACCCTCGAGACTCCACAGCGCGAGCGCGCGTGCCGCGACGGGCTTGGAGGCATCGAGAGCGAGCTGCTTGAGCTGCGGAGCGAGCTCGACCAGCTTGCGATCGACGATCTGCCTCCAAGCGGCGCGCTGCACGAACATCCGCGGCGACTCGAGGCCCGCGACAAGCGCGCGTGCGTCGAACCTCGTCACGTCCGGCGGCTCGAAGCGCGGCGCGTTGCTCGCGCGAAGGCGCCACACGCGCGTGCGCTCGCGGTCGCGGTCGGGATGCGTGCGCGGCACTTCGTTGTGCGAGATGATCGGGTTGTACCAGTCGACGACGTACAGGCCGTCGTCGGGCCCGAAGTGGATCGCCACGGGACGAAAGCGCGTGTCGGAGCTCGTGAGCAGCTCGGGCAACATCTCGAAGCGCGTCTCCAGGCCGGATCCGACGCGGCGCACGGCCTGCACTTTGCGTTCGATCGGATTGGCGACGAACACCGCGCCTTCGAACGGCGCGGGCAGCACGCCAGCGCTGGTCGTGAGCGCGAGCCCCGACAAGCCGGTGCCGCCAAAACGCAGCTCCGTCGCGGTCGGCTGCACCGGCGCGTACGGTCGCAGCCGATCCTGTCCGATGCCCGGATACGTCGCGCCGAACACGAACGGGATCACGCCGAAGCCCATGTCGTTGGCTTCTTGGATCAGAAACTCGCCGCGTGCGTCGAAAGCGATGCCCCAGATGTTGTTGAGGCCCACCCCGAGCACCTCGAAGCGCTCGCCGTCGAGCGTGAAGCGCGCGAGCTTGCAGTAGTCGAAGCGCGTCGTGCGCCCGCTGCGGTCGACGACGTTCGAGTGGTTGAAGGCGCCCTGCGCCATGTAGACCCAGCCGTCCGGCGCGCGCAGAAAACGGTGCGGCAAGAGGTGCGAGTCCTCGATGCCGAAGCCACGCAGCAACACCTCGCGCTTGTCGGCGCGCCCGTCGCGGTCGGTGTCGTCCAGGCGCAGGATTTCACTGCCGTGCTGCACGAGCGCGGCGTGCTCGAGCGGCAGCACGCTCATCGGCATCGCGAGCCCATCCGCGAACACCCGCGGCGACTTCGCCTCGCCCTCCCACGGCCGTTCGACGACGAGGACCTGATCTCGTCCGCCGCGTGCGTACAGCTCGGCCGCGCGCGAATCCTCGTTGCCATCCAGCGGATACTCGCTCGCCGTCACGGCCCACATGCGCCCCGCGTCGTCGAACGCGACGTCGACGATCTTCTTCGCCGCCGGCTCGGCGATCACAAGCTCGGCCACGAACCCGGGCGCGAGCTTGAACGTCGCGCGCTCCGCCTCGGGGGCGAGCGGGCCGGGGTCCTGGAACGCGAACGCGCACGTCAGCAAGGTCGCACACTTCATCGCCCGCTAACCTACCGACGCGAGCGCTCGGCGCGCCGTGGCGCGTGGATTCAGCGTCGTTCGGCGGCGCCGGAGGACGCCGAGTCGGCCAGCGCGGCGCGAGCCGTTGCGATGTGCGTTCGAGCTTCCGCGCACCAGCGGTGCTCGCTTCCTTGCAGCCGCTCCAGCTCGGCCAGGGCCGCCTCGAGAACCTCGAGCGCTTCGGCGGCGCGGCCCACGCCCAGCAGCGCACGGCCGTACGTCACGCAGCCGTACGGGCCCGTCGGGTTCCTCTCGCCGAAGATCTCGACGCGCCGCGAGCACGGCTCACAAGTCCACTCGAGCGCCTCTTGAGCGCGCCCCTGGAGCAGCAGGGCCTTGCCGAGTTGCAGCCGCGCGAGGTGCGTGCCCGTGTTGTCGGAGCCGAGCAGCTCGATGCGCTCATCGACCAGGAGGCGCGCGAGCGGTTCGGCCTCGTGCGGCTCTCTCGCGCGGAGCAGCGCGGAGACCAGGTTGTTGAGGATGCGGATCGTCTCCGCGTTGCCTGGGCCCGTGATCCGCAGTCGTCGCGCGTAGGCGTCGCGCAGGACGGCCTTCGCTACGTCCAACTGGCCGACGTCCATGTAGGCCACTCCCAGGCTCCCGTAGACCACCAGAGTGTCGGATTGATCCTCGCCAAGCCCCGCCACGAAGGCCGCATGGCACTCGAGCAGCGCTTCGAGTCCTTCATCCAGTCTTCCCAGCGCGAACAACGTGTTCGCGATCGCGTGTCGGGCGCGTCGCACGTGGAAACTGCCCTCGCCGTAGGCCTGCGCCGAAATCCGCGCCTCGCGCTCGTGCAGCTCGAGCGCCAGCTCGTAGTCGCCCTGTTGGCCGTGCGCCTGCGCAAGGTCGTGCAGCGACCCGAGCGAGTCCTCGTGCGCCTCGCCGAACCTGTCGGCCCGCAACTCGGCCACGCGGACCAGGTGCTTCAACGCCTCCGAGGGGCGGTTCGCGCGATTCAACGCTCCGGCGTACGCCGAGCGCAGCGCCAGGGTCGCCGCGTGGCCCTCGCCCAAGGCGCTCTCCGCGCGCTCGATGGCGGACGGATAGTGTTCGAGCGCTGCCCGGAGCTCGCTGGACCACTCGAGTGCCGCCAGCCACAACAGATCGAGGCGCACCGACAGATCAGCTCGAGCGTCGCTCCATCCAGACTTGGGAGCGCTCCGCAACTCGCGCAGGTGTTCGATCAGCTCGAACGCTTGCTCGATGCGGTCCAGCCGAATGAGCACGTTTCCATGCGCGATCGCAGCTTCGAGCGTTTGCGGATGCGTTTCGCCACGCGCGAGGACGAGTCCGGCGTGCGCCTGACGCAGATGGAGTTCCGCTGGCGCGAAGTTGCCGCGCTCGAACAGCAGCAGCCCGACGGCCGAGCGCACACTGGCCTGCACCAGCGGATCGCGTCCGACGAGTTCGCGCTCGACGCGGTCGGAGAGCTCTGTGAGCCATTCGGACAGGCGCGGATCGCCGCCGCCGCGCTCGTTGGGGCTGGCGTGGGCGAGCAGGCGCCGCGTGACCTCGAGCGTCTCGTCGGCGATGCGCCGCTGCGTCGCTTCGGCGCGCGCGGAGCGCGTCTGCTCGAACGCGAAGTGCGTCACGAGAGGAACGCCGAGCGTCACCACCAACGCCGCGGTAGCCAGTCCCGCCGCCGCCAGCGGATTGCGCCGCATGAACAGCCGCGCGCGGTGCGGCCAGGATGTAGCGCGCGCCAGCACGGGCTCGGAATGCAGGAAGCGCCGCAAGTCGGCTGCGAACGCCGCCGCCGACTCGTAGCGCTCCTCCGGCGCCTTGGAGAGCGCTTTTATCACGACGTGCTCGAGATCCGGGCTGCAGCGCGCCACGCGACGCGATAGCGAGGGCGGCTCGGCGGTCGCGATGCGACGCGCGGCTTCGGACAGCGTGCATCCGCGCACGTCGTGCGGCAGCTCGCCGGCGAGGAGCTCGTAGAGCACCGCGCCGAGCGAGAACACGTCGCTGGCGACGCCGACGCCGCGGCTGGCCGCCTCGAACTGCTCGGGACTCATGTAGCTGGGCGTGCCCACCACCAGACCTTCCACGGTCGGTTGCACGCGCGGTTCGAGCTCCACGTCGAGCACCTTGGCCACGCCGAAGTCGATCAACTTGGGTTGTCCGCCGCGGTCGACGAGCACGTTCTCGGGCTTCACGTCGCGGTGGATCACGCCGAGCATGTGGCCGTGGTGCAGCGCATCCGCGATGCGCGCGACGATCTCGACGCGCTCGTCGATCGAACGCGGGCGCTCCGAAGCCCACGTGCGCAGCGTGCGCCCGCCGGAGACGAGCTCCATGGCGAGGAAGGGCCGCGCACGCCCGTCGACCAGCGGCGCCGCGAAGTCGTACAGGCGGGCGATGCCCTGGTGCTCGAGCTGACCGAGCACGCGCGCCTCGCGTTGGAAGCGCGCGAGCGACTCGCGCGACCGCGGCGTTTGCTTGAGGAACTTGAGCGCCACGCGCCGACCGGCGCCGACCTGCTCGGCCTCGTAGACCACGCCCGTCGCACCGCGGCCGATGCAGCGCTCGATGCGGTAGTCGAGCAGCTGCGCGCCCGCCGCCCACTGCGCCTCGTCACGCAACGCGGCAAGCGGGGCCTGCGACCAAGCCGAGGACTCGCCCAGCAGGCTCGACTCGTGCGCCGCAAGCAGGGACTCGAGCTCGGAGCGCAGCGCCGGACTGGGACAGCGCTCCTCGAACCACGCCGCACGCTCCGCTGCCGGAACCTCGACTGCCTGTGCGAACAACGATTCGAGTTCGCGCCAGGACCCGTTCGCGTCGAACTTCATGGCTTCGAGAGGACGCGCAGGAGCCAGGCGCGAGCGAAACTCCAGTCGCGCTTCACCGTCGCAATCGAGACGCCCAGCGCCTGCGCCGCCTCCTCGAGTGTGCAGCCGGCGAGGTGGATCAGGCCTACGACCTCGGCCTTGCGCGGATCGCGGCGCTCGAGCTCCTCCAGGGCCTCGTTCAGGGCCTCGATGTCGATCGAGCGCTCTTCCACGGGCAGTTCGATCGAGTCGATGGAGTCCGCCGCGACGCCCTCGCCACGCTTGAGCCGGCGGCGCTGCCGCACACGATCGATCAAGATGCGCCGCATCGCGCCGGCCGCCGCGCGCAGGAACGCCGCGCGGTCGCCCCACGGCGCGTTGTGGTCGCGCCGGAGCCGCAGCCACGCTTCGTGGACCAGTGCGGTGGGCTGCAGCGTCACGCCGCTGGCCTCGCCGCGCATGCGCGCCCGAGCCAGGTCGTGGAGCTGGAGGTAGAGGCTGTCGCGCCACGCGCCGTCGTCGGTCGGCGTCTGACCTGGGGTCGCGTCATTTCCGAACAGCTCGTCGTTCATGGTGCACTCCGCGTGGCGACAAGCGTGCCGAACACGCCGGGCCCACGGATTTTCTCAGAAAGGGTGAGCTGCGGCGAGCCGCGCCGGCGCGACAGCCTCGGGTCGCGCGAACACGTGCGGCGCGAACGCTGCGGAACAGGTCCAAGGCGCGCGCCGCCTCCGGACGGCCCAGCACAGGAGACACTCATGGTCGACTTCTCGATCGCATCGCGTTCCGCACTTCGCCCCGCCTGCTGGGGCGCGCTCGCTGGCGTGTGCGCCCTCGCACTGAACACAACGCAGCCCGTATCCGCGCAACCCAACGGCTGCGGCCAGATCTTGGTGTACCCCGCTGGGTCGCGGATCTCCATCGAGGGCGAACTGCTCAGCGGGTCGGACGCGGGCGGCTGCCTGCTTTCGACGTTTCCCGGAAACGGTCCACTCGGAACGGAGTACGGCGATGTGAGCGGAGAGCGCTTGCTCGACGCCTGCGGAGCGACCCTGGGAACGGGCGCCAACCTCGCGACCTACGACCGTTCGACGACTTCGTTCGGTTGGGCGCTGGCAGACTGCCAGTCGGGCGCGAGCCTGCTCGCCCAGGCGCAGCCCGCCTCGATCGCGGCCTCGATCGGGATCCAGGGCGGCATCTCGCAACGCGCGCGCGTCAATTCTCTGTTCTGCGGCGGTCCGCCGCCGAGCCCGTGCATGGGCGGGATCTCCGGCATCTCGACCACGGAGAAGTTCCGCATCGAGGTGCCCTTCGATCTGGCGCAGGCGTCGTTCGTGCTGGTCGACGCGGATCTGGTCGTGTTCGACACCTGCGGCCTCACCCCACCGATCGAGCACAGGGCCGAGGGTTCGTTCACCGTGTTCGGCCCGTCCGGCAACATCATCGCGCAGCGCACGCTGATCCCCAACTCGCAGGGCATGAGCAGTGAGCTCGCCTCACTCTCGCTGCCGCCGGGCCACGGCTACTTGCTCGTCGTGGAGTACGACATGGACTGCATCGACGAGGCGCGCGCGGACTGTTCGAAGCTGAGCGACGCCAATACGTGCGCACGCAACGACATGTTCACGGTGAACGCGAGCTTCTCGGCGCTGCAGTAGCGCGCTTCGCTTCCGCACGCGGTCGGAGACGCTCACTCCGACCGCGCGCGGCCCGGCTTGCGCCCCCCCGCAGCACCGCCGGCCGCCGGCGCCCAGTGGGTTGATTCGAAAGTCCGCCGCGGATGTCAGGTGGGTCGGCGCTACCCGCAACGCGCGAGGATTCCAGGCGACCTGAAGAGGTCGCCGAACCGGAGCAACGCTGCGGGGGGCGACGTGGAACGTTAGATGTGCGGCGAAATCTTGAATCAACCCACTAGTGCCTGAAGTGCCGCAGGCCCGTGAAGACCATCGCGACGTGCCGTTTGTCGCACGCGGCGATGATCTCTTCGTCGCGCACGGAACCACCGGGCTGCAAGAAGGCTTGCACGCCGCCGTCGATCGCGGCTTCGACGCCGTCGGGGAAGGGGAAGAAGGCGTCGGAGGCGAGCACGGAGTCGCGTGCGCGCAGGCCGGCCTTGTGGATCGCGAGGCGCACGCTGTCGACGCGGCTCATCTGGCCGGCGCCGACGCCCAGGACTTCGGTTCCGCTCGCGACGACGATCGAGTTCGACTTGACGTGCTTGCAGACGCGCGCGGCGAAGAGCAGTGAGCGGATCTGCGCCTTGGTCGGCGCGGCCTTGGTCACGACCTTGAGGTCGGACTCGGTCTCGGCGCGCAGGTCGCGGTCCTGCAGAAGGAAGCCGCCGATGAGCTTCTTCAGCTCGAGTTCACGCGCGTTGCGCGTCGAGGGGCCGATCGGTCCGGCGGCGAGCAGGCGCACGCTCTTGCCCCACTTGGGCTTTTGCGTCAGCAGCGCGAGCGCCTCGTCGCCGAAGCCCGGCGCGATGATCGCTTCGACGAAGCGGTTGCCCGAGACGAGGAACTCCGCGCAGGCGAGGTCGAGCGGGCGCGTGAAGGCGAGCACCGAGCCGAAGGCTGAGATCGGATCTCCCGCCCAGGCTTTTTCGAGCGCCTGAGCCAGCGTTTCGCCCGACGCAGCGCCGCACGGATTGTTGTGCTTGATGACGCAGGCGAACGGCTCGTCGAACTCCTTGGCGAGCGCGAGCGCTGCATCGAGGTCGACCAGGTTGTTGAAGGAGAGCGTCTTGCCGCCGAGCAGCTCCGCCGTGGCGACACTGGGCTCGCGCACGTTCGACTGCGCGTAGAACGCCGCGGTTTGGTGCGGGTTTTCGCCGTAGCGCAACGTCATCACGCGCTTGCCGGTGAAGGCCGCGACTTCCGGATAGGCGTCCCCCACCAGCCCGTCGGCGCGCTCCTGCCCGAAGAGCCAGTCAGCGATCGCGGCGTCGTAGCGCGCCGTCGTCTGGAACGCCTTGAGCGCCAGCGTGCGCTTGAACTCCGCGCTCAGCGCGCCGCCGTGCTTCTGCAACTCGTCGAGCACACGCCCGTAGTCCGCCGGATCGGTCACGATGCCGACGTAGCGGTGGTTCTTCGCGGCCGAGCGCACCATCGACGGCCCGCCGATGTCGATCTGCTCGATCGCCTCGGCGCGCGTCACGCCCTCCTTGGCCACCGTCGCCTCGAACGGATAGAGGTTGATCACCACCAGGTCGATGCCGGCGATGCCGTGCTCCTTCATCGCGGCGAGGTGCGTCGCGTCCTCGCGCAGCGCGAGGATCCCGCCGTGCACCTTGGGATGCAGCGTCTTCACGCGCCCGTGCATCATCTCCGGGAATCCGGTGTAGTCGCTGACCTCGCGCACCGGAACGCCCGCGTCACGCAGCGCCTTGTACGTGCCGCCGGTCGAGAGCAATTCGACGCCCAGTTGCGTGAGCTGCCGCGCAAAACCTTCCAGGCCAGTCTTGTCCGAAACGCTGACCAGGGCGCGCTGAATCTTGTGCTGCATGACTTCCTCTGCCCACCCGGGCATGAAGGGAACGAGAGAACGGGGGAACGAGCGGCGCAGAGGTTAGAGACCGCGCGCGAGCCGGGCAATCGCCGCTTCGCGGCCGACGGTTCGTGCTCAGCGCAGGGTCACGGGCACAGGCGCCGCACGCGCCTCGAGGTCCGCTGGCAGCCGCACAACCCCGGCGACGCCCGGCTTCTGCATCTGCAGCGCGATTTCGATCTCCCCGGCCGGCAACGAGGTCGTCGAGCGCAACAGTCCACCGCGCACGCTCTCGTAGCCGCGTGCGAGCACGGCGCGCTGGCTGTCGACCGCGGTCCACACGACCCAACCATCGAGCGCCTTCGAGTTCGCGTCGACGAGCGTTGCGCTCCACGGCGCCGCCGGCGACAGCTCGAGCTCGAGCACGGTTTCGGCGCCACCGACGACGTTCACCGTATGCGTCACGCTCGCCGCGTTCGGCGTCGACGCGCGCGCTTCGTAGCGACCCGGCGCGAGCGGCTTGGAGCGCACCACCGGTCCCGGCCCTTCGAAACGGCTCGCGAACTGCCCGTCCAGCGGATCGAGTTCGACGCGCACCGGCGCGCCGCTCGTGTCCACGGCCCCGCGGAGCGACACGGCAACGGTCCCGCCCGCGGTGATCACGAGGTCGCCCAGATCGAGGATCTCCTCGGCTGCAAGCGCGCGCAGCGCGGTGCGCAACGACGGCCTGCCGCGCGCCGAGACGACGAGCCCCCACTGTCCCGGCGCGAAGGGCCCCAGATCGAATCGTCCGCTCTGCGGATCGACCTTTTCGATCGGCGAGTGCGGAATCAACGGTGAATACGGGCTCACCTCGACGTCGAGCAGCGGCTCGCCGCGCTCGTCCACGACGCGGCCGCGCAGACGTGCGCTCGGGAAGTTCGCGGGATCGAGGGCGAGCACGAGTTCTTCGTCGGACGGCCGCACGGCCCTTTTCCGCAACAGGGGTGTGAGTCCGCCGCTGCGCTCGACCGTGAGCTCCACGTCCACGTCCTCGCAACCTTCGAAGCGAAAACGCCCTTCGGCGTCGAGCTTCGCGCTCACTTGCTCGAAGGCGATGCCTTGCAGCGCCGTCTTCAGCACCACCAGTTCATCGAGCGCGACGCCGGGCGCCACGACACGCCCCCGGATCACGCCGCCGCGCGGGAGTTGGACGCGCCATTCCAACTCTTCTCCCGGCGCCGCGTGAAACTGCGCCTGGGCCGAGCCGACGCCTTCCGCTCGCAGGTTCGCCTTGAACGAACCACCGGCCAGTCCGCGCAGCGTGAAGCTCCCATCGCGCGCCGACGATGTCGCGACTTCCAGGAATTCGCCGAGCGGGCCGACCGCGACGCGCGCGCCGGCGACGGGAGCGCCGTCGGCGTCGAGCACCTCGCCACGCAGCACAACTCCGCGTTCGAGCACGACACGCGCGGACGCTTCGCGGCCGATCGCGACCACGCCTCGCCAAGGCGCGAGGTCGGGCGCACGAACGCACAGCGGCTGCTCTCCGAGCGCGACGCCGTGGAACTCGATGCGGCCCGCCGCGTCGGCGCGCGCCGTCAGCGCCGGCGGCGGCATCTGGCGCGGGTCGTCCAGGTTCGACAGCTTTGCGCGCCACGACGGCTCACCCAGGCACGCGACCGCGCCTGGGACCGGAGCGCCGAACGAGTCGACGACGCTCACGCTGAGCGCTGCGCCCGGCGCGCGCAGCGCCAGGCGCAACTCGACAACGCCCGCATCACCGCCGAACAGAATGTGCTGCGCGGAGGGCGCACGCCCCGGCGCGCGTGCTCCGATCAGGCTCGAGGAATCGGGCGCGAGTCCCGCGAGCTCGAAGCGACCGCGCGAATCCGTGCGCGCGACGGCGAATCCGTCGCCCACGAGCGTTTCGGTTTCGAGCCAGATCTCGGCGCCCGCGACGGCGCGTTCGTGCTCGTCGACGACCTCGCCGCGCACGCGGAATCCGTCGCGGAGCAAGAGCTCGCCCTGCAGCACTTCGCCCACGCGGACTTCGCCGCCGAACTGCACGCCGCGGTCGGCTTTGGCGCGGACGCGACCGGGCGCGACGGCCTCGAACCGCACCCAACCCTCCGCGTCGCTGAGCGCCCGGCGCCGCTGCAGATCGGGCGCTGGATCGCCGCTCGCACGCAATTCGACCCAGATGCCGGCGGCCGGCGCGCGATCGTGCTCCCACAGCACACGCAGTTGAACTCTGGTCGCGGACGGCGCGGAGTCGGAGGCGACGGCCGGCACAGCGCTCGGCGCGTCCGGCGCAGCGGCTCGCTCGGCGACGGGCGCGGCGCTCGCAGCGTGCTCGCCGTCGAACGACGCGGGCGAGTGCTGCGCCGTCGCAGCCTCGAGCGGCTCGGGCTGCGCCAGCTCGCTCGCGCGCGAACGCAAGAGCAGCACGAGGGAGAGGACGCCCAACGCCGCCGCAGCGGCGAGCTTTGCTGCTGTTCCCATCACGAGCACTCCTCCGGCGGACAGAGCCGCGCCAGTCGATTCGCTTTCCATTCGAAGCCCGCTGAGCAGCGCGAGCGCCCAGTTGGGGCCGCTCTCACGCCGCAGGCGTTCCCGCAGCAACTCGAGACCGCGCTTCACGCGCGCGCGCACCGTTTCGAGCGGTGCGTCCATCGAAGCTGCGACCTCGCGCAGCGAGCGCTCCTCGAGGTAGTGCAGCACCAACGTCGTGCGCCACGGTTCGCCGAGCGCGAGCACGTGCTCCACCAAGCGCCGTCGTTGCTCTTCGCGCTCGAGGATCTCAGCGGGCGAAGCGCCGGGGGGACGCTCCGCACCCACGCGCTCTTCGCGCTCACGCCTTCGCGCGCCTTCACGCCAACGCGAGCGAGCAACGTTGCGGACCACGGCCGCGAGCCACGCGGCGGAGAAGGTCGAACGACCCGACTCGAGCGCCCGACGCCAGGCGGTCTGCTCGATGTCGAGCGCCTCGTTCGGATCGAGCACCAACGCCCGCGCGAGCGCCCGAACACGGGCGGAATGCTCGAGCAAAGTCTGGGGATCGGGATCGGAACGGCGCTCCATGGCCACGCCGATCCATACCGCGCCGACGCTCGGGCGGGTGACGCGATCTACGGAAAAGCGAGCGCGGCGCCGCGCGGCCGCCGGTCAGCAGCAGCTCGTGCGCGCCTTGGGGCGGATGGCCGTGAATTCGGCGCTGGCGACGTAGTCCGAGGCGCGCGAGCCGGCCGGGAGGACTTCGACGAGGCGTTGGTAGAGCGGGTCGGTCGAGCTCTCCATCGCGTCGAGGTAGTCGCTCTTGAGGCGCACGCCGACGTCGACGAGGCCGGCGGCGCGCATCCAGGCGAGCGATTCGTCGACGAGCGCCGCGCCCGCGACGCAACCCACCAGCGCTTCGACCATGCCGCGTGCGGCTTCGGGAAGCGGCTTGAGCAGCGCGATGTCGCTGACCGCGACGCGGCCGCCCGGCCGCAGCACGCGAGCGATTTCGCGCCAGACCTGGGCCTTGTTCGGCGAGAGGTTGATCACGCAGTTGGAGATCACGACGTCGACCGACGCGTCGGCCACCGGCAGGTGCTCGATCTCGCCCAGGCGGAACTCGACGTTGTCTAGGCCAGTGCGCGCGCGGTACGCCACGGCGTTGGCGCGCGCGCGGCTGAGCATCTCGCCGGTCATGTCGACGCCGATCGCACGACCGGTCGCGCCGACCTTGGGAGCGATGACGAAGCAGTCGAAGCCCGCGCCGCTGCCCAGGTCGAGCACGACCTCACCGGGCCGCAGCGCAGCGAGCGCGCCGGGATTCCCGCAGGAAAGGCCGAGGTTCGCGCCTTCGGGCAGCGCGGCGAGTTCCTCCTCCGAGTAGCCGATGCGCCGCGCGAGCTCGCTCGAGTCGTCGCGCACACCGCAACCGCCCTTGGGCCCACAGCAGCTCGTCGAGGACGCAGCCGCGATCGCCGCGTAGCCCTCTTTCACCTTCGCGCGCACGTCGTGCTCGCCGCCCAGTGCTCCAGTTCCGATGTTCTGCGTCGTCATGGCGATTGGTCCCTACTTGCAACAGTCCACCCGCGCCTGCGAGCGAGCGCAGCGTTGCGCCGCCCGCGTGTGGCCCGGAAGTTCCTCGCGGCACTCGAGCACGGCGTCGACGAGCGCACGCGAGAGCCGCGTCGCGCCCGGAACCAGCCGGTACCACATCCAGCGACCATCGCGGCGCGCGGTGACAAGCCCGGCGCGGCGCAGCACGCCCAGGTGCCGCGAGACCACGGGCTGCGGCAAATCGAGCGCCGCCACGAGGTGGCACACGCAGGTCTCGCCCTCGCCCAGCAACGCGATCAAGCGCACGCGCGTGGGCTCGGCGAACGCGAGCAACACGCGCTCAACTCCACCCCTCGCAGCCGCCGTCGAAGTCGCCATGCACACCTCATATGCGCTTGCGCGCATATGTGCAACAGCGCAACTGGCCGCAATGTGCGTGCGCCGGCGCCGCTCGTTGGCGTAGGCGCGCCGGGCTAGCTCACTTCGACCGCGCCAGCACGTCGAAGCTCGGCACCGCGCCGCTCAGCGTGCGCGGCGGGCCGCCGTAGGCGCGGAACGCGGCCTCCGAGCGCCGCTTCAAGTTGCCGAGTGCGACGCGCGTGCCGGCGATGCGGTCGCTGTCGCCGTCGGGAACGCTCTTCAAGTCGAAACCCGCGACGCGCACGAGCAGCAAGCCCTGGAATGCGCCGTCGCT
>ERZ1066135.516-NODE-516-length-20109-cov-6.006632_pt1 | contig 20109 bp, 10 predicted proteins | sample MGYA00382782_ERZ1066135 | MGnify/ENA primary metagenome ERZ1066135 (study PRJEB33369, sample SAMEA5778365) | biofilm metagenome | biome: Industrial cooling water; feature: Water cooling tower basin; material: Biofilm | place: United Arab Emirates | collected... | reverse complement strand
GGGGCAAGGCAGGAGCGGGGGCGACCCCCGGCCCCCCGTGGCCATGGAGCGCCGCCAGCCGTGCGTACACGCCGTTCGCCACGAGCAGATCCCCGTGCGTCCCACGCTCGACCACCGCACCGTGGTGCAGCACCAGGATCTCGTTCGCATGCGTGATGGTGCTCAACCGATGCGCGATCGCGATGGTCGTACGGCCCGCCATCAGCGTGTCCAGCGCACGCTGGATCGCGCCCTCCACCTCGCTGTCCACGGCGCTGGTCGCCTCGTCGAGGACCAGCAACTCCGGGTCGGCGGCGATCGCCCGCGCGAACGCCAGCAGCTGCCGCTCCCCCACGCTCAGCGACGCGCCCCGTTCGCCGAGGGCGTACGTCAGTCCGCCGGGAAGCCGATCCACCACGCGGTGCGCACCGACCTCCGCCAGCGCCCGCTGCACCTCCGCGTCGCTCAGCGGACGGCCGAGGCGGATGTTCGACGCCACATCTCCCGCGAACAGGAAGATGTCCTGCTGCACGTACGCCAAGCGCTCGCGGAGCAGCGCGATCGGCAACTGCCGGATGTCCACCCCATCGAGCAGGATCTGTCCGCGCTGCGGATCGTGGAATCGCAGCAGCAGGTGCACGATGGTCGTCTTGCCGGCGCCCGTGTGGCCGACCAGCGCGAGCATCTCGCCCGGCGCCACGCGGAAGCTCACGTCGCGCAGGGTCCACGCCGGCTCACGGCCCTCGACCGACGCCCGCGCCGCGTCGTACGCGAACCACACGCCCCGGAACTCCACCGTGGCCCCGGTCCCGCGGGCCCGCGGGGGCAGCGTCGCCTGCCCATCATCCGGGATCGTCGGTTCCTCGGCGAGCAGCTGGAAGATGCGCTCGGCCGAGGCGAGAGCCTGTTGCACCGTGTTGAACTTGTCCGCCAAGTCCTGCAGCGGCTGGTAGAAGCGCCGCGCCAACTGCAGGAAGGCCGCCAAGGTCCCCACCGACACGGCCTCGCTCCCCCGGCCCTGCAGGCCGGCCACGATGAGCATCGCCAACGCGACGGTCGTGAGCAGTTCGATCACCGGGAAATAGAGGGCGTAGGCCGTGATCGAACGCAGCTGGGCATCGAGATGCGCCGCGTTCAGGGCGGCGAAGCGACCGCGTTCCGCACGCTCCTGCCCGAACACCTGCACGACACGCATGCCGACCACGCGTTCCTGCAGATACGCATTCAGTGCCGCCACGCGGCCGCGGATGTCCCGGTACGACCGCCGCACGCGGCGCTGGAACAGGTGCGACACCAGCGCGATCACCGGCACCACGGCGAAGGCGGCCAGCGCCAATCGCCAGTCCACCCAGAGCATCAGCGCCCCGATGGCGAGCAACGTGAAGATGTCGCCCAAGCCCGCGACGACGCCCGCGGTGAACAGCTCGTTCAGTGACTCCACGTCCTGCGTCACCCGCGTGACGAGCCGCCCCACCGGGTTGCGGTCGAAGAACGGGATCGACAGCCGCTGCACCTGCGCGAAGATCCGGGTCCGCAGGTCCTGCATCACCCGCTGCCCCAGCTGCGCCGTGAGCATGGTCTCGGCCCAGCCCGCCGCGAACTGCAGCACGAGCGTCGCGATGAACAGCAGCGTCGCACGCGCGATCATCCCGGCATCCCGCGCCGGGATCGCGACATCCAGCACGTGGCGCGTGAGCAGCGGGCCCACGGTCTGCACCGCGCCGTCGAGCGCCAAGGCCGCCAATGCCGCGAGCACCCAGCGCCAGTACGGACGCACGGCGGTCAGCAACTGGCCGACCAGCCGACGGTCCGTCCCGCGACGACGGATGTCGTCGTCCTGCTGGAAACGGTGGGGGGCGCTCACCCGCCGAACGCTACCGAGCGGACCACGCCCCCCCAAGACCCCACGACACCGCCACTACATTCCACGGGTGTCTGGTCGTCTCATCGTGCGCGGGGCCCGGCAGCACAACCTGAAGAACATCTCGGTCTCGCTCCCGCATCGCGCCATCTCCGTCATCACCGGCCCGTCGGGCTCGGGCAAGTCGTCCCTCGCCTTCGACACCATCTACGCCGAGGGCCAGCGGCGCTATGTCGAGTCGCTCTCGGCGTACGTGCGGCAGTTCCTCGAGCGGATGCCCAAGCCCGAGGTCGATGCCATCGAGGGGCTCGCCCCGGCGGTCGCGATCGAGCAGCGCAGTCCCTCGCGCTCGTCGCGGTCCACGGTGGGCACGGCCACCGAGGTCTACGACTACCTCCGCCTGCTCTGGGCCCGCGTGGGTGCGCCGACCTGTCCCCGCTGCGGGGAGGTGCTGCGGCCCGATGCGCCCGGCCCGGCCGCGGACCGCGTGCTCACGGCCACGGCGGGGGCGCGTTGCCTGATCACGTTCCCGCTCAAGCGCAGTGCCGCCATCACGCACGAGGTGATCGTCGAGAACCTGCGTGCGCAGGGCTTCGTGCGCGTCGTGGTCGATGGGTCCACCCTGCATCTGGACGAGCTCGGGACCGCCGCGCCTGATCTCGCCGCCGCGCACGAGCTGCTGGTCGTCGCCGACAGGCTCACGGTCCGCCCCGAGGACCGCACCCGGCTCACCGAGGCCATCGCCAGCGCCTTCCGCCACGGCGACGGCGACGCGGTCGTGCTGTTCACCGAGCCGCAGCGGCTCGCGGACGACCGCGAACCCCGCCAGCGCCTGCCCCTCACCGAGAAGCTCGCGTGCCGCAACGATGGCACGACGCTCCCGGAGCCGACGCCGCAGCTCTTCTCGTTCAACAATCCGCGTGGCGCCTGCGCGACCTGCAACGGCTTCGGGGCGAATCTCGAGTACGACCTCCGGCTCATCGTCCCCGACACCGCGCGGAGCCTGCGCGACGGTGCCATCCATCCGTGGACGATGCCGCGCTACGAGGCCAAGCGACGCGCCCTTGCCGAGTTCGCACGCACGCACGGCATCCCGATGGACGCGCCGTGGTCCACCCTGAGCGAGGCCCAGCGGCAGCGGCTGCTGCACGGCAAGGGGAAGGGCTTCACCGGGGTCTTCCCCTTCCTCGTGGCGCTCGAGGAGAAGCGCTACAAACAGTACATCCGGGTCTTCCTGCGCCAGTATCAGACGGCCCAGACCTGCGCCGGTTGCGAGGGGACGCGGCTCAGCGCGGAGGCACGGCAGATCAAACTCGCGGGCCGCGCGATCAGCGACGTGGCGGCCCTGTCCATCCAGGCGCTGCGCCCGTGGCTCGAGGCGCTGACGCTGCCGCCCCAGCAGCAGGCCGTGGCGGATTCCATCCTGCGCGAGGCCCGGGCGCGCGTCCGCTTCCTCGACGACGTCGGCCTGGGCTACCTCACGCTCGACCGCGCCGCACGCACCCTCTCGGGCGGCGAAGCGCAGCGCATCGCACTCGCCAACGCGCTGGGATCCGCGCTCGTGGACACGCTCTACGTGCTCGACGAGCCGACGATCGGCTTGCACCCGCGCGATGTCGGACGCCTGTTGGCCCAGCTGCAACGCCTGCGCGACGCCGGGAACACGGTGGTGATGGTCGAGCATGACCTCGAGGCCATGCGCATCGCGGACTACCTGGTGGAGCTGGGCCCGCGCAGCGGTGAGCACGGCGGCGCACTGGTCTTCGCCGGCGACATCGCCGACGCGGCCGACAGCCCGCTCACGGGGCAGTACATCAGCGGCGCGCGCCGCATCGCGCCCCCGGCGCGGCGGCGGACGCTCGGCCCCCGGCGTCTGCGCCTGCGGGGCGCCACGGCGCACACCCTGCAGGGCGTGGACATCGACATCCCGATCGGCGCCATGACCGCCATCACCGGTGTCTCGGGGAGCGGCAAGAGCACGCTCGCGCACGATGTGCTGTTCCACGCGCTGGAACAACTCCTGACCGGGAGCCATAGCGCCCGCGAACATCTGGGCGAGGTCGTGGGACACTGGACATCGCTCACCGGATGGGAAGGCCTCGCGGAGGTCGTGCTGATCGATCAGGAGCCGATCGGGCGCTCGCCGCGTTCGAATCCCGTCACGTACGTGAAGGCCTTCGATCCCATCCGCGCGCTCTTCGCCGATCTGCCGCTCGCGCGGCAACGGCGCTACACGGCCGGCACCTTCAGTTTCAATGTGGCGGGCGGTCGCTGCGACGCCTGCGATGGCGCCGGCCACGTGCAGATCGAGATGCAGTTCATGGCCGACGTGTTCGTGCCCTGCGACCACTGCGCGGGCCGACGCTTCAAGCCCGAGGTGCTCGACGTCACGTACTTCGGCAAGTCGATCGTCGACGTGCTGGACCTGACGGTGGACGCGGCCATCCGCTTCTTCCCGCACGAGGAGAAGCTCGGGCAGGCGCTCTGGGAGGTGCAGCAGGTCGGGCTGGGATATCTGCGGCTCGGCCAGCCGGCGACCACGCTCTCGGGCGGCGAGGCCCAGCGCCTCAAGATCGCCCGCGAACTCGCTCTCGCGGCCAAGAGCAAGGGCAAGAAGCTCTATTTGCTGGACGAGCCGACCACCGGGCTGCATCTGCGCGACGTCGAGCAGCTGCTGACCGTGCTCGACCGGCTCGTGGAGCACGGGCACACGGTGGTGGTCATCGAGCATCACCTCGACGTGATCCGCCACGCCGACTGGATCATCGACATGGGGCCGGAGGGCGGCCCCGACGGTGGCCACGTCGTGGCGATGGGACCGCCGGAGACCGTACGCGCGCACCCGGGCAGTCACACGGGACGCGCGCTGCGGGAGGCCGACTGAGCGGGTCCGCGGCCATCGATCGACGCAGCGCACGGAGGCGGCGCGCCCCCTTCCATCCGCCGGAGAACCGCTGTACATTTCGATGTTATTCCCGAGTAGCTCAGGTGGTAGAGCAGGTGACTGTTAATCACCCTGTCGGGGGTTCGAGTCCCTCCTCGGGAGCTGGTGCATTCCTTACGCGCGGGTCCGGTGCTTCGGCGCCGGACCCGCGCGGTGCGTTACCCCCGCGCGTGTAGATTCCCCCGGACGCACCCTCTCTCCATCGCTTCGCATGCGACTGCCTCGACGACTCCTCCTGGGCGCCCTCGGCCTCGGCCTCGTGTACGCGGGGGACGCCCCGGCCCAGCAACTGCCGCGCATCGCCTACGAGAAGTTCACGCTCGACAACGGGCTCGAGGTCATCCTCCACGAGGACCACTCCACCCCCATCGTCGTCGTCAACACCTGGTACAAGGTCGGCTCCGGCGACGAACGGCGCGGACGCACGGGCTTCGCGCACCTCTTCGAGCATGTGATGTTCATGGGCTCGCAGCACGTGCCCGTAGGCAAGTTCGACGAGTGGCTCGAAGCCGCCGGTGTCAACAACAACGGCTCCACGACCACCGATCGCACCAACTATTACGAGGTCGGCCCGTCGAACGCGCTGCCGCTCATGCTCTGGCTCGACGCCGACCGCATGGGCTGGCTGCTGCCCACGATGGATCTCGCCAAGCTCGACCTGCAGCGCGATGTGGTGAAGAACGAGCGGCGTCAGGCGGTCGACAACGCCCCCTACGGCCGCGTCGACGAGACCCTCCTCGCCGCGCTGTACCCGCCGGAGCACCCCTACTCATGGTCGGTCATCGGATCCATGGCCGACCTCTCGGCTGCCTCGCTCGACGATGTGATCGGGTTCTTCCAGCTCTATTACGCGCCGAACAACGCCACCATGGTCATCGCCGGCGCCATCCAGCCCGACTCGGCCAAGGCCTGGGTCACGCGCTACTTCGGTGCGATCCCGCGCAATCCGACGGCGGTGCGACGCCCGAGTGTGACCCCGGTGACCCGCAACAGTGACACCGTGCTCGTGCTCGAGGACAAGGTGCAGCTGCCGCGCGTGTACTACGCCTGGCCCTCCGTGCCCGCCTTCCACCCAGACGAAGCCGCGCTGGACCTGCTCGCCGCCATCCTCGCGTCGGGGCGCTCGTCGCGGCTGCAGCAGCGGCTGGTCTATGGCGCCCAGCTCGCCCAGGATGTGTTCTCCTACCACGATGCCGCCAAGCTCGCCGGCACCTTCAACCTCGTCGCCACGCCGCGTCCGGGCCACCGCCCGCAGGAGATCGCCGCTGTGTTGACGGAGGAGCTGCGCCGCGTGGCGAGCGAGCCGGTGACCGAGCGGGAATTGGAACGGGCCAAGAACCAGTACCGCGCCTCCTTCCTCGATCGCTTGGCCTCGGTGCTCGGCAAGGCCGAGCAGCTGAACCTCTACAACTACTTCGTGGGGGAGCCGGACTACCTGCGCCAGGATGCCGCGCGCTACGATGCGGTCACGCGCGACGACCTGCTGCGCGTCGCACAGACCTACCTCGGCCGCGGCAAGGTGGTCCTCACCGTCGTCCCCGAAGGGCAGACCGCCCTCGCCCTGACCGGAGCCTCCCGATGATCGGACGCCTGCGCTCGCCCGCGCTCCCCGCCGCGCTGGCACTCACGCTGCTGTGCCAGCGCGCCGAAGGCCAGGCCTTCGACCGCAGCCAGCCGCCGACCCTGGGCCCCGCGCCGGCCCTCTCGCTGCCGCCGATCGTCGAGCGCACGCTGCCGAATGGCCTGCGGGTGATCGTCGTGCGGCAGACCGAGCTCCCTTTGGTGGACCTGGCGCTCGTCGTCCGGTCCGGCAGCGAAGCCGACCCCGCAGGGCAGGCCGGCATGGCGTCACTCATGGCGTCGCTGCTCACCGATGGTGCCGGGTCCCGCTCCGCAGATGCGATCGCAGAGCAGCAGGCCTATCTCGGGGTCCGCCTCAGCAGCTCAGCGAGCTTCGACCGCACGGTGGTCTCGCTGCATGCCCCCACGGCGGTGCTCGATTCGGCGCTGGCGATCTTCGCGGACGTCGCCCTGCGACCGACCTTCCCCAACGCCGAGTTCGACCGCGCCAAGCAACAGCGGCTCACCGCGCTGCTCCAGACCGCGGACCGCGGTCCGGCCGTGGCCGATCGCGCGTTCAACACGATCGTATACGGGGATGCCCATCCGTACGGCCGCCCCACGGCCGGCGTCGAGCGCAGCGTCGAGACCATCACCCGCGATGCGGTCGCGGCCTTCCACGGCCAGCAGTTCCGCCCCGACAACGCGTTCCTGTTGGTCGTCGGCGATGTGGACGTCGCGACGATCAGCGAGCGCCTCTCGCGCACGTTCGGGCAGTGGCGGGCGTCCGGTCCCGCGCCATCGGTCGCCGCAGCGAGCCGCATCCCCGACGCTGCCGCGCGACGCATCTACCTCGTTGACAAGCCCGGCGCGGCGCAGTCGTCGTTCCGCATCGGTGGGGTCGGCGTGCCACGCTCCACCGACGACTACTACGCGTTGCAGGTGCTCAACACCGTGCTCGGGGGCGCCTTCACCAGCCGGCTGAACAACAACCTGCGCGAGACCAACGGCTATACGTATGGCGCGGGCTCGTCCTTCGCGATGCGCCGCGAGGCCGGCCCCTTCGTCGCGCGCGCCGAGATCGTCGCCGCGAAGTCCGACTCGGCGCTCCTCGAGTTCATGAAGGAGCTCGCCGCGATCCGCGAGCGCGTGCCCGACGACGAATTGGCCAAGGCCAAGCAGTACCTGCAACTGGGCCTGCCGTCGTCCTTCGAGACCACGCAGGACATCAGCGCGGCCCTGTCGGCGCTCGCGCTGTACGGGATCCCGCTCACGCAACCCGAGGAAGAGGTCGCCCGCATCGCAGCCGTGACCGCGGAGGATGTCCAGCGGGTCGCGCGTCGGTACCTCGACCCCGCGCGCATGGCGATCGTGATCGTCGGCGATGCGGCCGCCATCGAAGCGTCCCTGCGCGCCACGGGCATCGCCCCCGTCGAGCGCCGCGACATCTACGGCCGACCGATCATCGTCCCGCAGTGACCGCCGGCGCGGGCGCGGCCCTGGCCGCGCCCGCACGGCGAGTCAGGGACTGAACGCGCGGTCGATCGGTCGCTGGCCCAACGCGCGCAGCCGTGCATCGAGCCGCGTCAACGCGCCGCCCTCGACGCTGGCCAGCGCGCTCACGACCCGCGCGACGTCGTCCGTGAGTCCGCGCAACACGATGTACGACACGTCCGTCGGTCGCCCGTCGCCGAGCTCGATGCTCTGGCGCAGCGCATGCAGCCGGTTCCCGAGCCGGATGGGGAAGTTCAACAGATCGAGCGGACTCCGGCTGCGCCACTGATACAATTGTTCCTCGATGCTCCAGAGCGCCAACAGCGCCGTGTCGGCCAGCGCGATCGCCACGGCGTCGCCCGCGAGGAGTCGCCGCTGTTCGACACTCGCGCGCAGGGCCCGCACGCGCAGGACCGTTCCCGTCACCCGGTCCTCCTGCTCGAGCACCCGGCGCGCGAAGACATACTGCGCCCGCAAGTCCGAGAGATCGGCGTTCGGGTTCCGCTCATCGCGCGCCACGATCACCGGGCGACGCTCGCGTACCCCATCGACGTCGAGCTCGACGGTATAGCGGCCTGGTGGCACCACAGGGCCCAGCGCAGGCTCCGCGCCCCGCACGATCATGCACGGGAAGGTCAGCGCGCCTTCGGCCCGCAGATCCCACGTGAGGGCGTGCATGCCCGCACGGGACGACGGCGTCAGGGTCGGCCTCGTCGGGGCGTCACATCCCGGGACGGGAGCCGTCGACGCGGGCGTCGGCGCTCCGGTCCACCCGCGGACGAACGCCCCGGTGCTGTCATGGATGTTGATCGACACCCGCGACGCGTCGGTCGCCAGGTGATACTGGATGCGTGCCTCCTGCACGCGGCGCACCGCCACGCGGGGCGCGTACAGATGCGCCCGCTTCGCGGCGGTGGAGCTGCTCGCTTCGCGCAACGGAGTGATGTCCCGCAGCACCCACACCCCGCGGCCGTACGTGGCGATCACGACGTCCTGCCCGGCGATGATGAGGTCCACGACGGGCGCGACCGGAAGATTCAACGACAGCGACTGCCACGTCGCACCATCGTCGAACGACAGGCGCACGCCGGACTCCGTGCCCACGAACAGCAGACCACGGCGCACCGGATCCTCGCGGATCACGTGCGCGACCTCGGTGGCCGTGAGTGCCCCGTCGAGCCGCGTCCACGTGGCGCCATAATCCCGGGTGCGATACAGGTAAGGGGCGTGCTCGCCGAGCCCCATGCGCGTGACCGCCATCAGCGCCGCGCCCCGCTCGCGCGCCGAGGCCTCGATCATCGCGATGCGCGAGTGCGGCGGCAGATCGGGCGGTGTGATCCTCCGCCACGTACCGCCGCCGTCCCGTGTGATGTGCACCAGCCCGTCATCCGAGCCGGCCCAGATCGTCAGCGAGTCGAAGCGCGACGGGGCGATCGCCGACACCGTACCGTAGAGCTCCGTCCCGCCCATGTCCATCGTGAGCGGCCCGCCCGAGAAACCCAGCGTCGCCGTGTCGGCCCGGGTGAGGTCGTCGCTGATGCGCTCCCAGAACTGCCCGTCGTTCTTGCTGCGCCAGATGTGCTGCGACCCGGCGAATAGCCAGCCCTTGGCCACCGGCGAGTGCACGAGCGGGAAGCTCCACGACCAGCGCTCCGGGATCGCATACGCCGGCTCACCGCTGAAGACCCGGGGATACACCTGCACATCGCGCAGCGCGCCGGTGCGTCGGTCGTACTGTGTGAGCAGCCCCGCCTCGCCGCCGGCAAAGAACACATCGGGCTGCCGAGGGTCCGGTGCCACGTAGCCACCCTGCCCGCCCCCGACCCCGTACACCCACTCGCCCAGTGATCCACCAGGCGGCGTCCCGGGCGCGCGCACAGAGCTCGGTGTGCAGAAGGTCGTGCGGTCCTGCTGCGCCCCACAGATGTGATACGGCGTGTCCTGCGTCGCGACCACCCGATGCACCTGTGCCGTCGCCGCGCGCATGGCGGTCCACGTGGCTCCCGCCGTCACCGACACCCCCGCCCCGCCGCTGGTCGCCCGACCGAGTCGGCCGCTGTCCCGCGCCGAGACCCACAGATCCTGATGGTCGCCCTCGGGACCGCCCGGCACCTCGGCGAAGCGCACGCCCGCATCGTCGGAGCGCCAGAGCGCCGCATTCAACACATACACGCGGTCCTTGACCAGTCCGTCGGCGACGATGCGGGAGAAGTACATCGGGCGCTGGCGCAGCGCACGCACATCGCTGCCCTTCCGCCACGACGCGCCGGCATCGTCCGAGATGAACACCCCGCCATCCTCGGCCTCGATGATCGCATACAACCGCCGTCCGTCGACGGGCGACACCGTGATGCCGATCCGACCCAGATACCCCCTCGGCAACCCCGGCTGCCGCGAGATGTCCACCCAGGTCTCGCCACCATCGGAGGACTTGAACAGGCCGCTGAACTGCCCGCCCCCCCACAAGCGCCACGGGCGACGCGACACCTGCCACGTCGCCGCATACAGCACCTCCGGATCGGTGGGATCGATCGCGAGGTCGATCGCGCCGGCGGAGTCCGAGCGGAACAGCACCTGCTGCCAGGTCACCCCTCCGTCGCGCGAGCGATAGACCCCCCGCTCCACGCTCGGCTCCGACGGTCGCCCGAGCACGGCGACGAACACGCGGTCGGGGTCCTGCGGATGTACGCGGATGCGTGCGATGGTCTGGGCGTTCGGCAGCCCGCGGTGGACCCAGGTGCGCCCCCCATCACTCGAGCGATACACCCCGTCGCCCGTGCGATGATCGCCCCGCCACTGCGGGTCGCCTGTGCCTAGGTACACGACATCGGGGTCAGACGGCGCCACGGCCACCGCTCCCACCGCCGCCGACGCGATCTGGCCGTCGGTGACCGGGCCCCAGGTGGTGCCACCGTCGGCGGTCTTCCAGAGCCCGCCGCCCGCCAGGCCGGCATAGTACTCATGCGGCCGCCGCTCACTGCCGGCGATCGCCAGCGCCCGACCAGCGCGCAGCGGACCCACGCTCTCCCAGCGCAGCCCATCGTAGCTGGAGACCGGCGGCGTCTGCGCGGTGGCGAAGGCGGGCAGCACAGCGAGCCCGACGAGGAGAATACGCATCGGTGGAAACTGCGCTGTGCGGCCGCACTCCTCAACTGCACGTGGCCGCGACCGCATCGCACCTTCCCCTCCCGTGCCGGGCACAGCACTTTTCACATTCGCCGTTCGCTCCATCGCCCCAGCCCCGCGTCATGTCCGCCTCCCCCCTCGTTGGCATCATCATGGGCAGTGAGTCCGACTGGCCCACCCTTGCGCCAGCCGCCGACCTGCTCACCGAACTCGGCGTCCCCTTCGAGGCCAAGGTGGTGTCGGCCCACCGCACGCCGGACCTCATGTTCGCGTATGCCGAGGCGGCGGAAGGGCGCGGACTGCAGGTCATCATCGCGGCCGCGGGTGGAGCGGCGCATCTCCCCGGGATGGTCGCCAGCAAGACGCTGGTCCCCGTGCTCGGCGTGCCGGTGCCGGCGACGGCGCTCCAAGGCATCGATGCGCTGCTCTCGATCGTGCAGATGCCGGGCGGTGTCCCGGTGGGGACCCTCGCCATCGGCAAACCGGGCGCGATCAACGCGGCGATCCTCGCGGCCGAGATCGTCGGCAACCAGCACGCCGAGGTCCGCGAACGCTTGCGGCAGTACCGCACGGCGCGCCGCGATGCCGTGCTGCGCCAGACGCTACCGCCCAGCGCCCCGTGAACCCGATCCTACCTGGTGCCGCCATCGGCATCCTCGGCGGGGGACAATTGGGGCGCATGACAGGCTTCGCGGCCCGCACCCTCGGATACGACGTCCACATCCTCGATCCCGACCCCAAGGCGCCGGGCTTCGCCGTCGCGTCGCTGGCCATCACCGCCCCCTTCGATGACGAGATCGCCGCGGCACGACTCGCCGAGCACTCGAAGGTCGTGACGCTCGAGATCGAGCAGGTCAGCACCGTGACGATCGAGGCGGCCGCGCGCTTCGCGCCGACCCGGCCGGGGGCCACGGCCGTGTACACGGTGCAGGAGCGCGGGCGGCAGAAGGCGTTCTTGGCCGCCAACGGATTCCCGCTGGGCGACTTCGCCACCGTCGACAACGCCGACGACTGTGCCGCGGCTGTGCAGCGCTTGGGGCGCTCGATCGTGAAGGCCACGATGGGAGGCTACGACGGGCGCGGTCAGGTGCGCGTGGCGAGCGCGGAGGACGGGCGGCGCGCCTTCAGCACGATCGGGGCGCAGCGCTGTGTGGTCGAGCAGTTCCTGGACCTCGAGGTCGAGTTGTCCGTGCTCGTCGCGCGCTCCGCGACCGGCGAGGTCAAGGCGTACCCACCGTCGCGCAATCATCACGAGGCGGGTATCCTCGTGTGGGCCGTCACCCCCACCGGGCTCGACCCGCAGCTGGAGCAGCGTGCGCGCGAACTCGCGCTGGGCATCGCCGAGGCCTTGGGCATCGTCGGACTGCTCGCAGTGGAGATGTTCGTGACCCGTGACGGGCGTCTGCTCGTGAACGAACTCGCGCCGCGTCCCCACAATACCTACCACCACTCCGAGCGGGCCGTTGCCACGTCGCAGTTCGAACAATTGGTGCGCGCCGTCTGCGGGCTACCGCTGGGCGACACGAGCATCGTGCGGCCGGCCGCGATCCACAACGTGCTCGGCGACTGCTGGGAGGGGCGCACGCCGGATCCTGCCGCGGCGCTGACGGTGCCGCGTGCGCGGGTGCATCTCTACGGCAAAGCCAGCGCGCGGCCGGGTCGCAAGATGGGCCACCTGAGTGGCTGCGGCGACACGCCAGAGGAAGCGCTGCACGTCGTGCAGGAGTCGTTCCGCCGCTTCAACGGGCTTCCCTGAGGGGCAGCGAGTCCGGCGTGACGAACCGGAACCGGACGTCGGCGGCGGCACGCACGGGTGCAGGGCGGCTCCGCAGGTACTGCACCAGCGCATCGACATCGACCACGCCCACCGGGCGACGCTCGAAGGGCGTGAGCATCGAGAAGTAGTCGCCGCCAGCGGCGACGAAGTCCGTGAGCCCCACGCGGACCGTATCGTCGTCCGCGATCGGGCGACCATCCGCACGGTCGAGTCGGAGCACGCGGGCACCGCGTTCCGCACGCGGGTCCACCGTCACGCGCAGGCCGGCCACATGCACGCTGCTGCGTGGGCCGCCACTGCTGACCGCCAGCTCGAGCGCGGCCCGCAGGACCGCCCCAGGGATGTCGATCGTCACCAGCGCATTCTGGAACGGCTGCAACTCATAGAGCATGCCGTAGGTGACCGGGCCCGCCGGCAAGGGCCGGCGCAACGACCCGTTGTTGACCAGCGCGACCTCGGCACCGGTCGCGTGCAGGATCGCGTCGGCCACCAGGTTGCCGAGCTTGGAATCGACGAGCGCCCGGCTGAACTCCTCGGCGAGCTCTGCGACGACCGCGTCGGTGAGCGGTCGCGCGGTCGCGTTCCAGCGCTCGACCAACCGGGCGACCTCCGGGTTCGCCGTCACGCCGCTGTCGGTGACCCACTCGACCCGCTGGTCCAACACACGCACCGTCCCCTCGTGCCGCTCGAGGTCGGTGACACTGTACGCCTGCGCATACGAGGCGGCCTCGACGAGCGGCACCCCGGCCGCCGTCGTGATCACGCGGCGGTGGGTGTGCCCCCCGATGTACAGATCGACGCGCTCGGTCACCGACTCCGCGAGGGTGATGGCGTCGCCGGTGCAGTCCCGCGAGGTCTCGCGCGGGGCGCGGGCCGCATCGAGGCAGACCACGCCGATGTGCATCGTCACCACCACGAAGTCCGCGCCCGCGCGGCGCACCGCGCGCACCGCCGCGTCGATCGCCGGCGCGGGATCGGTGAACCGCAGCCCACGCACGCGGTCCGCCATCACGATGCGCGGCGTCTGCGGCAGGACCGCCCCGATGATCGCCACCCGCACGCCCATCGTGTCCAGGAGCACCCAGGGCCGCACCCACGACGGGACCGCCCCTGTCGCACTGTCGATCAGGTTCGCCGCCAGCCACGGGAACCGGCTCTCCGCGATGCGGGCGCGCAGCGTATCGAGCCCCCAGTCGAACTCGTGATTACCCAACGCGGCGGCGGTGTAGCGCAGCGCGTTGTGCGAGGCGATGGTCGCCGCCCCCCAGCTCAGATTCGAGATCGCGGTGCCCTGCAAGTCGTCACCGGCCGACAGCAGCAGCACGGGCCCATCGAACTGCGCGCGCGCGGAGTCGAGATGCGCGGCCAGCAGCGCCGACCCGCCGACGGCCCCCGTGGCGGACGCGACCGGCTCGGGCAACAGGCGCCCGTGGAAATCGTTGGTCGCGACGATCCGCAGCCGCGGCGTCGCCGGGCGCTGGGGTGCCGCCGCGGCGGACGCGCGGTGGGTCGCGCCACCGCGGACACACGCGCTTCCGAGGACGACCAGTGCCAGCGCGGCGAGCACCGCGACCGACCGGCCGGCACCGATCATCCTCGGTCCCACCTTAGAACGCGTAGCGCAGCGAGAGCTGCATCTGGAAGAACTGCGCCGCGCTCGGGACCGCGGTGAACAGCGTGCGCGGGTTCACCAAGGTCGGATTGAAGTTGAACACGGGACCGTTCGCATTGCTCGTGCTGTGCGTCAGGACCGCCAGATTCGTGTTGCCCGTGGCCGTCCGGATCTTGCCCCAATCGCGACGGATGAAGTTCGCGACGTTGTAGATGTCCAGCTGCACCGAGAGGCGGCCGTTGTCGAACTCGGGGAAGGTCTGGCGGATGGTCATGTCGATGGTGCTGGTCCACGGATTGCGGCAGGAGCCATTGGTCATGATACGGCCGCGCTGGCTCCGCAGGCAATCGTTGGTCTCGATGAAGCGCTCGAAGGCCTCGGCCTGCTGCTCCGCGGTGTACGTGACCCCGCTGAACGTCGCCGTCGCGAACTGGATCTGCGTCGCGCTCGTCGCATCGGTCGGGATGTAGATCGGATCGTTGGCCGAGCTGCCGTCGGCGTTGAGGTCGCCCCGCCCCGATGAGCCCGTGTACGAGAAGGCGAAGGGCGTGCCCGAGGCCGCCTGATAGATGAACGAGACGTCGGTGCTCTTCCACGGGGCCGTCACCGTGCCCGCCAAGAGGATGCGGTGCGGCTGATCGAAGGCCGAGGGCGCGGTGCGGCGCGAGTCCTGCCCACCGGCCAGCATGCGGCCGAACTGCCAGTTCGAGAACGCCACGGACGACGTCAGATCGCTCACCGAGTACGAGCGGCCATAGGTGTACGCGGCGGTCCCTTCCCAGAAGTCCGTGAAGCGCTTGCGGAGCTGGCCCGTCAGGCTGTACGAGTAGTCCTCGCTCTGGTTCTTGGCCTCGAGCACGGCGTCGAGCCGCGGATCGACGCGCGCATAGGTCGCCTGCCCCGTCGCGTTGAAGGTCCCGAACAGTACCCGCCCGTTCGCGTCGGTCTCGCTCTGCGCCACGCGGTTGATGTTCTCGTACACGAAGTTGTTGAGGCCCTTGGTGTAGAGGCCCTCGATGGTGGCCACGACATCGCCCGGCAGCTCCCGGTCGATCGCGAGCGTGCCGCGCAGGACCTGCGGGTACTTGAGGTCCTCGCCCACGAGGTTGATGGTGCCCGGGAAGCGATCCGCGCTCAACGTGACGCCGGGTTCGCCGTTGCGTGCCGCGTTGGCGCCCGTGAAGCCCGCCAGCGGACCACAGGTCGTCGGGGCCACCGGGTTCGGGTCGAAGGTCGGCGCCGAACCGTTGGTGCTCGCCGGGCCGCAGGTGAGCTGACCGAGGGCCACACCGCTGTTCGAGAACTGGTTGGACATCCACACGAAGGCCGGCTGCCCCTGGAACATCCCCAGGCCGCCGCGGACCTGCATCCGCGCGGCGGTCCCGGTCAGGTCGTAGTTGAAGCCCACACGCGGCGAGAACTGGACGTTGCCCTCGGGCATCACATCGGTGCGGCGCCCCAGGGCATCCTCGACCAGCGCGCTGTAGCCGGGCTTGTCGAAGAAGTAGGGCAGGTCGAGCCGCAGACCGGCCGTCACCGCCAAGCGGTCGGTGACCCGGAACTCGTCCTGGCCGTAGACCGCGAACTGTCCGGCGGTGAACCGCGCCACCGGATCTCCGCCGAGGCTGCCCGAGCCCGAGTACAGCGACGGCGTGCCCGCGGCCAGCGCCGCCAAGCTCGCGAAGGTGTAGTTGCCGTACGAGTTCTGCAGGAAGCCGTTCTCGACCTCGTAGAACTCATTGCGCGTGCCCAACGTCAGCGTGTGCCGGTCGCCCAGCGGCCGCGTGAAGTTGTTCGAGATCTCGAGCAGGTTCTCATTCAAGAAGTTGCCCTGCGAGCTGTTCTCGGTCCCGGCCCGCAGCTGGGCGTTATTGGCGCCGCCGACGTTCTGCACGGTGATCATCGGGGCCAGCACCGCCGGATCGCGCTTGAAGCGCGTGGTCGTGTAGCCCACCGTGAACTCGTTCAGCGCACCGTTGCCCAGCGTAGAGAATCCCTGCGCGGCGAGGCTGTTCGCCTGCTCGGTGCGGGTGAAGTTGTGACCCGTCAGGGCGAAGACGCGGTTGGTCCCGGTCGCCTGCCGCGAGAAGGCATCGAGCGAGGACTCGTTGTAGATGTTGCGCAGCACGAGCCGGTGCCGCTCGCCGAGCTGGACGTCGAGCCGCGCGAAGGTGTTCGCGATCGGGTTCTGGTTGGTGAGCAGTCCCCCGGTGCCTGCCTCGATCCCGTAGCCACGCAGGATGTTCGCGAACGAATCGATCTGTGCCACCGTCACCGGCACCGTCGAGGTCGCGTTCCCTGGCTGTCCCACATACGGCCCCGAGGCGCCCCGCTGGTCCGAGCTGAACTCGGCCGCCACGAAGAAGTGCGCCTTATCCTTCACGATCGGCCCACCGAGCGAGGCACCGTACATCAGGCGCGAGAACTGGGCGTCCCGCGTGAATGGGTCATCCTGCGACATCCCCTCGTTGCGATTGAAGAAGAAGGCGCTCCCACTGACGTCGTTCGAGCCCGCACGCGTCACCGCGTTGACCGCGCCACCCGTGAAGTTGCCCTGCCGCACGTCGAACGGCGAGATGAGCACCTGGTACTCCTTCACCGCCTCCATTGTCATGGAGCGGCCGCCGGCCTGTGCGCCAAGCTCCTGCGAGTCGCCGAGCCCGAAGCGGTTCACCACCGACGCGCCATCGACCTGGATGTTGTTCAGCCGGTTGTTCTGCCCCGCCACCGACGTGCGCCCGTCCGTCGCGCGCACCGACACCTGCGGCGTCAACTTCACGAAGTCGTACAGGTTGCGGTTCAGCGTCGGGAGGCGCCGCAGCACCGTGTCCGACACCACCGTCTTGGTGCCCTGACGCGTGGCCGTGAAGTCCGACTCCGCGCCCGCCGTGACGGTGATCGCTTGCAGCTCGACGCTCGCATCCTTGAGCGTGGCATTCACCTGGACCGTCTGCGTCAGCGTGACGCGTACATTCGCCCGCTCGAACGGCGTGAGGCCCACTCGGCGCAGCGAGACCGTATAGTCCCCGTTGACGTCGAGCCCGGGGATCACATAGCGCCCGTTCGCCCGGGTCACCCCGGCCACGGCATAGCCCGACGCACGATCGACGACACGCACCTGGACCCCTTCGAGCGGACGACCCTCGGCGTCGGTGACCAGACCACCGATCGCGCCGGTCGTCGACCCCTGCGCGAACCCAGGCGCGACCATGAGCAACAGAGCACTGCATGCGCAGAACAGCGCACGACCTACGGAACGGAGCAACATGTCAGTGTGGTGAGGAGTGGGGAGACACGGACCAAGCGAACAGGCTCCAAATTCACCCCCACTCCGCGCAATGCCACCACGACGGCGTTCCGAACGCGTCACACGACAGGCGCGCGCGCGTCACACGGCGCAACAATCACGTCACCGGCGCAACGCACACGTCACCGACGCAGCGATCAGGTCACCGGCGCACCGCCGAGGAGCGCGCGCCGGGCGCGGGCGTCGCGCGTGGCGCGTCGAACACCCGCTGTCGCGCCGCATCGCAGATCGCGACGACCGCCGGGTGCGTCAACTGCCGGTCCACACTGATCGCGTAGAACTGCTCATGCACGTCGTCGAGCGACGCGATCTCCTCCACGCCGTACTTCGCCACCACCTCGGCGGCCACCACGCTCGGCGCCGCGAACACCCCGTGCCCCGCCTCGCCCAGACTCTTCATCAAGCCCGAGTCATCGATCTCGGCCACGAAGCGCGGACGGATGCCCTGTGCCACCATCCAGCGCTCGAGCGCGCGGCGCATCGCAGAACCGTCGGACGGTGCGACGAAGGGCATCCCAGTCAACCCGCGCGGGAAGTCGCGCCGCGCCTCCGCCGCCATGGCGGGCACCGCGAACAGTGACACCGTACTCTCGCCCAACGGATGCGTGAACGCCCGGACCTTCACCGTCGGCGCCACCGGCGTATCACTGAGCACCACATCGAGCGCGTGGATCGACAGGTCACCCATGAGGCGGTCCACCGAGCCTTCGCGCACCACCACCCGCAGCGGCTGTCCGACGGCCAGGACCGGCTCCAGCAAGCGGCGCACGAGCAACTTGGGCAGTTGGTCCGCCACGCCGATCAGCACCCGGTTCGGACCGCCCTCGCGCTGACCCCGCAGCGTCTCCTGCAACTCGCGCCCCAGCCCGAAGATCTCCTCGGCGTAGCGGAACGTCAGCGTCCCGATCTCGGTCAGGACCAGGTTACGCCCAGCCCGCTGGAACAACTGCTGCCCCACCGACTGCTCCAACGCGCGGATCTGCCCGCTGATGGTCGGCTGCGCCAGCCCGAGCGCGTGGGAGGCCTTCGCGATCGACCCCTCACGCGCCACGGTCCAGAAATACAGCAGATGGTGGTAGTTGAGCGGCTGCATATTCGGTCTCGTCGATATATCCCCGAAATATATCGATTTCTTGACGAGTTCGCGCGGCGCGTGCTTCCTGTCACGCCCCCCGCCGGGTAACATCCAACCGTGCCTCTCATTCCCCTGATCGGTCACGACGCCATCCGGGCGCGCCTGCTGGACGCGGTCGGGCGTGACCGCCTGCCCGCCGCCCTGCTCTTCCACGGCGAGGCCGGCACGGGGAAGGAGCGCCTGGCGCTCTGGCTCGCCCAGCGACTCCTCTGCGAGACGCCCAGCGCACAGGGCGCGTGCGGCAGCTGCCAGCACTGCCGCTACGTGGAGATGGGGGCGCACCCCGACCTGCAGTGGTATGTGCCGCGGAAGAGCCTCAAGAAGTCGAAGCCGGACACGCTCGACGTGATGGAGGACATGGCCGAGGGCATCGCCGAGCGCGTCAGTGGCGGCAAGCGCGCCGATGCGGAGACGCCGGCGCTGTGGCGGCCTGCGGCGGGCAGTGAGGGCTACTTCGTCTCCACCACACGGGCCATCGTGGAGCGTGCGGCCTTGCGACCGGCCATGGCCCAGCGGCGCGTGATCCTGGTGCCCGACGTCGAGCTGATGGTGGTCCAGGCCGGCAACGATGCGGCGGCCAATGCCTTCCTCAAGTTGCTCGAAGAGCCGGATCCGCAGACCACCATCCTGCTCACCTCCAGCGAGCCCAGCGCCCTGCTGCCGACGATCCGCTCACGCTGCGTGATGATCCGCGTGCCGGTGCTCACGGCGCAGGCGACCGCTGCCCTGCTCGAACAGCCCGCCTTCGCCGCCGCGGTCACCGATGCCGGCGTCCCCTCCGGCCTCGATCGGCGCGTGCAGCTCGCGGCCGGACGGCCAGGACGCCTGCTCGACGGCCGGAGCACCGACGACGCGCGCCACGCGGCTGGACTCATGCTCGACGCTGCCCGCGCCGCCGCCGTGGACCGCTACGCCGTCTCGTTCACGCAAGGCGTGGCCGGCGCACGCGGTGACTTCAGCGACCGGCTCGACGCGCTCAGCGCCCTGTTGCGCGACGAAGCCGAAGCCGCCGTCCGCAGCGGACGCGACGACGCCGCGCGACGACTCGCGTTGGCCATCGTGCGCGTCGAGCACGCCAAGGCCGAAGCCTACAACAACATCTCTCCCGCGCTCACCACTGCCGTCCTGTTGGACGACCTCGCCCCGCTCGTCGCATGACCGAATTCTCACACGTCGACGCGGACGGGCGCGCCCGCATGGTCGACGTCAGCGCCAAGCCCGCCACCGAACGCGAGGCCCGCGCCACCGGCGAGATCGTGATGTCGCCCGCGACGCTCAAGGCGATCGAGGCCAACGCCATGGCCAAAGGTGATG
>ERZ1066135.509-NODE-509-length-20266-cov-6.673396_pt1 | contig 20266 bp, 19 predicted proteins | sample MGYA00382782_ERZ1066135 | MGnify/ENA primary metagenome ERZ1066135 (study PRJEB33369, sample SAMEA5778365) | biofilm metagenome | biome: Industrial cooling water; feature: Water cooling tower basin; material: Biofilm | place: United Arab Emirates | collected... | reverse complement strand
TGGCGGCACTGCCGGCGGCCAAGCGCAACGACCCGAACTTCTTCATCGGCAACACGCCTGTCAACATCAACAGCACGACCTTCGGCCGTGTTGGTTCGACCTTCGATCCGAGGATCTTCCAGTTCGTCGGACGTATCGAGTTCTAAACTCAATAGGCTTAACGGCCGATCTTACAGGGACGGGAGCCGCGTGCTTCCGTCCTTTTTCTTTTGTTAGCCATGCCGGAACCGGAAAATGGGGTGTTCAAAACAGCCTTTTTGCGGATATAATCTTCTAAACACTCCTGATGTCCCTTAGCCACGGCAGCCCGCAAAACCTTTCGATCGTACCGCTCGGTGCGGGCGACCTTATTGACCGTGCGATCCGCTTTTATCGTAAATATTTCACAACGCTCTTTTTGATTGCGGCTCCGCCGGTCGTGGCCGGAACGCTCTTTTCGGTCGGTTGGCTTTTGCTTGCGAGGACGATCTTTTTCACCGGCGAGGGCTACGACCCCTTTGAGAGCGGTGCGTTCGCGGCGTTTACCTTCGTCGGCGGGCTCGCCATCTGGTTCACGCAAACCGTGGCGACGCTGGTCGTTATGGGCGGAGCCTCGCGAAACTTCGTCCGCCATCTTCTCCACGGCGAGCCGATCACCTTTGCCGACACCTATCGAAACGCCTGGAGCCGCTTCTCGGGCCTGACGGTCGCCTCGGCGATCATCGTCGTCGTTCTGTCGCTCATCGGCTCCATCATTTTCTTTGTCGGGGCATTCGTTTGGCTCTTTATCATTGGGCTGCTCTCTCTTCTGTTCGTCAGCCTTCCTTCGGCGATGGCGGTCATCGGCGTCATCGTGGCGGTGGTCGGCGTCATTACGATCTTCATTGCGTTCGCGTTCATCGCCTGCCGCTTTGCCTATGTGCCGCAGGTGATGCTGGTCGAAGACGAAGGCGTTTTTTCGTCGATCGGCCGAAGCATCAACCTGGCGAACGGCACATCGCTCCGCTTTGCCGCGTTGCTTGCGTTCACCATGGTGGCGACATACTCGGCACTCGCCGTGCTCTATATTCCGCTGCTTTGGTATGCATGGTTCGCCGGCATCGATTTCGGGCCGATGGCCGAGACCGTTTCGCCGGCGTGGTATGAGGTCGCCTCGCAGCTTATCTGGCAGGCGAGCCTGATCGTGCTCTCGCCGGTTTGGATGATCGGGCTGTGCCTGCTCTACGTCGATCAGCGCGTTCGGCTCGAGGGCTACGATATCGAGCTGATGGCCGCACGCCGGCTCGGCGAGATACCGGACGTGCCCGATCAGTATCTTAATCCGCTGCAGCCCGCTCTCGGCGCCAAGGCCGAGCCAAAGGGAATGCCGTCGCAGCAGCAAAGTTCGCCGGGGATCACAACGCTTGGGCTTAAATGACGATGAAGTTTCATCGACTGTTCATCTTCATATTTTTTGCATTGCTTGCCGGCTCGGCGAGCGGAATGAGCCTTGCCGAGTATCAGAAGGCGGTCGAGGAAGCCCACGGCCACGCTTACGACATCATCACCGAGATCAACGACGGCGGCGAAGGAGACACGGAATACGACGACGAGTGCATCTCCGAGATGCGTCGGCTATTGCCCGCCGAGCTTGAGGTCGAAACCGGCTTTGGCAAGGAGAAATTCTCGCACTCGCGTTTGCATGAACTTCTCAAGCAGTACGAAACCGCCGGCGACCGAAGGACACGGGCGATCTTTGCCGAGGAGATCGAGGAAACGCTCTCGGCCGCTCTTTGGAAACTGAGAGAGATCGAAAAGGCCGCCGAGTCCGAGCGTTCGAAGGACGAGGAGAAGCGGAAACTGGCCGAGATCCTTACCCGCGAGGAGTATCAGAAGAAAGCGGGCGAAGAGGAAAGCTTCATCGGCCGGCTGATCCGTGAATTTCTTGAGTGGATCGCCGGTTTGCTGCCGAGCGTCGGGCCGCGGCCGAGCGTTTCGGGTTCGCCGGTGCTTGCCCTTCTGCTTCAGGTGCTTGTCATCGGTGCGGCTGTCGCGGCCATCGCTTACGGGCTCTATCGGCTCGCCCCGGTGATCTTCCCGCAGTTACGTCGGCGTCGGCGGAAGGATGATGGTGAGCGTGTGATACTCGGCGAGACGATCGGCGAAGACGTAACGGCGAAGGACCTGCTCGCAGAGGCCGAGGCACTCGCCGCGGCCGGCGACCATCGGGGTGCCATCCGTAAGGGCTACATCGCGCTTCTTTGCGAGTTGAGCGACCGCAAATTGATCGGGCTTGCCCGCCACAAGACGAACCGCGACTACCTTCGCGATCTTCGCCGCGAGGCGGAAATTCACCGGCGAATGCAGGGCCTTACGGGCATCTTTGAGCGAGCGTGGTACGGCTCGGACGGTGCCGATGGCGGTGCGTGGGCGGCATTCAGAAACGAGGCGAGGGAGGCGATCCGGCAGACTTAGGGTAATGAAGCAGAGGCTTTTCATCGTGCTTGCTCTTCTCGTGCTCGGCCTGCTGATGGTCGGGCTCAACGCCGTTTCCTACGTTCAGCAGGTACGCGAGCCCGATCAGGAAGCCGCACCGATCCGCTCGAGCTATCACCCGGGAGCGACCGGGACGAAGGCCTATTACACCTTGCTTGCCGAGACCGGCCGCGAGGTTACCCGGTGGCAGCGGCCGCCGGCCGAGCTGATAACCGAATATCGCAACCCACCTTCGACCCTGGTGATGATCGGCCCGTTTCGCCGCGAGGTGAGCGAAGAGGACGCGTCGATGATCTTAAGCTGGGTCGAGAGCGGCGGCCGGCTCGTCATCATCGACCGCCTTCCGCCGAGGCAGTTGCTAACGACCTCGCTCAGTTGGACGCTCGAGGCAAAGTACGGTACCGATGCGGGCATTCTTTCCGTCGACCCGGCAAACCCGGCTCAGATGACCGCTGCCACGCCGGCTTACAGGCCGAACCTTCCGAGCCTCTTGACCCGTGGGGTCAATGCCATTCAGCCATCGCGTTTTGCGTCCACGGTCGAGACGACGAGGATAAAGCCGCCGAGTATCGATGCCGAGACGTACGAAGGCGAGACCTATCAGGCGCCGGCCGATACGGGAACCGGCAGCGATTCCGGTTCGAGCTACGGTCCGCCGCCGGCCCCGACGCAAACGCCGTTCGATTTTTATGATGCGGGAACGGGGCAAGGCACCGGGGTTGGCCAGCCGCCTCCGCCTCCGGCGGCAGCACCACCACCGCCCGTTGCTGCCGAGACGCCGCAGGCAGGCGAACCGGATCAGACGACCGAGACGCCGCCCGACGATGCTAAGACTTGGTTTGTTGCTCCTTTTGTTCATTTCACCGCTTCGGGCCGGGCGTTTGCACTGGACTTTCCGTATGGCGAGGGCGAGATAGTTTACGTCGGCGACCCATACATCGTCGCCAATGGCGGAATAACCGCCGCGGACAACGCGCAGTTTGCGGTCAACCTTGCGACCGCACGGCAAGGCTTGATCGCCTTTAACGAGTATCATCACGGCTATGGCGAAGGGAACAACCGCGTCTTTGAATACTTTGCCGGGACGCCGGTCGTCGCGATCCTCTTGCAGGTCGTTGTGCTCGGGCTCTTTGTCATTTATTCGCAAAGCCGCCGCTTTGCCCGGCCGGTCCCGGCTCCCGATCCGGACCGGCTTTCGAAGCTCGAATACGTCGGGGCGATGGCCGAGCTGCAGCAGCGGACGCGGGCCTTCGACCTCGCGATGGAGAATATCTATGCCGATTTTCGCCGGCGGGCCGCGAGGCATTTCGGAGTAGATAACACGGCGACCTCGAGGAAGGAACTTGCAGCGATGATCGGCGAACGTACCGGCCGCGATGTGGCCGAGGTTGGGAAGTTGATGGAGCGATGCGAAGACATCGTCCACGGCGACCCGACCGATAAGCGCGAGGTGCTGAAGCTTACGGCGGAGCTTCGCGAGCTTGAAGATGCCCTGCGGCTCTCGCGGACGGGCAGGCGGAGGGTTTAGCCGCGTGGGAATGCAGGCGCTCATTGCTCTTGTCGCATTGTTCTTTGTAACGAGCGCCGTAGGGGTCGTGACCGGGAGCAATTCGCTGATCACGGTGCCGGTGATGTTCCAGTTCGGCATCGATGAGCGGGTCGCGGTCGCTACCAATATGTTCGGGCTGACCTTTATGGCGATCGGAGCGAGCATCCCGTTCCTTCGTTCGGGAAAGCTTGAGGTAACGCGGCTCTCGCCACTGATCGCGGTTACGCTGGTCGGCTCGGCGCTCGGAGCGGCCTTGGTCGGGATGATGACCGGCAGCGGACTGAAGCTGATCGTCTCGGTCGCGATGATCGCGATCGTGCTCTTCACACTGCTCGGGCCGCGGTCAAGGGCAGGCGAAGGCAACGGCGGCGAATGGTCGCTTTCGGCCTTCGGGCTTTTGGCGACGTTCCTTCTCGCCATCTATGGCGGGCTATATAGCGGCGGTTATGTAACGGTGCTGACGGCCGCATTTGTCGCGTTTTTCGGGATGAGCTACGGCGGTGCGATCGCCGCGACGAAGCTCGTAAATGTGTTTTCCTCCGGCATTGCCACGCTCGTTTTTATGTGGCAAGGTCTAGTGGATTACAAGCTCGGGGCCGTGCTCGGCGTAACGATGTTCATTGGAGCATACGCCGGTGCCTATTTTGTGACGAAGATGAACGAGGCGTGGCTGAGAGGCATTTTTCTCGCGACCGTGCTCTTGCTCGCGGTCAAGCTGATCGCTGATCTGATCTGAAAAAGATGACACTGCAATATACACCCAATACTATCGCACATGTTCTGAACGAACTTCGGAAGACCATCGTCGGGCAGGACGAGGTCATCGAGCAGGTGCTCGTGGCCATCCTTGCCGAAGGCCACGCGTTGCTCGAGGGCGTTCCCGGGACGGCGAAAACGCTGATGGTCAAGACGCTGGCCGAGATAATCGGCGCACGGTTCTCGCGCATTCAGTTCACGCCGGACCTGATGCCTTCGGACATCACCGGCACGAATGTTTTCAATATGCAGTCGTCCGAGTTCACGCTCCGCCACGGGCCGATCTTTACCGACATACTGCTCGCGGACGAGATCAACCGGACGCCGCCGAAGACCCAGGCCGCATTGCTAGAGGCGATGGAGGAACGGCAGACGACGATCGACGGCGACAGGTATCAGCTCTCGCCGCTCTTCACGGTGCTGGCGACCGAGAACCCGATCGAATACGAAGGCACGTATCCGCTGCCCGAGGCCCAGCTCGACCGTTTTCTGCTCAAGATCATCATCGATTATCCGCAGGAAACGGACGAACGCGAGATCGTCGCCCGCTGGGACGCGGGCTTTAACTCGCACCATCTGGAACGGCTCGACCTTCAGCCGCTCGAAGATGCCGCGGCCATCTCGCATTGCCGGCATGAGGTCCGCAATATGCGGATGGAGCCGGGCGTGCAGAAATACATCGTCGATATCGTAAGGCGGACGCGAAGCCATCCGACGATACTCTACGGCGCCAGCCCGCGCGCCTCGATTGCCTTGCTGCTCTGCTCAAAGGCGCTCGCCGCCATTCGCGGCCGCGATTTCCCGACGCCCGACGACGTCCGCGACATCGCCCGGCCCGTGCTTCGCCACAGGCTCGCCCTCAGGGCCGAGGCCGAGCTCGAAGGTGCGACGACCGACGCCGTCATTTCGGATATTCTTAAAACGATCGAAGTGCCGCGATAGCGTAGTTGGCTTCGTGAACGCGGATCAGGCGGATGAAGCGAATCGACCGGATCTTCTCCGATCAGTGTCGCTTGATCCGCCTTCCATATTTAGGCACGAGTTACGAACCGGGTTGGTCGCCGGCGGTTCCGCTGTTCCGGGCCGGTGTTGGCGTTCGCGCCGGAGCCGGTGTCGTTCGCGGCGAGGCAGCCGGGGTTGGCCGCGTTGCCGGAGCGGAATTCGACGGGGCCGAGTTCGCAGGCGTTGTCGCGGGGCGTGCATTTGAGTTTACGTTCGCGTTGCGGCCGGGGCTCGGTGAGGCGGCCGGCTGCGTGTTGGAATTGACCGGAACCGGCACGAGAATCACGCCGCCATCCGGAGGCATAAAGGGGCTGCCGGTCCGCGGGTCGATGTTATACATCTCGCCGCCCGGCGGCACGTAGCTCGGTGCTCCCGGCGGTGGAACGCCTGTCGCCCAGGGGTTGTAACCATCGCCGCCCGGAAGCGTGTCCGGAGCGGTCAGCGCCATATTCGAATTGCCGTCGATCGAGTACGCCGGCATCACAGCTAGCTGTTGCTCTTCGGTGCCGGTCGCCGGATTGATCGGCTGGACAGGCATGCCGTTGGCGTCCGGCTGCAGAACGGTCGCCGGGTCGGTCTTCTTGCTCCAGGTCGCGTAGATCAATGCACCGCCGAGAGCGGCCGTTCCGATCAGGACCATCGCCGCGGTCGCCCAGAAATTATTCTTCTTTACGGGTTCACCCGCCGCGGCTGCGTTCGGTGCGCCGCCGAAAGCCGCCGCAAGCTCGCCCATCAGTTCCGCTCCGGATTGCTGCCGCATCTCGGGGCTTTTTGAAAGTGCTTTCAGTATCACCGGCTCGAGAGTCGGCGGCAGGTCCGAACGAAATGCAGAAAGCGGCGGCGGAGGTTCCTCGATATGCTTGAGCAGCACATCGGTCGGCTTCTCGCCTGGAAAGGGAACAGTGCCGGCCAGCATCTCATAAACGATCACGCCGGCGGAATAGATATCGGAAAGTGCATCGGGCGAATCCGTTCCCGAGCAAAGCTCCGGTGCAAGATAGGCAAGCTCCGATGGGGCGGCCTCAAGCACATCGCCGGTCCGCTCGAGCGGGCCAAGCGAACCGATGCCCGCGACCTTGGCGATGGCGGCGGATTCGGCCACCTCGGAAAGCAGAACGTTGTCGGCAGTCAGGTTGCCATGTACACGGCCCGAGGCGTGGAGCGTCTCAAGCGCGGCGGCGATCTGTTTGCCGATCTCGACCGCATTCTCGGCCGGCATTTTTCCGCCGCGGGCGATCGCTTGGGCGAGCGTTTCCGGGTTGGCGGCGTCACAAACGGCATAGGAAACGCCCGATGCATCGATGCCGAAATCAAGCACGTTGAGCAAGTTCGGGTGCTCGGCTGCCGAGGCCGCCTTTGCATTCTTGCGGAACCGCTCGCGTGCCTTCGCGTCCGCATCGGCCGGCAAGACGAGGAGCGTCACGGGCTTTTCGATCAGAGTGTTCTCGGCGCGGTAAAGGTCGCCCGCCGGGCCGCTCTTAACCAGCCCGATCAGCTTGAATTTCTCGGCAACCATCTGCCCTGTAAGGTCGTAAGCCATTTCCTATTAGAACGATAATATCCTAAGCGGGTTGCATTTAACACGCAAAGGCAGCCCGCAGATGTGGCCGGATGCAAAAGAAAATGCGGACCCAAAGCCTTGAGGCCCGGGTCCGCATCCATCTTTTCGGCACTTTATGCCGCCCTCGATTAAAGCTTAACGAAGACGATGAGCAGTGCGAAGAGCACGAGCGACTCGATAAGAGCGAGCGCGATGATCATGATGGTCTGAACGGTCGAAGCTGCACCCGGGTTGCGGGCTGCGCCTTCGGCCGCACGCGAACCGACGAGTCCCTGGCCGATAGCGGCAAGGCCGGCGGCGAGTCCGAAGCCGAGTCCGGCAGCGATCGCCTTGTAAGACGAAACGGTCGATTCGTTGTCGGCAGCACCCTGTGCCATTGCCGGCAGGGCGACGAGAGCGATGGTAAGCACCGCATATGCGATCTGTTTGATCTTGTTCATTCTAATAAGTCTCCTGTTCTATTTATGTTCGATCAGGAAGAACCGTCCGTGGCCTGCCTTGCCGGTATAAGTTCGCCTCGCTTCCGGTATTGCCTGATTTCTACTCTCGTTGGAGTCAGGCCGCCTGTCGCGTGCGGGCATATCTGCTATAAAACGCAGGTTTCCCGGTCGGGTTTCTTCCGTTGTTTTACGCCCTTGGGCGTTCCTTGCGGAGCAAACAACGCCCCGCAAAAACCTTATGCATGCGCCGCGGCAGCTTCGCCGTGGGCTTCGGCATGTTCGCCGTGGTCGCCATGGTCGTCATGGTGGTGCGTCACCTCGCTAACATAGATCGACGAAAGCAGGGTGAAGACCAGCGTCTGGACAAAGGCGACGAAGACCGCCAGCACGAGCAGTGCGGCCGGCAGCAATATCTGTGTATAAGGCGGATAGAGGTTCGAGATCTGGAAATAGATCTGCTCATCCGCGTAAAGGTTCGCGAAAAGCCGAACGCCGAGCGTCAGCGGCCGGATCATGTTCGAAATAAGCTCGATCGAAAAGATCAGCGGCGTTATGAATATCGCCATCAGCAGCGGCAGCTTCGGGCCGGCGAGGTGGCCGATGTGCTTCAGGAAGCCATTCTCGCTAATGCCAACGTAGTTGTAATAAACGAACGACGCGATACCGAGAGCGAAGGTGACATTGACCGAGGCCGTCGGCGACATGAACATCGGGAACGTTCCCATCAGGTTCGAAATGAGCACCAGCACGGCAAAGGTCGCGATGACCGGGAAATACTTCATCCCGTGCGGCCCGATGACGTTCTCGACCAGGTTCGCGACCGCAAGATATCCGGCCTCAAGCGTCATCTGCCCCGGCTGCGGATCGTCACCCGAGAGCTTGCCCTTCAGCAGCCCGATGACCGCCACCGCGAGAATACAGGCGATGACGAACATTATCGTGTACCAAGGGACAGCATTTTCGGGGGTATAAGCACCGAACATCGCTTCGGGAGTCGTCCCGAACTTTGCGAAGAACCACTTCCAGAACTCGTAAGTGGTCTCCATTTGAATTTTATGGAGCGGCTCGCCGATATAATAATTGACGAATTCGACGATCAGCGGTGTCGGGTGCTCACCTGCAAATAAAAGCATTATTAAATTTCCTTCCTGTTAGAGAAGCTTAAAAATATCTGTATCAGCCCTTCGGCAACTACGGCAAAACCGAACGATGCCATCCCGAGAATTACCGGGACGATCGGCAGAATCTCGCTTAAATAGACCACCGCGATAACTCCGCCGAGAGCAAAGTAGCGGCCGAGATACCTGAGTGCCGAGATACGCGGCCGCTCACCTTCGGGCGTGTTTTCAAAAACCTTCCTGAGCGAATAGCGAAGCCAGAAATAGCTGACAAACGCTAGCACAACACCGACCGCAATTCCCGCGCCGAACCTTACGGAGCTAAATACGGCCCCGGCTATCGTTGCTAAAGCACCAAGCACGGCCATCAGCACAAGAAGCCGCCGATGCTGGCTCGGTATCAGTTCAGCCGCGTCCGGCGTACGGAGATCGTCCGGTTCGCTCATTCAAACCCTCAATTTTACTTTGCCTTTGTTGAAAGTTCAATCCTCGCGGGGCAGATAGTCCGGGCGAGGCGGAACATCGGCCGGGGTTTCGGCAGGCGGAAGAAGGATCGGCGAGGGTTCTTTCGGCGGCTCGGCGGCTTCGGTGGCCGAAAAGAGCGTTGTCGTCTCGGGCGGAGCCGCATTTCGGCGAAATATCTCGCGATTGATGCGGAAAAGCTGAACGAAGCCGATTATCGAGCCGATAACCACGCCGACGACGATCCCCCAAGGCGATGTTCCAAGCAGCGTATCGGCGAGCCAGCCAATGACGAGCATGAAAACTATTGAGCCAAAAAGCGTGATGCCGACCGACCAGGCGAGGCCCGCCATCCGGACGCTCTCGCCCGCGGTCGGCGGCTCATAGGGCAAAAGGATGGTCGGTGCCGGCGGTTCGGCGGGCTCGCGGCGTTCGTAGGCGGGTTCCTCTTCTTTCGGCAGTTCGATCGCGGGCGCGGTCGGCTGCGGTTCGCCGAGTTCCGGCTCCATGCCGAAAATGCCGAGCACTTCGGGTTCGCGGCCGCGGGTTTTCTTTTCATCCGCGGGGTCGGTCAGGTCGCTGTCGAGGAGATTCTTGATCATTACGGGCGGAACGTTCCGCTAATTTGCCGCAACGGGCGTCATATATCCGAAGAGTCTATCCTGAATGCTCAGATTAGTCACCAGCCGCGTGTGCGTCTCACACTGAAAGATCTCAGCCGCGATCGGGACGACGGGCTCGCCGCCGCGTTTTAGCGTGCTCTCGCCGGCAAGCGAGCGTTTTGTCACAACGCCATCGCCGACCGCAAAGAGTAGCTTTTTCAGCTCCTCGGCTTCGATCTTGGTGCCGTCGTCCCGCTTGAAGGATTTTGGCTCGAACTGCGTTATCCAGCGGTCTTTTTTCCCATCCTGGCGAAGAATAAAGGCGTTCGGCGTTTCCTTGCAGTCCGCGCCGAGCAGGTAGAACGTTACCGGGATATTGTCGCGGCCGGGACGCGAGATCGCCGCCTGAAAGTCCTTTGCCCGCTTGAGAGCGGCACGGAAGTAGGGTCGGGCGTTGCCCTGCTCTTCCTCGCTGAACTTGTCGTCAAATTTCTTGTCCTTCCAGATCGCCCAGTCATATTCTTCCCAGGTTTGCGGGTCGAAGATATCGAGCTCTATTGGCTTGAGTTCCTCGTCATACGCAACCAGGCTACCCTCGTGCGGCAAAAGCTGATAGATCGACTGGGTCGTAAAAACATCAAAGCGGTCGATGTCGCGAAAGAACGGGATGTTTATGCCGTTGATGATCGAGAGCCCGTTGATAAGAGCATCGAGAGCCCGGACCGAGCCTTCATTCGGCGTGCCGAGGAGGAAAATCTTGTCGAGGTGCTTCGCACCTGCCCACGTCGGGCGGACGGTGCCGCTGCGGAGCTCCGCATCGCCGTACATAGCGGCATAACGCGAGATGAGCCCGCCCATCGAGTGGGCGACGATATTGAATTTGAGGTCGGGCTTGCCGAGCTTTCGTTTTAGTTGCTCAACGTCGCGGATAAGTATGCGTGCGGTCTCTACGTTGTCGATCCGCCAATCGTACGGGAAGACGTAGAACGTGTCCTGGTCGTCGCCGGGCTTCGGGTCGTCCCACTTCGCTTCGCGGTAGCCGCCGCGCTTCTCGAGCGACTGGATCAGCTGATTATAGATCTCGACCTCGGGCAGGAACCTGAGGAGCCGCACTCCGCGGATGATGTCTCCCGCGACGAGCGAATCGCGGTTCTTTTTGAGGTCGGGCGAGATCGGGAGGCGAATGTCGTCGTCCTTGTCGCGGCCGCGGGTGAACCAGACGAGTTTGTCCGTCTTCGAGTTTTTGAGCTCCGACCCTGTAATACCGGGAATGATTATTATCGGAGCCTTGCCCATCGGCGGCGCAGACGGAGCCGGAGCGGTTTCGGCCGGTTTGTTCTGTGCAAAGGCCGCCGGAGCCGCGAAGAGCACCAGTACAAAAACGAAGCGAAAAATGGGCAAAGCAGGTTTCATTACGGTCATTACGCCTAAGCGCTATCAGTTCCACGAGGAATATACCACCATTTGGTGCGAACCGTGCCAGAAAGGTTGTTATCGTTGCGCTTCGGTCATGACCTCGGTCCGGTCGGGTGAGGCAAGCCTGTAGCGGGTTCCCCGCCAGACGATCTCACGCGAGAGCAGAGCGGCGACGCAATTTGCGAAGAAGATCGCCGGCGTAAAGAGCCAGAGCGTGTACTGCGAGAAACGCTGGTGGCGAAGCTCGGGCCCGAACTGCGGCAGGGCGAGCCGGACGGCGTAGAGACGAAGCACGGCCTTGCCGACGGAAAAGAATGAGACAAGAAAGAGCGTCGCGAGAGCCGCCCAGACGGGAACGCCGTTGGCCTTGCTCAGAATGGCGATCAGGATCGCCGCGGCCATTACAAGATTGAAAAGCCCGGAGCCAAAGAACGACATCAGCCAAAGCTGCGGCATATAAACCCGGGTGATCTTCATCTGGCGGTTGGTGAATTCAAAAAGCTCGCGGAAGGTGCAGTTCTCGACCGAAGCGGTCAGCGCCTGCGGGACGAAGCGGATGCGGAGGCCGGCGGCACGCATCGCCCGCGTGACCGCAAAATCGTCGGAGAGCGTGCCCTGCCATTTCTCTCGCATTCCGATCCGGTCAAAGACGTCGCGGCGGATGGCCATCGAGCCGCCCCAAGTGAAATTGCTTTTCTCGTTTGGGCCGAGCGCCGAGGCGATCGAGGCGTTCCATGCGGAGCGGAGTTCGGAGGTTAGCGTCGGTTCGTCGGAGATGAACCAGCGGTAACCGGTCGCGGCCCCGATGGTTTCATCGCGGAGCGGTGCGATCAACGCACGAAGCCAGCCGGGCGAGGGGCGTGCATCGGAATCGACAAAGACGAAGACCTCGCTCTTCGGGTCGGCATGGAGAACGCCTTCGCGAAGGTTCTCGACCTTTTGGCTCGACGCGGTTGCTCTCGGTGCGACGACGAGCTTTACGTGCCGCTGGGCTTCCTGCCACGCTTGCTCGATCACGCCGGCGGCCGGGTCGTCCGCGTCGTCAATGACAAAGATGACCTCGTACTCGGGCAGATCCTGTTGGAGCAACGCGTCAAAGTTCGCAAGCATTCCTTCATCAACGCCCTTGCACGGAGCGATGATCGTCACCATCGGCTCCCAATCCGACGGCGGCTTGGACAACTCCTCGCGAAAGAAACGCAGATACTCGAGCCCGCCGCGGAACGACCTAACGCTGAACCAGACGAGCACGGCGGCGAAGATATAAAAGACGAGGATCATTTATAGAACAGTTAAAAGTTCTAAGTTGAAAGTTATCAGTTTAGGAAATGCCTTAGAAGTTCGACGGTCTTCGCGGTCGCACCGCGGTTTGTTTCCATAACGGCCCGGGCATTGCGGGCTAGCCGCTCGCGTTCCTCGGGTTCTTCGAGCAGGTCTAAGATCTGCATGAAAAGGTCGTCGGGAATGGCCTGATTCGTTTGTTCGGGAAGCTGGATAACGGCGTTGTTCTCGAGGAAAACGCGCATCACGTCGGCGAAATTAAATGTATGCAGGCCGGTGATAATGGCGTTGCCTGCGGCCGCGGGTTCGAGCACGCTCTGGCCGCCGTGCGGGATGAGCGAACCGCCGACGAAAGCGATCATGGTCACCCGATAGAGAGCACGCAGCTCGCCGATCGAATCGAGCAAGATAATGTCGGCTTCGGAGTCCGCATCGCTTGGGGCCTCGCTTCGGCGGGCGATGCGATAGCGCTTGTATTCGCAGGCGTCGTCGTCACGAAATTCGCGAAGAAGCCGGGCAACATCACCGAACCTTTCCGGATGCCGCGGTGCGATGACGAGCCGCGGCTTTATCTTCGCCTCGCCCGCAAGAATCGAGCAAAAAGCATCCAGCACCCAACGCTCTTCGGGGTCGTGGGTGCTTGCGGCGGCGATAACGGTCCTGCCGTCATCGAACCGAAAACGCTCATTGAGCGCGGTGGCGATTTCGGCGTCCCGAGGGTCATCCGCGAAGTCAAATTTGATACTTCCCGTCACCTTCGCTTTGGCGGCGGCGAGCCCGAGCGAGATGAGGCGGTTCGCGTCGTCGCCGCCTTGCGTCAATGCAAGATCGACATCGGCAAGCACGCGTTTCAAGAAGCCGCGGAGCTTTTGGTATCTGCCGAACGAGCGTTCCGAGAGCCGGCCATTGACTATCGCGACCTTTGCCCCGGCGAGTTGTGCTTCATTGATGAACCGCGGCCAGATCTCCGTCTCCATCAGCAATACGGCCGATGGCTTGAAGTGGTTCAGCGCCCGCCGGACAGAGAATTTCCAATCGAATGGAAAGTAGAAAACCGCGTTAGCCTTGCCCGCAAAGATCTTCTCCGCGAGCTGCTGCCCGGTCCTTGTTGTGGTTGAGATAACTACTCGATGGCCGGGGAATGCGCTGAGCAGTCCATCGACCAGCGGCCTTGCGGCATTCGCCTCGCCGACCGAGACGCAATGAAGCCAAATGACCTTCCGGCCGTCGTGTTTGAATTCGGGATAATTGCCAAGCCGCTGCTTGAACCCGGCGGCATACTTCTCCCGCCGCACGAGGAACAGCGGCAGCATCAGCACGAATGCAGCGGAGAGCAAGATGCTGTAGATGAAGTACATTGCCGAACCTGAGTTTACATAAAAATGCAGAGTTCGGAAGCCATCCCAAACTCTGCAACTCTGAAACTCTGTAACTTGGAACTATTTCACCCGTTCCATATACCGCGCTTCGGTCGGGTTGACGCGGATCTTTTCGCCTTCGGTGATAAAGGGCGGGACCATCAGCGTTACGCCGTTCTCAAGTGTGGCCGGCTTGTTCGAGTTCGAAGCGGTAGCTCCTTTGAGCTGCGGCTCGGTCTCGGTCACGGTCAGCTCCATCGACGCCGGAAGCTGTACGCCGATCGGCGTGCCGTTGTAAAACTCGACCTCGATGGTCAGGCCCGGCATCAGCCACTGGGCGGCATCGCCGAGTTCCTCTTCGGTGAGCGCCACCTGCTCAAAATTTTCCTGGTTCATGAAGTGGTGGTGCGTGCCGTCCGAATACAGATATTCCATCTTGTGCTGCTCGAGGATAACGCGTTCGAGCGAGTCATTTGACCGAAAGCGGTACTCGAACGAATTGCCCGTAAGCAGGTTGCGAAGGCGTGCCTGAACCATCGCCCGCAAGTTGCCGGGCGTGTGGTGATGAAAGTCCATCACCTTGACCGGTGCTCCTTCGTGGAGGATCACCATTCCTTTTCTGATATCGTTTGCTGAAATAGCCATAAAAGTTTCGTTAGATAAGATCGTAAATTCGAATCTAGAAGTTTATTGAATGCTGGTGAAAAAGTGAAAACGTTAAAAAGTGAAAAAGTGAAAAAGTGAAAACGCTAAAAAGTGAAAACGCGGTGAAAGTGAAAAAAGGGAAAAAGGGAAAAAGGTAGGAGTTTAATTCGGAAAACTAACACTTTCTGGCGGAGAAGTGAACGCTCCGCCCCTTTTTCACCTTTTCACTTTTTCACCTTTTCACTTTTTCACTCTTTCACTTTTCTACCTTGGCCCTCAAGCTCCTTCTTTCTTAAAGGGCAGCGGCGCGGGCTCTTCGCCCGGCTTCGGGTATTCCTTCTTCATCATCTCGTAGATGCCGATGATCTGCTGCTGCCATTTCTTCGACTCCTCGTGGTTCGGGTCCAGCTTGAGTGCCCGGCGGTAGTCGCCGAGTGCCGAGGCGTATTGCCGAGCCTCGGTCAAGGCAAATCCGCGCTTGAAGTAAGCCTCGACGGCGGCCGTTTTTGCGGCTGCATCGCTCGGCTTTGCCTTCAGGTTCTTTTCGGCGTCGGCGATCGCCTTGTCAAAGTCGGTCGTATCGAGCGGGTCACCAGCGGCACTCCATTTTCCTCCGGTCGGCTTCACGGGCCCTGCGGGTTTCTCGGGCATATTCTCGAAGGTATGCTGCGTCGTCGGCTCCATTCGCTCGGAGCGCATCGGAGCGTTTGCGGTATTGTCCGCGGCGGCACGGCCCGCACCGTCGGAATTACAGCCGGCCGCGAAAAGCGAACCTGCAATAATGGCCAAAGAGATCTTTCTCATAATCGTCTCCAAAAAATCAGCTAAATTTAATCGGCGTATGGCCGTGTTTGAACTACGTATATTCTACCGCGCATTATGCCCCATTCGATATCCTGCGGCACCGAATCGAACGCCACGGTGATCAGCTTTGCGGCATCGACGAGCCGCTTTACCTCGGCATCGCTGATAACGCGGCCGCCCGGCCCGGCACATTTATCGACAACCTGCTTGAGGTCGCCGCGGGCATCAAAGCGAAGGGCGTTCTCCTGATCGGAGAGCGTGACGACCGAGATCGAGCTCGTCTCGCCCAAGAAAAGAATCTGCTCCGGGATGCCGCTGTTGTTGACCACACGCGAATTATGGCCGCAGACCGAGCTGATATAAACGGCATCGCCCTTCACATTGTTGTACGGGTCTTTGGTGATCAGCACGCCGCCTTTTTCCATATCGACACCGACCTGGATCAGCGCCGACATATAGACATCGTCCTGGCTCACGTAATTGCGAGTGCGTGATTCATAAGCCCGCGCGTTCCAGAGCGAACCCCAGACCTTCTTGATGCCGGCGAGCATCTGATCCGCCGTTCGGATATTGAATGCGCTTGAGTAAAGCCCGGCACCGGAGAAGTTCGGCAGGTCTTCGGCATTCGACGAACTGCGGACAAATACCGGCGCATAACGCAACTGCGTCCGCCAGCGGGCAAGCACCTGGCGGCGAAGAGCGGGGTCGAACTTTCCGTTCTGGATAGCGCTCCGAAGTTCCTCGAGTTTCTCTCTTCGGTAACGCGGATTGTGGATGAAATCGTAATCCTCGAGCAGCTTGTCAACGACCTTGTCGAGGCCGTTGTCCTTCATGAACTTGTCGTACCAGTAGAACGGGATCGAGAAGCCGTCCGGGACCGTGATGCCGGGAACTTTTGCGTGGAATATCTCGCCGAGATTAGCAGCTTTCGCACCGAAGGCAACGCTGTCCGTCCGCCGCATTTCCTTGAGGCCCGTGAGCTTTGTCACCTCCATGTTGACAGGAGGAATTTGCTGGTCCGGCGACTTGAATTCGGTGCGGAGCAGTTCCGTATCGGCCGGGCGAAACTTGTATTCGGTCATCGTCGCCTCAAGCTCCCAAACGAACGAATGCTTGTCTTTGAATAGCTTGTCAGCGTCCTTGATGTAAACGTTCGGCACGTTCCAGCCCTTGGCGAGGATGTTTACGTGCGAGAGCGGCGACGAGGGCTTTGCGACGATTATCCCGCGGACGGGCGGCAGCGACATCGGCAGCTCTTTGAGAACGACTATCTCGTTATCGCCGATCTCGACCGTGTCATCCAGCTTTTCGATCACGTGGATCCGGCCGACAGCGCGTCCGGGGTTTAGGGCAACGTACTCCTGATTCTTGATTATCTCGCTCTGCAGCACCCGCGGAAATCCGAGCCCGGCGGAAAGGTCTTCCTGCCGCGTCGAGTTTGGCTTATAGGCGACCTCGGTGAAGAACGTCCGGTTGATGACCTCGTGCGCCGTTCTCAGGTGCTCGGCGGTCGCCATATCGCCTTCCCAGATTTCCCAGGTGTATTTATCGACCGTCCGCTGAAACGCGACCGTCCCGACGATGAACCGACGGTCCTCATCGATATAGATCGGGCCAAAGACGTCGGCTCCACGCGGGACGAGATAAGTTGCCAGCAGAAAATCCTTGTGGAAGCGATAGCGGTTCGAATCGGCGTAGTATATTCGGTTGCCTTCCTTCCGGTCGATGAAGAACATCGCGTGCGGAAGCGAATAGGGCGTTTCGGGGTGAAGCGTCCGGGCGACCTTGGCAAATTCTTCGGCGGATGTGACCCGCGGAAGCGAGAATCTAGCGGCGATCTCGTCCGGATCGACCGCTGGCTCTTGTCCAACGAGCGGAAACGCTCCCGCAAGTGCCAGAAAGAGCACGAGGAAAGCCGCGATCGGCGATCTGACGCTGAGTTGTTCTGCCCGGAGTGTTCGCATAACGCTAAAACTTAATCTTAGCGTTTACGGTGCGGAGTTTAAAACTTTCTCGATGCGGTCGCAGGCCGCAGCCGTTCCGCCTTCAGCCGCAACGACGGCCGCTAGCTCACGGGCTTTTGTTCGATAGGAAGAGTCGCCGAGTATCCGGTCGATCGTTTTTGCGGCAGTGTCCGCGGTGTAATTGCCTCGCCGAACGATCTCGGCGACGCCCGCCCGGCGGCAGCGAGCCGCATTGTCCGGCTGGTCGTGGCCGTAGGGCATTATCACGTGCGGCACTCCGGCACGAAGCACCTGCCCGGTCGTACCGACGCCGCCCTGATGGACGACGCAGGCCGCCCGCGGAAATATCCGCGAATATGGCGCGTAGTCAAAACCGACAACGTCATCGGTCAACCCGTCCGGTGGTTGGTTAAAGATGCCGTATAGCATTACCGCCCGCCGCTTGAGCTTTTTCGCGGCCTTAATGCTCTCGTTAAAGAACTCGCCCGGGTCCATTACAGCCGCCGAGCCAAGCGTGAAAACGATCGGCGGCTCGCCGGAATCGAGAAAGTCTTCGAGGCCTTCGGGCATCTTGCCGCTATCGGCCTGGCCATCGTAGAAGCAAAAGCCGGTCTGCAGCGTATGCGGCGGCCAATCGGGCTGCGGCTCGCCAAGCACGCTTGAAAACATCGCAAGGTGCGCGTCTCGCGAAAACTTGCCCGCAAAGATCGGGTCGTGGTCCTCGCTAAGGCCGAGGCCGCGGCGAAACTTCCGGTAATCCGCGAGCCAAGCATACGTTTGCCGCTTGGCAAAAGAGAAGATAAGGCGGTGAAATGCAGGCCCGAGAAAGCGCAGATTCTCAAACCAAGGTGCCGGCGGCGGCACGGGCGGGTCGTAATTGGAAAAGAAAGCGATGGGCGAAAGCGTCGTCGAGACCCATTTGATATCGGTCGTCTCGACCAGCGACTTGATGGCGTAAGTGATCTCGCCCGAGACGACGAGGTCCGCACCGGCGGTCGCCGCGACCAGGTCGTCGTACATCGCCGGCAGGCTCGGCATTATGATGTCCCGCAAGATGGTCTCCGACCCCGTGTCGTTGTCCATCAGGTCCTTTGCCAGCGAATCGTCGTTGGGGTCAAGGTGCGGCGCCATCGGGTGAAAGCCGAGCCCGATCTGGCCGATCTTTTCGCGGTAAAACTCCATCGCGGCGATGGAGACATCGTGGCCGCGACGCTCGAGTTCAGTGCCGAGAGCTATCTTTGGGTGAAGGTCGCCGAGCGAGCCGAAGGTTGCGAGGACGATCTTTGCCATAAATCATTGAGACGCGGCAGGGGCTGAAATGCGGAAACCGTGTCTAACTTTGAACGCGTCAAGGCGGCGGCAGAAATCTCATTGGCCTTCTTCGCCGGGCGCCTGATCTTCAGCTTCTGCGGCCAAGCGCTCGGCTTCTCGGACGCGGTTGCGTCCCTTGACCTGTACCCGAACGCTCAAAAAGAATGCGACCGCACCCAATACACCGGCGGCAAACGTCCAATCCGTATTACCGGCCCAGAAAAAATAAATGGCGGCCGCTGCCAGCAAGACCGCCATCGCCTGAAATGCTTTTTCCCAATTCATTCGCCCTTGAGTTCTTCTTCGATGATCTTCGCCGCGGTCATCCGCCGCCGAGCCTTTCTCCAAAAGTATCGAAAGATAAGGTATGCGGGCAAGCAGATGAACAAAAGAAACGGTAATGCGGCAATCAGGACCGTGAGCAGGCCGAGAACGAAATCAAGTGCGGAATCAAGGCCCGTATTGATCGAATCCGTCAGCCGAGTGAAGAAGCCCGGGCCGCCCGCGGAGATGACCGCCGGCGTGCGGATGCGAAGCTTGATGGTCGAAAGGCTCGATTGGTTTTCAAGAAAGCGCTTGCGGCCCTCGATCTTTTCGATCTCGCCGCGGACGACGGCAAGCTGCCGCTGAACCTCGAGCGCGTCTTCGACCGTGTTGGCCCGCTTCATTATCTCGGTGAACTGAGCCTCGAGCGCCTGCTGGGCCTTGAGCCGTGCCTCGATGTCGATGAACTCTTGCGTTACGTCCTGCCCTTTCACGGACTCAACGACGACGCGGCCCGAGGCATTCCGGATCGCTTCAAGCGTTTCGCCAAACTTTGCCGAAGGCACGCGAACGGTCATCGAGACGATGTCGCGGCGGGATGAACGAACGTCGCTCGAGCTTTGCTGCGATTCGACGACAAAGCCGCCCATCTGCTCGGCGATCGCCGTGATGCGGGTCTGAGCTTCGTCCGGAGCTTCGGATTCGAGGTCTAGTTCGGCGTTGCGGATTATCTTGCGGTCGGCCGGAATGGGCGTTTGCTGCGAGGCGGATGCCTGATCGACCGAGATCGTTTCAGTCGCGGGCTCATTTCTTCCACCGCCGCCTCCGCCGCCCATTTTGCGGAGCTGGTCGGGAGCGGTGTTTGCTGCGGAAGCGTTCTCCGGCTCTGATTCGCTCGAAACGGAACCTAGGCGGTCGGCACTGCTTCCGACGCCGGCCGAACCACAGGCTGAGAACAAAAGGGAAGCAAGAACAAGGGCGGCCAGAGAGAGTCTTTTCATTTCTATTCCTCCATCAGTTCAGACGAACTATGGGAATAGAACGGGCCAGCCTAGCCGGCCTTGCGTGCAACGTCGGATAAAGATTCGCCGCGGACAAATGCCCGCACTCCGCGAAAGAGCGCTCGGATGGCCCGATAGATCTTCGGAAAGAACCAAAAGAAGGCGATCGCGAACACGACCAGCACGACGGCGATAACGACCGGTGCAAAGACAGAAAGGAACGCACCGACAAAGGCGATCACATCCTCGACGAGCGACAGCACTATGTTCGAGACCGG
>ERZ1066135.504-NODE-504-length-20573-cov-6.812262_pt1 | contig 20573 bp, 18 predicted proteins | sample MGYA00382782_ERZ1066135 | MGnify/ENA primary metagenome ERZ1066135 (study PRJEB33369, sample SAMEA5778365) | biofilm metagenome | biome: Industrial cooling water; feature: Water cooling tower basin; material: Biofilm | place: United Arab Emirates | collected... | reverse complement strand
ATCGGCTCCTCCGGCGCGAAGGCCGGATCGCCGTAGTAGAAGTCGCGGTCGGCGAACGCCATCGAGATCGCCTGATACACCGTGTGCAGGTACCGGGCGCTGTTGAACCCCATCCCCTTGAGGTCGAAGGTCTCGAGGATGTTCAGCGCTTGGAGCATGGCCGGCCCCTGCTGCCACTCCTGCAGCTTGTACACGCTGATGCCCTTGTAGTCCACGGAGAGTGGCGTCTCGATCTTCACGCGCCAATTCGCGAGGTCCTCGCGCGTGAACAGGCCGCCATCCTCCTGCACGCCACGCACGATCTCGGCGGCGATGTCGCCGTTGTAGAAGCGGTCGTACGCGGCACGGATGGCCGCCGCGCGATCCTTGCCCGCGCGCTTCGCCTGCGCCTCCGCCTCGACCAGTTTGCGCAGCGTCGCCGCGAGGTCGGGTTGCCGGAAGATCTCACCCGCGGCCGGCGCTTCGCGGGTCGCGCCTTCGCCCGCGTGCGGCAGGAACACCGTCGGCGAGTACTTCCACTCCTTGATCCGGCGCTTGTTCGACTCCATCGAGTTGGCCGTTTGCGCGTCGATGGGATATCCCTCGGCGAGCTGGATCGCGGGTGCGAGCACCTGCGCGAGCGACATCGTCCCGTACTCGGCGAGCATCACCATGAGGCCGCCCGGCGTACCCGGCGTGGTCGCGGCCAGCGGACCGAACTCGGGTGGATGCGAGAATCCCTTCGCCTTGAAGAACTCCGGCGTGGCGCCCGTGGGGGCGACGCCCAGCGCATTGATGCCGATGACCTGCTTGGTCTTGGGGTTGTAAATGAGCGCCTGTGTCTCGCCGCCCCAGCTCAGGACGTCGAACATCGTCGCGCCCGCGGCGAGCATGGCGGCGGCCGCGTCCACCGCATTGCCGCCCTGCTGGAAGATCATCGCGCCGGCCGCGGCACTGAGTGGCTTGCCGGTCAGCGCGACCCAGTGACGGCCGTGCAGCGGCGGGCGCTGCGTGGCCTGTGCCAGGCCGGTCGAGGCCACTGCGACGAGGAGCAACGTGGAGCGGAGCAACGTGCGCATCGGGATCACCGTTGGGGTCAGAGCCAGCGAGGGGTGAGGCGACGATACGCGTCGTAGGCGTCGCCGAAGGTCGTCATGAGGTATCGCTCTTCGCGCCGGACCTGCAGGCGGTCGAGCAAGAGCCAGGTGACCGGCACCAGCAGGAGCACCCAGGCGTTGCCGATCAGCCACGCGATGCTCAGTTGGCCGAGCAGGAAGGACACGTACACCGGGTTGCGTGAGCGCGCGAACACGCCGGTCGTGATGAGTTGCCGCGTCGCCTTCCAGGGCTCGATCGCCGTCGAGGCGCGGCGAAAGGTGCGCGCCGCCGTGATGAGCAGCGCGAGCGCGATCACGCCCGTGGTCCCACCGACGAGCAACGCCAGCGGGCCGCGGGGCAGTCCCAGCGGCGCCGCGCGGCCCAGCAGCTCGGCGAGCGCGATCACCGCGATCGGATACGTCGGCGGTGGGACGAGCATGCCCGCGGCGGGACGCCGTGGCGCGCGGTCCGGGGCAGAGGAGGAAGGCACGACCCTAATATGCGCGTCCGGACCCGCCCGGCGCACGGTTGACCCACCGCGGTCGATGGTCGATTATGCGAAATGTCCCTGCCTACCGCTCTCGGAGTCTGCTGGCTGATCGTCGTCGGCGCAGCAGGCGCACAGGTCCCCACCACGGCGGCGCCCGCAGACTCCACTGCGGTGGCGGCGCCCACGGTCGATCCCCGCTCGCCACGGTCGGCGGTGACGGAGTACCTGACGCTCACGCGCCGGGGTGACTTCGCCGCGGCGGCGCGGTTCTTCCCCGAACAGTCCCCCGACGCCGGCGCCGAGTTGGCCCGGCGGCTGAAGGTGGTCCTCGATCGGCATCTGTGGGTCGACCTCGAGCTGCTCTCGCCCCGCGCAGAGGGTGACACCGCCGACGGCCTGCCGCGCGATCGCGAGCGCATCGGGGCGGTACCGGGTCCGCAGGGCGAGGACGAGCCCGTGCAACTGAGCCGGATCCGCACGGACGATGGTTTCGTGTGGGTCTTCTCCGGGGTCACCGCCGCCCGCGTGGACGTGTGGTTCGACTCCCTCGCTGATCACTGGCTACGGCAGCACATCCCCCTTGGGCTGCAGCGTCCGGGTCCGCTCGGCGTCGAGTTCTGGCAGTGGGGGCTCGTCCTCGGGCTCATCCCGCTGGCGATCCTGCTCTCGTACCTCGCGGCGAGCCTGACAGCGCTGGTGCTGCATCGACTTTCCTCGCGCACCGAGACGACCCTCGACGACGCCATCATCGCCCGCACGCGTGGGCCGGTGCGCGCGATCTGGACCACGATACTGTTCCGCATCCTGATCGAGTTCGTGGGCCTGCCGCTGGGCGTTGAGCAGACGGTCGGGCTGATGACCCGGTCGCTGAGCGTCGCGTTCGTGACCTGGCTGGTGTTGCGGATCATTGCGGTGCTCGAGAAGGAGCTTCCCGCCTCAGCGTGGGCGGCCGAGCGCGCCGAGATGAAGGCGATCATCCCGCTGGTCGGCCGCGTGGCCCGGGTCTTCGTGTTCGCGCTCGGGGCCATCGGGATCGTCGCGCAGTTCGGATACTCCGTGGCCACGCTGGTGGCCGGTCTGGGCATCGGAGGCATCGCAGTCGCGCTCGCGTCGCAGAAGACCCTCGAGCATGTGTTCGGCTCCGTGGCGCTGGGACTCGATCAGCCGATCCGCGTCGGCGATTGGATCCGCGTGGGCGCGGTCGAGGGCACCGTCGAGCAGATCGGCCTGCGCTCCACGCGGCTGCGCACCATCGAGCGCAGTGTGGTGAGCATCCCCAACGGACAGTTGGCCGAGCAGCAGACCGAGAACGTCGGGCAGCGCGAGCGCATCGCACTGCGCACGACGATCGGACTCGAGTACGGCACGACGGTGGCGCAGCTGCGGGCGGTGCGCGACGACATCGAAGCGCTGCTGCGCGCTGAGCCCAAGGTGTGGCCCGACCGCGTGATCGTCAGCTTCGCGAAGTTCGGGGCCTACTCCCTCGACATCGAGGTGATCGCCTGGATCCAGACCACGCAGATCGACGAGTTCCGTGAGGTGCGACAGACCCTGTTCTTCGCGATGATGCAGATCGTCGAGCGGCACGGCTGTGCCTTCGCGTTCCCGACCCAGACGGTCCACGTCGTGCCGTCGCAGGCGCCGACGCCCTAGGCGCAGCGCAGCTCACGGCGTCGCGGGCACGCGCCGTTCGCTGAGAGCGACGCCGACATACAGCGTGACGGCGGCCGCCAGCGACAGCAGGAACGGCGTCGCCAGCGCGGCGATGGTCGCGGCCACGTAGGCCAGCAGACCACCGAGCAAGGCCGCGATGGCGGCCCGCGGCCCGCCGAAGCGCGTGAACAGCGCGAAGCACACCGTCACCAGCACGCCCGCGCTCCCGAACGCCGACGCCATCTCGACCAACGCGAACACACCCTCGGCGTGCCGCGCCAACCACCACGCCACCACGCCGCCGAGGACCACCAAGCCCCGCGTCACGCGCACACGGGTGCGTGCGGTGGGTGATGCGAGCTGCGGCAGGATCAGGTTGTGCGCACCGAGCCCGCCGGCGATCAGCAGGGTGCTGTCGACGGTCGAGAGGATCGCCGAGACCAGTCCACCCGCGAACACGATATACAGCCAGCCCGGCAGCACCGTCCGCGCGAGGGTCGGGATCACCTGCTCGGCGTCGGCGAGGTCGAGGCCGAACGCGGGGCCGGCCAACAGCGCCAGCACGATGGGAATGGACCCGACCAGCAGGTAGAGCGAGCCAGCCGCCAGCGTGGCGCCCCGCGCGACACCCGCTGAGCGCGAAGCGATGATGCGCGAGATGAGCTCGGTGGCGACGACGGACCCGCAGATCGGGATGGCCCAGGCCTCGAGCAGCTCCCACCACGGCATCGCCGCGGGCCGCTGCAACGCGATCGCATCGGCTGAGGCGATCAAGGTCGCGGCACCCGACACGCCGCCGACATAGTGCAGGACCACGGCCAGCAGTGCGAGCAGCGACACGGTGACCACGCCCGCCTGGATCAGATCGGTGACGGCGTCGGCGAGCATCCCGCCGACCACGGTGTAGGCGACGACGATCGCCGCCGCGATGAACAGCCCCGTCTCGAAGGACAGGGCCGTCCCACTCACCGTGATCACCTGTCCGAAGGCCCGCAGCTGTGCCGCGGCCCAGAGGATCGATGGCGGGATGAGGATCACCGCAGCGACCCGCTCGACGCTCACGCCATAGCGCTCGCGGTAGAGGTCGGCGAGCGTGGTGAAGCGTCGCCGCCAGATGGGCACGGCGAACACCGCGCCCGTCAGCAGGATGCAGAGCCCGTACCCGAAGGGCTCGACCGTCGCGAGTGACAAGCCGTCGGCATGGACCAACGCCGCGCCGCCCACGATGGTCTCCGCGCCGAACCATGTCGCGAAGATGCTCGCCGTCGCCAGCCATGGACCCAAGCGCCGCCCGGCGACCAGGTAGTCGTCGAGCGTCGCGATACGACGCGACACGATGATCCCGATCACGAACTGCACGACCAGGAACGCCGCGATCGCTCCGAGCAGCGGCGTCACCGCGCCAAGGGACCGTCAGGGCTCACGGAGGAATGGTAATTCCTGACGCAGATCGAGGAGGGCGCGCGCGGCCCCCTCGTGGATGGCGGTCGCGTGCTGGGACTCGATCGCGATGGTCTGCCCGCTCGGCGTCTCGAACTGTGTCGGGAAGCTCCGAGGATCGCGGTCGAAGAGCCGCGCGACCATCACGACCGCCGCCGCGTACGTGCCGACCACCGAGGGGTGGAAGCGGTCCTCATCGTACAGCGGAACCGTGGGGTCGATCGCCCATGTCTGCTGCCAGGCGTCGCCGACCGGGAACAGGATCCCGTCGACCGCGCGGGCGGCGGCGCGATACGAGGCGCTCACGTTCGGGAAGTCGAAGGACCGCCCCTCGCTCGGCCACACCGCATAGAGCGCGGGCACGCCCCCTGCGCGTCGGATCACGGTGTTCCAGGTGACGGTCCACTCCCGCAGGTAGATCTGGCTCTCGGGCAGGGCCGAGGGGCCCTGTTGCAGGATGACGACATCGTACCCGCCACTCGCGACGGCCTGGCGCACCGACTCGATGGCCCAGTGATCCTCGAGGCTGGTCCCCCCCATCAGCGAGGACGCGACGGTCACCTCGATGCCAAGCGCGCGACTGAGACCCTGGACCATTCCGGGCAGGTCATTGCCCGCGGTCAGGCTGTTGCCGATGAAGAACAGACGCGACGGCGTCCCCGCACCGGCATCGGGTGCGGTGCTGTCGCGGCAGGCGCCGAGGCCCACGGTCGAGGCCAGTGCGGCGGTAACGGTGAGCTGCGTGAGGAATCGCATGCCGAATGCTACGACGTCGTGCGTGCGGTCCCCACCACGCTGGGACCGAATGTATCGAATGCGGGGTACTCGCACTTGTCCGTGCCACGAGTGAGATTCCTCCGCGACGTGTCGATCCCCCGCTCCCACTCCGCGCTTCCTCCGCCGATCGTTACGGCCAGCGGCGTCCGGTTCCCCACCGGGTTCCACTTCGGGGTCGCGACCTCCGCGTATCAGATCGAGGGCGCGACGACCGCCGGTGGGCGCGGCGCCTCCATCTGGGACAGCTTCGCCAAGGTGCCGGGCGCCATCGAGCGGGGCGAGAGCGGCGACCCCGCCTGCGATCACTACCATCGCTGGGCCGACGACGTCGCACTGATGCAGGCCATGGGCGTCTCGAGCTATCGCTTCTCCATCGCGTGGCCTCGCATCCAGCCCAGCGGCAAGGGGCGGCCCAGCAAGGAAGGGATCGGTTTCTACGATCGCCTGATCGATGCGGTGCTCCAGGCCGGCATCAGGCCGTTCCCGACGCTGTACCACTGGGATCTGCCGGACGCCCTGGAGCGCGAGGGCGGCTGGCCCAAGCGGGCCACGGCGGACCGCTTCGCTGAGTATGCAGCGATCTGTGCCAAGGCATTCGGGGACCGCGTGCATGAGTGGACGCTGTTCAACGAACCCTACATCTTCGTGTCGCGGGGCTACCTCACCGGTCGCTATGCTCCTGGTCGCCGCGATCCGGAGGCGTTCATCCGCGCGGTGCACACGGTGACACTCGCGCAGGGCGATGGGTTCCGCGCGCTGCGTGCCGTGCGCCCGTCGGCGAAGGTCGGGACCGTGGTCGCGCTCTCACCCTGCGAGCCGGCCACCGACTCGGAGGCCGACCGCGCGGCCGCCCGCGAGGCGGACGCCCTGTTCAATCTCCTGTTCCTCGACCCGGCGTTCCACGGGGGCTATCCAGGGCCCTTCGCCGAGAAGGTCAGCGCGCGGTCGCTGGGCTACACGCGAGGTGACTCCGAGCGGATGCGCACCCCGCTCGACTTCATCGGGATCAACTGCTACTACCGGCTGGTGGTCGGTGTGTCGGCCGGCACGCCGAAGCTGCCGTTCTATCTGTTGGCCGGGCAGGGGGACATCCGCACCGCCGGCGGACACGCCATTCCGGGCGCGTCCAAGCGGGTGCGCGTCGTCGAGAGCTCGTTCGGACGCCGCGACGGCCCGCGTACCGAGATGGACTGGGAGGTGTGGCCGCAGGCGCTCTACGACGTCATCATGCGCATGACCAGGCGCTACGGACCGATCCCCATCGAAGTCGCGGAGAGCGGCTGCGCCTTCGCGGACGAGGTCAGCCCCGACGGTCTGGTGCACGACGAAGCGCGCCGGCAGTACCACCGCGAACACCTGCTCCGGGTGGCTGAGGCGATGCGCGACGGGGCCGATGTGCGGAGCTACCACGCCTGGAGCTTCATGGACAACTTCGAGTGGGCGTCGGGGTATCGGCCACGCTTCGGCATCGTGCACGTGGACTACCGGACCCAGCGCCGCACGCTCAAGGACTCCGGGGCCTGGTACGCGGACGTCTGTCGGACCCGCGTCGTTCCGTAGGGCGATTCACGGTTCGCGGGTCAGCTGCCGATACTCGAGGGCAACCCTTCTGATGCTGAGGTGCCCACTATGACCAACAATGTCGGGAATGCGGACAAGGTCGTCCGCGTGATCGTCGGACTCGGCGTGCTCTCGCTCTTCTTCGTGCTCGACGGCGTCCAGCGCTACGTCGCGGTGATCGGCCTCGTGCCACTGTTCACAGCGGCGTCGGGCTACTGCCCACTCTACACGGTGCTGGGCGTCAACACCTGCGCGCGGAAGCCCTAGGCCTCCGGCTTGAGCCGCCCGGCGTACTTCGCGCGGATCTTCGCCACCTTCGGCGACACGACGAAGGCGCAGTAGGGTTGGAAGGGGTTCCGCGCGAAGTAGTCCAGATGTTCCCGCTCTGCCGGCCAGAACACCGGCGCCGGCGCGACCTCGGTGACGATGGGGTCATCGAACACGGCGTCTGCCGTCAGCGCAGCGATCACCGCGTGGGCGGTGGTCGCCTGCTCGGCGTCGTGCGTGAAGATCACGGAGCGGTACTGCGGCCCGACATCGTTGCCCTGCCGGTCGCGTTGCGTGGGGTCGTGCGAGGCGAAGAACACCTCGAGGATCTCGCGGTAGCTGATCACCGCCGGGTCGAATCGCACCTCGACCACCTCGGCGTGGCCGGTGGTCTTCTCGCAGACCTGCGCGTAGGTCGGGTGCGCCACGTGCCCACCCGCGTAGCCCGGGCGCACATCGAGCACGCCGTCGAGCATGTCGTACACGGCTTCGGTGCACCAGAAGCAGCCGCCGCCAAGGGTCGCGATCGCAGTCGTCATCGGGTCAGGTCGGGGTCAGGTGGCCATGCCCACGCGACGGCGAACGAACTGTCGCGCGGTGAGTTCAGAGAGGAGGAAGGCGGCGACCTCACCGGTGGTGAGGGAGCGGCCGCCCGGCGGCATGTAGTCGGCGAGCACGCGCGCCGTGCCGGTGGCCTCGCCATCGGGGATGTCGGGTGTGGCGACAGTCGTCCACTCGAGGTCGCTGTCGCGCAGCGCCTCCCACGCGAGGCGGTGCTGCTCGGAGGTCTTGCGGAAGATCGGCGGGAACGTCGGTGACTCGCTGCGCAGCATCGTGCCGTCGGCCGTGAGCAGGATGCCGCCGCCGGCGACGTTGAGGATGCGCGTGACCCCCAGACGCTGCATCGCCGCGACGATGTTGCGGGTCCCCTGGCTCAGTGCGACCCCGGGCTCCTGCAGACCCGCGTTGCCAAGGCAGGAGATCACCGCGTCCGCGCCGGTGATGGTGCGTTCCACGGCGGTCGGGTCGAGCACGTCGCCGGCGAACACGGTCAGACCAGGCAGTTCGGCGAGCGCAGAGGGATCGCGGGCGAGCGCCTGGACCCGGTGCCCGGCCGCCAGCGCACCGGCGAGCACGCGGCGACCGGTGCGGCCGGTGGCACCGAACAGGGCGATGGTGAGGGCGGCGGACATAGGTAGGAGAATAACCCCCATCGCCACGCGCAGGTGCCAAACGGCTGATGCCCTGCTAGCGTTCAGACTACCATGACGCCCCCGGTGACGCTCCACGCGCTGCTGTTCGCGATCCTCGGCGTTGGCATCGCTGGGCTCGGGGCCGAGCTCCTGCTCCTGGAGCACTTCGAGGAATGGCGGCAGTGGCTGCCGCTGGCGCTGCTGGCCGTTGCGGCGCTGGTCTGGCTCCTTCACGCGTGGCGGCGCGCGGCGTCCACCGTGATGGCGATGCGGGTGGTGATGGCGGCGCACGTGCTGGTCGGTGCCGTCGGCGTGTGGTTCCACTACAGCGGCAACACCGAGTTCGAGTTGGAGATGTACCCGGATATGCAGGGCTGGACGCTGTTCACCGAGTCGATGATGGGGGCGACGCCGGCACTGGCGCCGGGGGCCCTCGTACAGTTGGGACTGCTGGGCCTGGCGTGGTCGTTCCGCCATCCGGCACTGAGGCAGTGACCGCCGAACGACATCACACCTACCCGTTGAGGCGTACTATGATCCGCGCTCTGCGCGCCCTGGCCCTCGTGGCCGCCCTCCCGCTGCTCGCGTCGGCACAGGTGGGCAAGCACAGCTTCGTCGACCCCAACCGTGCCAGTGAGGCCGATCTCGCCGCGCTGCCCGGAATGAACGTCACACTGGCCAAGGCCGTGATCGCCGGCCGTCCGCACCTGTCGATGCTGGCCGTTGACTCGCTGCTGGGTCAGACGCTGTCGCGTGAGCAGCGCACGGCCCTATACGAGAAGCTCTGGCTCCACATCAACCTCAACAAGACCACGCGCGAGGAGATCCTGCTGATCCCACGCTCGGGCAATCGCGTGGCGCGCGAGTTCCAGGAGTACGCGCCCTACAAGGGCCTGCCCGTGTTCCGTCGCGAGATGGGCAAGTACTGGGACGCCGCCGAGGTTGCGCGACTGGAGAGCTATGTGTTCGTGCCGATCGATCTGAACACGGCCAGCGACGAGGACATCCTGAGCATTCCGGGCAGCGGCCCGCGGGTGCTGCGCGAGTTCAAGGAGTACCGACCGTACCGGTCCATGGAGCAGTTCCGCCGTGAGATGGGCAAGTACTGGGACGCGAAGGAAGTGTCGCGGTTGGAGCGCTATGTGGTGATCGGGCAGTAGCCCCCCCCCTCACCCCAGCCGCTCCAACTCCTCCGACGCGGTGGCCCATGCGGTCACCGCGTCGTCGTAGGTGCGCCGGGCGTCCTCGAGCTGCTTGGTCAGCGTCGCCGCCTTCCGCGCGCCATCTGCGCCGCCAACATACAGCGACTCATCCGCGACCGCAGCCTCCAAGCGCTTCACCGCGCCCTCTGCCGCCGCAACATCGGCCTCAGCGGCCTCCACCCGACGCTTGAGCGTCCGCTTGTCGGCGTCCGCACTGCCGCGCCCCGAGGGCTTCTCCGCCGCGCGCGCCGCCGCCTTCACCTTCTCGTCGCGCCGCGCATCGCTCGCCGCCGTCGCGACCTGCTTTTCGCGCAGCGCCTCGGCGGCCTCCCACTCCACGAACGGACCCGCGAAGTCGATCAACTTGCCATCGCGGATCGCCCACACCCGCGTCGCCAACTCGCGCAAGAAGGCCCGGTCGTGGCTCACGATCACCGTCGTGCCCTCGTACTCCTCGATACCGTCTTCCAAGGCCTCGATGCTCTCGACGTCCAAGTGGTTCGTCGGCTCGTCGAGCACCAGCAAGTTGGCCTTGCGCAGCGTGATCATCGCCAGCGCGACGCGCGCACGCTCACCACCCGACAGCGAGTTGGTCGAGCGCAGCACCTCGTCGCCACTGAAGCCGAACGCGCCGAGCAGGCCTTGGATCTGCCCACGGGTCCACAGCGGACGCAGCTCCTGGATCACGTCGAACATCGACTTGTCCATCGGCACGCCCGCCAGATCCTGACGGTACCAGGCCGTGGTGATCGAACCACCGATGCGCACTTCGCCACCCTGCGGCTCGCGCGCGCCGAGCAGCGTCGAGAGCAGCGTCGTCTTGCCCGCCCCGTTGGGCGCGACCAGCGCGATGACATCGCCGCGCATGAGCGTGACCGTCGCGTCCTTGAGCAACACGCGCTCGTGCGGCGGCGTGCCCACCGCGACCGTCAGCTTCTCGGTCTGGAACACCCGGTCGCCGCCGCGCTCGCCGATCTCGAGCAACAGGCTCATGGCGCCCGCCTCGCCCGGCGGCGGCGAGAGTCGCGGCAAGCGCTCCAAGCGCTTGCGACGCCCCTTGGCCTGCGCGCTGTTCTGCCCCGCGATATGGCGGCGAATGTAGTCCGCCTCCTTGTTCACGAAGGCCTGCTGCTTCTCGACCGCGCGCCGCAACGTCAGCTCCCGCTCGGCCTTCTGCTGCACGAAGGCGGAGTAGCCACCGCGATAGGGTGTGGCCGTGCCCGCGCTCACGTGCAACACGTGGTCCACCGTCTCGTCGAGGAAGGCACGGTCGTGCGAGATCACGATCACCGTCTCGCCGAGCTCGCCCAGGTAGCGGGTCAGCCAGCGCGTCGTGTCGAGGTCCAGATGGTTGGTGGGCTCGTCGAGCAGCAAGAGGTCAGCGGGCGCGGCAAGTGGTGCTGCGAGTCCGACGCGCCCACGCTCACCGCCACTCAGCTTCGAGAGCGGACGCGTCTTGCACTCCTCAGGGTCGAACCCAAGACCTTGCAACACCGCGTCGACGCGCGCGTGGTAATCGTACCCGCCGATGTGCGCGAAGCGCTCCATATCGCGCCCGTACTTCTCCAGGTCGCTCTCCGTCGCCCGCTCACCCAGCTCGGCGAGTCGTTCGCCCTGCTGCGCGAGCGCCTTCTCGAGCTGGACCACATCGCCGTAGCCCGCCGCCGCTGCTTCCCACACCGAGGTCGCGTCGCCGAAGTCGCGATGCTGATCGAGCAGCGTGATCTTGAGGCCAGGCATGCGCGCGACCGCCCCGCGCGTGGGCTTCAGGGCACCGGTGAGCAGTTTGAACAGCGTGGTCTTGCCCGCCCCATTGCGTCCCACCACGCCCCAACGCTCACCGCGCCCGACCGTGAAGGAGACTTTGTCGAGGAGCACATCCGCGCCGAACTCGACGCGGATGTCGGCGAACGACACAAGGGTCACTGCCCGCTGCCACCCGTACGGCGGGGACCACCGCGTCCGCGACGGCTGCGCCCGCCGCTGCCACCAGCGCTGGGGCCACTGCTCTTGCCACCGTCACGGTACGGGGATGCATCGCCGCCACCCGCGGATGGGCGCGGTGCGGCCGGCCGCGAGGCGCCACTGCGCGTGCCGCTGGAGGTCGCAGCACTGCGACCGCTCCCCGTCGACGACGGACTCGGCCCGCGGCTCGCTCCACCACTCGCCGCCTGCGCCTTCCGCTCCAACTTCGCCTTCGCCCGAGCGCGCTCCTCCGCCTTGCGCGCCCGGATCGCCGCGATGCGCTCAGCGACCGGCACCTCGAAGCGCTCCTGCGGCTTCGCGCTGTAGTCGAAGTCGGGCAGGGTCACGCGCGGCAACCGCTTGCCGATCGCACGCTCGATGGCTTTGAGGTCCGTCTCTTCTTCGGGCGAGACGAACGTGTACGCCTCGCCCGTCAGCTCCGCACGGGCCGTGCGGCCCACCCGATGGATGTAGTCCTCGGGCATGTGCGGGACATCGAAGTTCACCACGTGGCCCAGCGCCTCGACGTCGATCCCGCGCGCGACGATGTCCGTGGCCACCAGCACCTGCAGGGCGCCGTCCTTGAAACCCGCGAGTGCGGCCGTGCGCTGCGGTTGCGAGCGGTTGCCGTGGATGCGGTCGGCGAGGATGCCCTGCTTGACCAGCTGATCGGCGAGCCGGTTGGCGCGGTGCTTGGTCCGCGTGAAGACCAGCGCCTGCGGCATCTCGCCGCGCTGCAGCAGCGAGACCAGCAGGCTGGACTTCAGCTCCTGCGCCACGGGGTACACGGCCTGCGTGATGCCCACCGCCGGCGCGGCCTTGCGCTCAAGATTGATGGTCGCCGGCTTCTGCAGCATCTCGTGCGAGAGTTTGGCGATCGGGTCCGGCATCGTCGCGCTGAAGAACAGCGTCTGCCGCTTCGTCGGCACGAACTTGAGGATCTTCTTGATCTCGGGCAGGAAGCCCATGTCGAGCATCCGGTCCGCTTCGTCGAGCACGAGGTACTCGATGGTGTCGAGCCGCGCGTAGGGTGACCGCAGATGGTCGAGCAGGCGCCCGGGCGTCGCGATCAGCACATCGACCCCGCTGCGGAAGGCGTGCTCCTGCGGCCCCATCCCCACACCGCCGAAGATCGCGGCGGCCGTGATCGGCGTGTGCACCGCCATCTCGTTCAGCGACTCGAGGATCTGCGCGGCGAGCTCGCGGGTCGGCGTCAGCACCAGCGCGCGCGTGGTGCCCCGCGGCCGGTCGATCAGCTTGTGCAGGATCGGCAACAGGAACGCCGCCGTCTTGCCGCTGCCGGTCATCGCGCAGGCAAGCAGGTCGCGCCCCTCAAGGGCCGGCGGGATCGCATCGGCCTGGATGGGGGTGGGGCGGGCAAAGCCCAGTTCTTTCAGTCCCTGAAGGAGACTGGGGTGCAGGTGCAACGCGCTGAAGGTGCTCAGGATCGGGTCCGGCTGGGGGTCAACGAGGCGCGCAGTGCGCCTATAGCCCTTAAAGATAACCCATTCAAGGCTCGGACGGGGCGACGGCCGAGCCCGGGCCGAGCCTGCCGCTGGAGCCGCCGCCGTCCCGTCCGCCTAGTCGGCGAGCCCGTCGCGCCCGCGGGCGTCGATGCGGGTGGGGCCGATCAGCCGCCCGCCCCGCACCAGCAGCGCTTCGTCGAAGTTGTTGACCGTCGGGCAGATGTGCGTGGGCAGCAGCTCGATCAGCGTGCCGATCGGCGGCAGGGCGGCCCCATCGGCCAGATCGATCGGCAGGTGCTCCTCGCTGGGCTTGGCGGGTGTCCAGTCGGCGTGGCCGAGCACCTCGCAGGTCGGTGTGCCGGCATCGGCGCTCACGGCTTTGTGGCCCGCGTCGCAGGTCACGCGCCCCGGGCGCGGGTGACTGATGATGGTGCTGAGCACCACCGCCGCCGGCTGCAGGCCCCACGCGGGCAGCTGCGCGAGCGAGGCGCGGTCGTTGAGCACCACCGTGCCCGGCGACACCCGGACGGCGGCGTCGAGCCGATCCCAGTGCGGATAGCTCAGCGCTGCGGGAGTCGCTGGCGTGCCGGCCACGATGACCTCGTCGATCGTGATCCCCAGCGCGCCGAGGGCCTCGATGAGCATGGCGAGACGCGAGTAGCCCGCATGACCGACCGCGTCGCGCTCGGCCTCGGCGGCACCCGCGAGGTGCCCGTCATACCAGTGCAGGCCACGGAGCGTACAGCCCGCCGCCTGCACCTCCTGCGCCAGCGCCGTCACCCGCGCCGGGTCCGAGGGGTCGTGGCCCGTCCGATCCATTCCCGGATTCAGATCGAGGAATACGCCGACCCCGCTGCCCTGCCACGCCTCAAGGTGTGACGACTCCTCCACGAGGATGCTGCCGCGGGTCGCGGGATGCGCCGCGAACAGCGCCCGGGCCCGGGCGGCGTTCGCGGCGACCATCGGGAAGGCGAGCAGGACGTCGGGCGCGTGCAGCGACGCCAGCAGACGCCACTCTTTGGTGGTCGCGCACTTGAAGTGCCGCACCCCGGCGTCGAGCAGGCGCTGGATCACCGCCGCCGACTTGACCGTTTTCACGTGCGGCCGCCATCGGTCCGCGACGCCGCCGCAGGCCGCGAGCACCGCGCCGACATTCGCATCGACGCGGTCGAGGTCGATCAGCAGGGCCGGCGTCGGGATGCCGTCGGGGTGGTCGAGGAATCGCGGCGTCGGCATGCAAGAGCGGGGGAAGGGGACCGCTCGGCTACGCGGACTTGGTGATCGACGTTGGCATGGGGGCCGCGAGCGCGGTCGCGACGGCCTGCTGCATCGAATCCGCCGTTTCGAGCGGGCCGAAGCGCTCCAGCACGGTGCCATCGCGCCCGACGAGGAACTTGGTGAAGTTCCACTTGATGGATTCGCTGCCGAGGGTCCCCGGACAGGCCGACTTGAGGTAGCGGTACAGTGGGTGCGCGGCATGGCCGTTGACGTCGACCTTCGCGAACATCGGGAAGGTGACGTCGTAGGTCGTCGAACAGAACTGCTTGATCTCGGCCTCGGTGCCGAACTCCTGGTTGCCGAACTGGTCGCAGGGAAAGCCGAGGACGGTGAGGCCTGCGTCGCGCTGCGCACGGTACAGCGCCTCGAAGCCCGCATACTGCGCGGTCGTGCCGCACTTCGAGGCCACGTTGATGATGATGAGCACCTGGCCGCGGTACGGCGCGAGGGTGGTGGTCTCGCCGTCGATGGTGACCACGGGGATGTCGAACAGACTCATGGCGTGAACGATGGGGGTGGGCGGCAGCGCGGGCCAGCGCGATGCCGTCGGGGCGCGTAGATTCGGCGCACCCTTCCTGACCCGGACTAACGCATGCACCCCTCCCGCTTGTTCCTGCTCAGCGCGCTCTGCGCTGCCCCCGCGCTCGCGCAGCAGCGCCCGGCCGACGACCCGGCCCTGGTGGCCCGGGCGCGCGCCATCCACGAGCGGGTGATGACCCGCGACACCCACGTGGATATCAACGCGCGGAACTTCTCGGCCGAGGGCCCCAACTACGCCAGCCGCCTGAACACGCAGGTGGACCTCGTGAAGATGGAGGAGGGCGGGCTGGATGCCGCGTTCCTCATCGTGTACGTGGGGCAGAACGACTCGCTCAACGCGTACGGCTTCCAGCGCGCCTATGACGCGGCCATCGAGAAGTTCGACGCGGTGCATCGGCTGGCCAAGGAGTTGGCGCCCACGCGCGTGGGCCTCGCGCTGACGGCCGCCGATGCGCGGCGCCTCTACGCCGAGGGCAAGAAGGTGGTGTTCATCGGCATCGAGAACGGCTTCCCGATCGGGAGCGACATCAGCAATGTGGCCAAGTTCCATGCGCGCGGCGGGCGCTACATGTCGCTGGCGCACAACGGGCACTCGCAGCTCTCGGACTCCAACACCGGTGAGCGCGACAACGTGTGGCTGCACAACGGGCTCTCGCCGCTGGGCCGTCAGGTGATCGCCGAGATGAACCGCGTGGGGATCATGATCGACATCTCGCACCCGTCGAAGCAGTCGATGATGCAGACCCTGCAACTGACGCGGGCGCCGATCATCGCCTCGCACTCGGGCGTGCGCGCGCTGTGCAATCACAGCCGCAACCTCGACGACGAGCAGATCGACGCGATGGCGAAGAACGGCGGCGTGATCCAGCTGGTGGCCTTCAACAGCTATGTGAAGTGTGACCCCGCGAAGGACGCCGCGCGGGCGGCGGCGCTGGCTCAGTTGCGGGCGGAGTTCGGGATCACGGCGCCGCAGGGCCGCGGTGGTGGTGGACGGGGTGGCGCCGCGGGAGGCGCAGGTGGTGGGCGCGCGGGCGCGGCTGGTGCGGCCGGTGCCGCGGGCGCGGGTGCCGCGGCCGTGACGGCGCAGGATCAGATCAACGCGCTCCCCGAGGCGCGCCGCAACGAGTATCTCGCGCGGCAGGAGGAGATCGTGTCGCGGCGGTATCCGGCGGACCCCGTGGCCACGGTGAGCGACTTCGCGGACCACATCGACTATGTGGTGAAGCGGGTGGGCATCGACCACGCGGGCATCAGTTCGGACTTCGATGGCGGCGGCGGGGTCGAGGGCTGGCGCAGTGCCAGCGAGACCTTCAACGTGACGCTCGAGATGGTGCGCCGCGGGTACACCGAGGAGCAGATCGCGAAGATCTGGAGCGGGAACCTGTTGCGGGTGTTGGAGCGGGTGGAGGCGGTGGCGCGGGGGGCGCGGTGAGGGCGTGCGCGGCACCGGGTCGGCGGCTTGCGCCGCCGCCGGTGCTGCGCCAGTAGGATCCCGGGGGGATCACCTGGTCCCGGTCGCGCCTCAGTAGTCCGTCTTGATCGAGCCGTCGAACGGGACCTTCAGCTGATACGCGATATCCTCATCGGGCCGACCCGCCAGCGTGTCCACGCCGTACCGTACACTGCGCGGATCGTCGTAGACCAGGGTGCCGAACAGCCGGTCCCAGATCGAGAACACATTGCCGAAGTTCGAGTCCGTCCACGGGCGCTCGACGTGGTGGTGGAACTTGTGCATGTTGGGCGTGACGAACACCCAGCTCAGCGGTCGATCGATCCACGCCGGCACAGCGATGTTGGCGTGCGTGAAGTACGTGAAGAAGATCGTCACGATGCGGTAGAACACGTACGCCGCCAGCGGGATGCCGCAGACCAGCACCGTCACCAAGGAGAACAGCTCGCGCACCACATAGTCGCCCGGGTGGTGCCGCGTGCCGGTGGTCGCGTCCACATGCGTGTCACTGTGGTGCACGAGGTGGAGCTTCCACATCCACTTCACCCGGTGCAGTAGATAGTGCGCGAACCACTGGGCCATGAAGTCGAGCGCCAGCACGGCCAGGAGCAGCTCGACCCACAGCGGCCACGCGACCAGGCGGAGCAGCCCGACCCCGTGGAGCTCCGCCCACACGTACAGGCCCGCGGTCGCGGCGGTGAACGACGCGTTGATGAGCAGCGACGTGGCCAAGAAGAAGAAGTTGACCCGAGCGTGCTTCCACTTCGCGTACTCGAACCGCACCAGAGGGACGGCGCCTTCGAGGACCCAGAAGAGGGTCAGGCAGACGAAGACCCAGGCCAGCTTCTGGCCCGATGACATACCCGCGAACAGGTCAAGGAAGCGCCCCATAGCCCTATCTAAGGTATTCCGGCGAAGGTGTCAGCGCTGGTCATTCCTCGCGGCGGTCTTCGCTGGCTGAGGCCGCGGGCGCTACCCGCGCTCCCCAGCCAGCGCCTTCTGCCGCCGCCCCAGGTACACCCCGGTCGCCACGAACAGCGCCGCGAACGGCACCGCGACGAAGGAGATCCCCGTGATCGTCAGGCCGATCGCCGCCAGACCCGCGTAGCCCCACGACGCGAGCTGGTCGCCGGCCCGGTACACGAAGGTCTCGATGAAGCTCGACGCCTTGTACTTGTCCTCGCGGCTCACGACAGTGAAGAGCACCTTGCGCGAGGGGTTGGTCAGCACGAATTCCGTGGTGCGGCGCGCGATCGAGAAGAGGATGAAGGTCCCGAGGATCGGCAGCAACCCGGCGCCCGCTGCGCCCAGCGCGGCGAAGCCCACCAGGCTCACCACCGGCACGGCAGCCAGCGTCACCGCGAGGCCGAAGCGGTTCAGCAGCTTGCCGGTCAGGAAGATCTGCCCCACCGCAGTGAGCGACTGCGTCACGAACTCCATCGTCCCCAGCAGTGCGGTCCGCACTTCGCGGTCCTCCGAGAAGGCACCGACGATGTCCGTCTGCGCGAAGTACAGCACCGTCGAGCCGAAGGTGTACAGCAGGATGAACACCGCGATGCCCGAGAGATACGACGACTTCGCCACGTGCGTCATCCCCGCCAGCACGCCGCCGCCGATGATCTCGTCCTCCCGGTGGCCCGCCGGTGCCCCATCGTCCTTGGGCAACGACGGGAACAGGCGCACGATGATCAGCGCGACCGACAAGAAGCCCGCCGAGACCAGCAGCAGGTTCGGTACGCCGACGCGCTCGACGAAGAAGGCCGTGAGGCCGGATCCGGTCACCGAGCCCAGCGTGCCACCGACCGCAATGAAGCCGAAGAGCCGCTTCGCCTGCCCCTGGTCGAAGGCGTCCGTCATCATCCCCCAGAACACCGAGACGATGAACAGGTTGTACACACTGGTCCAGATGAAGAAGATGCGCCCGGTGATCACGTCGTCGAGATGCGCCTGCCACAGTGCATAGAACGCGATCAGGTTCAGCACGAAGAACCCGTAGGTGATCGGGATGAACTTCTTGACCGGGAAGCGCGCGACCAGCGACGCATACAGCGGGTTCATGACGAGCATCGTGCCCAGCGTGCCCAGGAACAGCCAGGGCAACGACCGCACCCCGCTGGCCACCGCCATCTCATCGCGGATGGGCCGCAGGATGAAGAAGCTGGTCAGGATGCAGAAGAAGTACACGGCGCCGCCGAGCATCGCCGAGAGCTCGTTGGGGCGCACGTGCACCACCCGCTGTAGCGCACGGTACAGCGGGGTCACCTGCTGGGCGTCCGACATCAACCCTGTCCTCGGGCGTGCCAGGCCTTGAGGACCTCGACCTCACGCTCTGCGGCCAGCCCGGCGCGCAACTGGACCCGTCGCGCCTCCGGCTGCTGGTCGTAGAACTCGAGGGTCGCCCGCACCGTGTCCGCGAACGGCCGGAAGGTCAGGCCCGCATCCAGCGCGCGCTGGATGGAGCGCACCGCGAAGCCGGCGCTGCCGCCGACGGGATTGATCCACACCGGCATGTCGCTCCACGGCCGCACGTTGTTCGCCTGCAGGAACGGGGCCTCCACCCATGTCAGCCGCAGATCGGTCGTCGTCAGCACCGCGCGGATGCCCCCGAGCATCTCGGCCACACTGATGCGCGAGGCCGGGCCCGTCACGTTGAAGACGCCGTAGGTCTTGTTCTCGCAGCAGCGGATCGCGAACTCACTCAGGTCACGCGCGTCGATGTACTGCACGGGGTCCGTCGGATTCCCCGGTGCGAGTACCTCGCCACCGCGGCGAAGGCGCACTGGCCAGTACGTGAACCGGTCCGAGAGATCGCCAGGCCCGACGATGAGGCCAGGCCGGATGACCGTCGTGCGCCCGGGGAAGGCCGCAGACACGGCCTGTTCCGACAGTGCCTTGAAGGCGCCATAGTTGCGGCTCATGGCCGTGCGCTCTTCGTTGTCCGGCTCTGTCGTGGTCGCGGTCGCGGCGGTCTCGTCGGCGCCCGGCGTGTCGTTGCGCGCGTACACCGAGATGGTCGAGATGAACACGTACTGACCCACGTTGCCCTTGAGCGCCGCCGCGGCCTCGCGGGCCCATCGCGGGAGCGTGGTGGGGTTGTCGATCACCACATCCCACTGGCGGCCCTTCAGCGAGGCGTAGTCGCCCGTCGCGCGGTCGCCGACCAGCTTCTCAACCTCAGGGAACAGCCCCGGGTTCGTCTGGCCGCGATTGAACAGGGTGACCGTGTGCCCGCGCGCGAGGGCGTAGCGCACCTGCGCGGGTCCGATGAATCCCGTGCCGCCGAGGATGAGGATCTTGAGCGGGTTCGCCGCGCGTGTGACCTGGTCGGGTAGCGGGGAGGGCGCGCTGGTCGCCGCCGCGGCTACGCCGTGGGGGCCGAACGGCAGGCCGACGCCCAGCGCGCCGCCGACGACGGCGGAGGACTTCAGGAAGTCTCGACGGGAGCGGGTCATTCGTCGTGGGGAAAGGGGAGAGCAGGGCGGCGCGGAAGCAACGCGTCGCGAGGTCCGGGTGTCCAACTTTGACACCGTCGGCGGCCCATTCGTCAACGCGGCCCCTCAACGTACCGTTGGCAGGACCCGTAGGCCGTCGGGACGCTCCGCCGTTCGCCACCCTCCTCCAGCCCTTCCCCGATGTCCACGCGTCGCGACTTCCTTCGGACCAGTGCGGTGGCCAGTGCCGCCGTCGTCAGCGGTACCCGGTCGCCCTGGGACACCCTCGCCGCGATCGCCGCCGAGCGCCGCGCGGCCGCCGCGCCGCTCAAGATCCTGTTCCTGGGCGGGACGGGCTTCCTGGGCCCGCATGGCGTCCGCTACGCGATCGCGCGCGGGCACAGCGTGTCGATCTTCACCCGCGGCCGCCGCGAGGCAGAGCTTCCGGCGGGCATCGAGTACCTCACGGGCGACCGCAATGGCCAGCTCGATGCACTCAAGGGCCGCACCTGGGACGCCGTCATCGACAATTCGGCCACCGACCCGTCGTGGGTGCGGCAGAGCACCGCGCTGCTCAAGGGCAATGTGGGGATGTACTCGTTCACCTCGTCCACCGGCGTGTACTTCCCCATCCGCCTCGTAGGGGTGGACGAGACCACGCCGGTGTGGTTGTCGATGGAGAAGCCGCTCGCCAACGAGTACGGCGTGAACAAGGCGAACTGTGAGGCCCTGGTGACGGAGGCCTTCGGCGACAAGGGCCTGAACCTGCGGCCGCACTATATCG
>ERZ1066135.501-NODE-501-length-20671-cov-6.269936_pt1 | contig 20671 bp, 12 predicted proteins | sample MGYA00382782_ERZ1066135 | MGnify/ENA primary metagenome ERZ1066135 (study PRJEB33369, sample SAMEA5778365) | biofilm metagenome | biome: Industrial cooling water; feature: Water cooling tower basin; material: Biofilm | place: United Arab Emirates | collected... | reverse complement strand
GAATGAACTCGAGACCGTCCGAGAGGTTGGTCGTCTTTACGGCCGGCGGGTCACGGAGGTAAGTCACGCGTCGGCTGCGGCTTTGCCGCAGACGACTCCGAGCTGCCCTTGGGCAGCTCGGAAGTGAAGCCCAGGGCGAGCGCTAGCTCGCCCGCAGAGTTCCGTGACTCGCTCTGCCGTTGCTCACGGCTGCAGCACGAACTCGAGACCGTCCGAGAGGTTGGTCGTCTTTACGGCCGGCGGGTCACGGAACCAGGCCTGCGCCCAAACCGTGTTGCCCGCCGCGAAGGGCTGGCCGACCGCGGTGGGGAGCGCGTTGAAGCGGTAGGTGTTCCAGTCCTGGCTGTAGGCGCCGTCGCACGCGTTGGTCGTGCCGCCGGACACGAGTGCGCCCATGCGCTGGGTCGGAGACTTGACGCACAGGAAGCTCGTGCCGCCCGAGCCCCACGGCGTGGCGGTGGGACCGCTGACGCCGTAGAAGAAGAGGCCCTGCTTCTGGCCCTCGACGTTGGCCACGTCGAGCGTGAAGCCCGACGCTGCCGTAGCGCTCGGCGTACCCGTGCCCGAGATCGAGGGCACGCAGCCGTTCGTGGTGGTGCCCGCCGTGCAGTACACGACCGGTGCGCTCAGATTCAGGTCGATGCGCACGAACACCTGGGCGATCGAGGTGGTGGTGGCGTTGTTGGCGCGCACCGTGGCGACGAAGTACAGCTCGCCGTTGTCGTTGAGCAGGATGTCGTCGTTGCCGAAGGTGTTGATGAACAGGCCATCGTCGAAGAGGCCGTTGCCGTCGAGGTCGACCGGGTCGCCTTCCCGGCACACCACGGTCTGGTTGTTGAGCACCAACACGCCGTTCGTGAAGGTGTTCGCGTTGTCCGTGACGCCCGCGATGACGTAGTTGCCCAGGCTGTCGCCCTGGTGCATGAAGAACAGGTCGGCGAACGTCGCGTCGTCCCACAGCTCGGTCGCGCCGGTGTGGATCGGATCGCCGCCCTTGGCCATCACCACCCCGTTGCGCACGACGAAGTCCTGGCCCGAGGCGAGGTTGCCGCGCGCCCACCAGTTGCCCGCGAAGTCCATGGCGACTTCGTCGATGCCCGCCGAGGCGATCGGGTCACCGGGGATGCCGGCGACGTCGAAGCCCTCCTGCAACACGACGGCGCCGTTGTAGATGATCACATCGTCGCTCGTCGTGGCGCCGGTGAGGTCGGCCTTCATCACGTAGTTCGCGCCGTCGGGCGTGAACCACACGTCGTCGAAGCCGATGTTGTCGATCGTCTCGTTCAGTCCCGTGAACTGCGACGAGGGGATCGTCACGAGCTCCTGGGCGAACAGCGTGTTGGTCGCGCCTTCGCGCACGAAAACTTCGTCGGTCGTGGTCGTGATGCCCGGACCGTCGATGCCGTCCGCCTCGAAGCACACGTCGCCGTTGTCGAGCAGCACGACGCTGGTCAGAATGTCGTCGTACGTGACCCCCGCGGGGAACGCGCCGATCTGCGACGCTTCCTGGGCGACGATCGACCACACGCCGCCGGTGAACTTGGCGACGTAGTCGTCGTTGGTCGCGGCGGAGGTGTTGTTCTTGACCGCCAAGCCGCCGTTGTCGGTGAGCCCGTTGCGAGCTTCGAAGGGCCCCATCGTCTGCGGCACGGCCGTCCACGGCGCTTGATCGCCTTCGCGCAGCGCGACCACGCCGTCGACCAGCAGCAGGTCGTCGGCCGTCGTGGCGGCGTTGGAGTCCGCCTTGAGGTACCAGCGGCCGCCCTTGGTGCCGTACGGGCGCTGGAACGCCGCGGTTGTGCCGGTGAACTGGATCGTGGGCGTGATGCCCGGGACGTTCGATGTCGGCGAGGTCGCCACGCTGCTGTACAGCACCGCAGCGTTCAGCGCGCGCAGCGCAGCCGCGGGGTCGATGGGGCCGGGCCCGGCGACGGCGCGCGGGGCGGCATCGCTGTCCGTGGGGTCGGTCGAGAGGGCGTCCTGGGCGTGGGCCAGGGCGCTCAGCGCCGCAGCAGCAGCCGCGATGCGCAGGGATCGAGCGGAGGAGGTCATGGAGGTTCCTGAGAGGTTGCGAAGAACGGGCCGCTCCTGACGCGCAGGAGGGGGATCAGCGGTATGCAGCGCCGATGCTCGGCGGGCGTTCCCAGGAAAACGAACTTGCCCGCACGCACGGGCGCCGAGCCGCGCCGCCGCCCGCCGTGGGCGTTGCCAGGCGCCCGCCTCGGGGGGCACTATGGGGCGCTTCATGGGCTCCGACACGACCAGCGCATCCGCCCCTCGTCCCGTCCTCATCGCCGGCGGGGCCGGCTACATCGGAAGCCACACCGTGCGCCTGTTCGCCTCGCGGGGTGAGCCGGTGGTGGTCGTCGACAACCTCTCGACGGGCCATCGCGACGCGTTGCGCCGCGCCGCGCCGCAGGCCGTCTTCGCCCAGACGAACCTGCTCGACCGCGCCGCGCTCGATGCGCTCTTCGCCCAGCACCAGCCGCGCGCGGTGATCCACTTCGCGGCGCGCGCTTACGTCGGCGAATCGGTCACCGACCCGGCCCGCTACTACCGCGAGAACGTGGTGGCCACGTTCACGCTGCTCGAGGCCATGCGCGCGGCCGGCTGCTCGAAGCTGGTCTTCTCCTCGACCTGCGCCACCTACGGACAGCCGGTGCGCATCCCGATCGACGAGGCGCACCCGCAGGCGCCGATTTCGCCGTACGGCCGCACCAAGTTGCACATCGAGCACATGCTCGAAGACTTCGGCCGCGCCTACGGCCTGCGCTATGCGGCGCTGCGCTACTTCAACGCCGCGGGCGCGGCGCAGGACGGAACGCTCGGCGAGCACCATGACCCGGAGACGCACCTGATTCCCTTGGTGCTGCAAGTGGCCGCGGGTCAGCGTGCGGAGATCCAGGTCTTCGGCGACGACTACGACACGCCCGACGGCACGTGCATCCGCGACTACATCCACGTCGAGGACCTCGCGCGCGCGCACGCGCTGGCGCTTGCGAAGCTCGAGGCCGGGGCGGAGCGCGTGGTCGCCAACCTCGGCACGGGCGAGGGCTACTCGGTGTTGCAGGTGATCGAGACCGCGCGGCGCGTCACGGGCAAGCCGATCGCGGTACGCAAGGTCGCGCGACGCGCGGGCGATCCGGCGCGCCTCGTCAGTGGCGGGAGCGAGGCGTCCGCGTCGCTGGGCTGGACTCCGCAGCGCGCCGCGCTCGAGGACATCGTGCGCGACGCATGGAACTTCCTGCAGCGCCATCCCAACGGCTACGCTGAGTGACGCGGCAAAGCGCACGGAGCGAGCGTGGCGAGAGGTGGGGGAAACATGCTGGCGCGGACCATGCGTCTGGCCTTGATCTTGGCGCTGAATTGCGCCGCGGCGTACGCGTTGTGGCTCACTTGGCCGCGCAGCGAGCCGACGCAAGCAGCGTCCTCGGGCGACGCGCCGGCACAGCCTGGCGCGGCGCGTGCGGCCCAGCCGGCGTTGCGTCCCAGCCAACCGCGCGCGGAGCTCAGCCGCGCGCTGCGCGCCGTCGACACCGGGGCCCGCGCCATCGTCGCGCGCTGGACGGAGAGCGCGCGTCAGCTCAGCCAGAACAAGGTGCACGCGGGCAACGTCGCGATCGCCGTGTGCGTGCGCGAGTTGGGGCAGAGCGCGTCCGGCGAAGTGGACCTCGGCGCGGCGCGGAGCATGCTCCCGGCCTCGAACCTCAAGCTGGTCACGACCGCGGCCGCGCTGACGCTGCTGGGACCCGAGTGGGAATTCCAGACGCGTTTCGAAGCCTCCGGACCGATCCGCGACGGCGTGCTCGAGGGCGACCTCGTGGTCCGCGCGGGCGGCGACCCGCTCTTCGATCCGCAGTTGCGCGGCGACTGCGACGCGCTGTTCGAACCGCTGCTCGCGCGCTTGGCCGAACTCGGGATCACGTCGATCCAGGGCGATCTCGTGCTCGACGAGGGCGCCTTCGCGGACCCGGCGCCGGCGCCGGGTTGGCCGAGCGCCTCGCAGCACTGGGCGGAGTACTGCGCGCTGTCGGGCGGCTTCAGCGTGAACCGCGGCTGTTTGCACGCCCACGTTTCACCGACTGGTGCAGGTCAGCTCGCCAACGTGCGCGTCTTCCCGAGGGGCCACGGACTCGTCGAACGCTTCGGAGTGCGTTCAGCCACCGACAACAAGAACGCAGTGAACGTCGGCGCCAACGTGACGGGCGTCACCGTTTCCGGCCAGATTCCGACGCGTTCGGGCGCCTGGGACGGTCCCTTCGCGGCGCCGGATCCGGTGGCGCTGTTCGGCAACGTGCTGCACTCCGCGCTGGAGCGGCGCGGCATCGTGCTCAACGGCCGTCTGTCGCGGCGCCGGCACGCCCCGGGCGGCGCCGAGCTGTTCACGCTGCGCACGCCGCTGTGGACTTACCTCGACGAGGTCAACGCGCAGTCGACCAACGCGGTGGCGGACCAGCTGCTGCTCGCCATGGGCAACGAACTGGTCGGCGCGGGGACACGCGAAGCGGGCGCGCGCGCGGCGCGCGATGCGCTCGCGGCCTTGGGCGTGTCGACCGAGGGCTTCGAGCTCGTCGACGGATCGGGCCTTTCGCGCGGCAATCGCGTCAGCGCGCGCCAGATCGTGGCCTTGCTCGACTCGGTTGCGCAACGTGATGCGGCCACGGCCAGTCGTTATGTCGAGTCGCTCGCGACGCCCGGCAAGTCCGGCACGCTGGACGACCGCATGAAGAATCCTCTCACCGCGGGCCGCGTGCGCGCGAAGACGGGCTACATCAACGGAGTCAGCGCGCTCTCGGGCTACGTCGAGCGCGACGACGGGCGCACGTTCGTGTTCTCGATCCTGGTGAACTACCCGCACACCGAAGGCCTGCACCGCGGCTGCTGGCGCAAGATGCAAGACGAGATCTGCGAGCTGCTCGCGAGCGTGAAGGCGTGAGCGCGCCCGAGTTCGGCGTGGATCTCGACGCGGCGCTCGCCGAAGCGGTTGCGGCCGCCCAGGCGGCGGGCCAGGTGTTGATGGAGCACTTCGGGCGGCTCCAACCCGCGGACATCGCGTCCAAGGGGGTGCGGCGCGATCTTGTGACGGCGGCGGACTTGGCGGCGGAACGTGTGCTCGTCGAGCGGCTGCGGGCGCGCTTTCCGCAGCACGCCATCGAGTCCGAGGAGCAGGTGCGCGACGCGCGCGCGAACGACGAGAGCCGCGAGCTGCGCTGGTTCCTCGACCCGCTCGACGGCACGCTCAACTTCGTCCACCAGCTGCCGGCCTTCGCCGTGTCGATCGGCTTGATGCGCGGCTCGCAACCGCTGGTCGGCGTCGTGCACGCGCCGCGGCTGGGCGAGACCTTCGCCGCGCGCCTCGGCGGAGGCGCGACAGTCAACGGCCAGCCGCTGCGGGTCTCACGCTGCACCGAGCTCGAGGACGCGATCCTCGCCACCGGCTTCCCGTACCGGCGCGGCGAGCTCGCCCACGACAACCTCGAGAATTTCCGCAGCTTCTTCTATTCGGTGCGCGGCATCCGTCGCATGGGCTCGGCCGCCATCGACCTCGCCTTCGTCGCCGCGGGCCGTTTCGACGGGTTCTGGGAACTGCACCTCGCGCCCCACGATGTCGCGGGCGGCGCGCTGCTCGTGCGCGAGGCCGGCGGGGTCGTGACGGACGCCGACGGCGGCGAGGACTGGCTGCGCGGCGGCCACATCGTCGCGGCGCCGGCCGCCATGCACCGACTGATCTCGGCTCGCGTTCGGCACTGACGCGGACGTCGTCTGCACCCGCCGTTCAAGCGGACGAGCTGGACGGTTGCGCGGCTATCGACCGTCGGAGCGCGCTGCTACGATGCGGAGTCACGCCCAAGCGTTCACCCACCCGCGATCCGCAGCCGTACTCAAGCCTGTTCCATGACCACGAGCGCCATCCGCGTTCGCGGCGCGCGGGTGCACAACCTCGCGAACGTCGACGTCGAGATCCCGCGCCACCGCCTGGTGGCGATCACGGGTGTCTCCGGATCAGGCAAGAGCTCGCTGGCCTTCGACACGCTGTTCCGCGAGGGCCAGCGACGCTTCCTCGAGACGCTGTCGGCCTACGCGCGCCAGTTCCTGGGACGCATGGAGAAGCCCGACGTCGACGCGATCGAAGGCCTGGCCCCGGCCATCGCCGTCGACCAGGCCGCGGCCAGCTCGAGCCCGCGTTCGACCGTCGGCACGCTGACGGAGGTCTTCGACCACCTGCGCGTGCTGTTCGCGCGCGCCGGAGTCCCGCACTGCCCCAAGTGCGACATTCCGCTGCGCTCGATGACGCCCGAGGCGATCGTCCAAGCGGCGCTGGAGGAGTTCGACGGGCAGAGCGTGCTGGTGCTCGCTCCGCTCGTGCGCGACCGCAAGGGCGAGCACCGCGACGTCTTCGAGGGCCTCAAGCGGCGCGGGCTGGTGCGCGCGCGGGTCGACGGCGCACTGGTGCGCGTCGAAGAGGCGCCGGCGCTCGCGCGCTACGTGCGCCACACGATCGAGGCCGTGGTCGACCGCCTCAAGCCGTCAGCCGCCGAACCCGCGCGCCTGCGCGAAGCCGTGCAGACCGCCCTCGAGCTGTCCTCGGGCGATGTGATCGTCGCTCGCGCCGACTCCGGCGCGGCGGCGCTCGAGCGCGGCTGGTCCACGAGCCGCAACTGCCCCGGCTGCGGCGCGGACACGCCGCCGCTCGAACCGCGCCTGTTCTCCTTCAACTCGCCGCACGGCGCCTGCCCTAGTTGCGAAGGTCTCGGACTGCAGCGCAAGCCCAGCGAATCACGGCTCGTGCGCGATCCCAAGCTCACGATCCGCGAGGGCGCCTTGGCGGTGACGCGCAAGCAGGGCGACGCGCTCAGCTATCCGCACGTCGACTTCGAGTTCCTCTCGCGCGTCGCCGAAGCCTTCGACTTCGACCTCGACACGCCCTGGCGCGAGCTGTCGCGCAGCGCGAAGAAGGTCGTGCTGTACGGCGCCGGCGACGAACGCTTCGACGACCGCTTCGAGTGGAACGGCGCGAAGTACCAGGGCTCGGTGGAGTGGAAGCGGCGCTTCAAGGGCGTCATTCCGGCGCTGCAGCAGGCCGGCGCGAAGGGACAGCCCGCGGCGCTCAAGTACTTCTCGGCGCAGGCCTGCGAAGACTGTTCGGGCACGCGACTCAAGCCCGCGGCGCTGGCCGTCAAGGTCGGCGGAGTGTCGCTGCGCGAGCTGCTCAACCTGTCGATCGCCGAGTTCGAGCCGCGCATCGTCGGCCTCGCGCTCACGCAGCGCGAAGCGCGCATCGCGCGCGACCTCAAGGCGGAGATCCTGCGGCGCAGCGCGTTCCTCCGGCAGGTCGGACTCGAGTACCTGACGCTGGCGCGTGGCGCGGACACGCTCTCGGGCGGTGAGGCGCAGCGCATTCGACTCGCCGCGCAGCTCGGCAGCGCGCTGCAGGGCGTGATGTACGTGCTCGACGAACCGTCGATCGGTCTGCACGCGCGCGACCACGCGCAACTGCTCGGAGCGCTCCAGGGTCTGCGCGACGGCGGCAACACGGTGGTCGTGGTCGAGCACATCGAGGCCACACTGCGCGCCGCCGACCACATCATCGACGTCGGGCCGGGCGCGGGTCGCAACGGCGGTCGCATCGTCGCGAGCGGCACGCCCGAGGAAGTGGCGCAGGCCGACACGCCCACGGGCCGCTTCTTGCGCGGCGAATTGAAGGTTCCCGCTCCCGAGCGGCGGCGCGCGGGCAACGGTCACAAGCTCGCGATCCGCGGCGCGCGCGCCTTCAATCTCAAGGGCTTCGACGTCCAATTCCCGCTCGGCGCGCTGACCGTCGTGTCGGGCGTGAGCGGCTCGGGCAAGTCGACGCTGATCGAGCGCATCCTCACGCCCGTGCTCCGCGCGCACCTCGAACTCGAGGGCGACGAACCGGGCGAACACGACAGCGTCGAGGGCCTCAAGCACGTCGGCGATCTGGTGTGGATCGACGCCACGCCGATCGGCCGCACGCCGCGCAGCAATCCGGCGACCTACACCGGCGTGTTCGACGTGATCCGCGATCTGTTCGCGAGCCTGCCCGAGTCGAAGATGCGCGGCTACACCAAGTCGCGCTTCTCGTTCAACGTCGCCGGCGGGCGCTGCGAAGCCTGCGGCGGAGCAGGAGCGAAGTTGGTCGAGCTGCAATTCCTCGCGCCCGTGACGGTCGAGTGCGACGAGTGCGGCGGCGAGCGCTTCCAGGCGCAGACGCTGGACGTGCGCTTCAAGGAGCACTCGATCGCCGACGTGCTCGCGCTCACCGTCGACGAAGCGCTCGAGCTCTTCAAGGACCACCCCAAGATCGCGCGCCCGCTCGAGGTGATGCGGGAAGTGGGGCTCTCGTACCTCACGCTCGGACAGCCTTCGACGACGATCTCGGGCGGGGAGGCGCAGCGCATCAAGCTCGTCACCGAGCTGCAGAAGCGCGCGCGTTCCCACACGGTGTATCTGCTCGACGAGCCCACGACCGGACTGCACCCGCAGGACGTCGCGAAGCTCGTCGGAGCGCTGCAAAAGCTCGTCGACGCGGGACACAGCGTGATCCTGATCGAGCACAACCTCGACGTGATCCGCGCCGCCGACCACCTGATCGATTTGGGGCCCGGTGGGGGCGCGAACGGCGGCGAGCTGGTCGCCTGCGGGACGCCGGAAGCCGTCGCGCGCGAGCCGCGCTCCGCGACCGGCGCCGCGCTGCGCGGCGAGTTCGCCCGTCGCTCCAAGCTCGTGGAGGACGCATCCGAGCGCCGCCCGTCCGACGTGCTCGCGGTCGTCGATGCGAACACGCACAACTTGAAGCACGTCTCGCTGGAGATCCCGCGCGACTCGCTCGTGGTGCTCACCGGTCCGAGCGGAAGCGGCAAGAGCTCGCTCGCGCTCGACACGATCTACACCGAGGGCCGGCGGCGCTTCGTCGAATCGCTCTCGACCTACGCGCGGCAGTTCCTGGGCAATCGCGACAAGCCGCCGGTGGAGCGCATCGAAGGCCTGGGGCCGTCGGTGGCCGTCGAAGCGAGCACCTCGCGCGGCCATCCGCGCTCGACCGTCGCCACGACCACGGAGATCCACGATCACCTGCGCGTGCTGTGGGCGCGCGCCGGCACGCCGCGTTGTCCGACGCACCGCACGCCGCTGGTCGCGAGCGACGCGGCGCGCATCGCCAAGACCGTGCTCAAGGCCTACGCGGGCCGCAAGGGCTGGGTCGTGGCGCCGCTGCTCGGCCCGGGCGGCGCCGAGAGCGGCGATGCGGCGGAGCTGTTCGACAAGCACCTGCAGGCCTGGAAGGCCGCCGGATTCGTGCGCGCGCTCGTCGACGGCGTCGAACAACGGCTCGACGCGACGAACAAGCCCAAACTCACGCCGACCTCGCGCGTCGACCTGGTGGTCGATCGCTTCAACTTCGACGCGGCGTCGCGTGCGCGCCTGGCGGAGGCTGCGGAGCAAGCGGCGGAGCACGCCTCGGGGCGCGTGAGCGTCGTCGTCGCGCCTGCGGGCGACAATGAAGGCGCGCGGCTGGAGTTCTCGACCGCCGGCGCGTGCGCCGAGTGCGGCCATCGGCTCGCGCACAAGCTCGACCCGCGCCTGTTCTCGTTCAACACGCACGTCGGCGCGTGCGCGGACTGCGGCGGCCTGGGCGTCGCCAGCCGCTGCGATCCAGCGAAGCTCGTCGTCGATCCGAACCTGCCGCTCGTCGACGGCGCGCTGCACGCGAAGTTCGCGCGCTATCTGGTGAAGGGCAAGGGCTACTACGAGCACCTGTTCCTGCAGGTGGCGCGCGAGCACAAGGTCGACGTGCGCAAGCCGTTCGCGAAGCTGAGCGCGGCGCAGCAGGCGCTCTTGCTGCACGGCGTCGGCGCCAAGGCCCAATACTCGGTGACGATCGATCGCGAGAGCGCGAACGCCGAGATCGAAGAGCGCTTCACCGCGCCGTGGACGGGCCTGTGCGGCCACGTGGATGCGTGGCATCGCAAGACCGAGGACGCCGAGTGGTCGGCGCTGCTCGAGACGGTGATGACGACCGTGCGCTGCCCGACGTGCGAAGGCGAACGCATCGGCGCCGACGCGCGCGTGACCACCGTCGGCAAGGCGCGCCTGCCGGAGTTCCTCACCTGGTCGGTGTCGCGCGCGCTCGCCTGGCTCGCCGAGCTCGAATTGCCGCGCGCCGCCTCGGACGCCGTGACGCCCGTCGTGGCCGAGTTGCGCTCGCGCCTCGCGTTGCTCGAAAAGGTCGGCCTTGGGTACCTCACGCTCGACCGCGCAACCCACACGCTCTCCGGCGGCGAAGCGCGCCGCGTGCGCCTCTCCGCCAACCTCGGATCGCAGCTCGTGGGCGTGTGCTACGTGCTCGACGAACCGACCGTCGGCCTGCACCCCGGCGACGTGGAGCGTTTGACGGACGCGCTGCGCGAACTCGTCGAACGCGGCAACAGCGTGCTGGTCGTCGAACACGACGAAAGCGTGATGCGCCGCGCGGACTATCTCGTCGACATGGGGCCCGGCGCCGGCCGCCTCGGCGGAAACGTGGTCGCCTCGGGAACGCCCGACGAGATCGAAGCCAATCGCGCGTCCCTGACCGGCGCGGCGCTGCGCGGAGAGCTGAGCCTCGCGCGCAGCGAAACGGCGCCGCTCGAGGGCGATCCTGCGCTGCGCCTGCCGGCCGGTTCGAAGCTGCGTTTGGTCGGCGCCGTCGGCAACAACCTGCGCGAGGTCGATTTCGAGGCGCGTTTCGGCGCGATCAGCGGTCTGTGCGGCCCCTCGGGCGCGGGGAAGAGCACCTTGATCCTGGACACGCTCGCGCCCGCGCTGAACGGCGAAGCGCCGAACGGGCGCTGGAAGAAACTCGAGCTCCCCGAAGAGTGGACGCCGCGCGTGGTGTTGATCGACGCGACGCCCATCGGTCGCACGCCCTCGAGCACTCCGGCGACCTACACCGGACTGCTCGAGCCGATCCGCGAATTGTTCTCGCGCACTCCCGACGCGCGCATGCTCGGCCTGGGCCCGAGCCACTTCTCGTTCAACTCCACCAAGGGCCGCTGCCCGGCCTGCGAAGGCAAGGGCGCGCAGCTGGTCGAGATGCAATTCCTCGCCGATCTGTGGCTGGAGTGCGACGAGTGCCAAGGGCGGCGTTACGCGCCCGCGGTGCTCGACGTGAAGTACCGCGGCAAGTCGGTGGCCGACGTGCTGGACATGTCGGTCGACGAGGCGCTCGAGTTCCTCGCCGCGCACCCGCAGGCAGTTTCGATCCTCAAGACGCTCCACGACGTCGGCCTGGGCTACATGTCGCTCGGGCAGAGCTCGACCACGCTCTCGGGCGGCGAAGCGCAGCGCGTCAAGCTCGCTAGCGAGCTGTTCGAAGGCGCGACGCGCGCACCGAGCGTGATCGTCCTCGACGAGCCGAGCACGGGCCTGCACGCGAGCGACGTGCAGAAGCTCGCCGCCGTGCTCGACCGCCTCGCGCGCGAGGGGCACGCGGTCGTCCTGATCGAGCACCACGTCGAATTGCTCACGCTGTGCGACTCGCTCGTCGAACTGGGTCCGGGCGGCGGCGTGCACGGCGGGCGTGTGATCGCCGCGGGCACGCCGCGCGAACTGGCCGCGCATCCCGCGTCGGTCACCGGCCCCTATCTCTTCGCTCGCGAGCGCGCTCGCTCGCTGGCTCCGGCCGCGCCGCGCAAGCGTTCGGCCCGACTTCCCACCCAGGAACTGCGCTCGTGATCCGCCCCGACAACCCGCTGATCGTGCAGAGCGATCGTTCGCTCATGCTCCACACCGTGCGGACGGTGGTGGACTCCAAGGGCCGCCCCGTGCGCGACGCGCAGGGGCAGCCGGTGACCGAAGAACATCCGCGTTTCGCGGCCGCGCGCGATGCGTTGAGCGCCTTCGCCGAGCTCGAGAAGAGCCCCGACTACCTGCACACCTACCGCATCACGCCCGTTTCGATCTGGAACGCCGCGGCGCTGGGGATGAGCGCCGAGCAGATCGCGCAGACGCTCGAAGAGTTCGCCTTGATGCCGGTGCCGCCGCGTGTGGTCGCCGACATCCGCGAGTGGATTTCGCGCTACGGGCTGCTGCGCATCGAACGCCGCGAGGACGCCGAGCACGCCGCGCGCTTCGAGCTCGTCTCCCACTCGGCCGAGGCGCTTGCGGACGCGCTCGGACACGAAGCGGTGCGGCAGTGCTGCCGGCGCGAAGCCGACGGGCGCGTGTGGGTCGACCCGCTCGCGCGCGGTTCGATCAAGCAGGCCCTGATCAAGATCGGCTACCCGGTCGAGGACCGAGGCGGCTACGTCGAAGGCGACCGGCTCGAGATCGCGCTGCGCGCCAAGACCGTGCACGGTCGAAGCTTCGGACTCCGGCCTTACCAACGTTCGGCGGGGGACACGTTCCACGCCGGCGGATCGGTGGCGGGCGGCAACGGTGTGATCGTGCTGCCCTGCGGCGCCGGCAAGACCGTGGTCGCGCTGTACGTGATGAGCCTGGTCGGCGCGAAGACCTTGATCCTCACGACGAACACGGTGGCCGTGCGTCAGTGGCGCGAGGAGATCCTCGACAAGACCGGCCTCGCGCCCGAACAAGTGGCTGAGTACACCGGCGACCACAAGGCCGTCGCGCCGGTGACGATCACCACGTACCAGATGCTCACCTGGCGCCGCTCCAAGCAGGAGCACTTCGAACACTTCGAGCTGTTCAGCAAGGAGAACTGGGGCCTGGTGGTGTACGACGAAGTGCACCTGTTGCCCGCGCCGGTGTTCCGCGCCACCGCGGACCTGCAGGCGCGCCGACGGCTCGGGCTGACCGCCACGCTCGTGCGCGAAGACGGCAAGGAAGACGAGGTCTTCTGCCTGATCGGACCCAAGCGCTACGACGTTCCGTGGAAGGTCCTCGAAGGCCAGGGCTTCATCGCCACGGCGAGTTGCACCGAGGTGCGCGTGCCGCTCGACCCGGCGCTCAAGCCCGCGTACATGGCGGCCAGCGCGCGCAACAAGTTCCGCGTGGCCTCGGAGAACCCGGCCAAGACCGCGGTGGTGGAGGCCTTGATCGCCAAACACGCCGGCGGCCGCATCCTGATCATCGGTCAGTACATCGACCAGCTGAACGCGCTCGCGCAGCAGTTGCGCGCGCCGCTGATCATGGGCAAGACGCCCTCGGCGGAGCGCGAGCGCCTGTACGCGGCGTTCAAGTCCGGAGAGATCAGCGTGCTGATCGTCTCGAAGGTCGGCAACTTCGCCGTGGACCTGCCGGAGGCCAACGTGGCGATCCAGATCTCCGGCACCTTCGGCTCGCGCCAGGAGGAGGCGCAGCGCCTGGGTCGCATCCTGCGGCCCAAGAGCGACGGTTCCGCCGCCGCGTTCTACTCCGTGGTGACGCTCGGTTCGCGCGACCAGGAGTTCTCCGAGAAGCGTCAGTTGTTCCTGACCGAACAAGGCTACAGCTACGAAATCGTGGAGTTTGCGCACATGTCCGAGCGCGGCGCCGGCGGAGCTTCGAAGTGAGCTCGCTCGATCCCAAACCGCAGCCGAGCGAAACGCCGCGGCCCGCGGGCGCCGCGGCGGACGCTGCGCGCCCGGCGCTGCGCCTGCGCCTCGCCGCCGTGCTGGAGGCCGCGAGCGCGAGCGAATTGACCGAGCTTTACCGCTTCTGGGCCGACGCCGGTGCGCCGGCGCCGTCGAGCGCCGCCGAGTTGCGCCGCCTGCTCGGCGCGTGGATGAGCGACGGCGCTTGTGTGGAGACGCGCCTTGCGGCGCTCGGACGTCGGGCGCCGCGCGTGCTCGCAGCGTTCCTCGATGCGCCCGGGTACACACGCTGCCCCGCGGAACTGCAGCACGACAAGGCGCTGCACGGGCTCTCGCCGTTCGAGATCGAGTCGACGCTCGAGACGCTGCGCCGGCACGGCGTGCTCGTCGAATCCACCGAGAAGCGCGGCCGCAACGGCGCCGCGTCGCTGGCGCTGCCGATCGAGCTGGGCGACGCGTTGCTGCGCGAACAACGCGCGCGCCGCCGCGGCGTGTTCGACCTGCTCACCCTGCGCGGTTTCCTCGACCGCCAGTACGACGATCCGTCGCGCAGCCGCCGCACGTCGCCGACGCGCCTGCGCGAGATGTACAAGCTGTACTCGAACGAGCCCGCCGCGGTGGCGCGCATCGAGCGTTTGCCGGAGGACCTGCGGCCGCTGGTCGACAAGTGCATCGTGCAGTTCGGCGGGTTGCTCCCGCGCGCGCTGTTCGAGCGCCTCGAAGCCGAGCAGCCCGTGTGGAACGGCGCACGCTGGAAGAGCGCGCTCGAGGAATCGCTGATCGGCACGGTCGAACGCCTCGAGCTGACGCGCTACGGCTTGCACCACAGCGACGAGACGCTGCTGGTCTTCAACGAAGTTGCGCTGGCGTGGCTGCGCCGCGTCGCTGTTCCGGGCGACCCCGATCGCCCGCACGAAGAGCACTCGCTGGGCGTCGATCTGGTTTCGAACATCTCGCGCTTCATGGGCTACCTGCTCGAGCACAACGTGCGCTTCACGGTGCGCGGCGAGATCTTCAAGACCACCGAGAAGCGCATCCAGGAGGAGCTGATCCCCAACCCCGGCCGCGAGCTCACGCGCGCCGCCGTGCTCGACTTCATCTTCGAGTTCACGCGCAGCCTGGGGCTGATCGAATCCACCGGCGAGCGCACCTTCGCGATGACCAGCGAAGGGCGCGCCTGGGAGCAGCGCACGCTCGAGCAGAAGCTCGAGCTGTTGCTCGAGTACGCGGTGGAGGAGCGCGACGTCGCGGGCGACTGGCGCCACCAGGGCCACCTGCGGCGCATCTTCCTGCGCTTGCTCAAACGCGTCGAGCCGCTGGAGTGGTACGACCTGATGTACCTGCCGTTCCTCGCGCGTAACACGTACTTGGCGAGCTTGGACCAACTCGGCGTCGAGCAGAACATCACCTCGCGCGGCGGCGCCTCGGGGTACGCGCCGCTCGAGGACCCGCAGCGCCTGGCGTGGAACGTCTCGCGCTGGGTGCGCCAACGCTTGTACTTGCTCGGGCTCGTCGACCTGGGCTACGACAAGAGCGGTCGGCCGGTGGCGATGCGCCTGACGCGCGTCGGCGCGAAGTTGCTCGGTCGCATCGACGGCGCCGGACAGTCTCCGCCGATGCTCGGCAGCTTGATCGTCACGCCCGACTTCGAGGTCGTGCTCTTCCCCACGGGCGACGACGCCGAACTGGTCCACGAACTCGACCGCTTCTGCGTGCGCGAAAAGCAGGGCGAGACGCTGCACTTTCGCATCCACGAAAAATCGGTGCAGCGCGCGCTGTCCGAAGGCATGCACCTCGCGCGCATCCTCTCGACGCTGCGCAACCAGTCGCGCACGCCCACGCCGCAGAACGTGCTGTACTCGCTGCGCGACTGGGCCAATCGCGCCGGCCTGCTCACGCTCGACGCGAAGCTCGTCTTGCGCGGGGAAGAGAGCGACACGCTCAAGCGCTTCCAGCAGGACGCGGGCGTGAAGGGCTTCGTGCGCGAGGCGATCGACGAGCACCACCTGCAGCTCAAGTCGCGCTACGCGCCGCGGCGCCTCGCCACGCTGCTGCGCGAGTTCGGCTACCTCGTGGAGCTCGAGGGCGAAGGCGCTTGAACCCGCCCGCGCTGCTGGCGCTGAGCCCCGGCCAGCTCGACGCCGCGTCGGCGCAGGTTTTCCTCGGCGCGGCGCGCCGCGTGTTCGAGCGCGGTTGGCGCGGTCTGGTGCTGCGCGAGGCGCGCCTATCCGACCGCGAGTACGTCGAGTGCGCGCGCGCACTGCGCTCGATCTGGGCGCGCGACGCGGGCGGCTGGCTGTGCGTGCACGACCGCGCGCATCTGGTTGCGGCGCTCGAAGCCGACGCGCTGCACCTGGGCGGACACTCGCTGCGCCCGGCCGACGTGCGCCCCTGGCTGCCGCCGGGAATCCAACTCGGCCTCTCGACGCATGCGGGGGATGACGCGCGGACGTGGGAGGCCGCCGACTATCTCGTCCACGGTCCCGTGCAACCCACGGACAAGCCCGGCGCGCGCCCGCCGATCGGATTCGCTGCGTTGCAGCTCGCGGTCGAGCGCTCACCGCGTCCGATCTGGGCGCTCGGTGGTCTGCGCCCCGAACACGCCCGCGACGTGCGCGCCAGCGGTGCGCGCGGCATGGCGGTGCTCTCGGGCGTGTTCGGCGCCGCGGACGCAGCGGACGCGGCGACGCGCTACCTCGCGGCGTGGAGCGCCGCGGAGAGCGCGTAGGATGCGCGCGTGAGTTGGAAGGAAGATTCGCTGCACCGCTGGCTGCAGCGCGAGCTGAAGCCGCGGGGGCTGGCGGCCGGGATCGGCAACGACGCCGCGGTGCTGCGCGAGCGCATCGAACGCCCGGTGGTGTGCGCCGACCAAGCGCTCGAAGGCGTGCACTTCGAACCCGGCGCACGCGCCGCGCTCGTCGGCCGCAAGGCCTGCGCGCGCGCGCTCAGCGACCTCGCCGCGAGCGCCGCGACGCCGCGCGCCGTGTTGCTCACCCTGCGCGCGCCGCGCTCGGAGTCGGAGCAGCGCTTGCGCGGCCTGATCCGCGCCGTCGCCTCGGAAGCTCAGCGCCACGGTGCGTCGCTCGTCGGCGGCGATCTCGCCTGCGGCCCCGGCCCGTTGTCCCTGTCGGTGAGCGCGCTCGGCGACCTCGGAGCACGCACGCGGCCGGTCTCGCGCGCGCACGCTCGCGCTGGCCAGGTGCTGGTCGCCACCGGACCGTTCGGCGGCAGCCTCCTCGGCCGACACCTGCGCATCGAGCCGCGTTTCGCAGCGGGCCGCTGGCTCACGGAGCTCGGCGCAACGGCCATGATGGACGTGAGCGACGGCCTCGCCCTCGACCTCTCGCGCATCGCGCGAGCTTCGCGCGTCGCGTTGTACGTCGGAACCGTGCCGATCCACCGCGACGCGCGGCGCCGCGCCAAGCACACCGGTCGCAGCGCCCTCTCGCACGCGCTGTTCGACGGCGAGGACCACGAACTCGTGGCCACGCTGCCGGCCGCGGCCGTCGCGCGCGCCGTGCGCCAGGCGCGCCGACGATTCCCAGGCTTCGCGGTGCTGGGCAACGTGCGCCGCGGCGAAGGCGTGTGGCTGCCGCGCGCCGAGGACAGCGACGAACTGGTCCGCTACGACGGCCGCGGGGGCTGGATCCATGGCGCCTGAACGCGCCTGGCTCGCCCTCGAGTGCCAGGGCGAGGAACGCACCGAGCTGCTCGGGCGCCTGCTCGCCGAGCGGCTCGCCGCGGGCGACGTGGTGGCCCTCGACGGCGAACTGGGGGCCGGAAAAACCTGCTTCGTCCGCGGCCTGGCCCAGGGCCTGGGCGCCCGCGGTCCGGTCTCCAGCCCGACGTTCACGCTGATGCACGAGTACGACGGACCGCTCGTGTTGCGCCACCTCGACGCCTGGATGGCCGAGCGGGGCGAGAGCTACCTGCGCGATGGGGGAGCGGACTGGCTGCGCGGCGACGGCGTGTGCGCCGTCGAGTGGGCCGAGCGCATCGCTTCCTGGCTGCCCCCAGAGCGTTTCGAGGTGCGGCTGGAGCACCGCGGGCCGGAGGCGCGCTTGGTTCGCCTGCGCTGGACGGGGCCCCAGGAGCGCCTGGACGGCCTGGAAGCGCGCTTTCGCGCCGAAAGCGCCGGCGGGTGATGAACCCGGCGGTGCGGCGCGCGTTGGAGCGGGTCCCTTGAAGGGCCATTGGGATGCCGACCGGGATCCGCTCGTCGCGCTCCACAACGGCGACCCAGCGCCTTTCGAGGAGTTCGTCCGCAGCGAAGCCGGCACCTTGATCGCGTTCTTCGTCCACCTCGGCGCGGAGCGCTCCGAGGCCGAGGACCTCGCCCAGGAAACCTTCGTGAAGCTGTACAAGAGCGCACCCCACTACGAGCCGCGCCAGGCCTTTTCGAGCTACGCGCTGCGCGTCGCACGCAACGCCTGGATCGACCGTCGGCGGCGTGCGGCGGTGCGCCCGGGCGGTGTGTCGCTGGACGAGCAGACCGACGACGGCGCGGCGCCGCTCGGCGAACGCCTGACGGCGCCGGCCAGCGACGTGCTCGCCCTCGCGTCCTTGTCCGAGGACCGCGCCCGTCTGCGGCTGGCGATCGCGCAACTCCCCGCCGCGCACGCGGCCGTGTTCGAGTTGGCCGTCCTGCGCGAGCTGCCCTACGCCTCCGTGGCCCAGACGCTGGGCATTCCGGTGGGCACCGTGAAGTCCCGCGTGTTCCACGCGCTGCGCAAGCTGCGCGAGTTCCTCGAGGCCCGCGACGCATGAACCAGCCGCACTCCCGCACTGCGCTGTGCCCGTCGGCGAACGGGCTGGGGCGCGAGCACCTGGGCGAAGAGGAGCTCTTCGAGCTGGCGCTCGACGCCTCGGGCGCCCGCGCGAACTGCGCCGCGTGCGACGCGCGCATCCAAGAGCTGCGCGCCAGCCTGGCGACCTTGCGCAGCGCAGCGCTCGGCGCCGGCACGCACGAGCGGGCGCGCGAGCAGGCGCTGATCCAGCGCGTGCTGAGCGCGACGGTCGGCGCCGACCTGAGCTGGCGCGGCGACGTGCGCCTGATCGTGCGCTTCGCACGCGAACGCCTGCGCGCCTCGGTGTGGGTGCGCGCTGCCGCGGCGCTGCTCGTGCTGCACCTGGGCGCCTTGCCGGTGCTCGCCTGGATCGTGCTCCGCACCGAGCGCGCTCCGAGCGCCTTCCAGTCCCAGCTCGAGCCGCTGCCGCGCGAGTCGCTGTTCGCCGACGAGCCCGAGGCGCCGCTCGAGCAGCTCACCGAGACCAGCACCGGTGAGCCGACCCTTGTCGAGCAGAGCCCGGAGACCGGCGACGGGGCGCGCGAGGGTGCAAGCGGCGTCGAGCAGGCGCTGGCGCTCGAGCGTGCGGCGCTGCGCGCGTTCCGCTGGCCCGTGGCCGACGCCTCCAACCGCCCGAGCGACGCCTTCGGACTGCGGCTGTGGGCGCGCTCGCGGGCGGCCCTGCACGGTGAAGCGCCGCCCGCCTGGACCCACGGCAACGCCGCGGGCACCCAGCTGGAGGCGCTGCTCGCGCTGGAACTCGAGCTCGAACTCGATCGGCTGGCGCAGGGCGCGAGCCCGATCGCCGCCCAGGCCTTGGCGCAGCGCCTGCACCAGCAGTGGCGTCCCCAGGCCGGCCTGGGCGAACTGGCGCGGCTGGCCCTGGCGCGCGCGGCTCGGCTGGGCGCGATCGAGCCCAGCCCGGCGGCGGAGGGCGCGCTGCGCGAGCAGGTCTTCGGACGCGCCTGGCAACGCGCCCTCGCCGAGGCCGCGCCGACGCCCGCGGGCGAGCATGTTCGCACGTGGCTGCGTGCGACCTCGCGCTGAGCACGCCGCGCTGAGCACGCCACGGTAAGGCCGCCACGGCAAGACTGCTCCGCGTCGGGGACGTGGCGCGGCCGGTCGGCGCTTACCAAGCCGCAACGACACGCGGCGGCAGCCCCGAGGCCACCGCCGCACGCTCGACGCCGACTCGAGAACCGTCGTGCGGCCAGCGAGCGCTCGTAGGGCGCCGTTGCGCGCAGCCGCGGAACAACCGCGGCATTACGCCGTAGGGGGGAGCGTTCAATAGTCCGCGCCTGAATGCCCCGCTACCCTGCTGCGCCTATGTTGTTCGTCCGACTCGTTGCCGTCTGCCTGTTCGTTGGGTCCACGTCCTCCTCGGCGTCAGCGGCGACGCCGACCGTGCGGCCGCCCTCGCAAGCCGCGGGAGAAGGCGCGGCCAACTCCGAGCCGCTGGCGCTCTCGCTCGAGGCGGCGCTCGAGGCGGCGCTCGCGAACGACCTCGGCCTCGCCCTGGAAGGGGTCAACGCCGAAGCGCAGTCGTTCACGTTCGCCGGCAGCTGGGGCCTCTTCGATCCAGTCGTGCGCGCCTCCGCGTCCTATACGAACTCGCAAGTGCAACAGTTCGTGTTCGTTCCGAACGCCAGTGGGGGCGACTTCCAGACGATTCAGTTCGACGCCGAAACCAAGTCGGCCTCGACGGGGATCGACTACCCGCTGACCACGGGCGGCCGGCTGAGCGCGGACCTCGACTACTCGCGCACGGACGGCTTCAACGCGCCGCTTCCCGTGAGTTCGTCGCTGGCCCTCAACTTCAACCAACCCCTGCTGCGCGGGCGGGGCGAGAACTACGCCACCAGCGTGCAGCGCGAGAACGAGCTGCGCTACCTCAAGCAGGTCGAGCGCATCCGCCAGACGCGCCAGGCGCTGTACCGGCAGGTCAGCGATGCGTACTGGGATCTGGTTTCGGCGCGTGAGCAACTGCTCGTGGCGGATGAGACCCTGGCGCTGGGACGCGAGCAGCTCGACCAGAACAAGCGACGCCTGGCGGCGGGCGTGGGGACGGAGGTCGAAGTGCTCCAGGCGGAGACGAACATCGCGCAACGCGTGGAGCAGCAGTTGCTGCGGCGCGTGGCCGTGAAGAACGCCGAGGATCGACTCAAGGGCCTGATGTACCCCGGCAAGAGCCAGCAGACCTGGGAGCGCGATTTGGCGCCGACCAGCGCGCTCCCCGAGCAGGAGTCCGTTCCGTCGCTCGACTGGAAGGCGGGCGTCGCGATTGCGCTGCAGAAACGCTCCGAGCTCAAGCAGCAGGCGCTCGAGATCGACGTCACCGAGCAGGGGCTGGTG
>ERZ1066135.499-NODE-499-length-20772-cov-6.562050_pt1 | contig 20772 bp, 13 predicted proteins | sample MGYA00382782_ERZ1066135 | MGnify/ENA primary metagenome ERZ1066135 (study PRJEB33369, sample SAMEA5778365) | biofilm metagenome | biome: Industrial cooling water; feature: Water cooling tower basin; material: Biofilm | place: United Arab Emirates | collected... | reverse complement strand
TCGCAAGTCCGCCGCAGGTGTCCGGTGGGTCGGCGTTCCCCGCAAGGCGCGAGGATTCCAGGCCACCTGAATAGGTCGCCGAACCGGAGCAACGCTGCGGGGGTGCGGCGAAGTTGTGGATCAACCCACTCGCGCCCTGCCGGAGAATCTCCTCGCTCCGCGCGCACGCTTCGAAGTCCGGGCGTCCCTGCTGCGGTGCAGGAACCGCGTCGCTTGTTGCCGGGAGTCCTCGCGCCTCGGCCGCAACGCCGAGTCCCGCGAACGCTGCGGAGCACTGCGCACGCAGGACTCGGGCGCGTTGCCGATGTCGTGCTCCGCGCACGATCTCGAGCGGAACGTGTCGCACTCCACGCGGCGCGCTTGCTGTCGTACCGCGGAGCACGATGGCTCAGCGTCGCCGCGCAACGGCGCGCAAGTGCTGCGCCCAAGTGTGGTCTGCGCGGCGCCGCGGCCGCTCGTCGCTGCACCGACTTGTTCGTCGGCTCGCGCTCACGGGCCTGTTCAACGCCGCAGGCGACCGAGTGCATGCGCAGCGACCGTCACGCGAGCTTGATGCTCTCGATCCGATTCTCCGTGGCTCTGCACGGCGAGCCTTGGACCGGCGCTCGAAATGCGACCATCGCCGGCTGAATGCGCTTCGCTCGCGTCCTCCAACGTCTGTCTTGATCGACGCTTTTTCGCTCCGCTGCGCGCAGCGCACTTGACGCTCGCGCGCTCGGGCCTACTCTCTTCGCGAACTCAGCGCGCCACGATCCACGGCGCGCCCTCCGATGCGCTTCCTCGCCAACCTCATGTGTCCGCACTGCTGGCGCCACCGTTCTGGTGGCCCGTGCCGGACCATGGATTGCGCGAACTAGTCGACCCAGATCGCGCTCCGAGGATTCGAAGCAGGCCACCGCGTGCGGTGGCCTGCTTCGTTTTCCGCCCTTGTTTTCGCGCTGATTTCGCGCCGTTTCGTCCCCTGACTCCACTCCTCGCTCGACATCCCATGACGCAATCGAACTCCACCGCTTCGTCCACGCCCGCGTGGTTCCGCCAACTCTTCGCCTTCGCGCTTTCCGGAGCGTTCGTCGCAGCCGTGAAGCTGGGCGTGCTCCCGAGCATCCCGTGGTGAGCGCGTGAGCGTACTTCGCACCACGCGCAGCGCTTGGCGCTCCGTCGGCACGCTCACGCGCTCCACGCCGGCGCGCGCGAGCACGCACACGCTCCGCGATCTGGCGTTGCTCGCCGGGATCGCGGTCGCGGCGTGGCTCACGCACCGGCGCTTTCCGCTGTTGCCGTTGCCCTCGACGGCGCTGGTGCTCGGCGTTTCGCTCGGCAGCGCGTTCTCGCTCGCGCCGGCCCTGCGACGTTGGTCGCCGGCGCCCGAGGTTCCGCTGGCCGTGGGCATGGTGCTGCTCGGAGCGCAGTGCGACGCGCGAGCCATCGCCATCGTCGGCGTCGCCGGGCTCGCGCTCTTGGTGCTCCACTGGTACGTGGTCGGCTTCGTGATGCGCTCGGCGTTGGGCGCCGTCGGCGAGGAAGCGCGCGCCGCGCGCCTCGTCGGCGTCGGGCTCAGCGGCTGCGGAATCAGCGCCATCCTCGCCGCCGGCGAAAGCGACCCCGCGACGAGCGAGCGCGCGCGCATGCTGGCCGTGGCGTCGACGTTGATCGTCGGCGCGGCGGGCTTCTTGGTCCTGCCGCATGTGGCGGCGTCGCTGGGTCTGGATGCGACGGAGATCGCACGCTGGGCCGGAATCGCGATGCCGACGACGGCCGAAGCCGTCCTCGTCGGCGGCTCGCACTCGGCCGTGGCGCTGCGCGGCACGGGCGCGTTTCGTTTCGCCGTCAACTTGTTGCAGTGGATTCCGGTGCTGGAGCACGCGCGCCGCTTCGCGCCGACGCGGCCCGCGGACGCATCGAGTTCGCTGGTGCGCACCGCGTCGATCGCGCTGCGACGTGTGCCGCCGTTCGTCTGGGGGCTCGGCGTGGTCGCGTGGCTGGCGATCGGCGGCGCCTTCGCCGCGGACGAACGCGAGACGCTCGCGCGCGTCACCAACTGGGCCTTCTTGATGGCGCTGGCCGGCGTCGGCTTCGCCACGCGGCCGCTGGCGATCCTCGCCCTGGGCTGGAGGCCGCTCGTCGCCGCCCTTCTCGCGTGGGCGCTGTGCGCGTCGCTGCTGCTCGCCGCGATCGTGCTCGTCAGCTGAGGATCCCAGGGTCCACGCGCGACGTCGCTCCGCTCGAGGCCCCCGAGCAGTCCACCTGCGACGAGCGTGGCGCGCTCAGCGTTCTGTGGTCGCGAACAGCGGCGCGAGTTCTTCGGCCGCGCGCACTTCGACGTGCGCGGGGCCCAGTTCCTTGCGCAGCGCCGCCAAGCCCGCCTCGAACTCCGCGCGCGCGGCGTCGGTGCGACCCTCGGCGAGTTCCAGGCGCGCGCGGAGCACCCGCGCCGCCGCCCAGCTCCAGCCCTTCGGCGCGCGGTCGCGGGCGCGCGTCGCCAACTCCTCGAGGTGCGCCTTCGCGCCGCTCGCGCGCCCGGCGTCGAACTCGAGCGCTGCGAGCAGGTAGTGCGCCTCCAGCGCGAGTTCGAGGTCGGCGGAGTCCTTCCACGCGCTCGCCAGGGCGCGCGCCGCTTCGCGGTCCGCGCCGCGGCGCAGCACGCCCGCCAGCGCGAGGTCGAAGCCGCCGCGTTGCGGCGTGTCGCTCGGCGGCGCGCTCGCCTGCGCGGAGCGCAACAGTCGCTCGGCCTGGGCGAAATCACCCTGCGCCTCACACGCTTGCCCGCGGCGCACGCGCACGAACAGCACGAGCGCGTGGTTGGGGCCGAAGCGGTCGGTGAGGTCCTGCTCGCACTGTTCGTAGAGCGCGCGCACCTCCTCGTAGCGGCCCTGGCGCCCGATCGCGCCGGCGAGGTGCACGAGCGCTCGGATGGTGCTGGGGTGCGGCAGGCCGAGCAGCCGGCGCAGTCGCTCGAAACCGCTCGCGTAGGTCGCCTCCGCGGCGGCGAGATCGCCGCGCGCTTCCTGCAGCGAGCCGCCGTTGTGTTCGAACAGCACGGTCGCGGCGTTCTCCGCTCCGTACACCGCGCGCGCTTCCTTGAGCAGCCGCTCGTGCACGCTCTGCGCCTCGTCGAAGCGCCCCAACTCGGTCAGCGTCGAGGCCAGCGTGTTGAGCTCGCCCACGCGCGCCGGATGCGGCCGAGGATGCAGCTCCTCGAGCAGCGCGAGCGCCTCGCGCGAGAGCTCGAGCGCGCGTGCGTAGTCGCCCGCGGTGTACCACCCCGCGCTGCTCGCCGAGAGCACGTTGGCGCGCACGCGCCGCGTGTCGCCTGGCAGTCCGCTGCTCAATTCGCGCGCGCGTTCCAAGGCGCGCAGCGACTCCGCGACGCGGCCGAACTCCGACAGCGCCACGCCGTACTCGAGCTGCGCGTTGACGCCCAAGGTCGAGCTGCTCGCGCCCAGCCGTTCGAGCGTTTCGCAGGCCTCGCGCAGCAGTTCGGGCGCGTTGGTGTGCCCCGCCAAGCGGCGCGCCTTGCCCAGCGCGAGCTTGGCGAACGCGGTGCGCTTGTCCTCGGCGCCGTGGGCCTTCTCGCGCAGCTCGAGCGCGCGGGTGTGCGTCGCAATCGCCTCGGAGAACAAGTTGAGCGCGCTGTAGCTCTCGCCGATGCGCTCGAGCAGGCGCGCCGCGAGTTCGGGTTGGTCGACGAGCGCGCGCTCGACGCGCTCGCGGCCGCGGCGCAGCAGTTCGCGCGCGGTCAGCTCCGCGCCGCCGCTGCGACCGGGATCGGAGGCGCCGAACAGCTCGACGAGGAAGCCCGCCACCTGTTCGGCCTCGCGCGCTTCGAGCTCGGCGTCCTCGCGCGCGGCGCGTTCGCGTTCGCGCGCCTCGTCGGCTAGCTCGCGCGCGCGGCTCTCGTCGCGCAGCGCCGCCTCGAGTTCGCGCGAGTGCGTGCGCTGCTGCAGGTACAGCCCGAGCGGAAGCCCGAGCGCGAGCAGCGCCACGCTCGCCAGCGCGGCCGCGAGCGCCGGCTTGCGCCGCACCCAGCGCGCCGCGTTGGCCGCGGCGCTCGGCGGACGCGCGCGGATGGCGCGGCCCTCGAGCACCGCGCGCAAATCCTCGGCGAACTCCTCCATGCTCGCGTAGCGGCGCGCGCTCTCGCGTTCGAGCGCCTTGAGGCACACGACTTCGAGGTCGCGCGACACTTCGGGGTTGCGCGCGCGCAGCGGCGCCGGACGCCCGTCGAGGATCGCCGCGCGCGTCGCCTCTCCGTTCTCGGCGCGGAACGGCGGGCGCAGCGTGAGCAGCTCGTAGAGCGTCACGCCCAGCGCGTACACGTCGGTGCGCGCGTCGATGTCCGCCGTGCGGCCGGCGATTTGCTCGGGCGCCATGTAGAGCACCGACCCCAGCGCCGAACCGGCGACGGTCAGGCGCAGCTCGTCCTGCGAACTCGCCAGGCCGAAGTCGAGCAGCACGACGCGGCCGCGCGCGGTGAGCGCCACGTTCGAGGGCTTGATGTCGCGGTGCAGCACGCCGCGCGAGTGCGCGTGGGCGAGCGCTTCGGCGAGCGCGAGTGCGATGCGGTTGCAGGCTTCGACCCAGCTCGTTTCGAACAGCTGCGCGGCGGCCGCGCCGCCCGTCGGCTCCGAACTCGCGGCTTCGACCACGGCGCGCAGATCGGCGCCGTGCAGGTGCTCGGGCGCGCGCTTTTCGACCGCGTTGAGCACGCTGTCGAGCGTCGCGCCGTCGACCAGCTCCATCGCGAAGTACGGCACGCCGGCCGACTCGCCGACGGTGTGGATCGCGACGATGCCCGGGTGGGCGAGGCGCGCGACGGCCTCGGTTTCGCGGCGAAAACGCTCGCGGGCGCGGGGGAAGTACAGGTGCTCGGGCCGGATGAGCTTGAGGGCCACGGTGCGGCCGAGCGGCTCCTGCACGGCCTCGTAGACCACGCCCATGCCGCCGCCGCCCAGGCGCCGCAGCAGGCGGAACTCGGCCAGGCGCTCGGGGAACTCCGGCGCGCCGTCGGAGCGCGGCACGAGGTTCATCTCGAGCAGCAGGCCGATGCGCTCGCGGATTTCGAGCGCGCGCTCGGGGTGGGCGGCGCACAGCCGCTCCACGGCCGCGGAATCGCCCTCGGAGAGCTGTTCGAGGCACACCTCGATCGCGGGTCCCAGATCGTCTTCGTCGCCCTCCGCAGGCGTCGGCTGCGCGGCGCTGGCCATCGTCCCCAAGGCTACCGCGCCCCGCTGCGGCGGGCGGAAACGGCCCGTGCGCGGGCTCGCCGGGGCCGGTCGGAATCGAGGGAGTGGCGTATGCTTGTGCCTGCGGGGCCGCGAGGGGCGGCCTTTGCGCCAGAGCAACGACACCATGCGCCGCAGCGAGGAACGCGAGCCCGCGCTCGAGCACCTGCTCGAGGAGCACCTGCCGTCGCTGCGGGTGTACGTGCGCCGCAACATGGACGCGGCGCTCGAGAGCCGCGAGTCGTGCGCGGACCTCGTGCAGTCGGTCTGCCGCGAAGTGCTCGAGTCGCGCGGCGCCTACCGCTACCAGGGCGACGCCGCCTTCCGGCAGTGGTTGTTCCAGGTCGCGCTGCACAAGCTGATGGACCGCCGGCGCTTCTACCGCGCCGGAAAACGCGCCGAGGAGCCTGCCGGCCGCGAGCGACAGGCCTGGAGTCGCAGCGAACTCTCGCGTCTGGCGGAGAGCGTCGGAACGCCGAGCGCGGACGCAGCGCTGCACGAGGAGTTGGAGGCGCTCTCGAGCGCGCTCTCGCGGCTGAGCGAGGCCGACCAGGACATCGTGCGCTGGGTGCACCTCGAGCACCTGGGCCACGCCGCGGTCGCGCAGCGTCTGGGCTGCAACGAAGCGCAGTCGCGCAAGCGGCTGTTCCAAGCCTTGGCGCGGCTCTCGCTGCACCTGCGGCGCGCGCGGGCGTAGGCGTTCGAGCGGGAATCGCGGAACGCGCCCGCCGTTTCGGCGCTTGACCCGGCGTTGTTGCTTCTGCGCGCGCCGTCCGTTCGCGGACGCGCGCTCCTCCGCCTTCACGCCTTTCGAATCCTCACGCAGCCATGCTCCGCACAGCATCCACGTTGTTCGCCGCGCTGTCGCTCAGCGGCTCGGCGCTGGCCCAGCAGTTCATCCTCATGCCCGACTCGACGGCCGACAAGATCGTCAAGTTCGATTACCAGACCGGCGCCGTGGTCGACGCCAACTTCATCCTCGACGCGGCGAGCGCGCTGACCTACGACTTCAACCTGCCCAAGGATGTGTTCCAGGTCGACAACCAGATCTGGGTCATCGACCAGAGCGCGGACTCGATCTTCCGCTTCGATCTGAGCGGAGTCTGGATCGGTACGACCAACGGCGTGGCCGGCACGCTCGACAACTGCCGCGGCGGTGAATACGTCAACGGCGTCGTATACGTCACGAACGACGGCACGAGCAACGGCGCGAGCGCCGACACGGTGGTCACGTTCGACACGGCCGGAGTGCGCACGGGCGCGTTCTCCGTCGCGAACTCGGGCACGAGTCCGTTCGACGTCGTGGGCTACAACGGCGAACTGCTGGTGTGCCACTTCACCTCCTCCAATCGCATCGCGCGCTACGACTACAGCGGCAACATCCTCGCGCCAGACTTCCACGTCTCCAACGGAACGACCGGCATCGACTCGCCCGAGCAGTTCTGGGTCACGGCGGCGAACACCGTGTTGGTGAGCGGCTTCGGCGCGCCGATCGGCGTGTACGAGTACGACTCGACCGGCGCGCAGATCAACTTCTTCGCGAACACGGCCTTTCTGCGCGGCGTGTGCGAACTCGGCAACGGGAACATCATGTTCTCCGACAGCGGCGCGGTGAAGATCCTCGACCGCAACACGCTCGCGACGACGACCGTGTACAGCTCGAGCGGTTGCCAGTTCTTCGGCAAGTTGTCGCTGTCGACGCCGCCGACCGTCTACTGCACCGCGGGCACGTCGACCAACGGTTGCGTGCCGGCGATCAGCGCCTCGGCGCAGCCCAGCGCGTCGCTCGCGACGCCCTGCACGCTCAGCGTTGCGAACGTCGAAGGTCAGAAGCAGGGCCTGATCTTCTACGGGCTCGACCAGACGGGGTTCACGCCGGCGCCGTGGGGCGCGGGATCGAGCTTCCTGTGCGTGAAGTCGCCGACGCAGCGCACCACGCCGGGCGCCACGGGCGGCACGCTCAACGGCTGCGACGGCGCGCTGTCGGTCGACTGGAACGCGTTCCAGCTCGCCAATCCGACTGCGCTGGGCAACCCGTTCGCGGCGGGCGCGAAGGTCTACGCGCAGGGGTGGTACCGCGACCCGCCGGCTTCGAAGACCACCAACCTCTCGGACGCGATCGAACTGACCTGCACGCCCTGAGCGGAGCGCCGGTGGAGTGGGCTCGCGCGCGCAACGTGCGAGCGAATCCAGCGCGGGGCCGGTCGCCTGATCACGGCGGCCGGCCCTGCGCCGTTGTGTGCGCGGCGGAGCGAAACTCCGCGGCGCCCGGCGCATCTGGTACGGTCCAACTGCACCGCCAGCATGCGCCAACTCCTCGCCCGCTACGCCCACTGGCTCCACACGCGCTGGCCCGCGGGTCGCGTCGAAGCGCTCCCGGAGGTTGAGCCCGACGGGAGCACGGCCGTTCCGGGCCTGTACGTGGCCGGCGATCTCAGCGGCGTGCCGCTGCTCAAGCTCGCAGCGGATGGCGGAGCGCGTGTCGCCCGCCGCGTGCATGCACAGCGCGGCGCAGTCGGAGCGCACGAGGGCCAGGTCGATCTGGCGATCGTCGGCGCGAGCGTCGCGGGCGTCTCCGCCGCGCTCGAGGCGCGCAAGCTGGGCCTGAGCTACGTGCTCATCGAATCGAACGAGCCGTTCTCGACGATCGTCAACTTTCCGGCGCGCAAACCGATCTTCCTCTATCCGACCGAGTTCGAGCCCGCGGGCGAGCTGCGCCTGAGCGCCGAGGTGAAGGAAGCGCTCGTCGACGAACTGCGCGAGCAGGCGCTCGGCTTGGATCTGCGCCCCGGGCGCGCGGAACGCGTCGAGCGCGTCGCGGGCGGGCTCGAGGTCGTGCTGGCGGACGGCGAGCGTGTGCGCGCGCGCGCCGTGCTGGTCGCGATCGGGCGCTCGGGCGAGTTCCGCAAGCTCGGCGCGCCGGGCGAGGAACTCGGGCACGTCTTCAACCGTTTGCACGATCCAGCGGAGTACGCCGGGCAGCGCGCGCTGGTGGTCGGCGGCGGCGACACCGCGCTCGAGACGGCGCTGGCGCTCGCGCAGGCCGGCGCGAGCGTCACGCTCTCCTACCGCGGAAACGAGTTCGCGCGCGCCAAGCCGGAGAACGTCGAAGCGCTGCGGGCGCGCAGCGACATCGAAGTGCTGCTCGGCTCGAACGTCGAGCGCATCGAGGCCGATGCGGCGCAGGTGCGCGACTCCGCCGGCGCACTGCGGCGCGTCGAGGCGCAGGTCGTGTTCACCATGCTCGGCCGCGCGGCGCCGCTCGAGTTCTTCCGCCGGAGCGGCGTGCCGATCCGCGGCGAGTGGCGCACGTCGACGAAGCTGTCCTTCGCAGCGTTTCTGGCCTTCTGCGTCGCGCTGTACCTGTGGAAGGCCGACAAGTTCAAGGGCTTCATCGGCTTCCCGTACAACGTCGGCGCCGCGCTCGGGCGCGCGTTCGAATCCGCGAACGACCCGTCGAGCTTGCTCGGCACGCTCGCGATCACGTTGAACGAGCCGGGTTTCTACTACTCGTTCGCGTACTGCGTGTGCGTGACGTTGTTCGGCTTCGCGCGGATCGCCAAGCGCCCGACGCCCTACGTGCGCCTGCAGACCTTCACGCTCATGGCGGTGCAAATCGTGCCGCTGTTCCTGCTTCCCTACGTGCTGCTTCCGCTCGCGGGTCACAACGGGCTGTTCGACGAGGGACTCGCGCGCTCGCTCGCCGCCGAGCTGTTTCCAGCGGCGGATTACGGCCACGGGCGCGAGTACTGGCGCTCGTTCGGCTTCATCCTGGCCTGGCCGCTGTTCTTTTGGAACGTGTTCACCAGCGAGCCGCTGTGGGGCTGGCTCGCGATCAGCCTGGTGCAGACCTTCGTGCTGATCCCGCTGATCGTGTGGCGCTGGGGCAAGGGCGCGTACTGCGGCTGGATCTGTTCCTGCGGCGCGCTCGCGGAGACGCTCGGCGACAGCCAGCGCTCGAAGATGCCGCACGGTCCGGCCTGGAATCGCCTCAACCTCGTGGGGCAGGTCGCGTTGGCGCTCACGTTCGTGATCTTCGTGCTGCGCGCGATCTCGTGGGCGGCGCCCCAGAGCGCGCTCGGCCGCGCCGTGGCCTCCGCCGCTGGCGCGCTGACCACGAGCTACTACTACGTCGTCGACTTGGGCCTCGCCGGCATCGTCGGCGTCGGCTTCTACTTTTGGTTCAGCGGCCGCGTGTGGTGCCGTTTCGCGTGTCCACTCGCCGCGCTGATGCACGTGTACGCGGGCTTCTCGCGCTTTCGCATCCTGGCCGACAAGAAGAAGTGCATCTCGTGCAACGTGTGCACCTCCGTGTGCCATCAGGGCATCGACGTGATGGCCTTCGCGAACAAGGGGCAGCCCATGGCCGATCCCGAATGCGTGCGCTGCTCGGCGTGCGTGCAGATGTGCCCGACGGGCGTGCTCGAGTTCGGCAGCGTTGACCCGGCGAGCGGGCGTGAGCTCGGGCGCGATCGGTTGCGCGCGAAGCTCGCCAAGTAGGGCTGCATCGCTCCGGCTGCGGACCGCCCCGCGTCTCAGCGTCCCGCGTCGATTTCGTCGGCCAACGTGAGCAGGCTGTCCGCATCGCGCTGGCTGCCGACGCTCTTGAGCAACGGCGCCACGTGGCGCAACGCTTCGCTCGCGCGGCTGCGGCGACCGCGGTCCTTGAGATCGTCCACGCAGCGCACGAACTCGCGCGTGGTTTCGGCCAGAACTCGCAGGTGCTCCGCGCGCGCCGGCTCGGCGATGGCGAGGTGCTCGGCCAGCCCCAACGCGCCGTCGATGTACGTCCACGCTTCGTTGGTCCGTCCGCACTCGCGGTGGCGCTCGGCCGCCCGGCAGCGAGCCACGGTGAGCCAGGCGACCAGATCCCGCCGCTGCGGATCGAGCTGCGAGGCGACCTCGGCCAGCCGCACGCCGCGGCGCACGTGCATCAGCCGGGCTTCCACGTCGGCGTCGGCGCCGTCGACGTGGGCCTGGAAGAAGTGCGCGTGGGAGAGATTGAAGGCGAACTTCCAGTTGCGTGGGTTGAGCTCGAGCAACGTGCGCGCATCTTCGAGGCGCTCGGCCGCCAGTCGCCGGGCGAGCTCCAGATCGCCGCGCCGCAGCGCCGCGTCCGCGACGCGCGTCAGGCTCCAACCGAGGTCCTCGACCAGTTCAGGGTCGCGCGCGCTCTGGGCCACCAGGCGGCGGTCGATCTCCAGGGCGCGTGCAAACCACTCGTCGCGCTCGCGCTCCGAGCCCAGGTCGCGCGCCGCCTCGCCCAGCTTGGCGCATGTGCGCGAAAGCTGCGTCCAGGCGTCCAGATCACGCGGATCGAGCGCGAGCAGCCCTTCGCACAACGCACGCGCGCTCGCCGCGTGGCTGCGCTGGCTGGCGAACTCGCCGCTCGCTTGGTCGATGCACGCCAGCTCGTAGAGCGTGCGGGCGAGCGTGGCCTGCAGCGCACGGTTGTCGGAGTCGAGTTCGAGTTCGCCGCGCAGGCGCAGCTCGACCTCCTCGAGGCGACTGCGCTGGTCTCCTCCCAGGCCCAGCCGCGGCGCGAGCTCGATCACCTCGTTCGCGAAGAACGCCAAGGTCTCGCTCGTGCGTTGCTGTTGAAGGCGCTGGGCGCGCAAGAAGTGCAGCGAGAGCAGCAGGCCCGCGACGAGCGCCAGCACGATCGCAGCCGCGACGCTCGCCAGCGTGGCGTGGCGCAGGATCAGCTTGTGCGCTTGGGTGACCAGGCTGGGACGGCGCGCCAGCACCGGACGGTTGTCGAGGTAGCGCTGCAGATCGTCGGCGAGTTCGCCGGCGTGCGCGTAACGTTGGCGCGGGTCCTTCTCGAGGCACTTGCCGACCACCGCATCGAGTTCGCTCGAGATGTCGGGCCGCCCGTCGCGCAGGCGCGCCGGCTCGACCTCGACGACCGCGCGCAGCGCGTCGAGCAGCTCGAGATTGCCCACTTCCAGCGGCAGGCGGCCGCGGATCAGCTCGAACAGCAGCGCGCCCAGCGCGTAGACGTCGGCCGCGGGCGTGACCTCGGCGTGCTCGCCGCGCGCCTGCTCGGGGGCCATGTAGGACAGCGTGCCGAGCAAGGCGCCGGCGCGGGTGGCGCGCTCGCGCGGCTCGCGCTCGGGGTCGGTCAGGCGCGCGACGCCGAAGTCGAGCACGCGCACACGACCGGTCTCGTCGACCATCACGTTAGACGGCTTGAGATCGCGGTGCAGGATGCCGCGTTCGTGCGCGTGCTCGAGCGCGCGGCACAGCTCCACGAACAAGCGCAGCAGCGCCGAGAGCGAGGGCTGCGCGCTCGCGCAGTAGCGTTCGAGCGTCGCGCCGTGCACGAGCTCCATCGCGATCCACGGCGTGGCGTCGCCGGCGCCGTCGGTGACGCCGGCGCCGTAGACGTGCGCGATTCCGGGGTGTTGCAGTGTGGCGAGAATCTGCGCCTCGCGGCCGAAGCGCTCCAGCGCCGCGGGACCGAGCGCGTCGACGCGCAGCACCTTGATCGCGACCTCGCGGCGTGGCTGGAGTTGGCGTGCGCGGTACACCACGCTCGACGCGCCGACCGCGATGCGTTCGTGCAGCAAGAAGCCGGGGATGTTCAGCGGCGCCGTCGGCTTGTGCGGCGAGGCTGCCGGTGCGTGCAGCAGAAAGTCCGCCTGGCTCGCGTCCGAGTGCCGCAGGAGCTCCTCGACCTCGAAACGCAGCGCGTCGTCGCCCGGGCAGGCCTGCGCAAGGAAGGCGCGCCGCGCGGCCGGCTCGAGCGCCACAGCGCTGCGGAACAGCTCCTTCACCCGCTGGAAATTGGCTCGATCCATGCTGCCGCGTCCGATCGTCGCACCGTCGGCGCGGCCTCACAAGTCGCCGCGCAGTTCGGCGCCTCACATCGGCCTCGCCGCCGCCGGCGCTGGTATCGTGCCCCGCGTCCCGCTTCCCAGCTCACCGGAGACGTCCATGGCTCGCGACGACGACCCTTCCACGCTTCCACAATCCAAAGGCGACGACGACCTCAACCACAAGCTCGCCGAGCTGTACGACACGCTCCACAGCATCGCGCGCCAGACGCTCGGCTCGCGCAAGGCCGAGCGCCTGCTCGACCCGACCGAACTGGTGCACGAGTGCTACATCCGGCTGCGCCGCACGCGTCTGTCGGCGGAGATGCCGCGCACGGAGATGGTCGCGCTGGCGGCGACGGCGATCCGCTCGATCCTCGTCGATCACTCGCGCCAAGTGGCGAGCCTCAAGCGCGGCGGCGGGATGAACCGGGTCACGTTGCACGCCGATCAGCTGGCGCAGGAACAGCCGGTCGACGTGCTCGCGCTCGACTCCGCGCTGGAGCGCCTCGCTCTGCTCGATCCGCGCATGGCGCGGGTCGTCGAACTGCGTTTCTTCGGCGGCCTGACGATCGAGGAAACCGCCTCGACGCTCGGCGTGCGCGCCAGCGCCGTCGAATCCGACTGGTCGCTGGCGCGCGCTTGGCTGCACCGCGAGCTGCGCAGCTGAGCGGTGGTGCGCGCCCGCCTGCGCCCGGGCGCGGCGCGAGCGCGCTGCTCGCGGTGGTCAGCTCCGGCGCGCGAGCGCGAAGGCGTACTCGCGCCCCAGGCCGCAGCGGTAGGCGAGGTGGATCCACAGCATCGCCAACGGCTCGAGCAGGCGCGCGCTCGTGAGCGGTCCGGCGTCGACCGCTTCGAAGCCCGCGTCGCGCGCCAGCTGCAACACCGCCGGCCGCGCCGGGGCGTGGTCGCCGGCGACGAACATCACGGGTTGGGCTGGATAACGCACGTTTCCGGCCATGTTCTCGGCGCCGGTCTGGTTGAAGCACTTGAACACGTGCGCGCCGCTGGCCCAGCTCGCGACGCGTTCGGCGCCGGAGGTGTCGAGCCCCAACTCGAGGCCGGAGAGATCGGCCTTGAGCGGGTTGGTGCAGTCGATCAGCGTCTTGCCGGCGAGCGAGCCGCAGCTCTCGAGCGCCGCGCGCGTCGCCGACCACGGAGTGGCCAGCACGACGATCTCGCTCGCTTGCGCGGCCTGCGCCGGCGAGAGCGCGCGCAGGCCGAGCTTGCCGATCGCCGCCGCGGTCTTGGGCGATTGGGGGTCACGCGCGCCGAACACGACCGTGTGGCCGGCGGCGCTCCAGGCGCTGGCCAGGGCTGCGCCGACGTTGCCGGCGCCGAGGATGGCGATCTTCATCGATGGACTCTGTGAGGCGGGAGATGGAACTGGACGTCGAACGGCAATTACGATACTGATTAGGAACGAAATGCGCGCAACCGTCAAGCCGCCCTCGAAACAAGCGCCCGCGCCCGGCCCTGGTCGGCCGCGCGACGGCGCCTTCGACGAGCGCATCCTGGACGCGACGCTCGCGTTGCTCGCCGAGGTCGGCTACCAGGCGATGGCGCTGGACGACGTCGCCGTGCGCGCCGAAGTGTCCAAACCGGCGATCTACCGCCGCTGGAGCAGCAAGGCGCAACTCGCGACGGCGGCGCTCGCGCGGCTCCAAGCCGCATCCGCGCCCGAACGCAGCGGAACGCCGCGGGACGACCTGGTGACGTTGCTCGCCAGCTTCCGACGCCTGCTGCTGCGGCCCAACGGACTCAGCTTGATCGGCACGCTGCTCGCCGAGGAGCACTCCAACCCCGAGCTGATCGCGTTGTTCCGCGAGCGCATCGTGGCCACGCGGCGCGCGCAGGTGCGCGCGCTGCTCGACGAAGCGGCGGCGCGCGGCGAACTGCGCCGCGGCGCGGATCTGGACGCCGCGACGAACGCCTTGATCGGCTCGTTCTACGCGCGCTACCTCAGCGGCGAGCGCATCGGCGTCGACTGGCCCGAGCGCGTCGTCGCGCTGGTCTGGTCGGGCTTGGCGCGCTGAGGGGCGGCCTCAGCCCGCGAGGGCTTCGAGCTCTTCCCAACGCGCGTACAGCGCCGCGTTCTGCGCGTCCACTTCGGCGCGGCGGGCGCGCACGCGCTCGAGTTCGGCCTTGGGGCCGCTGTACAGGCTCGGCTCCGCCAGGCGCGCATCGAGCTCGCCCAGTTCACGCTCGAGCGCCGCGATCTTCTCGGGCAACTCGTCGAGCTCCTTGCGCTGCCAGGGCGTGATGCGCCGCGCCTTCGCCGCCGGTTTCTCCGCCGTTTCCGCGCGGGCCGGAGCGCTGACCTTCGGCGCCTTGGCCGCCGACTCGCTCTGCGCGGCGCGTTCCTGGGCGAGCCGTTCGAACAGGCTCGAGAGGTCGCCGACGTGCAAGCGCACGCCGCCGCGGCCGTCGAAGTACAGGATGTGCGTGGCGATGCGGTCGAGGAACCAGCGGTCGTGGCTCACCACCAGCACCGCGCCGGGAAACACCAGCAACGCTTCTTCGAGCGCGCGCAGCGTGGGCAGGTCGAGGTCGTTGGTCGGCTCGTCGAGCACGAGCACGTTGCCGCCCGCGCACAGCAGCTTGGCGAGCAGGATGCGGTTGCGCTCGCCGCCCGAGAGCTGCTTGACGCGCGCGAACTTCATCGGGCCGGGGAACAGGAAGCGGTCGAGGAAGCTCTCGACGCGCAGCGTGCGCTCGCCGACCTTGACCACGTCGCTGCGGCCCGCGACCTCCTCGATGACCGTGTTCTCCGGGGAGAGCTCGCTGCGCTGCTGGTCGATGCGCGCAAAGCGCACCGTCTCGCCCAGCTCGAGCGTGCCGCCGTCGGGCGCGAGCTCGCCGAGGATCAGCTTGAGCAGCGTGGTCTTGCCCGCGCCGTTGGGGCCGACGATCCCAAGGCGCGTCTGCGGGCCGAGCTCGAGGTCGAGCGGCGCGAGCACGACGCGCTCGCCGAACCGTTTGGTGAGACCGTGCGCTTCGATCACGCGCGTGCCCAGGCGCGGCCCGGGCGGGATCTCGAGCTCGAGTTCGCTGGGCAGCGCGACCGGCTCGGAATCCACGAGGTTCTCGTAGCGCTTGATGCGCGCCTTGGCCTTGGTCGTGCGCGCCGGCGCGCCGCGCCGCATCCACACGGTCTCGCGCCGCACCAGCAGTTGCCGCGCGCTCTCGCGGCTGCGCTCGGCGTCCAAGCGCTCGGCGCGCTTCTCGAGGTAGTCGCCGTAGCCGCCGACGTACTCGAACAGCTCGCCGCGGTCGAGCTCGACGATGCGGTCCACGACGCGGTCGAGGAAGTAGCGGTCGTGCGTGACCATCAACAGCGGCGTGCGCGTCTCGAGGAACCAGTCCTCGAGCCACTCGGTGACCAGCGCGTCGAGGTGGTTGGTCGGCTCGTCGAGCAGCAGCAGATCGGGTGCGCTGACCAAGAGGCGCGCGAGCGCGACGCGGCGCCGCTCGCCGCCCGACATCGGTCCGCACAAGGCATCGGGTTGCTCCAGCCCGAGCGACTGCAAGGTCGACTCGATGCGGTGCTCGACGTCGTGGCCGCCCAGCCGCTCGAGTTCACTCTCCAGGCGCGACTGGCGCGCCAGCGCGCGTTCGAGCGCTTCGTCGCGCGCGCTCTCGAGTTCGCGGTGCACGCGCTCCAACTGCTCGAGCACCTGCTCGCGCCCCGCGATGCCGCCGCGCACGATTTCGCGCGCGGTTCGCGCGCCGTCGAGCGCGGGCTCCTGCTCGAGGTAGCCCAGGCGCACGTCGCGCCGCAGCGTGCGCACCCCCGAATCGAAGGGCTCGACGCCCGCGAGCACCTTGAGCAGCGTGGTCTTGCCGCAGCCGTTGGGGCCGAGCAGGCCGACGCGCTCTCCCTCGCCGATGGCGAGCGAAACGCCGCGCAGGAGCACGCGCTCGTTGAAGCCCTTGGTGACATTCTCGACAGTCAGCAGCGACATGCAGCCCAGTAGAATGCCTCGCCGGGCGCAGCGGCGCCACGGAACACGCCGATGAGAGTCGTCGCAACGTTGCTCGCGCTGCTCGCGTTGAGTCTGGCGCTGGTGTTCTGGCTGCGCAGCGAGCGCCGCGTCCCCGACGCCACGCCTGCGATGCCGACGCGGGCGTCGCAGGCCGCCGCAGCGCCTGCTCCGCCGGCGAGCGAGCCCTCGGCCGCAGCGCCGCTGGTGACCCCGCCCCAGGAGCGCGTGGAGCGTGACACCGAACGTCCGCTCGCGGCGTTGCTGGGCCGCCTCCTGCTCCAGGACGGCTCGCCGGCCGCCGGTCTCGCCGTGCGTCTTTTCGAACACTCAGGCGCCAGCGCGCATCACGACGCGCTCAGCGCCCCGGACGGGAGCTTCGAGTTCCTCGTCGAAGCCGGCCGTTGGCAACTCGGCGCCGAGGCGCCGAGCGGTTGTGTGGCCTGGCGCACGGAAGTCGATCTCGCGCCCGACAGTGCGCCGTACCTCGAGCACCGCTTCGCGCCCGGCGCGCCGCTGTGCGTGCGCGTGTGGACCAACGTTCAGGGCTTCGTGCAGCCGGCGGCCGGCGCGCGCGTGGCGTGCGTCGAGGGCGCGAGCGCGAGCTTGGAACAGCGCGCCTGGCGCTCCGCCGCGCCGCTGGCTTGGAACAGCGTCGACGCCGAGGGTCGCAGCACCACGCCTGCGCTCGCGGACCGCGAACAGCTGCTGTTCGTCGAAGCGCCGGAGGCGTTCCCGCTCGCGGTGCCGCTCGACCCGCGCAGCTCCGGCCTCGATGCGCTGCGCCAATCCGACGGCTGCGTGCACGTGTTCGTCGAACGCGTCGGACCGCTGCTGCGCGGGCGCGTGCGCGACGAAAGCGGAGCGCCGCTCGCCGGCGTGCGCGTCGGAGTGAGCGCGCCCTTCGCCGAACAACGCACGCTCGCGCCCGACTTCGGCGCACTCGGCGCGGAGGCCGAGGAGCTCGGACGCACGATCTTCGTCGCGCGGCCCGGGGCCGAGCTCGCGCGCACCGACGCGCAGGGACGTTTCGAAGTGCGCGCGCCCGAGCTCAATTTCGCGCCGCGCGCGTCGCTGGCGGTCGTGGTTTGGCCCGAACGCGCCGATCTGCCGCACCACCAGGCGTTCGAGCTCGATGTCCGCGGGCTGGACGCCTCGCGCGAGCTCGACCTGCACGTGCGGGCCGGCGCCGTGTACGAGCTCGAGATCTTCGATCGCAGCGGCGCGCCCCACGTCGGTCCGATCCGCGTGCGCGACGTCGACGGCCGTCCGCACGCTCCGCCCGGTGCGCGCGACGAGGCGCAGTTCGAGGACGCGGCCACGACGCTGTTCTTCCCGCTCGTCGAGGGGCGGCTGAAACTGCGCCACCAGGGCGGCGTGGTGGCGGTCGGTTCCGCGGGCCCGGAGGCTTCGCCCGAGGACGACGCGATCGTCTCGCTCCCGCTCGCCGGCCCCCGGGGGCCGGTGCCGATCGTGCTTCCGTGAGCGGCCCTCAGCGCTGTTGCTGCAAGCGCTGCGCCTCGCGTTCGGCGGCGCGCAGCACGCGCAGCGCGTTCTCGCCGAGCACCTTGCGCACGTCGCGTTCGCTCCAGCCGCGCGCGAGCAGCTCGGCGGTGACGCCCGGGTAGTCCGCGACGTCGTCGAGCCCCTCGGGCAACAGCCCGACGCCGTCGAAGTCCGAACCCAGCCCGACGTGGTCCACGCCGGCGACGCGTGCGATGTGCTCGATGTGGTCGACCACGTCGCGCAGCTCGCCGCGGCGCAGCTGCAGCGAGTCCTGGAGCGCGCGCAGGCGCTCGGCGCGCTCCGCGGGGTCGGGATACTGCTCCGCGATGCGCCGGCGCTCCTGCGTCAAGTTGGCGGTTTTCTCGGCGTTTTCGCGCACGATGAAGCCCGAGGCGAAGTTGACCATCACCAGGCCGCCGTTGCGGGCGACACGCACCAGGATGTCGTCGGGGACGTTGCGCGGGTGCGGCGCCAGCGCGTAGGCCGAGGAGTGCGAGGCGATCACCGGAGCGCTCGAGATCCGCAGCACGTCGTCCATGCAGGCGTGCGAGACGTGGCTGATGTCGACGAGCATGCCGATGCGGTTCATCTCGCGCACCACGCGCTCGCCGAACTCGCTCAGTCCGCCGTGCTTGGGTGCGTCCGTCGCCGAGTCGGCCCAGGCCGTGGTGTCGTTGTGCGTGAGCGTCATGTAGCGCACGCCCAGCGTGTGGAACATGCGCAGCGCGGCGAGCGAGTTCTCGATCGAGTAGCCGCCTTCGATGCCGAGGAGCGACGCCACCTTGCCGCTCGCGCGGATGCGTTCGACGTCGTCGCTGTTCGCCGCCAGTTCGAGGAACTGCGGATAGCGCGCGGCCATGCGGTGCACGAGGTCGCACTGCTCGAGCGTGCGTTCGAGCGCGTCGCCCGTGCGTTCGGTGCTCGCGGGGACGTACACCGACCAGAACTGCGCGCCGACGCCGCCGGCGATCATGCGCGGCAGGTCCGTGTGGAACTCCGCTCGCGCGGCGCCGATGTCGCACGCGTCGAAGTTCTCGAGCGTGCGCTCGCGGATCGCGCCGGGCAGATCGTTGTGGCCGTCGAACACCGGCAGATCGGCGTGGATGCGCCGCGCCTGTGTTGTGAAGTCTGCTGCGTCGGCGCGCGGCGGCGTGGAGCAGGCGCCGAGCGCGAGCACGGTGAACGAGGCGGCGAGTGTTGCGGCGCGGAGGCGGTCCATACGCGCGAGACTAGCGTGCTCCTCCCCGGCTGCGTCGAGCCGGGTGGGGCGGCCCAGCGCGCTGGGCGCCGTCCGTTTGCCCGCGCGCGCCGCCCGTCGCCTGGGTGTGCCGGATACAAGCCGCGCGGCAGCTCGCGCCTCGCGAGAACGGATCGAGCACGTTCGCTTCTCTACGATGGCGCATCATGGCCACGTCGTCCGCGTTGCAACTCTTCGCCGTCGCCCCCGAAGGTCCCGTCGAGCTCGCGCTCGAGGGCGCGCAGGGCACGGTCCACGACCTGCTCGAAAGGCTGCCCGGCGGCGTGTACTCCGCGCTGCGCACCTTCGGCCACAACCGCTTCCTGTGGCTCGATCGGCATCTCGAGCGCACCGAGCGTTCGATGCTCGGCATGGGGTGGAAGCGACCGCTCGACCGCGCGCGGCTGAGCGCGGCGCTGCACCGCGTCGTGAGCGACTATCCGCTGGCCGACGCGCGCGTGCGCTTCGACGTGCTGGAAGAGCCGGTCGATTTCCTGGGGGTGCGCGCGGAGTTGTTCATCGCGCTCTCGCCCTTCGTCGCCGTGCCCGAGGAGTTCTTGCGCGAGGGAGTGCGCGTCGAGATCGCGCCCGATCTGCACCGCGAGGCGCCGCGCATCAAGACCACCGAATTCGTGCGCCGCCGCAAGCCGCTGCCCCTGGGAACCAAGGAACGCTACGAACACATCATGCTCGACGAAGAGCGGCGCATCCTCGAGTGCTCCAGCTCCAACATCGCCTTCGTGCGCGCCGGAGCGATCGTCTCGGCCGGCGACGGAGTGCTCGAGGGCATCACGGCGCTCGTGCTGCGCCACGTGGCCGCGCAGCTCGGCTTGCGCTGGCTCGACGAGCGTTTGCCGCTGGCGGAGCTGCGTTCGGTCGACGAGGCGTTTTTGTCGAGCTCGGCGCGCGGCGTGGTTCCGATCGTGGATGTCGCCGGCGAGCGCGTCGGCTCGGGTCGCGTCGGCGGCGTCACGCGCCGCCTCACGGCGGCGTACCTGGAGTTCGCCGAGCGCGAGGCGCGGACGGCGCAGTAGCTCTCAGCGCCCGATCAGTTCGAGCTCGTCGATGACGAGCTTCGCGCCGTCGAGCTCGATCACCAGGCTGCGCGGGCGCGAGTTGATGTTGAGATCGACCGGATACGGCGGCTCCTGCCACTCGGCGCGTTTGCCCGGTTCGCCCATGCGCACGGCGAGCGCCTTGCCGTCCCAGCCCAGCTCGAGCCCGAGCGGTTTGGCGAGGTCCCAGGCGCCGATGTCGGCGTTGCCGCTGAGCTCCGGCTCCTTCCACTGTCCGCGTGCGTCGCGTTCGATTCCGTAGCGCCGCACGAGCCCTGCGCCGTCGCGCCGCTCATAGTTCACGCCGGCCGCCGTGCGCGGGCCGGTCGCCAGGCGCATCAGCGCGACCGCGGGCTTGTCGTCGGCGAGCGGCTCGAGGCGCACGACGCCGCGGATCACCCACGAACCGCGCGGCAGCGGCATCTCGATGAAGCTCGCGCGCGGCAGTTCGATGCGTTGTCCCGCGGCGAGCGGCGCGAAGCGCGCGTCGCATTCGATGGCGACGTCGACGCGCTGGACGGTGGGCTTGTTGACGCCGTCGCTGACGGCGAACTCGAAGCTCAGCGTGTAGGCCTCGCCCTGTTCGGGCGGCAGGCACCAGGCCTGCGGCCGGTCGGCGTACTCGATCTCGACGCGCGGGCCTTCGCCGACTTGGCGCCACTCGTAGGTGATGCCCTGCAGGATCTCGGGGTTTTGCCCCTGGCCGGTGAGCAGCAGCGTCGCGCCGCACTCGGCGTTCTTTTCGACGAAGGTCTGCGCCTGCGGCGGATCGTCGTCCGCGTCGATCTTGACCACGTGGCGCGCCACGCGCGTGAGTTCGCCGAGCGTGAGCGTGCACTCGAGCTCGAGCTCGTAGGGCTCGAGCGCCTGCGGCGCGGTGAAGGCGAGCACGCCGGCGGCGTCGGACTTGAAGATCGCCTTGGGGCCGCGCACTTGGCGCCAGCGCCAACG
>ERZ1066135.498-NODE-498-length-20792-cov-6.027728_pt1 | contig 20792 bp, 13 predicted proteins | sample MGYA00382782_ERZ1066135 | MGnify/ENA primary metagenome ERZ1066135 (study PRJEB33369, sample SAMEA5778365) | biofilm metagenome | biome: Industrial cooling water; feature: Water cooling tower basin; material: Biofilm | place: United Arab Emirates | collected... | reverse complement strand
AGCTTTTCGTCGTTGTGCGACTGCATGTCGCGGCCCGGGAAGAGCGATTCGATGTGCGTCAGGAAGTTCGAGTCCATCGCCATCAGGTCCTCAAAATGGCCGTGCTGCGGACAGTCCTTGATCATCCAGACCTCGCCGTCGCGCTCGATGATCTGAGCCTTGATCTCTCCGACCTTCTCGTTGATCAGCGTGCTGACATCGCGCTTGCCCGCCAGGATCTCTTCGCGCGCCTCAATGACACAGTTCGGACAAAGCGAATCGGTCTGCCGCGGAAAGCCTAGCGTCGGCTTTGACTTCTGCCACGATTTCAATATCGGCTTATCTGCCCATTTCGGCGTAAATGAAGGATTCGGCTTGAACTGGTTCACCGATTTGATCGCATTGAACATTCCGGCCGCGACGTATGTCAGGCCTTTTTCAACGTGTTTGATTGGTCTCATATGATTTCTCGTCGTTCTGGTTAAATTCTGTGGTATAATTCCCTATCGCCCGCAGCCGCGGTTTCGCGTTGTATCGTATACATGAGCGGGCGCAGTTTTCTCGCTCATTTGAAGGCAACAATCGTACCATCAGGAACCATCCACAACACAGACTGTTGGGCTGCGTCATCTTATCTGAAAATACAACAGTTAGCGGCAAATCCGGATCGGAGACACGAACCCTCGATGTGTCTTTGCGATACACGCCGTGACTCGGAAACGATATTTTCCCATTTCGACACACCAGGCCGGCCGCAAGAATAGCATCCAAGTATGTCAGGGATAGACCGAAAGCTGACGGTTAAGTGATTGCTTAAATCACCTGGCCCGATGCGTGCTCGCCACGCATTCACGAGGAACGCCGTGGTCGATTCGTATCCCCAGTATCTCAAAGGAACCGACGCGGATCTTCGGGAAATTTGAACAATCCGACGGCTTTAAGCGCATAGCTGATTTGGCGCATTAGCTCTTATGTTGTAATCGTTGCAAATAAATATGTTAATTTCTTAAAAAAGTGCTTTACAAATAAAAATTCCTATGATACAGTTTTTGCACTTCGTGGCAGTACGCGTTTTTGGCTCGATTTAACAGCCCTATTTATGGACATTCGATTCGGTACTTCCGGCTGGAGAGCCGTGATCGCGGATGAATTTACGTTCGAGAATGTCCGGAAAGTAGTCAACGCGATCTGCAGTTATTTGAAAACTCAAGAGGGACATGAGGGCGGAACGGTCATCGTCGGCCACGATTCTCGGTTCATGGGCGAAAAGTTTTCCGAGTTCGCCGCCGAGCTTATGGCGCGGAGCGGCTTTCACGTGCTCTTCTGTACCGGCCCGACCCCGACCCCGACCATTTCGCATGCGATCCGTTCGCGTTCGGCTCTCGGGGCATTGAATTTCACTGCGTCGCACAATCCGCCTGAATATCAGGGCATCAAGTTTTCGACGGCCGACGGAGCTCCAGCATTGCCTGAGATCACCCGAGCGATCGAAGAACTTGTCAGGTCCGATGCAGAGGCAGTAGCGGAGGCCGGAGGGTCGGTCGAGGCGTTTAACCCAAAAGAAGCGTATTTCGCCGATCTTACGACGAAGGTTCGGTTCGAAGCTCTCCGGACTGCAGGCGGGCGATATGCTTACGATGCACTTTGGGGAACCGGCCGTGGATATTTGAATACATTGATCGCTGATCTTGGGCTGGAGATCGAGACGATCAACGATCATCGTGATGTGCTCTTTGGCGGGCGTTCGCCCGAGCCAAGTGAAGAAAAGCTCTTTGAACTACGCGAGCGTGTAACATCAAAGGGACTGACGCTCGGGCTTTCAACTGACGGCGATGCCGACCGGTTCGGTGTGATCGATGCCGACGGGACGTTCATCACGGCCAATAAGCTGATCGCTTTGCTCGCCGATTACCTGATCGAGAGCCGAGGATGGAAGCTCGGTCTCGCCCGCAGCGTTGCGACGTCGCACCTGATCGACCGGGTTGCCGAACTCCATGGCGTAGAGCTGCATGAGACTCCGGTGGGCTTTAAGTTCATCGGCGAATTGATAAACGAGGATGCGATAGTGCTCGGCGGAGAGGAATCTGCCGGACTATCGATTCGGGGCCATTACCCAGAGAAGGACGGGATTCTTGCCTGCTTGCTTGCGGCCGAGGCTGTTGCCGAGCGAAAAGCAAGTCTCGGCGAGCAACTTGAGGAGCTCTATAGGAAGACCGGCAAGCTTGAATCGGAAAGGATCGGCGTAAAACTCGACGAAGAGATCGCCGCAAAATTGAAAACTAAACTTGCGGAAGATCCGAAAGAGATCGCCGGACGAAGGATCCGGGGCGTGAACCGTTTGGACGGCGTCAAGTTCCTTTTTGAGGACGGCTCCTGGATACTGATGCGGCCTTCCGGCACGGAACCGATGGTTCGGATCTATGCAGAATCCGAGTCGCGAGAAGAACTGAACGAACTGCTGGAAGCTGGAGAGAGCTATCTGCTCGGTCATTGATATATGTCGGCACGAAAACGACGAATGGCGAATGCAGAGGTGAAAGCCGCAAAACGGCCGAGGTGGCTCGGCTTCACGGCCGCCGTCGTTCTTTGCTTGCTCCTTGTCATAACGGTCAATTATAAGTCGTTCACGGTCTTTGAGCGTGAACGCGAGCAGCAGCAGGAATTGAACGAAAAGATCGAGGATCTGGCGGATGAGAATCTAGCACTTCAGGAAGAGATCCACTACCTGAAAACGGATCCCAAAAAGCTTGAGCCCGAAGCAAAAAAGCTCGGCCTCGAGAGAAAGAAAGAAGTATTTTCTAAGGCTGATGAAACGGGGACAGCGGAAGTGCCCGCGAATCGGCAAACACCAACCAGTAACTAAACCGCCTTTTGCCTATCATTTCCGCAGGCCTACAGGAACGCCTTCCGAAATTTGCGGCTCGTGTTTCCCGAGAACACGAGCCGCTCTTCCTTTCTTGGATACTACCTCTACTTGCAAACTTTGCCCGAAAGATGTGTAATTATGGTTTGCCTGCTTGCTGCCCTGTTTACCGGGCGGACTGAGCAGCGATCCTTGCCGAAAAGGGGGTGAGACAGCAAATGGCACTGGTAATTGTAAACAACAACGAATCGATCGAGAATGCTCTTCGTCGCTTTAAGCGTAAAGTTATCAGCGAGGAGATCATCAAAGATCTAAAGAAGCATGCTCATTTCATCCCGCCGGGACAGAAGGCAAAGCTCAAATCGGCAAATGCCCGCAAGCGCAACCGCCGCCGTTTTCGTCAGCAAAGGAGCATGAACACCGCTCCGCGTCCTTCGGGCGGCGGGCAGAACCGCTAGTTTTCTGATCAGTTTGAGGCGGAAAAGTGACAGCTTTGATCGGTGGTCACTTTTCCGCCTTTCGATTTTAAATCTCTGTAAATGGACCGAAAGCCTAAAATTCTCGTCACAAATGACGACGGCATACACTCCGAGGGCATAGCCGCCCTCGAGGAAGGCCTATGCGGTATCGGCGAGGTTTACGTCGTAGCGCCAGAGTCGGAAATGAGCGGAGCCGCACACAGCCTAACGCTTGCGCGCCCTCTGCGGATCAGGCAGGTCGATGAACGGCACTGGACCGTTGACGGCACGCCGACGGACTGCGTAACGCTTGCCCTAAACCAGATACTTGCGCCGGACATCCGGCCGGATATTTGCGCCTCGGGAATTAATCACGGAGCGAATCTCGGCGACGATGCTACGTATTCCGGGACCGTGGCCGGAGCGATGGAAGCGACGATCCTCGGCATTCCCGGGCTTGCATTCAGCCTCGTTGCCAACCGAAGTTGGGATTTCACTGAGTCGGTTCGTGTTGCACGTGAGGTAACGCTAAAGGCACTCGCCGAAGGTTTACCGTTGGGAACATTGCTCAATGTGAATATCCCGAAGGGGTTTGCGAAAGGCTACCGAGTGACGAAGCAGGGCTTTAAGACCGCAAGGCCGGTGATAAGCGAACACATCGACCCGAGAGGAAAGCCATATTATTGGATCGGTGAGGTTCGTGAGGGCTTCCGTGCCGAAGGCGGAACCGATTTTGAAGCGATCGACGAGTGCTTTGTCTCGATTACGCCGATGCGAAGCGACCTGACAAATCACGCCGTTCTCGAAGAGATCCGGCGTTGGGAAAGCTGATCCGATAGCGATGGACGAATTTGCAATTCCCCGCAGGCGAATGGTCGAGCATCTCCGGCATCATTACCGGATCGCGGACGAGCGAGTTTTGGACGCAATGAACTCCGTGCCGCGGCATCTTTTTGTGCCGGACGCGTTGAGGTCGCAGGCGTACAAGGACAACGCTTTGCCGATTGCGGCTAAGCAGACCATCTCACAGCCGTTCATCGTTGCCAGGATGACGGAGCTTCTCGGGATCAGCGGGAAGGAACGTGTTCTTGAGATCGGCGGCGGCTCGGGCTATCAAACGGCGATACTTGCCGAGCTCGCCCGAAAGGTCTTTACCGTCGAGCGGGTTCCTGAGCTTGCGGAAGGCCTAAAGCAGATGATAAGGCGGCTTGGCATCCGAAATGTCTCCGTTCGCTGCGGCGACGGCACCGAGGGCTGGAGTGTTTATGCTCCGTTCGATGCGATACTTGTAGCTGCGGGCGGGCCGGAGATCCCCGAGCCACTGCTCGACCAGCTCGAAACCGGCGGGCGGCTTGTCATCCCGATCGGTGAAACGCAGAAGTCACAGAGGCTAGTTCGTGTGACCCGTACGGAGAAAGGCTTTTCGACCGAAGATGCAGGCCCGTGTACCTTCGTGCCGCTTATCGGCGAACATGGCTGGAAGGAAGCCGCGAACGGCGGCTAAGACACCAGATGCGGGCAGCCTTTATCGGCCCGCAGCAGAAAAGACGTGAGAAAAATATTCGAATACCTCAGACGCCTGAAGGCATGGGTCGAAGGCTATGCGGAAAAACCGCATGCCGCTTGGGCCTTGTTCATTATCGCCTTTACGGAATCGTCCTTTTTCCCGATCCCACCGGACGTGCTGCTGATCGCGATGGCCGTTTCGGTGCCGGCAAAGGCGTTGCGTTATGCCCTTATCTGCTCGGCCGGCTCTGTGCTCGGCGGCGTTTTCGGTTACTTCATCGGATGGGCGTTCTTCGAGGCGATCGGACAGCCGATCCTGCAGTTCTACGGTGCGATGGGCCATTACGCTCACGTTCAGCAGCTCTACAATGAGCACGCATTCTGGGCAATACTGTCAGCCGCGTTCACGCCGATACCCTACAAGGTATTTACCATCGCGGCCGGTACGTTCGAGGTCTCGATCTGGACGCTGATAGGAGCATCGATCATCGGGCGGTCGGCGAGGTTCTTCCTCGTCGCCGGACTCTTTTACTTCTTTGGAGCACCGATCAAGAAGTTCATCGACAAGTATTTTGAGATCCTGACCTTTGTCTTTCTTATTTTACTGATTGGTGGATTCGCGGTCGTCCGGCTTTTCCTTAAGTAGGAACATTGACACTTGTCAGCTTCTTTCATAGACTGTTTGTTCGCTCGACCACGAGCGAATCGACTTCGGGGCGTGGCTCAGCCTGGTAGAGCGCACCGTTCGGGACGGTGAGGTCGGAGGTTCAAATCCTCTCGCCCCGACCATTTCAAAAAGAAGGATCGCCTCGAGCGGTCCTTTTTTTGTTGCTATGCAAGACAACAGAAACGAGATCGTTATTCGCAGGGCTGCGGGGTCCGATGCCGATGTGATCGCGATGCTCGGCTTTGTTACTTTCTTTGAGGCTTACTTCGAGCAGGACGACCCGCAGGACCTCGCCAGCTATCTTACCGAGAACTTCACCCCCGAAAAGATCCGCGAAGAGTTGGACGACCCGAACGCGACATTCTATATCGGTTACGCGGACGGCAATGCCGCAGGCTATGCAAAGCTTATTGCGGGCTCGCGAGCGGACGGTCTCACCGGCTCGGACCCGATGGAACTAGAGCGAATATACCTTGTTGAACGCTATTGGGGAAAGGGCCTCGGAGTGCGGCTTCTCGAGCATTGCGAGGACGAGGCTCGCCGACTCGGCCACGATACGCTCTGGCTCGGCGTCTGGCAGGAGAACCGCCGCGGCCAAAACTTCTATCGCAAACACGGCTTCCGCAAGGTGGGCACCATAACCTTCCCATACGGCTCGACCACCGGCATCAACGACGTCCTCGAGAAGCTCTTGTAAACTCCGCGATCGACGAGCCGAACGCCGCAGCCGTCCGGCGGCTTCTTGTTGTCACCTTCCACGACCCATGGAGTTTGAGTTAACCTCGAATTAACCCCCGGTTCACTTTGAATCAATAATCTACGTCAATAATTTCGTTTGCACTTCTCAGAAAGAAACCTCGTAAAGGAGTAATCTATGACCAGCGTCCTTACGTACGCAGTTTCGGCTGTTTTTTTATTCTTTATTGTCATTTGCGGCACTTTTGGCGTATCGGCACAAGCGACCGGTACGATCACCGGCCGAGTGCTCGACGGCACCACCGGAAACGCACTGCCGGGCGTCAGCATCGTCGTCGAAGGAACGTCGCTTTCAACCGAGACCGATCGCACCGGTGCATTCATTCTAGTCAGAGTTCCTACAGGCCAACAAAAGATCACGGCTTCGTATCTTGGTTTTGAGTCGACCACGATCGATGTCACGGTCAATGCAGGCCGAACCCCGACTTCCGTCGATATCCAGCTATCCGTCGGCATTCGTGAGACGGTAACGGTCGAGGCTCCGCTCCTTGAAGGACAAGCTCGAGCACTGAACCAGCAAAAGGAAGCACTCAATATTCAAAGCGTCGTCTCGTCCGACCAGATCGGCCGCTTTCCCGACCCAAACTCGGCGGAGGCAGCTCAGCGAATTCCCGGCATCACCATCGAACGCGACCAGGGCGAAGGCCGCTATGTGCAGGTTCGCGGCACCGAGGCCCGGCTTAATTCGATGCAGATCAACGGCGAACGAATCCCTTCGCCCGAAGGCGACGTTCGGGCCGTCGCTCTTGACGTGATCCCGGCCGACCTGCTCGATTCGATCGAGGTTTCGAAGGCCCTGACCGCTGATCAGGATGCAGATTCGATCGGCGGTGCAGTAAATCTCGTAACGAAAGGTGCACCCGAGAAGACACGCGTTTCGCTCACTTTCGGCCTCGGCTACAACCGCCTCGTAAACAACGGCCTGGAGACGTTGAACGGAACTTTCGGCCGCCGTTTCGCCGACAAGAAACTCGGCTTCCTTTTCTCCGGCAGTTATCTGAATACGCGACGCGGCTCGGAGAGCGTCGAGCCCGCTTACGATGAAGGCTTTCTCGAGGAGATCGAACTTCGTGATTATCAGGTCAACCGCCGCCGGTGGGGCATCAACCCTTACGTCGATTACCGCTTCTCGAATTCTTCCGAGATCTATTTCCGCGGTATATTTAACGACTTTAAGGACGACGAATTTCGCCGATTGATAGCTTACAAGGCCGCCGACAACGAGATCGCCCGCGAACTCCGCGACCGCCTTGAAACACAGCGAATTTATCAGTTCTCTGGCGGCGGAAGGCACCTGCTCGGCCGCTCGATCCTGATGGACTATCGCATTTCTTATGGGTATGCCGAGGAAGACGAACGGAAGAATATCAGCTCGGCTTTCCTTCAGGAAGATGTCGATTTCGAACCGAACGTAACTCCCGGCTCGATCGACCCGGAAAACATTCAGGCCAATCCGTTGAACGAGAACATCAATGAATTTGCGTTCGATGAACTTACATCCGGCGACAACTTCACATCGGAAAGCAGCTTCACCGCTCAGGTCAACTTTGCGGTTCCTCAGCGGACCAGCAACAATTTTGCCGGCACGTTCAAGTTCGGTGCGAAGAACCGCTTTAACAGAAAGGAACGGGACAACGAAGAGTTTGAGTTCGGCTTCGATGACGACATCTTTCTGACGGACATCCTCGACCCGAACTACAACAAATCGTCTTATCGCGGCGGCCTTTATAACTTCATCCCGGCGTTTCAGGATCCGCAACGCATCGCCGCACTACGGACTTCACCGGGAGCCGAAAGCGAAAAGCTTTTCGAGGAAGACTCTGCCGATTACGACGCCCGCGAGAACATTTTCGCCTTTTATGCAATGGCCCAGCTTGGGTTTGGCGAACGGTTCGTCCTAGTTCCCGGCATTCGGTATGAGCAGACCGACGTCAGATACACGGGTTTTCGCGTGCTCTTCGACGACGAGGGCGATTACGATTCGACCAACCCGATCGATGGTGACAATACGTTCCGAAACTGGTTCCCTTCGCTTCACGCGAAATACAGGATCGGGGACAACACGAACATCCGTGCCGCATATTCGCGGTCGCTTGCCCGGCCAAACTTTGTCGATCTCGTTCCCTTCCAACTGATCCTCCGCGAGGACAGCGAGATCGAACGTGGAAATCCGTTCCTTCGTCCGACAACCTCGGACAACCTCGATTTCCTTGTCGAGCATTACTTTCAGAATGTCGGCGTCATTTCCGGCGGTTTCTTCTTCAAACGGCTTAAGAACTACATCTTCCCGTTCCGGTTCGAAGAGGACATTGCCTTTGGAGGAAAGCCGACGACCTTTGAGGTAACGGAACCCCGAAATGGTGAATCGGCAAACCTTTACGGCTTCGAGATCGCCTATAATCAGCGATTCACGTTTATGCCAAAACCCTTCGACGGGCTAGGCGTTTACGCGAATTACACCTATGTCAACTCCGATGCGGTTCTGCCGAACGAGGACATCGGCGAGCCCGGCCGCGATTCGATCCTTCCGGGACAGGCCAAGAACATCGCGAATTTCGCCTTGTTTTACGAACGATTCGGCTTTTCCGGTCGCGGTTCGCTCCATTACCGTGATAAGTATCTGAGCGAGGTCGCCGGATCGCCGGAGTTCGATCTTTTTGTCGGCAATCATCTTCAGTTCGATTTCTCGGCAAGCCAGAGGATCACGAAGAACGTCCGCGTATTTGCCGAGTTCATCAATATCAACAACCGGCCCTTCAAGAGCTATGAAGGCGTTTCGAATCGCATTCGTCAGGACGAACGCTACAAATGGTGGTCAACCTTCGGGGTCAAGGTCGATTGGTAGTAAGTTGGTGTCATAAAGCCTGCGGAAGATGCCTCAGACCCGTTCTGTAACATCTTCCGCGTTTTTATTTGCTACGATTCAGTTATGGATAGACGAAATTTTCTGGCTGCGGCATCGACTGCCGGCCTCGCAGTGGCATTTGGCGGGTTCGGTCGATTGGCCGAGGCCGCTGAAATAAAAGGAAGCATCGACAAGCTACGGGCCATCGGCTATGGCGAGCTTGCGCCGACCGCGGCAAAGAACACCGGCGAGATAGTGCTTGCTCTTCCCAGCGGATTCGAATACAACGTCCTCGGCAAGACCGGCGACAAGATGTCCGATGGCCGCCTGACGCCGAACGAGCACGATGGAATGGCCGCCTTTATGAGCGGCAGCGAACTACGGCTCGTCCGCAACCACGAGATAAATGACGATGTGCCGAAGGACGGCGTCGCCATCGGTACCGCAAATCACTACGACGATAAAGCCGGCGGCGGCACGACCACACTCATCATCAACCAGAGAACACGGCTCATCGAACGCGACTTCGTTAGCCTCAGCGGGACGCTCAACAACTGCGCCGGCGGCCCGACGCCCTGGGGAACCTGGATCACTTGCGAAGAAACGACGCATGGGGTCAGTAAATACATGGACGATGAGGACGAGGTCGGCGGCTTCGCAAAGCCGCACGGCTATTGTTTTGAGGTGCAGGCCTCGGCAAACAATACTCTGCCGCCGGTCGCCCTGACCGCGATGGGCCGCTTCTCGCACGAAGCCATCGCCGTCGATCCGCGAACGGGCATCGTTTACCTGACCGAGGACGCAAAGCCCTTCTGCGGTTTTTACCGCTTTATCCCGAACCGCCGGAATCGCCTCGCCGAAGGCGGCGTTCTGCAGATGCTCGCCATCCACAAAAAGCCGAGCTACAACACACAGTTCGGCCAAACGACCGGAACCCGGTTCGATGCCCGCTGGGTCACCATCGACGACCCGAATACGATCAAGTCCGACACCGACGAACAGGCCGTCTTTAAACAAGGTGCCCGCAAAGGCGGCACTCATTTCAACAAGCTTGAGGGCTGCTGGTCGTCGCCCGATGGCAAGATCTATTTCGTCTCATCGAGCGGCGGCGATGCCGGCGGCGGTCAGGTTTGGCTATACGAACCAACCGGGAAAGACAACGGCAGGTTGACGCTTCTTTTCGAATCGCCCGACCGCGAACTGCTCGATATGCCGGACAACATCTGCCTTGAGCCCGGCACCGGTCATCTTTACTTGTGCGAGGACAGCGACTATCCGGGCCTTTCCGGACGCGGCGATAACTTTGTGCGGATACTCGCGCCGAACGGAAAGATCGCCGATTTCGCCCGAAATATCCTTGAAGGTTACGAGGAGACCGAATTTGCCGGTGCGACCTTTAGTCCCGATGGCACAACGCTCTTCTTCAATATCCAAACACCGGGCATAACCGTCGCCATCTGGGGCGACTTCAAAAACTTCAAAGCCTGACCTCAAAACACCCGCGGACGGTCAATATCTTCAAGCCCGTCCGCAAACTCTGCACTACCTACCGCTCACCGCTCACCTCTCACCACCAACGGCTGGAAGCTGAAAGCTAAAAGCTGGCGGCTGTTTCTAAAACCCCCTTTACTGCTCAGCGCTCACCGCTCACCGCTCGCTACATAGGTAGCCACGCTCGTCGGTGTTTCGTAACAGCGGACCTTATAGACCTTCACACGATCATCGCCGACGCGGGAGTTGAGATATTCGACAAAATAGCGGGCGATGTTCTCCGCCGAGGGGTTCAGTTCCTCATCAAAGGGCGGCAGTTCGTTGAGGTTCCTGTGGTCGAGGTACCGCGTAATCTCGTCTGCCGCCTTTTTAAGGTCCCCGAAATCGATCAGCAGCCCGATGTTGTTCAGCTCCTCGCCGCGGGCATAGATCTCCACCTTGTAATTATGCCCGTGCAGGTTCTCGCACTTCCCTTTATAGCCTCGCAACTGATGCGCCGACGAAAAGTCCCGCTCGATCATCACCTCAAAAAAGGAAGCCATGTTTTTTAATTCTCCTTGCCCGGCAGCACAACCTCGATCTTATAAAGCTCACGCAGCATCTCGGCATATTCCTCGATTGGCGGAAGCCCAGCGGCCCTTCGTCGGTTGTTCAGTTCCAGCGGATCTTCCACGGGGCTCATCACCATCCGTCCATCCTTCATCTCAAAATTCGATCCGTATATTTGCGGTTTGCCCTGATTGACCAACAGCCGGTCAATGAACGCTGCATAGCGGTCCGGCGGTATCTCTTTTCGCTCAAACGCCAGTCGCATGGGCTCCTTTATGCGTTCGCGGATATCGTCCGAAACCGCGTGCTGCACCAACAGCATGAATGCTTCAACGCCGTCTTTACCGACCATTGCCGCCACCGGAAACCCGTGCTTATCAAAGATCTCATTGAGCCGCTTCGTGTGCGGAGCGTCGATTTTTTCCGCCATCTCGCGAAAGCACTTCATCTGCTCCTCGGCTGATCCAAGACACTTCAGCCGCGCGTCCTGGTCCACCCGCCGCATCTCAAGTAACTCAGCTCTAAGTTCAGGCTGCGACCACTGTCCATGGGCATTCGTCACCGCTATTGAAAGAGCAAGCCCCACAAGAATCGTGAATAATCGGGATCGAGCATTCAGGACGAACATAACTTTCTATTCGAGATTCCCTTTTATATGCACATCTCGCTGCGGGAATGGAATCTCGATTCCCGCTGCGTTCAGCGTGTTATATATCTCGCCGACCATCTCGCTGCGAAGGCGAACCCAGCCGTCGGGGTCTATGGTCCAGAAGCGGAGTTCGAAGTTAAGAGCGCTGTCACCAAGCCCAATAAAGAGCGTTTGCGGCTCCGGATCGGTCAAAACGCCCTCGCGGCCAATTGCGATCGGCGAGATCAGCTCTTTCACCCGTGCTGGATCGGTGCCATAGGCCACGCCAAACGGGATATCGATCCGCCGTTTGTCGTCAGAAAGCGTCCAATTTATTACTTCCTCCGAAATGAGCTGGCTATTTGGAACTATGACGTCGGAACCGTCGATCTTACGGACGACACTAGCTCTGAGCCCGATGCTTTTTAGCGTTCCGATGTGCTGACCGATTTGCACTGAGTCGCCAACCTTTACCGGCCGCTCAAATAACAGGATAAGGCCGCTGACGAAGTTGTTCACGATCGTCTGCATACCGAACCCGATGCCGACACCGATCGCCCCGGCTATGAAAGCAAACTGCGAAAACTCGAAGCCGACCGCCAGGATAGCAAGAACAAATCCTCCGACGAGAATAACGTAATGAAAGACGCTTGAAATGGCGTATGATACACCGCCGCCAAGGTCCATCCGCGGATAAACATCTTCCTCAAGCAGAAACCGCACGAACCGCGACGCAAGAAAGGCAAGCCAAATCGCGATAGCGAATGCCACGACGCTGCCAACCGTTATGTTTAACGCACCTATGGAGAACCCTGCGTTCCAAACGGTGAATATCACCCCGAAGACGCGGTCCTGAACGGCAAGCATCCTGAGCAGTGCGGCGAGCCAAACGATGATCGCGGTCCAATTGACGGCCCGCATAATGTTGGCACGGATCAGGCTGCGGCTTGTCCGTACCGCATTCAGCCGGGTGAACGGCTCAACTCTGAGGGCGAAGGCGATCACGCTGTTTAGGATCTGTGCCGCGGTGTACAGGACAAGTGCGAGATAAGATGACCGCAGCACGGTTCCGCCAAGCAAGAGCGAAAGATCAACAAGCCCTACAACGTTTGCGACGAGCGCGATCAGCAAAATTCCGGCCGCAATTGGCAATACTCGATGGATCTTCTGGAATACCGCTACATCCCCCGCGGCAACCCTAGCGGCGACCTTCTTTGAACGGTAAAACCAGAACAAAAAGACCGAGGCCGACAGAAGCTCGAAGGAGAAAACCAACCTGGTCGTAAGCGGAAGGGCGTGAGCGATCTCGCGTAGGCGGTCAAGAAAGAAAAGGCCAAGAAGGGCGTAGAGCAGTAGATCGAGTGGCGGAGCGACCAGTTTCCTCAGAACAAAGACGCCAAACCCGATCGCCGCGATCCCGAGAATTGCGTTAAGAAGCCGCGGCGAATCCTGATAGATGAAGATCGAAACGATGACCGAAAGTACGACCGCTGAGCCGATCGGAAACTGAAAGAACGCAGCAACCCGTGCGAGCTTTGGCTCCTCTTCGACGATCGGAATGAACCGCTTCCGTGCCCAGTAGAACGCCGCCGCGAGCAATAAGATAATGATTGCATGAATGGCGAACAAACTCCCGTGGCTATTTACATATCGTACAAGGCTTGCCCACTGCTCACCGAGCGAACGTGTGATCTCGCGGACGAAATAACCCCAAGTCATCGCTTGCCAGTTCGCAGCCCAAAACGGAGGCTCGTTCGCGTTCAGGATGCCGCTGAACGCAGCCTCGCGACGGCTTTTGATCTCGGCGAGCCGTTCGTCGATCGCACGCTGAAGGTCGGAGATCTCCGACTCAACGGTCAGAAGTTCAGCCCGCCTTTCCTCAGCCAGTTTTTCTGCCGTCTCGATCGAAGCAAGCGTCTCCGCAGCACGACGACGCACCTCGGCGGGAACTGCATCCGGACTCGTGTTGCCCGGATCATCGAATGGGTCAAACGCCGTTATCGACCGCTGCCAAAGGCTTTTCAGAGATTTCAGCTCAGCGATCTTCGCGTCAACTTCCCTGATTTTTGCCTGTAGCTCGGACTTCCATCCGCGAAGCCGCGTCGCTTGGTCATTCCATTGCCGCTCGGTGAGGTTTAACTCTTCGAGCGTCGGCGACCTTGCCAAGGTATCCCTTGTCTCAGCTTGCAGAAGCTCGATCGCGGCCGGTTTCTGAGCAATTCCCTGCCTAACCGTTTCCGGAACGCTGCGAGCGGCAACATATGATGTCGCATCGCGTACTGCATTCGCAGCCTTTTCAGCCTCGGCGACGATCGCGGTCAGCGGGATCGGCGTGGGCGTGGCACTTGGCGACGGGCTTGCGATGGCGTTGGTGTTATTTCCCGAACTTGTCTGGGCGTTTACCGCCTGAGACGCAGCAAGCAGAAAGGCCATCACTATGCCAAGCGTGGTTAAAAGGGATACCTTTTGAGCTGTTTTGACGAGAGAAGTAAACATCAAGCTATCGTTAAAGTATAGGAAATCTTCACTTTTTCGCGAAGTTCGAATATCTTTGAAAAGATTTTGCGATTTTTTTTGCGAAATTGTGCAAAACGTCAGATAGATATCCGTCTCCTGTTCGGATTGTATCCCGAAGAAAATTTTTCGGCCTTTACGCAATTCGCCCGAAGCGTAGGTTGAAAGCTTTTTTACGAAGAAGCGTTGGGCTCCTGCTGCCCCGCGGATACCGTTTCCTTGGTGATCATTTGCACTCAATTTAGAGTTGCCCGATGGTCATGCCGCTGACTCTCGGCCGGAACGAAGAATATGTCGAAGATCAAACAAAGCGATATCGAGCGAATGATCGGCCAGATCTATGAGGGCCTTTCGCTTGAACGAAAGGACGGTTGGGAGGAGAGCTATCGCGAACTCAGCCGTATGTTTTCTTCAGGACCGGGCAGCTTACATTTTTATCTTCGGCGGCAGGAGCGGTTTGAAACACTTGCAGATACCAACGAGCCCGGATTCATCGAAGAATTTAACGCCAAGTACTTCGACATGATGCCCTACAAGAACGACATTGCGGGCCTGAAACCGGGCGAGATCTTCGTTCGCTCGGCCGCGATGCCGGATACCGAATATCGCGAGATCGAGCTCTATCGCGATCACTTCAAGGAAAAGGGCATATTTCACGTTGCGCATGTTTGCCTTTTAGAGAACGGGGACGCCGCCGCAGGCGTAACTTTCACCCGCCCTGAGACGATGCAGCCATTTTCCGATGAGGAACTTGAGGCTCTTCGAGTGCTGACGCCACATCTTCAGAGGGCGATGCGGATCAGAATCGAAATAGCGGAAAAGATAGAACGCGAGCGGCTGCTTACGAGATCGCTTGACGAACTCGCCCAGCCCGTCATCATCGCGGACTCTGCGTGCACCCTCTATTTCAGGAACGGTGCGGCAGAACCTTATTTTGGCGATGATGGTGTTTTCAGCATTGGGCCAAAAGGGATCATCAATTGTTATCGTACTGAGAGAACCGACGAACTTCGCGCATTGATCGAAAGCGCGACCGGCTTCCCAGAATTGACCATCAGCAGCGTCGGAGGCGTGATCAACCTAAGAACACGCTTTTCCGATCGGCCGGTCGCTGTGCTGGTTTCTCCGCAGTCCGAAACCGACCCGAACACCGGAGCCGTTAAGCGTTATGCGATGATGCTGATAAGCGACCCGACACGACCGCTTCCGTCGCTCAACGAAGACCTGATGGTCATTTACGGCATGACGAAACGCGAGGCTGAGCTTTCGATCTTGCTCGCGGACGGGCTTTCAGTGAACGACCTGAGCGACCGGCTCGAGCTAAGCCGGCATACAGTACGTACCCATCTTAAGCGGGCACTCCAGAAAGTTGGCACGAATCGCCAAGCAAATCTTGTCAAGTTCGTCCTGAGCCTCTCGGGCATCCGCTCAGGCGTCGGAAAAGAAGATTGAAAACTACCCCAAATGGGTGACGACATCCGCCGCCTTATTGACCGACAATGGTCAAAGTCGCTCCGACCACAACAGTGAATAACTAACCTCGAAGCTTCGTTGAATCACAAACGAGGTTCACGCTTAATGCTTCGTTTACCTGCACGGCTCCTCCCACGACCGCAACGGTACGGATGCGAAAGATATTCCTCCCACATTTTTTTGTGCCGGATCCGTCTTCCGGCCTGTATCTGACACCCTATCGCCCTCGAGAGCGATATTGCAATTTGGAGGAACTTGCCCGCATGTCAACAACTTTCGATCTTGAAATCCAAGAAGCGCCGATTATCGCTGCTTCGGCAACCTTATTTCCAAAACTGAAGAAAAGTATATTGAGTATCTTTGCGATTCTCTTTCTCAGCTACATCGCTGTAAGCGGGCAGGTGGCGGTTTACAACTCTGTGAACTCTCCGCTCGCCCCGAATTACGCAAGCCTCGGATATCAGGCGACTCAGACAGCACAATTTGGCGACTATGTGCAGTTGGGCGGATATGCCCGCAAACTGGATAGCGTTACCGTAACGATGAGCAATTGGGCTCTCGAATCAACCCCAGCAAACGTAACATTCTGTACGAACAATCCTTCGCTATGCCCTCCAGGCGGATTTGTCCACCCGATCACGGTAAACATTTACAACATCGGTGCGGGAACGCCCGGCACACGCGGTGTCGGTTCACTGATCGCGACGCTAACGGAAAACAAATTCATTCCGTGGCGTCCGGCGGCAGATCCGACCTGTTCGACACCGACAGCATGGCGTGCCGGAGACGGAAACTGCTACAACGGTTACGCGTTTAATCTCACATTCAACATGAGTTCACTCAATGTGACGCTCCCGAACAATATCGTCGTCGGCATTGCCTACAATACTCAGACATGGGGAGCAGCCCCGATCGGTGTTGACGGTCCGTATAACTCCCTTAATGTCGCCGTTTCCGGCACCGTCTCAGCAGGAAATGACGATAACACCGACAACGTTTTTTGGAATACCTCGACGGCGGGAAACTACACAGATGGTGGAGCGGCCGGAGTCGGGATTTTTCGCGAAGACTCCGATTGGACGCCGTTTGGCACGGTGCAGCTATCGGTGAATGCGACATCATCTACATTTATGGTCGACGATGACGGACAAGCCTCCGCGACAAGCTGTGACGATGCGGATGCCGCTTCGACGACCGTTGCTGCTGCGCTTGCTCTCGCCAACCCCGGCGATACGATCCGCGTTTGCCCCGGCACCTATCCGACCGCTGCGACGATGAACCTGAATAAAGCGGGTATCCTGATCCAGGGCGTCGGTCCGACACGTCCGGTCCTCCAGATCGCTCAGGCGCGGGGAAATATTTTTAATATCACTGCGAACGACGTAACTCTCGACAACCTCGAGATCCAAAAGACGGACGTTGCCGGTGTTCACAACCTGATCTCGGTAACAGCGGACAACTTCACGGCGACAAACAACCTGATCTACGGACCCGACCCTGGAAACGCCTGGGGAGCAAGCGGGATCGTAAGCCGTGCGTTCGTTATTTCGCCGGGCCGCTCGGGCTTGAACCTTGCAAACAACACGATCCATACGCTACGGCAGCCCGGCTACCTCGATTCGAGTTCCGGTTCCGTGACAAACAACGTGGTCTATGGAACTCGCGGTTGGGTCGTGGACGGAGCAAATGCAATATACAACATTGTCGGCAACAGTTGGGGAACAGTTGAAAACGAGGCATGCGATATCGCATTGATCCCGACGGTCAATCCCGCAAACTATCCGTCGCGGCTGGCGATGAGCCTTGCAAACAGCAATGCGTTCATTTGTGCTCAATATACCGGCGGCGAGAATGGCCGGGCGACGGCGTACGTTAATAATGCTGGCCCGCTCGGCGGAAGCTCGCTTGATCCCTACACGACGATCCAGGCCGGAGTCGATGGAGCCCTTGCAGGCGGGACGGTGCTGGTCGCATCCGGGACCTACATCGAGGATGTGAACATCAACAAGCCGCTGACTCTTACGGGAGCCGGTGCCGCGACCACGACCATCTCAGGCGTTATCGGCGGTCCGGATGGTGCGACAGTTCGCATCGGGGCCAGTAACGTCACGATCAGCGGGTTCACCCTCACGCGCGAGGGCAACAACCTTGCTGACTGGAACAACGGAGGGTTAAATTTCGCCGCTGTTGCGATCCAAAATGCCCCGGTCGGTGCGGTGATCCACGACAATATCATCTCCGGCAATCGCACCGGTATTGACATCAACAACAGCAGCGGACATACCATCCGGAACAACGTGATCACGAACAACCGGACCGGAATCCTGTTCCGTAACCAGACCAACAATCTGAACGTCGTTGAGAACTCAATAACGAATAACTGGACGCTTGGTGTTCTCTTTATCGACGCCAGCGGCGGAAGCAACTCCCCGCTCCAGCAATCGCTTGGCTCGACCTTCTCTAACAACGACATCAGCGGAAACTGGTACGGCCAGATCGTTGACCGGCAAACGGGCGGCTCGCTTCCAGCTCCAGGCACGAACCTCAAGAGCTTCCGCGGTAATTGGCTCGGAACCACAGCTCCGGTCGTTACAAATACTCCAACAACGGAACCGGGTTATGCAGCACAGATCCCGGTCGTCTTCGGCGGAACCGCAACGCCTCCGGGCGGTCAGCCGGACGTCGCCGGTGAAGCCTCGGCAAATCTTCAGATCTATCCGCTGCTCACCAGCGGCACGGACACAAACGTCGAGACCACGCCGGGACGCGGAACCTTCGGGTTCCAAGGAGGCCCCGTCGTCGTAACCGCGGAATCGGCAACCGGCTGGTTCTTCTTTAGCGAAGGCGCAACTTCCTCCGGCGCATTCGTTGGCGGCCCGCCGACACCGCCGCTCGGCGTCGGCAGTGTGAACCTGACGGTCGATGCGACCGGACGGCACAGCATCGGCACCGTTGCATACGCGGGTGTTCTTCTGAACGACATCACCCACCTCCGCTATCGATCGCATCAGGTTAGCGGCAATGCGTTTGTCGCACCGTCGCTCCAGCTTGATATGGACTACGACACGACCGATGCCAATACAGCCTGGCAGGGACGCCTTGTCTATGAGCCGTACTTCAGCGGAACGGTTCAGCAGAACACATGGCAGACCTGGGATCCGCTTGCCGGAAATTGGTGGGCGTCCGGAGCTCCGGGCAACGGCGTTTGTCCACAGTCCGATCCCTGCACATGGGCTGAGGTTCTAACGGCGTTCCCGAATGCCGGAATACGGGCACCTTCGGTCAACGGCGTGCTGAGCTTCAAGGCCGGCGGGCCGGTCGGCACCAACTTTGTCGGCCACGTCGATGGTTTCGAGATCGGCATCGACCAATCCTCGACGACCTTTGACTTCGAGCCCGGCCGTCCGACGGTCACGATCAACCAGGCCGCAGGGCAGGGCGACCCGACCAGCAACACCGCGATCAACTTCACTGCAACATTCAGCGAAGCTGTTACCGGGTTTGATGGGTCAGATATTCTTCTCGGCGGCACGGCGGCACCGACCACGGCAGTCGTCTCCGGTGGGCCGACGACCTATAACGTCGCGGTCTCAGGTATGACCGGCAGCGGCACGGTAACGGCTTCGGTCGTTGATTCGGCCGCGGTAAATACGCTGAACGCTCCGAGCGAGGCATCAACCTCGACGGACAATTCGGTCACTTACTTTACCTGTAACAACGTCTCGGTCCCGAGTGGGCTGACGACGCTCCGCAACCAGCAGGTAAGTGTCCCGATCCAGGTCGATGACGTAACGGGACGAAATATTCTCGGTTACGCGACGACCATCACGTACAACTCTGCGGCATTCACCTACGTCGGCTTCGACCAGGTGGGTACGCTCAGCAATGGATTCAGCGTGACCATCAATAGCGGCACACCCGGCCAGCTTGTGATCTTCACATTTGGCACAACACCGCCAAGCGGCTCAGGAACGCTGCTGAACCTCCGGTTCTTTGCCAACGGGCCGATCGGATCGGTGAGCCCGATCAACATCTCGAGCTTTAGCTTCAACGAAGGTGTTCCGTGCTCAACGACGTCCAATGGCGATCTGACCATCATCTCGGCAGATATCAGCGGGCGCATCACCTACGCAAATGCTCCGGTCTTGACTCCGGTGCCGAATGCAACGGTTTCGGCAGCGGGTTCGGTTCCGACAAATGATGTGACCGATGCCAATGGCGATTACACGCTTAGCGGACTCGGCACAGGTGCTTACACGGTCACGCCCTCGCGGGCTCCGCAGCCGATCGCAACTCTCAACGGTATCAGTCCCACGGATTCGGCCTTGATCGCTCAATTCGGTGCGGGCTTCATAACGCTGAACTCGAACCAGTTGATCGCCGCGGATGTGACGAACAACGGAACGGTCTCACCGCTCGATGCTGCGTATATCGCGCAGTGGTCGATCGGAATTCCGAATCCGGGCATCACCGGCTCATGGCGTTTCCTGCCAGCAAGCCGCAACTATGCCAATGCCGAGACCAATCAGGTGAACCAGGATTATAGTGCGATCCTTATGGGCGACGTTACGGGCAACTGGAATCCTCTCGGGCCGGGCTTTGCTCCCGACTTCGGCGGCGTTCCTGGAGTCGAAACGGAAGCCGTGAAAGTGCTTTTGCCAACCGGAAAGGCTGCACGAAACGCCGGCCTGAGCATTCCGGTCGTCGTTAGCGATGTCAGTGGCCGCGGTGTGATCGCCTATCGCTTCGAGGTCGGCTTCGATCCGAAGGTCATCTCGCCGGCCGAGCTTGCCGCCGATATTGAGAACTCCGTCAGCTCGGATATGACGGTCGTCTTCAACTCGGCAGAGTCCGGATTGCTTCGCGTCGCCGTTTACGGTGCAGCACCAGCGACGGGCGAAGGCGTCCTGCTCCGGCTGAATTTCGATGTTCACGGCGAAGTAGGCTCGAGCACTCCTTTGACGATGAATACCTTCATCTTCAATGAGGGCAACATCAGGACCGAAGCCAAGAACGGTTCACTCGAGGTCGTTGAGGCGGCAGCTGATGCGACCCTCCGTGGC
>ERZ1066135.497-NODE-497-length-20851-cov-7.958454_pt1 | contig 20851 bp, 14 predicted proteins | sample MGYA00382782_ERZ1066135 | MGnify/ENA primary metagenome ERZ1066135 (study PRJEB33369, sample SAMEA5778365) | biofilm metagenome | biome: Industrial cooling water; feature: Water cooling tower basin; material: Biofilm | place: United Arab Emirates | collected... | reverse complement strand
CTGCAGCAGGAGATGGGGTCGTTCCCGACGGGACTCCAGACGCAGGTCGGTGCGCTGCGCGGGCAGGCGCAGCTGACCAACTGGAACGGCGGCGGCTCCGACGACATCGGCGACGTGTCGTGGAACGTGCCGACCATCACGCTGCGCTACCCCTCGAACGTGCCGGGGCTGCCCGGGCATCACTGGTCGAACTCGATCGCGATGGCCACACCGGTCGCGCACAAGGGTGGGGTCGCGGGCGCCAAGGTCCAGGCCCTGACGATGCTTGACCTGCTCCTCACGCCCACGGTGATCGCCGATGCGCGCACCTACTTCACCGAGGTGCAGACCAAGGAGACGAAGTACAAGTCCTTCCTCGGTGCCAACGACACGCCGCCCATCTATCTCAACGCCGAGATCATGGCGCGGTACCGCGAGCAGATGCGCCCGTTCTACTACGACGCGTCGAAGTTCTCGACCTATCTGGAGCAGCTCGGCATCACGTATCCCACGGTACGGCCCCAGGGGACGCAGCAGCCGACGCCGGAGCGGTAGGCGCGGCGCGGACCCGTGCTCAGCAGCTGCCGCGCGTCGTGACGAGGACCGGCGGGCCCTGGCGGCCCGTGCGGTCCACGCCCGAGACGACCAAGGTGTCGCTCCGGGTCAGCGTCCCGACGCTCCAGCGTCGCACGCCGGCGGGAAGCACCTCTGAGGTCCACGCACCGCCCCGCTTGATCTGCATGATCCACCAGCGGGGCGCCCCGGCAGCGCTGTCGGCGATCGCCGGCGCCACGCAGAGCATCTCTCGGCGCGACGCGTCGGTGGTGAGCACGGCGGTCGGCGCCGACGGCGCGCGTCCCGCGAGCCACGGCGACTCTGGGACCAGCGCGTTCGCGGCGTAGAGCTGCCGGCTCATCGCGTCGGCGACGCCGCCCTGGTTCTTCATCAGGGCCGCCATGGAGAAGTGGATGTTCCCCGTCGCGGTGTGGTCCGCGCGCGTCGCCGTCACCTGCGCCAACAGCTCCGACATCGGCCAATCGGGACGCGTCTCCACCCGCGAGGTGAAATTGCCCGGCCACAGGTGACGCCCGTGATGGTTCTGCTCGCCCCACCACTTGAGCAGCACCGGATAACTCTGCGCCGTAGCAGCGATCGGCCAGTACAGCTGCGGTGCCATGTAGTCCACCCAGCCCTCGTGCATCCAACGCCGCGCGTCGGCGTAGATGCCGTTGAACGCGTCGAAGCCCTGGATGCCCGCTGGCTCCCCGGGCCGCCAGATACCGAACGGCGACACCCCGAACTTCACCCAGGGCTTCGCCGCACGGATCGCACGGTGCAGCTCCTGGACCAGGACGTCCACATTGCGCCGCCGCCATGCATCGCGCGTCAACGTGCCGCCGCCCATGCGGTAGCGGTTGTAGCTGTCGTCGTCGGGGAACGGGATCAGCTTGCCCCGGGCGTCGCGCTCGGGGTAGGGGTAGAAGTAGTCATCGATGTGCACACCATCGATGTCGTAGCGCTGCACCACATCGAGGACCACCTGCGTGGTGTGCTGCCGCACCTCGTCGGAGCCGGGATCCATCCACGAGTAGCGCCCGTAGCGCTTGACCAGCGAGGGGCGCCGCACGGCGAGGTGTGCGGGGGCATACGCGCTCTTCGACGACGGATCCTTGGCCCGGTACGGATTGAACCAGGCGTGCAACTCCAGCCCCCGGGCGTGCGATTCGGCCACGGCAAAGGCCAGTGGGTCCCAGAGCGGCGACGGCGCGACGCCCTGCCGCCCGGTCAGATACTCCGACCACGGCTCGAGCGACGACGCATACAGCGCATCGCCCGACGGCCGGATCTGCAACAAGACGGCATTCAGCCGCAGCCCCTGGGCCTTGTCGAGGATCGCGAGCAGCTCCGCCTGCTGCTCGGCCACAGGCAGCCCTGGCTTCGAGGGCCAGTCGATGTTCGACACGCTGGCCACCCACACCCCCCGGAACTCGCGGTCGACGGCGGGGACACGCACGGTATCCGAGCCGACCAACACCGACAGCGCAGCAACGATCGCGAGCATATCGCACTATACACCGCCCCCCCGGAGGCGGTGAAGGGGCGATAGTTTATCCAGCATGCGCCCACTTCTCGCCGTCCTCAGCGCGCTGCCGCTCGTCGCGGTGGCGCAGGAGCCCCCACGCCCCGATCGCTACGCCGCGCGCTTGCAGCCGTCGCTCGCCGCCCTGCAGCGCGACAACGCGTGGACGCTGGATCAACAGGCCGCGGTGTGTCAGGTCCCGGCGCCGCCCTTCAAGGAGGCCGCGCGCGCCGCGTGGTACCAGCAGGCGCTCGTCCGGCTCGGCTACCCCGACACGCGCATCGACCGCGAGGGGAATGTGATCGCCGAGCTCAAGGGCGGCGACGGCCCCACCGTCATGCTGGCCGGTCACCTCGACACCGTCTTCCCCGAAGGCATCGACGCGTCGGTCAGGCGCGACGGCACGCGCATGGACGGCATCGGCATCGGTGACGACTGCCGCGGACTCGCCGTCGTACTGGCGGTCGCGAAGACCATGAAGGAGCAGCGCCTCGTCCCCGCTGGCCGCATCCTGTTCGTGGGCAACGTCGGCGAAGAAGGGCCCGGCAACCTGCGCGGCGTGCGGCACCTCCTCGAACAGGAGTTCCGCGGACAGGTGGACTACTTCATCTCGGTCGACGGGGTGGGCCAGAACATCGTCTCGCGCGCCGTGGGCTCGCACCGCTACACCATCACCATCGCGGGGCCCGGTGGGCATTCCTACGGCGACTTCGGCATGCCCAACCCCACGCACGCGCTGGGGCGGGCCATCGCGCGCATCGGTGACCTCGATGTGCCCGGCCGGCCACGCACGACGTTCAACGTCGGCATCGTGCGCGGTGGAACCTCGGTGAACTCCATCGCGATGCGCGCGCAGATGGACATCGACATGCGCAGCGAGGATGCCCGCAGCCTGGCCGACCTCGACCGGCGAATCCGCGCCGCCGTCGACACCGCCGTGGCGCAGGAGATGGCGCGCTGGCCGCAGTCCACCACGAAGCTCACGGTCAGCTACGACACCATCGGCATTCGCCCCACCGGCGCCCAGTCCGACGATGCGCCGATCGTGCGCGTGGCCATGGAGACGGCGCGCCTGGTCGGCTTCGCGCCCCGGACCTCGGCATCGAGCACCGACGCCAACCTGCCCATCGCGATGGGCATCCCGGCCATCGCCATCGACGGTGGCGGACGCGGCGACGGTGCGCACTCGCTCGCCGAGTGGTACGACGACGGGCCGGACGGCTACAAGGGGCCGCAGTGGGCCCTGCTCCTGGTCACGGCGCTCGCCGGCCTGCGCTGAACGACGATGCCCGCCCTCGTGGTGAGGGCGGGCATCGTGAGACTGGGGCGGGTGGACTCGAACCACCAACCGCTCGATTAACAGTCGAGTGCTCTGCCAGTTGAGCTACACCCCAACAGGTCCAAGCGGATCATACGCGGCCAGCGACGCGTGCACCACCTCCGTTCGGGGAGGGCGTGCGGACGTCGAACGACCCGCGCCCGCGGGCTAGTTCTTGTGCCGGAAGGTGATGCGGCCGCGCGTCAGGTCGTACGGCGACACTTCCAGCGTCACGCGGTCGCCCTCAAGGATGCGGATATGGAATCGACGCATCTTGCCCGCCGTCGTCGCGAGCACATCGTGGCCGTTCGGGAGGGACACACGGAACGTCGCATTCGGGAGCACGTCCGTCACCGTTCCTTCCAGTTCGATCGCTTCTTCCTTCAAACAGCCTCCAAGGCGTTGAATGGGGGTATCTCTGAAAGATAGCCCCATTATGTCGCCTAGTGCTACTCCGGGGCGATCAGCGCCTTGACCACCCGCCGCTCCGCGACCGCCGCCAGGGCCTCGTTCGCCTGCCCCAAGCGGTAGGTCGCCGAGACCGCCTCACGCCACGGCAACTGCCCGCCACGCGCGCCCAGCAGGTCCAGCGCCCGGTACACGTGTGAGAAGTCGCAGCCCCAACACCCCCGGAGGTCCACGTGCTTTCGGTTGAGATGCCGGTGCGGGTTGAGGGGGACGTCGCCGCCGTCGGTGTACTGCCCGGCGATCACGACGCGCCCGCCATCGCGCACCAGCTCCAGCGCGTCGGTCACCGCCCGCGGATCGCCCGCCGCCTCGATCACCACATCGACGCCCCGCCCATGCGTCAGAGCCTGCACCATCGCGACCCGCTCGGCGGCCGGCACCTCGAGCCCAATGCCGTGCGTCGCCCCCATTCGCTCGGCGAACGCGCGGCGCGGCGCAGGGTCGCCGATCACGATGACCGGGTGCGCCCCGCTCAGTGCCGCCAGCGCGGCGGCGGCCAGCCCGACGGGGCCGGCGCCGAGTACCGCCACCGACTGCCCCAGCCGGACCTCCGCGCGCTCCACCGCGTGGGTCGACGTCACCAGGCCGCAGCCGCCCGCGACGAAGTCCAGCGCGTCCACGCCGGCGGGCACACGCAGCAGCTTCACCCCCGGCTTCATCCAAATGTGATCGGCCCATCCCCCCAGCGGCCCATCGTGCAGGCCGTAGGTGATGCCGTACACCTTGCGATGCGGGCAGCGTGTGGTCTGCTTGGTCACCAAGCACTCGCGGCAGCGTCCGCAGGTCTCGTGCACGTCGAGGAAGGTGACGAGGTCCCCCTCGCGGAACGGCACCCCATCGACATCGGTGATGGTGCCGCGGATCTCGGCGAGATGCCCGATGGACACATGCCCCGGGATGATGGGGTACGGCACCCCGGCCAGCTTGCCGTGGTGCAGGTGGACATCGGTGCCGCAGACCTCCGAGTACAGCGTGCGCAGCATCGCGCTGCCCGGCGCGAGATCGGGCCAGGGGACCTCGCGCAGCTCGATGGGCTCGTGCGGCGCGGGCATCACCGCCGCGCGGATGGTCTTGGGCATGCTCAGTAGCGTTGGAGGTCGCGCGCCGACACCACGCGGCCGGTATAGCCCGCGCGCTGCACCTCGGCGATCAGGGCGTCGTCCGTGGTGCCCCAGTACAGCTGATGATAGAGCACGAGCTGTCCCGGCCGCGCACGCATCGCGAGCGCCGCGAGCTCCGTCGTGGAGGTGTGCGCCCAGGCGTGATACGCCTGCCACTCCGGTGGCCGCGTCGTGAAGCGCTCGGCGGAGTACACCTCGTGCAGCAACAGATCGCAGCCATTGCAGGCCGCGACGACCGCGTCGCTGGCGCGGGTATCGCCCGAGATCACGATGCGGCGGTCGGGCGCGGTGAAGGTGTAGCCGAAGGCCTGCGCCCAGTCGCCATGCGGCACCGCGAAGGCCTCGACCACGACGTTGCTGTCGCGATGGATGACGCCGGGCGTGACCTCGGTGACCTCGACCTGCCAGCCGCTGCGGTTCGCGGGCTCCGCGCCATCGATACGATTGCGGATGTCGGCGTCGTAGGCCGCGAGCAGGTGCCCGACCATCGCCTTCGTCCCGGGCGGCCCGTAGACCTTGAGCGGCACCGCGCGCTCCAGCACCCAGGGCGAGAGGATCACGTCGGGCAGCCCGATCGTGTGATCCGAGTGCAGATGCGTGAGGAACAGCGTGCGCAGGTTCGCAGGCGCGAGGGCGGCGACGCCTGCGTTCGCTGCGGCCGCCGCGCGGCGCACGATGCCCGGCCCGGCATCGATGAGATACGCGTCGCCGCCCCGCACCACGGCGAGCGCGGGCCCCGAGCGCTCAGGATCGGCGTTGGGAGTCCCGGTGCCGAGGATGACGACCTCGGTGCGGGGCGGCTGCGCCGGCACCGCTGCGGCGGCGAACACCAAGAGCAGCACGAGTGGGAGTCGCATGTTCACAAATGTACGGCCGCGCTAGGTTACCGCTATGCAGCGCGCGACGACGCCGAGCCCACGCCACGCACTGACCGACCTCGCCCGGCTGTTCCTGCGCCTCGGCAGCACCGCGTTCGGTGGTCCGGCGGCGCACATCGCCATGATGGAGGACGAGGTCGTCACGCGGCGGCGGTGGCTCACGCGCGAGGAGTTCCTCGACCTGGTCGGCGCGACCCATCTCATCCCTGGTCCCAACTCGACAGAGCTGGCGATCCATATCGGCTTCCTGCGCGCGGGCTGGGCGGGGCTGCTCGTGGCGGGCTGCTGTTTCATCCTGCCCGCGGCGCTCATCGTCGGTGGATTGGCCTGGGCCTATGTGCGCTTCGGTGCACTGCCCCAGCTGGGCGGGCTCCTCTACGGCGTGAAGCCGGTGGTGATCGCGATCGTGGCGCAGGCGCTGTGGCGCTTGGGCCGGAGTGCGCTCACCTCACGCACGCGCGAGGGGCTGGCGATCGTCGCCGTGGCGATGGCGATGTTCGGGATCAACGAGTTCGCGGTGCTGGCGATCGTGGGCCTGCTGGCCGTGCTGGTGCTTCGTCCACCGCCCACCGCGTCGATGGCGGTGGTCGCGCCGGTGGGGCTGTGGCCGGCAGCGGTCGCGAGCGGCGGCATGGCCGCGGCGACGACGGGTGCAGGGCTGTGGCCGCTGTTCTGGTTCTTCGCGAAGGTCGGCTCGGTGTTGTTCGGCAGCGGCTATGTACTGTTGGCCTTCCTGCGCTCTGGGCTCGTGGTGGACCGCGCGTGGCTCACCGAGGCACAGCTGCTCGATGCCATCGCGATCGGGCAAGTGACGCCGGGGCCGGTGTTCACGACCGCGACGTTCGTGGGGTATCTCGTGGCGGGCGGCGCGGGAGCCGTGGTCGCCACGGTGGGCATCTTCGTGCCCGCGTTCTTCTTCGTGGCGGTGAGCGGCCCGCTGCTGCCCCGCATCCGGCGCTCACGGGTGGCCGGCGCAGTGCTGGATGGCGTGAACGTGGCGTCGCTGGCGCTGATGGCGGTCGTGACCATCCAGCTGGCGGGCGCGGCGCTCGTCGATCCGCTGACCGTCGCCCTGGCGCTGACCAGTGCGGGGCTGCTCGCGGGCACGCGCCTCAATTCCGCGTGGATCGTGGTCGGCGGGGCGCTGATCGGCGTCGGCGCAAGCGCGCTGGCCTAGGGTCCAGCACTTTCCCAGCCCTCGGGCGTAGTATGTCCGTGCACCCGGCGCCCGCCGACCTGCGGTCCCGCCCCCCATCGCTCTCGTCCGGAGTTCCCCATGGTCAATCGTCGCGACATGCTCGGCATATCCCTCGGCGCCGCCGCCGGGATGGTCCTCAACCCGCGGATGCTGCTGGCCTCGCTGCCGCAGGGCTCGCTCATTCGCCGCGCCATCCCCAGTACGGGTGAGATGCTGCCGGTGATCGGACTCGGGTCCTCCGCGACCTTTTCGTCGGTCGCGCGCGCCGAGGACAATACGGGGCTCAAGGAAGTCCTGCAGGCACTCGTGGACCGTGGTGCGACCGTCTTCGACACGGCGCCGAGCTATGGGGCCTCCGAGGAGGTCGCCGGCTCGATGGCGGCCGAACTCGGCCTCACGGACCGGATCTTCTGGGCCACCAAGGTCAACGTGGCCGGCGGTCGCGGGGCCACCAGCCCCACCGCGGATCCGGCGCGCGCGCGGCAGCAGATCGCGACCTCCTTCGACCGCATCAAGAAGGCCAAGATGGACTGCATCCAGGTCCACAACCTCGGGGACATCCCCACGCAGATGGGAATCCTCAAGGAGCTCAAGGCCGAGGGGCGCGTGCGCTACATCGGCACGACCTCCACCAGCGATGGTCAGTACCAGCAGCTCGCCAGCGTCATGCGCAACGAGCCGCTGGACTTCATCGGCGTGGACTACGCCGTCGACAACCGCAACGCCGAGGAGATGATCATCCCGCTGGCGCAGGAGCGGAAGATCGGCGTGCTGGTGTACCTCCCCTTCGGCCGCACCTCGCTGTTCCGTCGGACCGCGAACACGCCGCTGCCCGAGTGGGCCAAGGAGTTCGATGCGACCACCTGGGCGCAGTTCTTCCTCAAGTGGATCATCAGCAACCCGGGCGTGACCTGCGTGACGCCGGCCACGAGCCAGGCCAAGAACATGATCGACAACATCGGTGGCGGGATCGGTCGCCTGCCCGACGCCGCGATGCGCAAGCGCATGTCGGACTTCATTGACGCACTGCCACCGGCGCCGAGCGGACGCGGCGGGGGGTTCTAGACGGAGAGGCCGGGGGCGTTCGCCCTCGCGGCATGGAACGACGATGCGCGCGGCGGACCGGTGACGGTCCCGCCGCGCGCTTTGTGCATTCTCGGGCACGCCGAGTTGCGTTCTCTCGTCGAGGAGTCGTAGACTATGCTGATGGCCGACACGACGGTGCGTCCGTGGACGCGCGCGGAGTTGCTGCGACTCCCTGACGAAAGGAACGCGGCGCGAGAACGTGGAACGCGACTGGTCGGCGATGCCCACACCATTGCTCGTGGTCGAGATCGAGTCCGACAGCACACGGCGCCGCGATCGATCCGTGAAGCGGGTGGCGTACCTCGAGTCGCTGCGCGTTGCGGAGTACTGGCTGATCGATCCGCGAGCGGAAACGCTCAACGTCTGTACCGTCGGTGGCGAGGATCGACGTGTGGGATCGGGACAGACGATTCGCTGGTCCCCACGGCCGGATGTGCCACCCTTCGAGCTCGCGCTGACTGAGCTATTCCGACCGGTGGACTGAGCGAGCTACCGCCGCACGAGCCGGTACAGCACCACCGACGGCACATCGTCCTCGTCCTTGATGGTGCCGAGGACGTAGTCGCGTCCGACGTCCTCGACGCGCACGCCGGCGGGTACGGTGACCGCGCCGATCACACGAGCGTCTCGGTCGAGGACACGGAATTCTGCAACGGCAGCCGGATCCTCACGAAAGAGTTCGACCCACATTTCTCCGTTGGGTCCGGGGACGAAGCGCGTGAACGCCGGCGCGCGCGACGGCCGACCGGCCTCGCCGAATTGCGCACGGATCATCGCGCGATGGTTGTCGTCATCCCCTGCGGCGAGCGCGCGCGCCAACGCTGCGGCGACCCGAGCAGGGTCAAAGGACCTCGGCGGTACGACGGGTGGGAGCTCAGCAACGCGCGCGCCCTCGGGATCGAGAAGCCGAATGCTCCCCGTGCTCGCGTCGCCGATCCACACGCGCCCGCCCGACGCACTCGCGATCCCGACGGACGCGTACGGCATCGTCGTGACGGCGTATCGACCCGGCTCGGCGCGTGCGTAGCTCACCGTGTACGCCGTGATGAGCGTGTCGAGCACGAGAAAGCGTCCCCTATCGTGCAACTGCACGATGCCGAGGATGGTCGTGAGTGGCCTGACCTCACCGGCGGCGCGTGGGGGTTGGAGCTCGCTGAATGTTCCCACACGCCCCAGCCAGCGACCACCACCGAGCGGTGCCATGGGACTCACGCCACCGCGCGGGGCATCGCTGGCCCGGATCACAGTGGACGACACGAACCCCGCAGACACGCTGTAGCTCCGTACCGACGGTGTCGCCATGCCAGGCGCGAGGAGGAGGAGGATCGAGTCGCCGTCGCGCATCAGCTGCATGAGGTTGTTCGGCGGGATCTCGCCAGGCCCGTTCCCAGGCCCCGCGATACGCTTCAGAGGCCGACCCTCCGCCGTGAACGACTGCAGCACGCGCGAGGCCCCATCGAGCACCACGATCTCGCCGCTGGGCACTCGCGTCGCGAAGATCCTCGTGAACTCGTGCTCGATCCCGTCGATCGTGATCGCCGGTGTGGACGCCAAGGACCATCGAACCGGCGTCGATTGCGCGGCGAGTGCAGGCACCGCCGCGACGAGAAGGGCGAAGAGCAGTGGGCGCATTCGCCGAGGATACCGTTCGCGCCGGGCGCCCGCAAGCATCACGCGGCGGGAACGGTCGGCCAACTACCCCGCTGCGACCAGCTCCAGGATCGCGTCCCCGTACGCCTCCAGCTTCTTGGCGCCGATCCCTGTCACGCCGCGCAGGTCCTGCAGCGATGTCGGCTGGATCTCGGCGATGGCGCGCAGCGTCGCGTCGGGGAAGATCACATAGGCCGGCACGCCATGGTCGCGCGCGGTCTCAGCGCGCCACGCACGCAGCCGCTCGAACAACGGATCATCCACCGGGTTCGCCGCGGCGGCGGCCTTGCGCCGCGTGGTCTTTCCTTTGGCCGGGGTCTTGTACACACGCAGCGAGACCCGCTGCTCGCCCTTGAGCACCGCGCGGCTCGCGGCGGTCGGCACCAACGCACCGTAGGCGTCGTGATCGACCACGAGCAGCCCGTGGGCGATACACTGCCGGATGATCGCCCGCCACTCGGGCGCCGAGCGCGCCGCGCCGATGCCGTAGGTCGAGAGCTCCGTGTGCCGCCACTGGAGGATCTTGTCGTTCTCCTCGCCGCGCAGGACGGCGATCACGTGCATGGCCCCGAAGCGCCGGCCGGTGCGATGGATGCAGGACAGCAGCTGCTGCACCGCGATGGTCCCGTCGAAGGAATCCGGCGGTTCCAGGCAGGTGTCGCAGTTCCCGCAGGCCGTGCTCGGCTCCCCGAAGTACTGCAGCAGCCGTGTGCGGCGGCACCCGGTGGTCTCGCAGAGTCCGAGCATGGCGTCGAGTTTGCCGGCCATCACGCGCTTGTAGGACTCGTCGGCCTCGGATTCGTCGATCATGCGCCGCAGCTGCACCACATCTTGCAGGCCGTACACCATCCACGCGTTGGCCGGTTCACCGTCGCGGCCCGCGCGGCCCGTCTCCTGGTAGTAGCCCTCGACGCTCTTGGGCAGGTCGAGGTGCGCCACGAAGCGGACATCCGGCTTGTCGATGCCCATGCCGAACGCGATGGTCGCACACATCACCACCCCGTCCTCGCGCTGGAAGCGCGCCTGGTGGCGCTGCCGCGTGGTGGCGTCCATCCCCGCGTGGTACGGCAGGGCGGTGATGCCGTGCTCCTCGAGGAAGGCCGCCGTATCCTCGACCTTCGCCCGCGACAGGCAGTAGACGATGCCGGCATCGCCCGCATGCTCGCTGCGAATGAAACGCAGCAACTGTGTGCGCGCGTTGTCCTTCTCGACGATCCGGTAGCGGATGTTCGGCCGGTCGAAGGACGACACGAACACGCGGGCCTGATCGAGCTGCAACCGCGTGAGGATCTCGGCGCGGGTCTGCGCGTCCGCTGTGGCGGTGAGCGCGATGCGCGGCACCTGCGGGTAGCGCTCGTGCAGCACCGACAGCTGGATGTACTCGGGGCGGAAATCGTGCCCCCACTGTGATACGCAATGTGCTTCGTCGATCGCGAAGAGACCGATCGGCGACTCATCGAGCAAGCGCAGGCATCGGTCGGTGAGCAGGCGCTCGGGCGCGATGTACACCAGGTCCAACTCCCCCTCGCGGACCTGCCGCTCCACCAGCGCCGCCTCGGCCGCCGACAGCGTGGAGTTGAGGAAGGCCGCGCGCACGCCGAGTTCGTGCAGGGCCGCGACCTGGTCCTGCATCAGTGCGATGAGTGGCGACACCACGACGCCGACGCCCGCGCGCAGGATCGCGGGGATCTGATAGCAGAGCGACTTCCCGCTGCCGGTCGGCATGAGGACCAGCGCATCACCGCCATCGGTGACGTGCTCGATGACCTCGGCTTGATGGCCACGGAAGGCCGGGTAGCCGAAGGTCTCGTTGAGGACGGAGAGAGGCGTGGCGACGGGCATTGCCACTGAAACTAGTTGGTCGCGATGACAGGTTCAGGGGGTGTTCGATGGTTCGGTTGCGCGGGCAATGTGGTGGTAACGGTCGACCGTTCCTCGGGCGGTACCATCGAGCATGCCGAGTTGCTCACTGCCGCCGAGGAGGGCTAGACTATGTATATGGCCACGATGTCGCGTTGGTGGACGGCTTCCGATCTTGCGGAGCTTCCCGAAGACGGGTGCCGCTACGAGGTGCTTGAGGGAGAGCTTCTGGAGCACGACGGGAGCGATGCGCCGCTGCTCGTGATCGAGATCCACTCACCGAGCACGAGGGTGCGCGATCTCGGGACCAAGCGGGCGGCGTATATGGCTCTTGGCATCCCCGAGTACTGGCAGGTCGATCTCGAGGCGCGCACGGTGCTCGTCACCCGGCAGGGCATCGGCGATCAGCTGGCATCGACGACGCTCGAGTGGCGCCCGACGCCAGAGCATCCCGCCCTGCGCGTCGATCTCGCGTCCCTGTTCCGCTGAACGCAACACAGGGCGCCGGTACCCACCGACGCCCTGCGTCGCGACGTGCTACTTGCGCACCAGCGGCTTGTACTTGATGCGGTGCGGCTGGTCCGCGTCGACGCCCTTCCGCTGCTTGAGGTTCTCGTGGTAGGCGCCGTAGTTGCCCTCGAACCACACGACCTCGGAGTCGCCCTCGAAGGCCAGGATGTGCGTCGCCACACGATCGAGGAACCAGCGATCGTGCGAGATGACCACCGCACAGCCGGCGAAGTCGAGCAGCGCTTCTTCGAGGGCCCGCAGCGTATCGACGTCAAGATCGTTGGTCGGCTCGTCGAGCATCAGCAGGTTGCCGCCCGTCATCAGGGTCTTGGCCAGGTGCAGACGGTTGCGTTCACCGCCTGACAAGTTGGCCACCAGCTTCTGCTGATCCGCGCCGCGGAACCCGAAGCTCGACGCATAGGCGCGGGAGTTGAGCTCCTTCTTGCCGACCATCAGCGATTCCTCGCCGCCCGAGATCTCCTCCCACAGGGTGCGCTTGCCCTCGAGCGTGCGCGTCTGGTCCTGGTAGGAGATCGACACCGTGTCGCCGATCTTGAGCGTGCCCTCGTCGGGCTGCTCGCTCCCCGTGATCATCTTGAACAGCGTCGTCTTGCCCGCGCCGTTGGGCCCGATCACCCCGACGATGCCCGCGCGCGGCAGCGAGAACGAGAGGTTCTCGAACAGCAGGCGGTCGCCGAAGGACTTCTTGAGCTTGTCCGCGATCACGACGTCGTTGCCGAGGCGCGGCGCCGGCGGGATGATGATCTCGTTCTGGACGATACGGTCGAGCTGCGCCTCGCTCGCCAGCTCCTCGTAGCGCTGCAACCGCGCCTTGTTCTTGGCCTGCCGCGCCTTCGGGGCCATGCGCACCCATTCGAGCTCGCGCTGCAGGGTCTTCTGACGTGCTGACGCGGCCTTCTCTTCCTGCGCCATGCGCTTCTGCTTCTGGTCCAGCCACGACGAGTAGTTGCCTTCCCACGGGATGCCCGAGCCGCGGTCCAGCTCGAGGATCCACTTGGCCACGTTGTCCAGGAAGTAGCGATCGTGGGTGATGGCCACCACCGTGCCCGGGAACTCCGCGAGGAAGCGCTCCAGCCACAGCACCGACTCGGCGTCGAGGTGGTTGGTGGGCTCGTCGAGGAGCAGCATATCGGGCTGCGAGAGCAGCACCTGACACAGGGCCACGCGACGCTTCTCACCGCCCGACAAGTGCGTGACTGGCGAGTCGCCCGGCGGACAGCGCAGCGCGTCCATCGCCAGTTCGACCTTGTTGTCCAGGTTCCAGGCATCGGTCAGCTCGATGCGCTCCAGCACCCGCGCCTGCTCGGCCATGAGCTTCTCCATGGCCGCGTCGTCCATGGGCTCCATGAACTTCATGGAGATCTCGTCGTTCTTGGTCAGGAGGTCTCGGATCTCCTGCAGGCCGATCTCGACGTTCTCCTTGACGGTCTTGGTCGGGTCAAGCTGGGGCTCCTGCGGCAGGTAGCCGATCTTGGTGCCCTGGGCGGCCCAGGCCTCGCCGTTGAAATCGGTGTCCACGCCAGCCATGATGCGGAGCAGACTGGACTTGCCCGCGCCGTTGGAGCCGAGGACGCCGATCTTGGCGCCGGGGTAGAACGAGAGCCAGATGTCGTTCAGGATCACTCGCGAAGGGGGGACCACCTTCGTGAGGGCCTTCATGTTGTAGATGAATTGGGGTGCCATGGGGGGAAATCTAATGCCCCGTCTGTGACCTCACCCCTGCCGGACCCCCGAACCATGGCGCCAGCACGCGCCGCGCTTCCGCCGCCCGCCGCTCGGCCTCCTGCATGAGATCCGCGAACCGCGGCTGCGACCGGAGCGGTTCGATAAGTCGGCAGTGGGTGGCAAAGAACGGCACCGGATAGAACCCCTTCTGGATCGCCAGCGCCATCACATCCAGCGCCCGGTCAGGCTCACCGAGCACCGCGTGCACCTCGGCAAAGTGGAACGTCAGGTGCCCGTCGAACGGGGTCAGGTCGAGGCCAGTGATCAGCGCCCGCGCGCCCGACGCATCCCCACGCGCGGCCCTGAGCAGCGCATCGGCCTGCACCACATAGGGCATCCCAGGTAGCAGCGCATTCATCGCGTCCACCACCGGCTGCGCCTCATCGAGCTCGCCGACCGCCGTGAGGCCGTAGGCCAACGACCACAGCATGAACAGACTCTCTGGCTCTGTGGCCATCGCCTGGCGCATGGCAGGCATCGAGTCCGCGATGCCGCCGATGAACCACGTCTTGATCGCGTCCATGAGCAGCGCCACGGGCGCCAGCGGATCCGTCGCGATGAACCGCCGCGTCGCCGCGATGGCTTCATCGATCATGCCGATCTGCGTGAGCGCGATGGCCTGGAAGAACCGTGACTGGGTGTCGGTCGGATCGCGCGTGATCGCCTCTTGGAACGCGGTGATGGCCTGCACCATATCGCCCCGTTGGTACGTCGCATAGCCGAGCACACCATAGCCCCACGGCTCGTCTGGCGCCAGCGCGATGAGCTCCCGCGCCTGACGCTCGATCTGCACCAAACTGCTCCGGTCACCCACACCGGCCTTGATGTGCGACAGCTGCCCCCACACGCGCAGCGCCACGAGCGCGGGGATCTCACCTTCGATCGCGATCGCGCGCTCGACCAGCGCACCGAAGGCGTCGTTGATGACGAACATCGAGCGCAGCATCTCGCGTGCTTCGAGGAACAGGTCGTAGGCTTCCGCATGCGCGAAGCCGCGCTGCGCCAAGCGACGATCCTCCTCCGGCGCCAGCGACACGCCCAGTGCCGCGACGATTTCACGCGACACCCGCTCCTGCAAGTCGAATACATCGTCCATCGTCCCGCTGTACTTCTCGGCCCACTGCTGACGATCGTCTGCCGCGTCGATGAGTTGCGCGGAGATGCGTAGCGCAGCGCCGGCACGTCGCACACTGCCGGTGAGGATGTACCGCACCCCGAGTGCCCGCCCGATCTCGCGCGCGCCCAGCGTGCTGCCTTTGTACTGCTGTGACGACGTGCGGGACGTGACGCGCAGCGCACTGATGCGCGCCAAGTCTGTGATGATCTCTTCGGTGAGCCCGTCGCTGAAGTATTCGTTCTCGGCGTCCGTGCTCATGTTCACGAACGGCAGCACCGCGATAGCGTTTTCCGCGACCGCCGCGCGCGGGTGAGCAACGACCGGCCCTGACGGCGTGCGCAGCTCACGGGCCACATCAGCGCCACTGGTGAAGCGGTCGGCGGGCTCCTTGGCCAGCATACGCGCCACGATGTCCGCGACCACTGGCGACACATCGTCGCGCTGCTGCGTCACCGTCGGCGGCGTGTGGATGAACCGCTTGGCGATGGTCGCCGGTACGCTGGCCGCCTCGAAGGCGACTTCGCCAGTGAGCATCTCGTACAGCACACAGCCGAGCGAGAACAGATCGCTGCGGCCATCGAGCGATTCACCGGCGGCCTGCTCCGGGCTCATGTACGCCGGCGTGCCGACGGTGACGCCGATCTGCGTGAGTGTGCGCGTCTCCTCGCTCGCGGCGGCCATCGCTTTGCCGATGCCGAAGTCGGCGACCAGCGCGTGCCCTTCGTGCAGCAGGATGTTCTCTGGCTTGATGTCGCGGTGCACCACGTCGTGGCGGTGCGCGTAGTCGAGCGCGTCGGCCACCTCACTGGCGATGCGCGTCGCGGTCTGCACGGGCAGGCGGCCTTCAATTTGCATGAGCGTGCGCAGGCTCTGCCCCTCCATCACCGGCATCACGAAGAACAGCACCCCGTCGGTCTCGCCCGAGTCGTACAGCGGCAGGATGTGCGGATGCGTGAGGCGTGCGGCGACGCGGATCTCGCGGCTGAAGCGCTCGCGGCCGAGGGAATCGGCGATGTCGGCGCGCAGGACTTTGAGCGCGACGTCGCGATCATGGCGCACGTCGCGGGCGAGATACACTGTGGCCATACCGCCGGCGCCGAGCGGGCGGACGATGGGGTAGCGCTCGGCGAGGGCCAGTGGGAGGCGGTCGGACGTCGTCGTCACGTCCATAGTATGGCCCCGGGGGCGGGATGGGGCGAGGGTGGGGGTCGCAGGGAGTTCCGGCGTTCCCGGCCGTCCTCACACCGCGAACAGGTCCACATACGTCTTGTACTGGTACCGCCGGTTCCGGCTCTGCCCTGTCAACTCGGTCAGGATGCCCAGCGACACCAGCCGCGCCACGAGCGTGTTCGCTGCGGCGTACGTAGTCCCCGTGATCTCGCGCACTTGGTTCACCGACACGATCGGACGCTCGTAGAGCGAGTCCAGCACACGCAGACCGTTGGCGGCGCCACGATTCAGTGCGACCGTGATCGCACCACGGTCCTGCTCGCGCAGATCAAGGATTCGGCGCGCGGTCTCGGTGGCCTCGGTCGCCACCGCGATCACGCCCTGCAGGAAGAACGCGACCCACGCCTCCCACGCGCCAGCATCGCGCACCGCTTGGAGATGGTCGTAGTACGCCTGCCGGTTGGCCTTGAACCAGTGGGACAAGTACAACACGGGCTGGTGTAGGATACCCGCCTCGGTCAGCAACAGCGTGATCAACAGACGGCCCACCCGCCCATTCCCGTCGAGGAAGGGATGGATGGTCTCGAACTGGGCGTGTGCGAGCGCGATGCGCACCAGCACCGGCGTGGCGTCGTCGGTGTGCAAGTACTGCTCTAGCGCGCCGAGTGCCGCAGGGACTTCGTGCGGCGGCTCACTCACGCCGCGCATGAGTTCTTCGTGGATCTCGCGGATCAGCCGCACCGACACGGGCAAGGCACTGCGCCGGTGCATCCCGAATCGGAGTGCCCGCACATAGTTGACCACTTCCTCCACGTCCAGCGGCCGGTCAGGGTCCTGCAGCTTTGCCTCGGCCGTCAGCAGATCCTGTAAAGAGCTCTGTGTGCCTTCGATCTGACTCGACAGCACCGCCTCTTTGCGGACATACATGAACACAAAGAGATCGGGGTCGGGCAGTGTGAGGACGGAGCCGTCGAGGCGCCCGAGTGCCTGGTCGGCCTTGGAGAGTAGCCCCGGGAGCGCGCCCTCGATCCGGAGCGGCGGATCAGGTGGGAGCGGGGCGGGCACGAAGGCCCGGTATCCGGTGGGTTGCTTGATGTAGCGTCCGGCGCGGTCTTTGGAGGCTACCATATTATTGGCTCACTATAACAAGGTTTGCATTCTCGACTTGTATTATAGCGAAACTTTAACATAAGTTCAATTCGCGGCTATGTAGTCGGTGAGGTATCATTGCCCGATGCCATTCCGCCCCCTGCTGGCCCTCGCGTTGGCCACCGCCGCCTGCGCCCCAAATGACGCCGACTGGCCCGTCTACGGCGGCAACACCGACAACACCCATTACACGACCTTAGACCAGATCTCGCCCGCCAACGTGAGCCAGCTCGAGGTCGTCTGGACCTACGACACCGGCGACGCGTTCGAGGGGTCGGAGATGCAGGCCAATCCTATTGTGGTCGACGGGGTGCTGTACGCCACCACGCCCAAGCTCCACGTGTTCGCGCTCAACGCCGCGACGGGTGAGCAACTGTGGCGATTCGACCCCAACAATGGTCAGCCGCCGACATCACGCTTTCGGCACCGCGGCGTGGTCGTCACCGGCGACCGCGTGTTGTTCAACTACCGGAACCGCCTCTACGCGCTCGATCGCCGCACGGGCGTCCCCATCCCCACCTTCGGCGACTCGGGCTGGGTGGACCTCCGCGAAGGACTCGGCCGCCCCGTCGAAGGACTGTCGGTGAGTGCGAGCACGCCGGGTGTGGTGTTCGAGGACCTGCTCATCATGGGCAGCTCGGTACCCGAAGCGCTGCCCAGTGCGCCGGGCGACATTCGCGCGTTCGACGTGAACACCGGCGCGCTCAAGTGGTCGTTCCACACCATTCCGCACCCGGGCGAGTTCGGCTACGAGACCTGGCCGCCTGATGCGTGGAAGGTGGCCGGTGGTGCGAACGCATGGAGCGGGGTCACGCTCGACCCCAAGCGTGCGATGGTGTTCGCGGCCACGGGCTCCGCGTCGTTCGACTTCTACGGCGCGAACCGGCGTGGTGACAACCTGTTCGCCAACAGCGTCGTCGCGCTCGATGCGCGGACGGGTAAGCGCGTGTGGCATTACCAGACCTTGCGTCACGACCTGTGGGACCGCGACCTACCGGCGGCGCCAACGTTGGTCACCGTGACGCGCGAGGGCAAGAAGGTGGATGCTGTCGCGCAGATCACCAAGACGGGTCATGTGTTCTTGTTCGACCGCGACAATGGCACGACGCTGTTCCCCATTGAGGAAGTGCCGATGCCGAGTCTCACTCTCGATGGTGACTCGGCGTCGCCCACGCAGCCGTTCCCCGTGTTGCCCAAGCCGTTCGCGCGGCAGTCGTTGACGGAAGATGGTTTGACCGATCGCACGCCTGAGGCGCGCGCGGCGGCGCTCAAGACGTTCAGCGCGTATCGCACCACGCATCCGTTCGACGCGCCGACCGAGCGCGGGATCATCATCTTCCCTGGTGTGGATGGCGGCGGCGAGTGGGGTGGACCCGCGTTCGATCCCGAGACGGAGCTCCTGTATGTGAACTCCAACGAGATGGCGTGGCTCCTGAAGATGGTGCCGCGCAGCGACAAGTCAGTGTACGGCGCGTTCTGCGCCAATTGTCACGGCGACAATTCGCGCGGCACGGCCGCGGGTCCGCGGTTGGATGGCATCGCCGAGCGACGCACGCGCGAGGAAGTGACGAAGGTGATCCGCGAGGGAACGGGGCGGATGTCGGCGTTTGGTGCGATGTTAGATGCCGCGACGGTGCGTGAGCTGGTGGAGTACCTGTTCACCGGCAAGGACGCAGCTTCGTTGGCGGCGGACAACCCGTACTATCTGAAGTATCGTAGCGTTGGCTTCGACATCTTCCTCGATCACGAGGGCTACCCTGGTGTGAAGCCGCCGTGGGGGACGTTGAATGCGATCGACCTGAACAGTGGGGAGATCAAGTGGCAGGTCCCGTTCGGAGAGTATCCTGCTTTGGCGAAGCAAGGCATTACGGGTACGGGCACGGACAATTACGGTGGGGCGATTGTCACAAAGAACGGACTGCTGATCATTGCGGCGACGACGTATGACAACAAGATTCGGGCGTTCGATAAGTCGAATGGGAAGCTTCTGTGGGAGCATGAGCTGCCGGCGGCGGGGAATGCTACGCCGTCGACGTACATGGTTGGGGGGAAGCAGTACTTGGTGATTGCGGCGGGTGGGGGGAAGAATGGGGCGAAGAGTGGGGGGAGGTATGTGGCGTTTGGGGTTAGGGAGTAGGGGGATGGCTGGGCGCTCTGAACGCTTCGGATCGAAGCCGGGGGGGTGTCTTCTGCAGAGCCAGGTCACTGGCGGAGTACCTCTCGTTGGAGCCGACGGAGTATCGGTTAGGTGGGCACGCAGGAGCAGTTGCGGTGGATCAAGTCGCAGATGCGTGAATGAGTGGTGGTCTCACTCTGGCTTCGTTACGCCACTCACCGGCGTTGACTGCTCTGCCGGTACCGGATTCGTGAATGTGACGCGTCGCGGATGTCAGAGGCCTGAGGTACCGTTCCCTCGCGAGACTTCATTGGGAGAGATTGGGTATGTCTCAGGACTCTAGCTACGGTGCGGCGTTCGACCCGCATACTGCCGATGAGCAGCGGATTCTTGCGCACGCACGTCGACTCCGGGGCAAGCCTCTCAAGGCTGTTCTGCCTCTGCCTCACCAGGTTCGTGAACGGTCACCCCGTGATAAGGGCGCTGTCGGTCAGCTGATTGAACGTTACTTCAATATCATCCAGAACAGTGACAGTGCTCCCGACTTTGTGGCTGCAGGAATCGAGCTGAAAGCGGTACCGCTCAAGGTCACGAGCAAAGGGGTGCGATCGAAGGAACGCACCGTCATCTCGATGATCGATTTTCCCAGACTTGCCGAAGAATCGTGGGAGTCGGCTTCAGTTCGGAAGAAGCTCGAGAGCATTCTCTTCGTGTTCTACAACTACGTGCAGGGGCAGGAGGCAGTCGATGCGCACGTTGTGGACTCTGTACTCTGGTCTCCCGGTGCCGACATTCGCCCGCAGATCGAGATCGATTGGTCAGTGGTCCAGCACAAGGCGCGCCATGGTCTTGCGCACGAGATCTCCGAGGCAGACGGTCGCATTCTCGGAGCAGCGACTAAGGGAGCCAGCGGCGCGACGCGAGTCGCGCAGTACTTGAACAAAGGGCCTCTTGCTAGGCCGCGAGCTTGGGCTCTCAAGCAGAGTCTGACGTCTCACGTCTTCGAGACCGAGGTTCGGAAGAAGCCCGAGGTCTCATTGGCGGACACACTGACGTTGTCGCCGAATGAGCAGTTCGAGCGAGCTGTCCTGCAGCAGCTCGAACAGTTGCGTGGACGTAGCATTGCCGAACTGGCTCGGTCCGTTGGTGTTCCTCTCAGCCGCGCGAAATCCGGAACCTCCATTCTCATCCGGAGAGCCTTGGGTATTTCTGATGACCGAGCGAGGATCAAGGAGTTCGAGCAGTTCGGTATCGAGATCAAGACAGTTCCGGTGTCGAGCGCTGGTAGGCCGTTCGAGTCGATGTCATTTCCGCGATTCTATCACATGGCGATCGTCGAAGACGACTGGGTCGATAGTGATCTACGTGCTCGCCTCGAGCGCCTGCTAGTTGTCCCCATCCTTCG
>ERZ1066135.493-NODE-493-length-20944-cov-11.762650_pt1 | contig 20944 bp, 19 predicted proteins | sample MGYA00382782_ERZ1066135 | MGnify/ENA primary metagenome ERZ1066135 (study PRJEB33369, sample SAMEA5778365) | biofilm metagenome | biome: Industrial cooling water; feature: Water cooling tower basin; material: Biofilm | place: United Arab Emirates | collected... | reverse complement strand
TTGAGGGACATGCTGTTTGAAGTATTGCCAGACTGGTCAAGGCACAGGGGATGGCTTCCAGACGCATTGCTGGTCCCCTTGGTGGTCGCCTGCTTTTTCGTCAACATTTTGTGGCGGAGGGACAAGCTGTTAAGGTACCAGGGATGGATCGTATTACGGCGCTTCTTGTTCATTCTGACCATCCTGTACGCCTTTCGCACCTTTACATTCATTGTCACCACCGTGCCCAGCCCCTTGTCAGACTGTCTGCCAATGTACGTGGAAAAGGACGGCGGCGATAGCAATCGAAATGGAGGAGAAAACAACAATCTGGCCGAGTACCATAAATACTTGGTCCTGTTTGGGAGGATGGCGTCGGGAAAGGTGACTGCCTGCACCGACAACATCTACTCTGGCCACACCACCTTGATCACGGTCAGTGTGTGGTGCTTTTGGCAGTACTCGGGAGCATGGTGGTTCAAGGCTTATGCGCTCATTCATGCATCACTGGTCTTGATGTCCATACTCATCTGCCGGCTGCATTACACGGTCGACATTATCGTCGCTGTAATCATCGCTTCCTTTGTCTACGTCACCGTCCACTATTTGATCCAATTTGCCATTGATGAGCGCTACAATTCCACTAATCACATCGGCGATCAAAATGCCATTGATGATAATCTGAAGCGCGAAAAACAAGTCCTCGAAAGAATCAATTTCAAATTCATTTCACGGGCCATCAGTTGGATCGACGGCATGGATCTTCGATAACTACTTCCAGTGAAATTGTATTAAAATCAAATAGAAATGATTTCCAGGCTACGGTGTTTTTCTACAGCTGTAGCGACACCGGCTCTAACAGGAACACCGTCTGCACAGTTCAAGCAAACCCAACCAAAATTCAATCAGAAAACAACAACACTGGGATTGCTGAATCCAAGGGATGTGCTGGCAAAGGCAAAGGAGGACTGGCTCCAGTCACGGGAGCTGGAAAAGAACGGCGCGAGGCTAAAAACACTGCCCCGTTTGGGCGCCATCATCGGGCCCTTTCGGCAGGGCGAGCTGACTGTCTTCACCGGCCCGACCGGGACAGGCAAGACCACCGTTCTCTCCCAAATGTCGCTTGACTATGCGGCGCAGGGGGTTTCCACCCTATGGGGCTCCTTTGAGATTCACAACCACCGACTGGTGCGCATCATGCTGCAGCAAATAGCCGATCCCCCCTTGGGAAAACTTGACTTGCAAACCCAGACGGGGGCGTCGCAGTATGAAGAGATCTGCCGCCGGTTTGGCCGGCTCCCAATCACCTTTCTGGACGTGCACGGATCGACCATGACCGACGACGTGATCGACGGCATGCAGCGGGCAGTCGGCACGTCCGGTGTCCGGCACGTCATCCTCGACAACCTGCAGTTCATGCTGTCCGCGCAGTCCTACTCGTCGCTCGACAAGTTTGACATGTCGGACCGGGTGGTGGCCAGGCTGCGCGCCTTTGCAACATCTATGGACTGCCACGTCACCCTGGTCATCCATCCCCGCAAGGAGCCTGACGATGTCCCCCTGGGCTTAGCGAGCATCAGCGGCACTGCAAAGGCCACTCAAGAGGCCGACAATGTCATCGTCTTGCAAAAGCTAAACGACCGTCGCTACATTGAGGTGAAGAAGAATCGGTACAGTGGGGACTTGGGGCGGGTGGAGCTACTGTTTGACCCGCAGACGCGTCTCGTCAGAGAAGCCCCAGCTATGCATGATTCCGAGTCGAAACCCGTAGAAGACCTTCATTCTGGGATTTGAAAATAAAGACACACAATTTCATTCAAAAACACTCTGTCACACTGATGACACCTTGGCACTGCCACACGTCTTTGCCACCGACTCGAACATGCGCTTGATCTCGGGCGTCTTGGCGGTAAAAGGGCACGACCAAAAGTCGCCCCGCTTGATAATCTCCAAAAAGGCGACAATCAGTCCCCACGGGTGTGGCTTGTGCACAATCAGCCTCTCCAACAGGCACCGGGTGATGATCTCCCGGACAGACACGTCCTGATTGACCGACTGTGCCTGCTTGAACATGGACACGAAGAGGAGGATGAAAAAGTGCGTTTCGGGCGACGGGTACCGAAGATTGTCGGTCAAGTGGAACAGCAGGCTGTACACTTGATCGGGGCCACTTTGCGTATCCGCCATTAGCGTGGACATGGTCCTCAACAAACCCTCTGCCAATCTGTCAACAGACACTTCTGGCTTTGTCGTCACCTGCGCCGCCAGTTGTTGCGAAAAGGCAAAAAAGAAACTGGCAGTTAACGAGTTGGTGTCCATTGCCATACCGGCGATTGATTTCAAAACTGCCGCCTCTGTGCGATCATCTGCCTTGACATTTAATTTCAACCCACCAACAGTCGTCCCTGTAGGCGGTGCACTTAGCACAAAGTCGGGCGCAAACGGATCCGGCAGGGAAACGGACATTGGAATGGTGGCGAGAAAGAGGTTTCGGAGCTGAATGTAGTGCGGGTCCAAGCGGGACAGCAACTCTCCAGACATTCCCAGCAGCACGTCTGGACGGTCGTGGGCAACGCCGACAAACAGCCGGAGGATGGCCTGGTACGCCAGAGCCAGGGCGGGCGATCTCCCCGGCGAATCAACAATCGCCGGCTGGCTCAAAAAGTCGACCGCCTGCAGCAGGGTCCGGTTCAGGACGGGCTCCTCTGGATACTCAAACAGCCAGGTTGACAAAAAGTGCCCCGACGACACCGTCTCCACCCAGGCAGCCAGTCCGGCGGGAAAGTCGACCGGATTGAGGACATCGAGCAGAGATGCAATGGCCAACTGGTAAGGCTTGCTGGCAGGCCGCTTCAGCTTTGACGTCACCTCGGCGGTGCACATCATCAACAGCTTTCCCAAAGCCTTCAACAAGACTGGCTGTTGATCGACGGCCGTCAACAGGACACTCACAAATTCTCCCAACCCGATCCTCAACAGCTCGCTATCCCCAATCAGTGTGCCCGGCTTGGCAGGCCACGTGGCCAGTCCCACTGCCAGCTTGACAAAGCATTCAACTCCTCTCAGATTTAGCAAGGCAGGCGCGTGCTTTTGGTGCAGGAAAAGTTCAATGGCCACCTCGCCGCAAATCTTGAAAAAGTGGGCCGCCTTTTCGGGCCGCTTGAAAAAGGCCTCCTTCTGGGACAGCTGCGACATGAATGAGGCGCTCTGCTTGCTCGCGTCCGACGGGTACTGGCACAGCCGGAACCAGTCGGAGAACCAAAAGGACACAATCTCCTTGAACTTGACCGGATCGTTTTGTGGGTTGGCGGCCGGATCGGAAGCGGCAGCCACCTTTTTGGAGATCTCCTCCATCAGCGCCATAATGTCCTTGGCGTCTTGGGGGAGGGTCTGCTCACGGGCCGGCAACTGTGCCACACTGGACGCGGCCCTCTTCAGCACCCTTCCCAAGGCCTCCAGAGAGTAGACCAGGTCGTAGGGGGCGGCGATGCCCGACATGACGCACCGTCGGATGAAGCTGACTCCAAAGCCGACGGCACAGCGCGGGCTGTTGGCCTCGATCTGCCGTGCCAGCTGCAGGTCAAAGTCGAGCACATACACCAATCCGGCCGACACCAGCCCGACCATTGCCGGCACATTGAACTTGCGCTCGTCCCCAGACACCAGGATCCAGTTGGTCACTTCCTTGGAGACTCGCGCGCTGTACTCGAAGATCTTGGCAAGCAGGACGATGGAAACGTCGATCAACAGCGGCGCCGATGCCTTGAACAAAAACTGGACGAGCTTTTGGCTGATCGCCAGACACACTTCGTCCCGACTGCCCGGCTCCGACGTCGACGCCAGATTGACAATCTTTTTCATGCAGGCTTTGATCTCGGCGTCGTCGCTCGACGTCTTCTCCCCGGTCTGACCGTCCCCGCCGACCAGACGCTCAATGTCTTGCAGGACGGCGGCACACTGCGCAGCCACTTGCTTGGACAGGGCGGCCTGATCTACTGCGGGGGCGATGGTTGCCTTTTGCACCGCCTCGACTAGCTCGGTGTAAGCCGACTGGACGTGTGGGTTGGGTGGCAGTCCGGGCGGGGTGACGGCGCCTGATGACGAGCGGGTGTCGATGGCCAGGCTGGACAGGTTCTGGACGATCATGTCGTGCGTGGCAGCCAGCACGCTCGGGAAGCTCCCCTCCACCATCTCGGCCAGGCGAGCGTCCTCCACCGGGCCACTGGCGGACAGATACTTTCGAAAGGTGGCGTACAGGACCGACCGGATGGCGTCCTTGCTGGTCGCCTCAAACAAGGCAGTCGCCACCGACACGGCGCTCTGGTGGGCCAGTGCCTCGGGCAGGTGGCCCAGTGCCGCAGCGTCCTTTTGAATCAGCGCAGCAACCGTCTTGCTGGCAATCGCACAGATCCGTTCCACCTGCGCGGGCCCGATTTCGGCGATGGCCAGTTGATTGATGGCTGCGTTGGCTTGTTGCGGATTGGCACTATTCACTGTGCGGTATCGCGGCTGCTGCTGGCGGCGCAGCGTGTGGCTCGGCTGGATGGTCTTCATGTCGACCCCTAAACCTTTAAACAGCAGCTCAATCTCAAACTTGCTGTTCAGCTTCAAGTCGACGAAAACGTAAATCTCCACCAGCAAGCGCAAAAGAGAGCTGATCCACGGGTTCGTCGGTAGCAGCACGGTGCTTAGTGTCGTCTTCTCCAACAGCTTGCAGGTGAACGGGAGGACAAACGTGTAATAGTCGTTGCTTACTTGGGCCGTCAACAACGTCCGCAGGCACAGATCGCTCCGCAGGATAGGGCGGTTGCGGGAAAAAAACAAGAGGCCGATCCACTGCGCCAGATTCTTCAAAATGCTCCTCAGCTGGATAGAGTCGCGGCGCTCCGCCGGCAAACTCTCAAACGACAGCAACAGGACGCGCGCCTTGGCCAGCGACGTCGACATGAACAGATCGACGAGGCCGGGCGCACCAATCGCAACGATCAGCTCGTGGTATGGCGTGTGCAGGTTGTTCTCCAGGATGATCCGCTCGCTCATGAAATACTCGACAAACCAGGGAAAGTACTCGGGCGTCAACATGGCGCGCACGTCCTCTGCCTTCATCGGCAAGTTTTCTTCGGTCAAATTGTTCACCGCAAAGTGGATCTTTTCGCGCAGCTTTTCGGGCGGCTCCCGCACCGGGCCGGCCGCCAGAGCTGCCTTTAGCGAGTCCATGTGCTGCGAGGCAGCCACGGCGTCGTCGCGGTGCGCATTGGCGAGATGGGCCCGCACCAGCTCGGGGAGGTGCTCATAATTTGGCGACCGCGTCAGCGACTCCATGAACTGCGCCCACTCGGGGATGCGGCGGTAAAAGTGGACCAAGGCGATTTGGGCAAACTGGAAGAGCCGGCTCGACGTCGGCTTCTTCATCGCCTCGAGGATGAAGGAAAGGGCTGTGGACTGGGAGGTCGGGTGCAGAATGTCGGCGGCAACAATTTGTCCGACAAAGACGGCCACCGTCTCCAGCTCCTTCTCTGGGTAGTTTGGGAAAAACTTGAATTCCTCGAACAGGTTCCGCACCAGGCAGTCGTGGATTTGGCGCTCGTGGATGTTGGCCGAAAGCTTTAAATTTTTCAACGCTCGCACCAGCTCTTCTGATGACAACTGACCGGCAAAAAGGCTCTCAAAATATCCATTCACCACATTCTCGACGTCCGGGTGAAAGCCGGCAGGCAGCGGGGCCGTCGGCGACTGTTGTGCAGACGGGGGTGGCTGTGGTCGTGGCTGCATCGGCCGTCTGTGTGGCCCGTTCAGTAATTTAGGTAGGGGGACCCCGGTCACAGTGGCTTTGGCTGGCAGGGAGTCGGGCATAGCACGATTGTTGCTATTCAATGAGCATGACTTGAGCGATTGACTAGGTAGCCTTGCTCCAAGAGACGATCTTTTGATTATCGAGATATAAGTACTTAGCAGGCCTATCCCGGTGAACCCCCCGGCACAAGGCACAAATGGCTGCTGCCACATTGCAACAATTGGATGATCTCAAATTGCAACTGGACACGGTAGAAAATGACATTGTCAAGGAGTTGTCACAGAGCGGGCAAGAAATGATTGAAAAATTACCGCTTTTACAAAACATTGAAAAGCATGTCGAGGGCCTGGTCGAAGAGGTCGAGAGCATTAATGAGCAGGTAGCGGCGCTGGTTTCAGAGGCGAACAGCAAGAAGAGCGAACTAGATGGCTTGGTGCAGGAGCTCGAGCAGGTAACCGAAATGATCAAGCTGGCACACAGTGTCAAGCAACTGCTGATCAGCAAATCAACGGCAAAGGCCTATATGGACGAGGGTGACTTTCAGAACGCGGCCGCTTTCCTTGGAAATATTTTGACCGATTCAGACAAGCTCTCCTCGTTCACGACGTGTAACGAGCTGTACAAGGAATTGTCGGAAATGTCAATCGCCGTTCAGAAATTGTTGGCCAATTCGGCAAAGCCCCGGAATTAAAAGGGATGAGCGATTTGTTTGATGTCAGGCTGTCTGTGTGTACCTCTTGTCTCCGTCCGGTCGTCTATAATGGCTCTATCCTGAGTGCGCACAACAATAAACCGTACGTGTGTACTTGTTCAAAGATCAAAGAGCAGGCCAAGGCTACGCAAAAGCAAAAGTTGGACTTGGACAAGAATTGTGGCGTGATAATTTCTAGCACCGGACTTCCCTGTCTGCGCTCACTAACCTGCAAATCGCACTCTTTGACATCAAAGAGAAAGGTCTTGGGCCGCAGTCGCCCGTTCGATGAGCTTTTGAAAGAAAAGAATGCAGCGATGGCAAAAAAGAATGCACCGGTGCAAGAAAACGCGTCCTTAAGAGAAAACAAGCTGGCCGAAGTCATCGCCATGATAGGAAATCACAATAGGTTTTTATATGAACAGCCTCATTTTCCGGCATCGTATAAACAGTTTTCCCGCAGGATGAAGTATCATTTGGGTGGAATCTTCAATGAAAGGTTCTGAATCACAAGAACGGCGCCCAACCAAAGTACATTTTTGACAGGTTTTCTTCGGAGGTGGCCATGCGAATTAGTTCATTGACAAAAGCCTTTTCAGAATTCGTGCTATTTTGCTCGCTGTAAGACCCTTTGATGCGTTCCTTGACAAAGGTAGTCATGTATTCCCCATCGATCGCCCCTAACCCGCCTTTTTTCCATTCTATCAAAGGATCAATGACCAATGCTTCAAGAAGCCCGACCAAATCAATCACGCCTTTTTTGGCGATTCTACATGTAGCAACACTGTATTTCTCGAAGGCCTGAGAATGCCCGGCTATCTTCATGGCCCTCTGCATGTTCTGTGTTAATCTGAATGGCACGGTCTCTGGTATTTCAAATGATTTGGCCTTGTCAAACAAGCAGCTATAATCCACATGAACGCAACCTCCTGTTTCTTCATTGATTAAAATATTCTCACAATGTCGATCGCCCAATCCCAAAAAATAGCCCATCATTGACGCCACCGCGGCGGAACCTGCAAATACCGTTTTCGCCATTAACCAGTCATCTGAATGAACAAAGCTTTCGTTGTAAAACCTATGCAGAACAGGCGGGTACATCTCACACAGTTTTCTGAATCCATCTCTGCCACCCGCCAATATATTCTTGCATTTAACCATGTCTAGTTCGCGGCAATCAATCTTGAGGTGATTTTGGATAATTGTTCTAATCGGCTGCACACCCTCTACCCACTCAATGATCCCAGCGTTCTCGGATAAAGGGATTGCAGTATAAACCGTCAATACTACAAGATTGAAAATTATATAGTATCAAAAAAGTACCACTATCGAAAGAGATTCCTTTTCGTAGAACATTCAAGTGTTCAAAAAAATCAAGAACACGGTTATCTTTTCGAATCTCATCATTAAATTTATAAAGCAGCGGCATTTTTGTTCCATCTTCACACAGAAACCATAATTTCACAGGTTTCTGCAAAGATTTCATGACATCGTGGTAGTTTAGAAACTTTTTGATCTTCACAAAATGAAACTCGTCGTTGACAACGTGCTTCAAGCTAAGAAACTTATGAAGTGGGGCTGAAATTAGCAAATTATCATTTTGAAGCGAGTCTAGGTATTCGTTCAGCTCCGATGACTTGATTTTGTTGATTTTTTGAATTTTTGAATTAAAATCAATGTACGCTTTCCATTTAGCACCAAGAGTGGACATCAAGTTAATGAAACCCGGTTTGTCACCAATCTCTTTCTGAACTCCTAGAAGATACCAACAGACCGAATATGCGTATTCACCAGACACGCTCTGAATCAATCTCAGATTCAGGTCATATAACGAGGAATTCTTGTTTTTCAAGAATGCAACACTAAAGGAAAGACATGCCCTAATCTGTGTATGTGCATTTAAGAATTAGAATTAGAATAGGCGTACTTGGAAAGGTAGAATATACGGAAGACGCTCCAATATAAACGCAACGTTATTATTTGCAAGCTGGTGATTGCGTTTAAACAGTTTCATGATTAACGAAAGAATTCTACACATGATGGGTGTTTTTGCTCTAGAATAGACACATGATGCATTGACGTAACTAGTTATGCATTGCGACCAATATGCAACATCTAAAGTCTTTTCTTGGATCAAAAGATCTAAATGCCTTGCGAAATAGAGACTAATTTTCCAGTGATTATCAAACTTTGATAGTAATTCGTTGTAATCTGATATTGTTTGCTCATACGCATGCCCCATTTTCGATCTAATATCGAGACGAAGCAGAGATATTTCCAGATTGTTGGAGGTAGTCGTTTCAGACAGAAATTCATCCATTCGCTCTAATGATAAAATGCATTTCAAAGGTCTCAAGTATTTAGGGTTGTATGATTTGCGAAAGTCGATTTCGGCCGTGCGTGCGAGAGCAGATGCTTGATAAAAACTTAGAAAATCGCAAAATTGAAGGTTTTGCACCCTAACTGATGTGGGGGTTGCTCTAGCTGTTCTACTATTCAGATGGTCCAGAAGAAGTTTAAGCGGATACTTGATGAGCGATCTATTTGTCAGAATCTCAATATCATGATCATCTGGTAGATCGAAAGCCTGTTCACAACTGATAAAATGTGTTACAGCAATATTTATCTCCGCACAAAGGTCGTAATCCAACAATCGGCACAATTTCGCACAAGATCCAGTGATCAAAGTCAATTCTACTACATCCTTTAGAATCTTTGGTCTGATAGCTAACTTACTAGAGAGCAAATCCAATAAAATGTAAAACGAGTCGGAAGGCTGATCGTTGTCGTATTGAAAAACATCTTTTAAGAACTCATAAACTCTTGACCAGGCAAACCCTTCATTTATACAATTGATGAGCAAAGAACTAAGAAAAATAGTTGTTCCATTGCCAACGCAAGGATACAATAGTATCGCTCTGAGTATCGGTATTAGGGACTTGTGAAAATAATTGCACTCACACAAGTCCTTATAGAAGGACTCGTATTTAATTGAACGCGCTTTCCATGCGATACTGTCGAGAGAGCCAATATTGGGTAAAGAAGAAAAGAGAATGTTGAAATTTGGAAAAACACCCGATTCTCTAATGGATAGTAGCAGCACATTCTCGCATGGCATCTTCGGGCCAACCTCGTGATACTTATTCAAATCTATCAAAAGCTTGAAAAATCTCTGATAGAAACTGAGATCAAAAGTTTCGGCTCTCAGCACAAATTGAAACAAGGTTTTTGTCAAGGTAGGCGAAGAAAATGGTCTAGAATATGGACAGATAACATCAGAGTAGTCCGGCATCTGGATTTATGGGAACAAGCACCGCTGCATGGGCCGGTTTCAATTTCATCGTATGAATTCACTTTCTCCATATCCGTATGATTCTGGAAACCACGGAAAACAATTCAATCACATGTATTTCTGCAGACTGAAAGAATTGCAACCCTTTTTAAAAGAGAAAATACAGAGCAAATCATCAATACCAATACAGACAGTTTCATCTTGCGGAACAGTCCATGAAGGTGCAGAAGTGGCTGTGACCGGTGTCATATTTATTGATTTCCCAAATCGACCCAATATTATTGATGAAGTCACAGGCAGAAGCACAAGTAATTCTTGGAAGCAGACGTTTTCGATCTATCTAGAAGACGAATCCGGCAAGATTTTACTAGACTACAAAGATAGTCATTCAATTCCTATAACTACCGGCTTGGTTGTTGGAATTTTGGGTCGCCTCAAATCCGATTCTGTACTTGAAGTCTTTGAACTCATTTTGCCTGGATTACCACGACTTCAAAACAATCTATCATCAAGAAACAACGAGGTCGTAGCTGTAATCTGTGGGCTTCCTTCAGACTTGAGGCGTCTAGAAATTTTGAAGTCCCTTTTGACCTCTCCTGGTTTAACGTCCGAGGTATTCTGTATTGCTAAAAATTAGTTGAAATCTCTTATCATAATAGGCCCTCTTCTTGAAAATGAACAAGTTGATATGACCATCGGACAGAAGGTATTTTGTAGATGGATAATGTATATAGAGAAAAATCGAGCACAACAGCTGTGGTGAAACTCTTTATTCATTATCTCTTTTCAAGAACTTTATGGATTGCTTGAGTCGTCTCTATCGAATATATGTGATTCCATCATCGACTGATCCTACACCGCAATGCCTTCCACTTCCCCCAATTAACCCTATTTTATTTGGAGGTTCACTGTCACCTAATGTAAGCTTGCAGTCAAATCCATCCTGGTGTGATATCGGCGAGTACAGGTAAAATATGAGTTTAATCGAAAAGAATCTATGTTTCTGATGGTAAAAATGCCGAGGACTGGATCAAATGCTCTCCTTTCAAGTTGGCCCCCATGGATATTCTTCCTTTTCTATTGCAGTCTAGGGTCGTCTTTCCCACTGCTCCGGATTTTTCCGTTTGCTATCCATTTTATGAGCGAGATCCTTTCATTTTATCTGAAAAGCCACACATATTAGTAACTGGTAATATGATTGAATTGAAAGCACAAGACGTCGATGGAGTGTTGTCACTCAGCGTGCCTAGATTCTCCCAGTCTAACGCTATAACGACAATTAACCTAAGGTCTTGTGAAATCAAAAAATTCGAATTAGAATCAGTTTGAAAGTGGCTTTATTGTTTTAATCATGTTGAATGCGTCTTCTCCGTCCGCATAATACTTTTCGTCGGTGTTCCTAACAGTAAATCCAAGCTTATCTCTATATAAATGAATGGCAGCCTTATTGGAAACTCTTACATGCAAGGTAACAGAAACGACCTTATAGAAGTGAAATAAAGATATTTCAGCACATTTCATCAAATTCTCTGCTATTCCGATGCCTCTATATGGTAAAGACACCGCAATAGACGTTATATGACCCCAAGGAAATTTTCCCGTCTCTTCTTCAATTTTAGTTAATACATATCCGACTATTTTTCCTTCTGACGTGGCTACCCAAGAACACCTTGGCCAAGATATATAGTGGTATAGATAATATTTAAACTGATAGTTCTCGGGCAAGCATTCGATATTGCAGGCTTGAATGGATAAGAGGTCGTTTGCAGTAACAGGCCTGTACTGAATGTTCATTTTGAGACTGAGGAACTGCCCCGGAAAATAGATTTGGGGATGTATTGTGGTGCGAAAATGATGTTATGCGTCCTATGCGTGATTTCAGTAGTGCTTGTGGCTTCATTCATTTTGTATCCTAGCTATCCTGATATTAAGTTTATGTCTATAAAGCCAGATACAGTTGAACCCGTGCACATGACTGATAATGAAGCTTGGACGAATTGGATCGTGGAAGGAGAAGTAACTAACAACAACATTTACGGAATTGGTGCTGAAGAGATTCACGTAAAATTGTTCTTTCCCGATCACACCAATTTTCAAGCTGCATCATTTTTTTTGAAAAATCAATATTTTGGACCAAGAACGAAGAGATGTGTAGAATTCCCCATGAAAATTCCTTTGTATTCTACAGAAAGCGGGGTGCCGAATTTGATTGGTGAGTGTTTTAGTAAGAAATATGTCGATCTAATCGTACATCTTGAGATTGAGCTATCAGCTGCCAAATGGCTACGATTAAATATACTTACATCAATGCAGAAAACTATTCAATGCGGCTGAAGAATTTGGTCGTGTTATCATATGCTTCTACAGTTTGAATACAGCCATCCCAATGCTTCTTTGCGAGTTCATCTCGAAAATATATATCTGTTTTCAGGGTTTTGGAATCTAAAAATATAAATGTACGGGACATACCTTTGATAAATTTACGGCCTCTAAAGCAACAAAAATCACACGACAAGATATAAGATGGCGATGATATTCCAAATGGGAGGATGAAAATCATTTAATATAAAAATGTCTGCTCGATATTTTCGGTTCTTTAATCAGTCACGACTATTTTCTAAAATGTCATCTGAAAATGTTGAGAGTCTGCGCGTCAGTCTTTCTAGCATGTTAGCTCGCTACAATCAAAAAGTAGCCACGTTGAACAAAGAAGGATCGCTCCAAGGTATAATTATTTCACATTGAATATATGAAGATATACAAGAGCTGCAAATAAGAGATAAATCTGGTGCACCTTTTAAGCTAAAAGACGTGGCGAAAATTTCAAAGAAAGATTCCAAGGTTATATTCGTAGATCTTTTGGACAACAAGGTAACAGTCGGCTACGTAATACTTAGATGTCTTCAACTGTCATGTCGCATATTAGACAGACGTACCCAGAGTATGAAATCAAACTTGATCAAGGTCTGATTGGTGTTAGAATAACATCCAATACGGCGCTAGCGACAAATATAAAAAAATTACAGGTGAACTACATAGAGCAAGCAAGGAAAATACGACGAGATTTTTTGAAACAGTGCAAACAGAACCTCAACGAAGATCAAAGATTGGAGGATGAGCTGGCTGCAGAAAAGCTATTTAAAGATTATGTTTCCAGCATTGAAAAATCCAGGGCTACATAGCTAATATGAATGTGGAGAAAAGGCGAAGTCAGCGAATTCAAGAATTCGAGAAATTCTACAATTTGATACTCAAGCGCAACATTCCAAATCTTCGAGTCCGTGACCTTAATATTATTGTTAAATCTTCCGCTCTCCGTGAAAATAAAATCTCTTTGGCAAAATTTGATGTTGAAGATAGAATACGCAAAGGGTTGATCCGTACAAATGCATTGAAACTGGGAATGTCTTCTGATAGACTGCAGTCTGCCAGATGTGCTTTATTTTTACATTTTTTGGACGATGGGAACCTATGAATTTCTTCAATTGCTGCTTTTCCTGTAAATTTGATTGCAATATAAACATCGAACTTCTTTGTAATTGTCCTGAGGAAGTAAGTGTAAAAATGCTTACTAAGTTGATATATATCCTTGGATGCCCTCCTATACCTCCACCATCACAGAAAATCTTAGAGCTGCTCGTTATTTTAACATTTTCATTTGCTGTCGCTTTACTTACCAGTTTTTCATCTTTGGTGTATTTTGATGTGTACTGTCGTATCAGTCTGAACATCCCCTGGAAGCATGAATGATTTTGACCTTATATGCATTTTCTGAATGGAAGTACATGACTCATGGCGGAAGACACGTTGTTTTTTATTACACAGGAGAAAGAACTTACTTTAAGAGTTCTGTTTTGAGATTTAGATATCAAGACGAGTTCTCTAATACAGACGAGCATATTGAAGCCGTCCAACTTGAGTCAGAACTGTACGACCATGTGGTCGATAAGTACTTCGGGAGTTCCTACAAAGTTGATTATTTTATTGTTGAACTGAGTCATGAATTTATCTGTTATTGCACCAGTGAATTTCACAAAATAAATCATCTTGCAAGGACCAAATTATCGCGTCATGCCTGGATGTGTGATAATTTGAAGGCTGCCGACTATATCTCATATGAAATAAAACCGAAGTGGCTAGGCTGTGGTAGTAATGTCTTCAACCATAATAAGTCAAAATGTCCCTATTGCTCCCATCGGAAGAGAGCATCTGACAATTCTGATTATTGCCCATCATACCTGTTTTCAGGAGACGCACTTTACATTGAGAAAGCACTTAAAAACTACTTTAAAGATTTAGATATACAGCCTAATGTTTTGAATTCTTTGATACAAATATTCTTGCATGACAAGGCCATTCACACTCTTAAGAGAATATTCCTTAAAAACTGTAAACTCGCTCATCGAATTTGTAAGTCTCAACATTCCCGACTAACCTGCAATGAATTCTTCGAGCAATATCGAGCGCACATCAGCCTTAAATCGACCAACGATTTATTCGATTTTATAACGACATTTTCTATTAAGGACTGTTCACTTTTCATTTTCCCAAATCATGATATATCAGAAGGAAAGATCAAAATTATCGATATAGATTTAAAGAACATCGAAAACCTCGAGAAATATTTGATGTGCACTATTAAATGCTGCTGCGATCCTCTGCATCAATATGTATGCTAATCAAAAAATGGGATCTTGAAATAGGGTCTGCTTTTCAAATATGATTTGCAACCAAATGAATTGGGTTTTTCGGTGATATTAAAGCTTTTCAACACCTTTGTGTAGATTATAAACCGATTTATGGCCGTCTGGGTAGGAACAGGTAGGCATTCAATGGCTCCATTGATCCTATTTGTCGATGAACCGAATTCCCCACGCAAGACTCCTGGATGCGTTCTGACTCTTGTTTTCCAGTACCAAAATGACACTGCCCAAGCTAAATAATCATCTTTAGCAACAATTTCTGGTGTATTCAAAAGACGACTGTCGCCAAAAATGTCTTTTGATGCGGCCAAGTAATTGACGGACCATGTCAACTGGATGTATCCTCTTCCATAGTACAACTTGCCTTTGACGTCATGTTTGGTATCTTTATAATCATTCATACAGGCTGTAATGTTTAGTTTGCATCTTTCTTCTTCTTTAAATCGAAGACCTCCGGATTCATGGATGATCTGGGCGAGGAACATAGCAGCTTCCCTTTTGGATTCGATCCCTCCCAGCCTAAACGCCTCCTTTTTGAATTTATGAAAGTTTCCCATTCCCGGACTGTCAAATCCATTAGTTAAAAACGCATTCTTGAATTCAAACCAACTTATCGTGAAGTTCATACGATCCGTCGTTTCCTTGGCCAAAATCGTGGTTGTATTTATATTGGTAGTTGGTGATTCAACAGACGACGTCGCTCGAACTGTCGTATAACTGGCATAGATAGCGACAGTGGTATAATTAGTAGTCAAGAAGCTGGACGTGCACAAAGATGTGAAGATAAACAAAAGACACAATTCAAACCACATTGGCGACGTGATTGTTTACATGCATTCATACTTTGCACCTGGAAATATACGTCATTTACTGCTCAGGACTTCCCATTTTCATTCAGTTAGAATTCCGAACCTGTCTTCAATTTCCTTGATTAGTTCAGATAGAGATTGGCTGACTGCCTCTTCACCATTTTTTGGATCCTAATATTAACTAACCATAGTACCTCAAATTTCATTGATGATAAGCGGTGCAGAACGTCTGACATCGATTCCTTAATAGTTGACCACGATAACGTTCCATTTGAAGATGACACGGCATGGATTGCAAGATCATAAAAGTAAATTATGTTTTTCAACATTGCGACTGTCTTGTAGAATGGGCAGAACCTATCATAAGACGAATAACCATTTTGCTGCAAAAAGTCATCTTTGATGATCTGCGCAATATCTAAAGTAATCTTATCGGTTTCAGCCAGCGCGCTTTTGCCGACAATCTGAACAATTTCAGCCAAGTCTTCTTCGTCTTGTAGTATTTTCCGACATTTGGTGCGCAAGCTTTGAAACTCCTTGTCGTACGATTTGTAAAACGGTTCCAGAGCATTCAAATATTTTGAGTACGAGAGCGACCAATTGACTGAAGGGAAATGCTTCCTCTGCGCCAACTTTTTGTCAAGACCCCAAAATACCTGCACAATACCAAGAGTTGCTGAAGTGACAGGATCCGAAAAATCCCCTCCCGGCGGGCTAACTGCGCCAACTATACTTACAGAACCTTGTCTCTCTGGTCCGCCTAAACATTTAGCCAACCCAGCTCTTTCATAAAAAGACGCCAAGCGAGCACCCAAATAGGCGGGATAACCGGAATCGGCGGGCATTTCTGCCAATCTACCAGAAATTTCTCTTAACGCTTCTGCCCATCTTGATGTCGAATCCGCCATCATTGCCACGTGCTTTCCTTGATCTCTATAATATTCAGCAAGAGTAATTCCAGTATAGATTGATGCCTCGCGAGCGGCCACTGGCATATTTGAAGTATTTGCCACCAAAACTGTTCTTTTTAGAATTGGTTCCTCTTCACCGTTATGACTTATTTTTAATGTTGGAAAGTCCATCAGGACCTCTGCCATTTCGTTACCCCGCTCACCACAACCAACATACACAATGACATCGGAGTTGGAATACTTCGACAGACTTTGAGAAATTACAGTTTTTCCACAACCGAATGCACCAGGTATTGCAGTTGTTCCGCCTTGAACACATGGAAATAGAGAATCAAGAACTCTTTGCCCCGTAAGAAGTGGATTGTTGGCAGATAATTTCTCTGAAACAGGACGAGGCGTTCGAACTGGCCATATCTGCATCATGGGGTATTTAGTCTTCTTTCCTTGCCATTCTAACTCTACTATAGGCTCGATTACCGTGTACTCTCCTGAACATGCAATCCATGTAATAATCCCCATTGCCCGAGGTGGCAGTATTATGGGATGATCGACAAGAGAGTTTTCTTTGACGATCCCCACAATATCTCCGCCAGTAAGGTGCCTCCCAATTTTTAGTTCGAGATTAGGAGAGAAGCTCCATCGCTTACCGCGATCTAAACAATTCGTCGATATTCCGCGAGGAAGATAAATACTGTTTGTCAAAGCAGCAATGTTTTGAAGAGGTCGTTGTATTCCATCAAATATATTCTCACATAATCCAGGACCCAGTTCCACTGATAGAGGATGCCCAGTTCGCCTGACCGGATCACCCGACATCAATCCGCTAGTTTCCTCATAAACTTGGATAGTTGCCTTGTCGCCTTCGATCCGAATCACCTCGCCGACTAATTCTTCCGCCCCAACCTTGACTAATTCATACATGGCAAGACCTGGTAATCCTTGGGCAACAACCACTGGTCCTGATATTGAATAAATTCTCCCGAGCTCACTTTCATGATCCTTTATATTTACGGTAGACAATGGATGGACAATTTGCGATTCAATCATAATTGTATATATTTTCGTTTATTTTCGGAAGGCTTTCTTTGTAAATGTTAAAGCTTTGCCTTTGGATCCGTTTCGCCTTGGCTTTCGCTCTGATTTTTGAGATTTTGACTTTTCTTTCGGTTCATTCGAAGACAAAGTAGTAGCAGTCCCCTCAAAGTAAAGCGAAGATGAGGCAGATGGAAGCTCAGAATCAGTTGATCTAGCCTGGTCAAGTTTGCGTATCTTTCTTGGAGCACCTTTCATTTTATAAACATCCAACGTTTCCAAATCTATCCGTGGCTTCTGATCCTCGACAACTGCGGCCTCCTCTGCTACTGAATCAGTAATGGACTGCATGGAATCATAAGGTTCACTTCTATTAGTTAGATCATTGTGGGCCGGTGGAGCAATTTGAGGCAAAGAAATCTGCAAAGAGCTTCTATTTGCAGCAACCATGATAGATTCGCCGCTTCGCTCTTTACTAGTGACAAAGACCGGCCGCTTCATGAGTTTCGAGGAGGAGGGAATGGGGATCTTTCTTGGAATCTCCGGCTCGTTCATGAACGAGAGATAGCTTTGCACGGATCTATCAAAAAGAAGTGTATATCCGTCACGAAGACACTTTTTCAAACTATCACCACTGCAGGGATTTGAGAGGGCCAGTTTGACAATCCAGTGATTCGCCAACAGCGCGTGATGGCAAACATCTAATTCGCGGGCCCTTCGATCCCTCCAATCGCATACACGACGAACTAAGGTCATCTGGGCTTCATCCAAAGTGACCTTGGACTTGCTTAGAACAGATTTCCATTTGTTTTCTTCTGGAAGCTCCAATTTGTATAGTTTTAGACATTGTAAGGAACTCTCCTTATAGACATTTAAAAGTCCGTCGCAGCCAATTTTTTCTTTCAGGGCCGTTTTCAATTTTTCCCACAACGTCAAGAGGTAATGAGTGTCGAGACGAGCATAGTCAAGCATTTCTTTAGGAAGGGGGCGTACACGCCAGTCAGCTAGCTGAAATTGTTTGTCAAGCGAGAGACCATCGAAATAGTGGTATAACAATCCACTCAAGCTTTTCTTCGGGACGTCCAGTACTTTTGCAGCCACGAAAGTATCAAAAACATTCACCAAGTAACTATCGAAATCTCTTTGTAGCCACGAGTTGTCATGCTCGGCTCCATGAAGAATTTTAAGAATTTTATCACTCGACAAGATCTTTGGCAATGCCGCCTTCAAATCTGGTTTCAATTTGATAGCATCAATTAAATAGTCACAAGAAGCTGTGCTGATTTGTATAAGGCATGTAAAGCCATGGTATGAGTAGTAATTGTGGTTTTCTAGATCCAATCCTATGACGGATTCCTTTTCGATAGATCTGATTGATTCATCCAGTTGATCGGGAGTGTCAACGTACAGACAAGGGATTCTTTCCAAAGACGCTTTGTCAAGCTCAGCGCTAAGATGCGGTTCAAAGAAGTACGCAGCTGAGAATTCAAGGGATTTGATCAGCGACTCAAAAGGATGAACGGTTCTTGTGTAGACATTTTTATCGCTTAGAGTGCAAATGTTTGACGCTTCAAATGGGCCTAATTTCAGCCTCTTACGAGGGGCAACTTCTGGAATTAAGGCGGGCGCACGTCCCTGAAGCTCGTCTAGAGATCTATCCATAACACCGTAGCAATCACCAAGGACGGTTTTCAACTGCCCAGAGTCGGAAAAAGAGGACTCGCCTACAACTGACAGGATTTTGACCAATGAGGATGCGATGGAATTTGGAATGTTCTCGATAGATTTCGAGTCTTCTGCTGTGCACTTTAAATATTCTATGGCATCATATAAGGTAGGATGACTGTTTTCCTCAAGTAGCTTCACTATACTTTCATTGAGAGACATCAAAGCCCTCATGAATCCTCTCAACCGTGTTTCCGCAGCGCACATCATACCCTTGAGTCCAAACCAACCCCTGCAAAGCGATTTACAAATGAAAAACCAATCCGATAGTCAAGAGCAGCTTACTGCCATACTTCAGCTCAGGGCCATGTATGAGCTGACCACCCAAATCACCAAAAAGTGCTTTAACAACTGTGTCAGCAAAATCAATCCGAGAATGGAAGATTCAGAGAGCGCTTGTATTACCAATTGTGCAGCGAATTATTCAAAGATGAAGATTTTAATGGCGCAGAGTATGGTAGCCTCGGTGCATGAGGGGAAGGAAGATAACTTGGATGATCAAACTACGGCTCAGGTAAAGTAAATAAACCTTGTCGATTCAGGCATTCTTGTTGACCAATCAAAATGAAGCAGCAAACGATTTTTGATTGGTCAAAATATGATGCTGTGTATCAAGTTGCGATGTTAAGGAGTAACGGGAGCACCTTTGCAGCGTATTCAACGACATCATGAGTAGGGAGCTTAAAAGTTCGTATGTTTTTGTCAAGACGTCATTCATGTGGCCTAAGCGCTTAATGGCGCTTCACTCTGATCAGACCCTGTCCATTAGCAAGCCAGACAAGGACAAGCCCGAGTTCGTGGTCGATCTCCGCACCGTGAAGAGTGTGAGCCGCGTGGACGCCAAGCCTTACTGCCTGCAAGTTCAAACTGATGATGCGAATAAGAAGCATCTGTTAAGCTTCCCATCCGAAGCAGACATGTTCTCATGGCAGGATGCCTTGGAGAAGAACTCGCCTCAGCTAGCAGCATCCGTCCCCACCGGCTTTCAGCACGTCGCTCATGCCTCCTTTGACCCTAATACCGGAGAATTCAAGGGACTGCCACCGGATATGGCCGCTCTGCTGGACAACTCCAAGATCAGCAAAGAGGAGATGCAGGAAAACCCGGAAGCCGTCCTCGGTGTCCTCAAATTCTACCAGGAGAGCCAGAAAGAGGACGAGAAGATTGCGGTCAGCCAGTCTCCACCCTTGGAAAAGGTCACTGAAGCCACCAGCGCAGTCAAGCTCGAAGACGACCTCGCGCCTCAGGCCGCTGCCCCGCAGCAAGACGAGCCAAAGCGCGAAAAGCCAAAGAGCCGAAAGACTCCGGGCGAGTCCCCAGCGGACGCTGCCGCCATGGAGATGATGAGATCGATCGTCAACCCAACCGACCCACTGACCCTCTACACGATCAACCAGAAGCTCGGACAGGGCGCCTCCGGATCCGTCTACCACGCCACTGACAACCGGACCGGGGAGGCGGTCGCCATCAAGCAGATGGACCTGGCCGCCCAGCCGCGCAAGGAGCTCATCGTCAACGAGGTCCTCATCATGAAGGACACTGCCCACCCGAACATTGTCCAATTCAAGGACGCCTTCCTGGTGAAGAACGACCTGTGGGTGGTCATGGAGCTGATGGAGGGCGGCCCGCTGAACGACGTTGTGGACGCGGTCGAGCTGGACGAGGACCAGATTGCGGCGATATGCAAGGAGACGCTGGCCGGGCTCGCCGACCTCCACTCGCGCAACATTATCCACCGCGACATCAAGTCGGACAATCTACTGCTGGACAAGTCGGGCCATGTGAAGCTGACCGACTTTGGCTTTTGCGCCAAGCTGACCGCCGACAAGAGCAAGCGCGCAACCATGGTCGGCACCCCGTACTGGATGGCCCCCGAAGTGGTCAAGCAGCAGGCCTACGGCAACAAGATTGACGTTTGGAGTTTGGGCATCATGACGATCGAGATGATCGAGGGCGAGCCGCCCTATCTGGACGAAGAGCCTCTGAAGGCGCTCTACCTGATTGCCAC
>ERZ1066135.492-NODE-492-length-20958-cov-6.563938_pt1 | contig 20958 bp, 23 predicted proteins | sample MGYA00382782_ERZ1066135 | MGnify/ENA primary metagenome ERZ1066135 (study PRJEB33369, sample SAMEA5778365) | biofilm metagenome | biome: Industrial cooling water; feature: Water cooling tower basin; material: Biofilm | place: United Arab Emirates | collected... | reverse complement strand
CTCGCCTCCGCCGGGACCTTCCCAGCCCCCGGTCGGGTCGGGCGTGTCCCACGGGCTGGCACCGTCGTCGTACCAGTACCGGTCGATATACTGAATGCACCTATTTACCCCGTTCTCGTCAACCACACAGGCCAATCCTCGATAAACGTCATAGTATCTGAGCTGTAAGCCGCTGGGATCGACGAAATTCGTCGGTTCGTTTTCAACGTAGCTGTAGCGATTGAAGCTCTGCGGGTTGCCGAGGGACATCGACCCGTTATAGGGATCGGGCGACGTCCATCTTCCGGCCTGGTTCTCGTTTTTTCTAAACCATGTATGATCCAGGCCCGTTGCATCATCCTTTTCGGTTAAAGCATACCCTTGCCGCAAACCACCGGATTTGCCGTAGCCCTGAGCCGCCGTGCGGAGACCCGTATCGGCCCCGATCGGCTCGCCAAATGCCGTGTAGTCCGAACGCAACTGAACATTGCCGGTGTTTCCAACAACCGCACGGGTTGACCCTTACCAGTCTTGCAATACGTACTTCACTCCGCCTTCGTCCGTCGCCTGCACCCCGCCATACTCCGCGACCAGCTTCCCGCCAATATCATAGATCAAAAACCGCCAAACATCGTTGACCTTTTCCGCCACCCGAAGCCCCGCAGCGTCATAGACCGACCTTGCATCCGGCTGATCCGCCCTAACCTGCCGCCGACTGCGAGTTGATTCAATTCTAACAGCGGTGTCAAGGGTATTCTGTTTCCGGATTCGGAGCCTGACTCGCCGGCGGAGCATCCGACCGCGGGGGCACGCGTTAAGCAGTCCGTCAGATTCTTTCGGCGTTTCTATGCAGTGTGCGGCTGCTTCCCTTCTCGCGGCTCCGCCAGCAGTTCGTTAAGTTGTCGCGGCTTGCCGCCCGATCTGCGGAAAGGCTCTGCCTTTCCGGCGGCGTGCAAAACGAGAGTGCGGCTCCGCCGCCCGGTTCCCGATTTTCTTCTTTTCTTCGTTCGTGGTTCGAGAAATTTCACCGACCGATGAAATGCTTTTAACGACGAATGAAGAAAATCGGAAACGTGTCTGTGCCTTCTGTGGTCTTTGTCGGTGAATTCTGTGGGCTTCGAGAAAACAATTACCACAGAAAGCACAGACCGAAGCCGCACGGAAATAGGGTCGCAGAGGATGTCATCATTCATCATTCGATGTCGCCTAACGGGGCTCGGCGCCATTTTCTTGGTTTCCTTTCTATAAATATTTGGCTCCTAGCGGAGCCCATTAGATGCCTCTTTGGTGCGGATCGCGGGATCGGGGAACAACGGTGAAGACTTTCGCAACCACGAAAGGAGAAAAAAAGAAAACGGAATTCCGAACTACTTTCTCCCTTTCTCCTTTCGCACGACGGTCGGGTTTCTGCCATTGGTGACGGCCATCGTGTCCGAGTGTGAAGAAATGATTTGGCCGCGGATCCTAGCATTGCTGCTGAGAGGTCCGCGGCCGGTTTGGGTTGGTTCAATTGTATTTCCGCTAGGCGGCGACGGCGTAGTTCTCGCCGAGTTTGGCCTCGTCGCCTTCAGCAAGGTTAGTTACAAGCTCGTAGTGGAAATAATCGAACTTCGAGCTGACGGTGTCGTCCACGCGTTTTTCATACATCTCACGCGAGCGGTCGATCGCCTCACGGAGCCGGTCGTAGAGGTCGGCCGACTCCCGGCCCTCGAGCACCTTTTGCTCGTTGTAGAGCTTTATCTCCGAGACAAGCAGACGGGCAAAGCGGCGTGCCTTATTGTGCCGGTCTCGTTCGACCTCGGGCACGTCGATCGGAAGGTCGATCGTCTTTCGGTCGAGCCGCTGGCGGCTTTCGTCGGCGGTCGGCGGCGTCAAGACAGGCTCTTCGGCAACCGGCTCATACGGCGGCTGCTCGATCTCATCGGAGGCCGGCGGCGTGTATGTCGGGACGACCTCGGGCGGAGCTTCAAACGACTGCACCGGTGCAAAGGTCTCGACGTCGGGCGTTTCCACCGCCTGAGCGGTCGGCTCAAAGGCGTAATCGGCAAATGCCGGCGGGGCATCCTGAACGGGCTCAGGCTCGTAGGTGAGCGGGGTCTCGGGAACGTATTCAGCAACCGCAGGGGTTTCCTCGGCGGCGTAATACGATGCCGGTTCTTCGGCCGCCGCTTCCTGAACGGGTTCGGCCTCGACCGGGCTGGTGAAGGCAAAGCCGGAATGGTCCTCAGCAACCGGAGCAACTGGGGCAACGTCTTCGGCGGGCTGTGCATATTCGGCCATCGCCGGCGCCTGATATTGATCGACCTGCGGGGCGTAGTCCTGATGAACGGACTCGGGCTCGGGCGTTACGTCCGCAGATTCGTACGCAGCCGGGGCTTCGAACGCAGCCGGAGTCTCATACGCGGCCGGGGCTTCGTAGCCCGCCGGTTCGGGCGGAGCGGAATATGCCGGTGCCGGTTCTGCGGCCTGCGGAGCTTCGTGAACTTCCGCGTGTGCGGCGGGCTGAACAGTGGCCCGAAGCTCGACGGTCAAAGCTGCGACCGAGACGAGCGATTCGAGTGCTTCGCGGTTGATGCGGGTGCCCTCGATGCCGTAATCGACGTAAAGCACCGCGACCGCACGTCCGCGAACTACGAGCGGAACGGCATACATCCGGTCCGGCCGGCCAAAGCCGAGCGGTTCAAGGAACTGATCGTCGTCGGCATAGGCACCGTACGCGCCTTCGGCGGTTGCCAGCGTTTCGGAAGCACGGCTAAGCAGGCTTGCTGAGTGCTCGGCAAGGCGGACGTTCTGGAACGAATCTTCGGGAACGATGCCCTGTTCATTGAAAGCCTTCCAGCAAACGAACGTGCCGCTCTTTACGATAAAAAATGCTCCACGCGGAGCGAATTGGTGGCTGTGTTCGACCAGCGAACGAAGGATCGCGGCCTGGGTCAATTGGCCGCCGATGTCGCGGATGGAATCGCGGAGTTCGGAGTAGCGGTCCTCAACGGCCGTATCGGTCCGGAGCTTTTCCGCTTCAGAAAACGCCTCGGCAGCGAGCTTGGCGCCGCCATCGCGGGCGAGCCGGAGATGTTCGGTGAGCGACTCGGAAAGGCCGCGGTCAACCTCGACGCCCTGCTCGAATTTCCCGGCCAAAAGCCTGATCGCCTCGTCCATCTGGGCGCGATGCTTGGAGAATTCCACTTCAAAATTCTGCTGAAAGGCGTCAACTTCCTGACGCATTGAGGCGGCAACGCCCTTCAAATAATTCTCGAATTCAGATCGGAGACTAAGTTCGAGTTCTTCGTTGGTCACTATTTAAGATCCTCCAAAAGCAATTAAAAGGCCGGTTCACAACACTTTAAAGGCAGTTATGAAAGTACGGAAGGTGATTTCTGAGGCTGGAACGACAGCTGCCCGGTGAACCGACGCCCAAAGAGGATTATGGCGAAGGAAGAGCCCAAATGTCAAGAAATTATTGAAAGGTAAAGACTTGGGGGAGACTTTGAGTCCTTTTAGACGGCAATGACCTCGATATTCGGGTCGATCTCTTCGCGGATCATATTTTCGATCGCCATCAAGGTTCCGGTCAGCGAACTCGGGCAGCTGCCGCAGGCTCCCTGATAGCGGATCTTGAGCGTTGATTCCTCAAGCCCGACGATTTCAAGCCAGCCGCCGTCGCTTGCCAGATAAGGGCGAATGCGGTCGTCGAGAAGGGCGTCGATCTCGCGAATGACCGGGTCGTCATCGAGAGCCGCAGCGATCGCACCACCGACCGCCTTTGCCGCACTTCCGTTGCCGTTACCGTTCGCGACCGGCTCGGCCGCACGGATCGGCACGGCAAGCTCGGGCAGTATCTCGTCCCATTCGGCATCATCGGTCTTTTCGACCGTGACCATCTTGTCCATGTAAAAGACGGAAACGACGTTGCCGACCTCAAAGATCGAGGCGGCGAACTGGTCATCCTTGGCCGTTTCGGCGTTCTTGAACGAGTGGGAAGTGCCGTACGAGACCGGCTCTTTCAAAATGAACTTCACGGCGTTCGGGTTCGGCGTTTCCTGGATGTCGGCGATCTTTGGCATTTCTCAACTTATCTGCTTCAAATATAAGTTTACTAATCCTTACCTTTTTGTCAACATTCGCGGTGAGGTGAGGCAGGCAATAAACATCTTTCGTCCGGAGTGCAATAGTCAAAAGGCAGGCGCTAACAGAAAACGCCTGCCATTCTCATTTGACCGCAATGCGAACCGACGGCCCGCTATTCGGTGATATGAATGTCCTCGGTCTTATTCACCCGACCCGAGAAGAACACCGCCCCGAAAATTACCGTGGCGGCAACGAAAACAAAGGTCAGAATGATGTAGAGTGTGCTCGCCGTTTGAACATACTGATAGAGCGAACCTGCGGCGATCAGCATCGAGACGATCGCTAATAGAACGTAAAGCATCTTCGTAACCTCCAAGTAAAGATCTGTCAGGGCCTCTCAAAACAAATGATCGCATCCAGATCGTCGATCAACAGTTGAGGCTTCTAAAATACAGGCCGCGAAGCCCGCAACTAATGTTTGAGGAACTGCCTAATAGTAACCCCAAAACGCAAAAAAAGGCAAGTAATTCAATTGTGATAAGGCGATCACAGCGAAATGAGCGTGGCCTCGAGGATCCGGGGAATGCCCTGCAGGTCGTTGTGAAACGCGTGTCCTGGCCACACGGCAGCATCGATCATCAAGGCGACGCTCTCGGATTGACCGAAACCGATCTCGACGAGGAGCTTTCCTCCGGGTTTCAAGTGGTCAGGAGCGGTCGTGATGATCTTGCGAATTACCGCAAGCCCGTCGCCCTCATCGGTCAAGGCAGACCGCGGCTCGAACTCGCGGACCTCGGGCTCGAGCACACGAAACTCTTCGAGCGGAATGTAAGGCGGATTGGATGCGATAAGGTCAAATTCGCCCCCAACGGCCGGGCCGAAAAGGTCGCGCTCGATAAAAGTGACCCGATCTGCAACGCCATGGGTTTCGGCATTCTCGCGGGCGACGGCAAGAGCCGCGGGCGAGATATCCGTGGCCAGGCCGTGGGCCGTGGGAAGCTCGGCGGCGACGGAAACGGCGATGCAGCCGGAACCGGTGCCGATATCAAGAAAGCGAGGCTCGGGCCGATCGGCGAGAAAACTGACGGCGAGTTCGACGATCGCTTCGGTCTCCGGCCGCGGGATGAGCACATCGGGTGAGACACGGAAATCGCGTCCGTAAAACTCCTGCCGGCCGAGAATATGTTGAAGCGGCTCGCGGCCGGCACGCCGCTCGATAACCCCGCGGAACCGGGTTTGCTGCTCGTCCGTTAGCTCGAACTCAGGATAGGCGATAAGAAAGGTCTTCTGCTTGCCGAGCGAATGGGCGAGAAGAACCTTGGCGTCGCGGGCGGGTTCGGGCGTTCCGGCCGTACGCAATGCTTCCGTTGCAAAAGTTATCGCGTCGGCAACGTTCATCGCTCGGTTCGCTCCCCATCGCCGCGAAAAATGGCGGGCAGCGTCAGGAAAATGATCTTAAGGTCGAGCCAAACGGACCAATTCTCAATGTAGAAAATATCAAGGCCGACCATTTCCTCAAAGGTCAGCCGATTGCGGCCCGAGACCTGCCAGAGCCCGGTGATGCCCGGCTTCATATCGAGCCGCTTGCGGTGGCGGATGTCGTATTCCTCGACCTCATAGGGTATCGGCGGCCGCGGCCCGACGATGCTCATTTCGCCACGAAGAACGTTAAAAAGCTGCGGGAGTTCGTCGAGGCTCCAACGCCTTATCCATCGCCCGGCGGGCGTGATGCGCGGGTCGTTGGCGACCTTGCCGTAGATCTCGCCCTCGCCTACGGACTCGCCGGAAATGTTTTTGCGGTACGCCTCGCGGTGGATCTCTTCGTCCGAATCGGCAAACATTGTCCGAAACTTCAGGCAAAGAAAAACGCGGCCGTCCATCCCGACGCGTTCCTGCCGGAAGAATATCGGCCCGCTCGAGCTTCGCCGGACGGCGAGTGCGACGAAGGCTAGAACGGGCGAAAGCACGATGATCGCGACGAGTGAGATAATGATGTCCGATATGCGTTTGACAAGCCTACCGGCATCGGAAAGCGGCTCGCGAAAGAGCCGGACCATCGGGAGCACGCCGATCTGTTCGACGGCCGTTTTCTGCGGAAGCAGGTCGAAGAGCTTTGGAGCGAAGCGGAACTCGACGCGATGGTCGCGGCCGACCTCCATCATCGAATCGAATAGCCGCTCGCTGCCGATGGCGGGCTCGGTGATGATCACCTCCTGGATGCCGTAGCGGCGGATGAGCTCGGGCAATTCGGCAAAGCTGCCGACGATCGGGGCTCCGGCAAATTCGCTTTCAGCAGAATCGCCGGTCGCAACAACACCGGCGACCCGATAACCGAGCCCGAGCCGGTCGCGGAGTTCGACGATGGTGCCTGCGGCTTCGGCGTTCGTGCCGACAATAAGCGTCGGGAGCAAATTCACGCCGCGGCTGCGGATACGAGCCTGCGCCCAACGGACAAGCAGGTGAAACGCCAGGAAGAATGCAAGTGCGAATGCAAAATCGAGAAGGAAAACGCCGCGTGAATACGAGAACTCGCGAAAGGCATAACCGCCGCGGAAAAGGAACGCCCACGCGACGATCAGAAGCGAGCCGATGGCAACGGCCTTGACGACCTTTGCGGCCTCACGCGAATAAGAGAACGCTCCCTTGAAGCGATACACGCCTTCATAGGCGAGAAGCGCGACGCGAACCACCGTCGCAAACCAAAAGACGCCCGCATAGGGCACGAACTCCTGCGACCATGCCCAGGCTGTTTCCGAAAGCACGGGCAGGCCTTCGCGAATGACGAACGCCGCGATCAGTGCTCCGCCGGCAAGAGCGGCATCGGCAGCCCCGATAAGCACGGTGACCAGCGGCATTACAAATGCCGGCACCTTTCGCGGGGTTTCGGTTGTCGTTAGGTCCTCTTTCAGAGTTTTGCTATCTCGTCAATATCTCGATATCCGCGGCGGCTTGGCAAAGCCGAGGCCTTCGCCTTCGGCCGTCAGGTTCGGATTGTAATACGGATCGCGGTCAAAATACTCCTGCCACCGGGCTCGGAGCCGGGCGATGCTCTCCTCGCCGACATCGTTCGACGCATTTGCCGACGTCGCCTCGGCCCAGGGCGTCCAGACGTTTCGCTTCCCGGCCGCGTGAAGCCACAGGCAAAGGTCGATGCCGGATGTGACCGGGTCGCCGAAACTATCATCGAGCCCGCCCGCATCGGCGAACGTTTTCCGCTCGACCGCCATCGCCGCAAGCGAAAGTGCCAAGACGTTGCGATCCGCCGCGAGGCCGACGAACGGCCCGAGGTCATCCCGCCGCAAGCCGCGATGCGGCCTTCCGATTCCGTTCATTATGCCTAAAACGAAACCGGCGTTAGCGATCCGTCGGTCGGCATCAAGCAGCTTCGGCCCGACAGCTCCGACGCCTTTGATCGCCGCACGATGGGCAAGCTCCTCAAAAAAGTTCGCTGAAAGTTGGCCGCTATCGCGATGGAGAAACACGAGAACATCGCCCGAGGCTTCGTTGGCTTCGCGGACAATTGACCCGACATCACCTGCGGCTTCGCGAACCTCATGAACGCGTCCGAGGTCGATATCAGAACTCCCCTCGCCCCAAAGTATCACCGAAACCTTCGGCGGTTGGCCAAGGAACTTGGGCCGGTGCAGTTCACCGCGGCCGCGGACGGCACGGGCCGCGATGCCGCTGCGGCGATATTGCTCGGTCAGGGCCGTGCGCGCCCGCTCGTGGGCATAGGTCTTTTCGCCGCTATCAAGTGCGACCGAGCCCGGGATCGCCCGCCAATGGTATAGCACTTGCGGAATGTGAACGATCGTCTCCGGCGAGATGCTGTCGATGAAACGAAGTGAGAGGTCGTAGTCCTGGCTGCCCTCCAAGCCCGTGCGAAAGCCGCCGATCGCCCGCAGGACCTCGGTCCGAAAAACGCAGAGGTGCGTGATCAGATTGAGCGAACGCATCAGTTCCGGGCTCCAATCGGGCTTGAACATCGGCTGGAACCGCACGCCGTATGCGTCGATCTTGTCCTCGTCGCTGTATATCAGATTCACTTCCGGCCGCGAGGTGATGACACGCGCCGCTTGCAAAAGCGCGTCCTTGGCGAGGAGGTCGTCGTGGTCCATGAGGGCGGTGAACTCGCCGCGGACCATTTCGAGTGCGGTGTTCGAAGCAGCCGAAATGTGGCCGTTCTTTTCACGAAAGGTAACGCGAATTCGAGCGTCCTGTGCGGCGAGTTCTTCGAGAACCCGGCGGACGTGCGGCTCGGTCGAAGCGTCATCGGCGATGCAAAGCTCCCAATTCGGGTAGATCTGTGCCCGGACGGAGCCGATCGCCTCGCACAAGAATCGCTCCTCGACGTTATAGACCGGCATCAGCACGGAGATCAGCGGAGCGTCGCTCAGTTCGGCGGCGATGGCTTGTAGCCGTTCGCGGCCGGCATCGTCGAGCGTGTCGTACCGCTCGGCCCAGTCACGGTATTCGCGGTCTCGGCGGCCTTTATCTATCTGTCGGAGAAAGGCCGAGTAGCCGGCCGAGATACCTTCCCGCCGAATGGTTCGCAAAGCCTTTTTTATCCGGCTGATCATTTCCTCGCGGTGAGCTTTTCGAAGAGTGCTTCGTAGCGGTCGGTTATCGAGTCCCAACTGTATTCGGCCTCGACGCGTTGCTGTGCTTTTGCCCTATACTCCGCAACCCGAGCGGAGTCCGCGTCGAGTTCGCCGATTACCCGCGAAAGTTCCTCGGCGGTCTCGTACGGCAGGGCCGCATCGCCGACGACCTCGATATTCTCAACCGTTGAATACGCCAATACACAGTTTCCGTAGCCCATCGCCTCGATCAACGCCGGGTGCGTTCCGCCGACCTCGGTCGCATGGATGTAAACGTAGGCATTTTGCTGGAGCGACTTGTAGCCCGAACCAAAAACGAAGCCTGTGAAGATGATCCGCGGGTCGTCGGCGGCGAGTTCGCGAAGGTGCTCTTTGTAGTCCTCGGCATACGGCGCATCGCCGACGATGACGAGTTTCCGCTGCGTCTCGGTCCGGCGAAATGCCTCGATCACCATCGCGGCATTGTTCTCGGGCTCAAGCCGCGAAACGTAGAGAAAGTAATCCTCGGGCTGGGCGCCAAACTCGCTGATGGCTTCCGCGTCAAGCTTTCGCTCGACGTCGGCTCCATAGGCGATCATGGTCGAGTCAACGCCGTATTCGGCCAGATAATAGTCGTAGATGGCCTTCGCGTCGGTCACGACCTCGGTCGCGAAGCAGACCGACGCCCGCTCGCCGAGCGCATAATAAAGCTGTCCGAGCTTGTTCCACTTTTTCCGCTTCCGCTCAAGGCCATCAACATTGATGGCGACCGGAGTTCCCGTCCACGTCAGCTTCGGTATGAAGATCGCATTTGCGGCATTGCAGATCAGCACCGCATCGAACCGCTGAAAGATGGCGTGCATCACCGAAAGATAGGTGTGCACGACCGTATCTAGATACTTATGCTTGAGCGTCGGGAGGACGACAAGCCGGACGCCGCGATACTCCTTCAACTCTTTCGGGACATGGTGCGAGCGGCAATAGACGGTCACCTCGTGGCCGCGAGAGACGAGCCGCGTCGCGAGTTGCTCGGCAAACGTCTCAAAGCCGCCGTAGTTTGCCGGTATTCCACGGGTTCCGAGTATAGCAATGCGCATAAAGTGGCCGAGCGAGGGCGAAAAAAGAATCGTATCGCGAAAGTTTGGGAAACCGAAACCTGATGGCATATCCTGTCGGCGGATGATCGACATCCTAATGTCAACATTCAACGGCGAGCGGTACCTCGGCGAACAGGTTGGCTCGATACTGGGGCAGAGCTTCACCGAGTTTCGGCTCATTGTCCGCGATGACGGCTCGTCCGACGATACGCTTGCGCTGATCGAGGAGTTTTGCCGCGAGGATGAGCGGATCACGCTGCTCCGCGACGGCGAGGGCAACGTCGGCCTGCGGCGTTCTTTTATGCGGCTGCTCGAAGCGAGCGAAGGCGAATATTTTATGTTCGCCGATCAGGACGACGTTTGGCTCCCGGATAAGATCGAGCGTTCGATAGCGGCGATCAAGGAACTTGAGGGTTCGTCTGCGGCGAGCGAACCGCTTCTTGTTTTTACCGATCTCAAGGTTGTGAACGAGCAACTTGAGACGATCGACGAATCGCTCTGGCATTATCAGCGGCTGCGGCCGGAGATCTCGCAGGATTGGAAGCGGCTCTTAGCGCAGAATGTCGTAACCGGCTGTACGATCCTCGCCAATCGTGCCGCGGCTCGGGCTTCGCTTCCCTTTGTACTGCCGGAAATGATGCACGACCATTGGGTCGCCGTTAACGCGGCAAGGCACGGCAAGATCGGCTACATAAGCGAACATACCGTGCTTTACCGGCAACACGCCTCAAATGCCGAGGGCAGCCGCGACTTTGGCTTGAAATACGCCGCAGGAAAGTCGCTCGGGCTCGGCGAGCGGATCGAGTTCTACAGAAAGGCAGCCGCTCACTTCGGCGAAGTGACCGCCCTTGAACTTCTCCGGCTCAAGGCCGCCGAAAACCTGAAACGGCTTTTCGGTTAGAGATGCGGGCCTTTTGCCCTTTCACCGTAAAATCGAGATAATACGGTTTCGTTGTTCTAATTTACGGAAATGAAGTTTTTCTCCGATATTCGCCTGCTTTTGACTGCGATCTGGCTCGGTGCGGCGGTGTTTTTCATATTCGTTGCGCAGAGTGCCTTCGCGGTGCTGCCTGAGCGTGAACTTGCCGGTGCAATGGTCAACCGGACGCTGGCAATCGTGAACTACAGCGGCCTTGTGATCGCCCTGATATTGCTGGCAACGTCGCTCGTCGGTCAGGCTTCGGTGAACCGCTTCTGGCTCTGGACGGAACGTATCGTTCTTCTGGTCCTCGCGGTTGCAACCGCGATTGGGCAGTTCGTCATCGGCTGGTGGCTTATGCTGCTCCGCAACGAGATGGGCAAGCCGATCGACCAGGTGGCCGTTGACGACCCGCTCCGCGTTCAATTTAACCAGATGCACGAATATTCGGTCTGGGTGCTAATGGCGGCGATGGCGGCGGCGTTGATCGTATTTTTCATCATCGCCAACCGGAAGTTCATCGCAAAGAAGAAGGACAACGTGGTCGATTTCGATCCGCTCAAGGACTTTAAGGTCTAGGAAATTATGGAACTCATTGAAAACGCCGATTTTTTTGAATCGATGCTTGCCCGCTGGTCGCCGAACGAGGAACTCCGCGGATATACCTTTGTCGAGAACCAGGCCGCTCCTTTTGTTCCCGTCCGCCGGGCATTGCCGATGCTGAACCTTGCGCTCATCAGCTCGGCCGGGGCCTATATCGACGGTACCGAGCCTTTTGACCTCGCGGCAAAGGACGGCGACCTTGAGTTTCGTGAATTTCCGAAGGAACTTGCCGCCGAGGATATGCGGTATGCGGCCAAGGGCTACGACCCGAAGGCAGTTCAGCTCGACCGCAATGCCCAGATACCGATCGACCGGCTGAACGAATACGATGCGAACAATGTGATCGGCAGCCTCAATCCGGTCTGGTGGAGCATCAGCCCGTGGATACCGAATGCTGTTCGGGTCGCCGATGAAATGGCACCGCGGCTTGCCGAGCGGCTCCATCGCTACGAAGTGCAGGCAGCACTCCTGATCCCGGCCTCGCGGCTCTGCCACCAAACGCTGGGTGTGCTTGCCCGCGGGATCGAAGCGAGCGGCATTCCGACGATGCTTCTCTCGGTTGACCGCAAGCTGGCAGACAGGATCCGGGCACCGCGAACGGCCTATTACAGCGGCGAATTCGGCTCGGTCGCGGGCCAAGCAGGTTGGCGGGAATATCAGCTCAGGGTTTTGGATGAATCGCTCCGCTGGATCGAGACCTTTGACCAGCCGGGTTCGCGAAAGCTTGCCGTTGATCTGGAAACACAGGTCGAGGCCGCCCGCGGGGAAAGGTAGTTTTTTATTCTAAGTTAAAACGCGGATCGGGCAGATCCGGCCGACCTTGGATGAAAATGATCCGAAAGATCCGTTCGATCTGCTCGATCCGCGTTCACATTTTTCTTGCCTCGAGATTGTCTAAAGTCCGATCTGCCAGGCCTTAACTCCATCAAGCGGATAGACGATCATTAGGATATTCAGCAGCAGGTTGTCTTTGATCCAAAAGATCATCAGCACCTCGACGGCAATGAATACGGCGAACGAAATGCCGAACCCGACCGCTCGGGCGAAGAAGAACCCGAGTCCGCACGCCACGATATCAATGAACGAATTGACGACCGCGTCGCCGACATAATCGGCCGAGGCGGTGACCATCCGGTAGCGGTCGATGACGAACGAGGAGTTCTCGACCACTTCCCAACCGCACGCAAAAAGCACCGCAAATAAAAATTGCCGGCGAACCGGCAACTGTGGCAGTGTGAGCTTTATCAGCCAAAAGCACAAGACCCCGTGGAGCATGTGCGTAAGCGTGTAGGGGTCGATCGGGTGCTGCGAGTTTTGCCGGCTCCAGACCTCGGCCGAGAGCGGCCAGTTAAGATTCGTTTCTCCCCAGACCTCGCCGCCCGAACCGACAAGCCAGGCGATGGTCAGCAGCACGATGAATGCCGAGGCATTCCATGAATTGGGGCGAAAGTAGAAAGAAAAGGAATCCGATCGTGGCGATGTTTGATATGTTGCTTCGCTCATAGCCGGCTCTTGACCTCGCACTAAGTCTTGCGTATGTCAATAGGGCCGACAACAATATCTTGTTGCCGTGTAAGTTTCGGTTAACTTTCAGGCGAGATTTAAGGACGAGTTAAGGTCAGACGGACATCTGCCAGCTCTTTACGCCATCGAGCGGATAAACGAGCATGAGGATATTGAGCAGCAGGCTGTCGCGGATCCAGATGAGCAGAAAGATCTCGACCGCGAGAAAGAAAACGAGCGACCGCCACATCCCGAACTTCATCGCTACGAGGAAGCCGACGGCGCAGGCGGCGAGGTCGCCGAAAGAGTTCGCAATCGAATCGCCGAAATAATCGAGCGAGGCCGTATTCTCGCGGTATTTCTCGATGATGAAGTTCGTGTTCTCAAGCACTTCCCAGCCGGCCTCGGCGATCAAGGCAGCGGTGAACTGCCAGAATGTCCCGAACTTGGAAAGCAGCAGCCCGGCGATCCAAAAGAACAGCACGCCGTGGAGAATGTGCGTAAAGGTGTAGGGGTCGAGAAAGTGCTGCGAAGTGTGGCTGCTGTTCCAGGCCTGGTTGACATAGATCGCACCGTCGCCGAGTTTGCACCACCAAAGCCGGCCGAGCGCCCAGAGGACGGCGGTCATCGCAAGCGCTGTCACCGAAAACACGCCCACCCAGTACGCGGCGTTCGGGGAGCGTTCTATTACATGCACGTCCGTCATCATAGCTTCTGGCCTTAAAGACCGCGGGCGAGACATTATAGCAAAAGAAAAAGGCCGCGGGCACAAGACCCGGGGCCGAACGATAAGATCTGACAAAACGCTACTTGATGTTGACGACCGAGCCGTCCTCAAACGTCACCGACCTCAGCCGAACTGCGATCTTGCTCTCCGGATGGCGGATGTCCGACATTATGTCCCAGTTCAACTCCCGGGAATACTCCTTTTTCTTTCGGCCGGTTATGTTTCGTTTGAAGGTCGATTCCTGGCCCGGCCGCAGCTTCGCATTCTGTGCGAACTCGTAGCGAAGAAACTCCTTGCCCTCGCGGTTGGTAAAGACGAACTCGGCGATGAAGCTTTTGATGGGCTTTCCAGCATCGTTCTTCAGCTTCAACACGGCATCGTAAGAGGGATTCTCGTCCGGTTCTTTTTCGACGCGGTTCGGCACGTTCGGCTCGCGGTCCGGGTCAACGCGCCACTCACCATTTGGCCCGGTCCGCTGATATTCGGGCCGCGGCGGAGCAGATCCGATTATCGGGTAATCCTGATGTGGGAATTTCGGGAACGCTACCGACGCATTATCCTTAGCGAACGGTTTCCAAGAAGACTCAACGACCGTCAGGCCAACAACATCACGGCTTTGCGACAATGCAGCAGTGGTGAAGCTAAGTGAGATAAGAATCGACAGGCAGATCAAACGCGACATAATTCGGCAAGCCTCCTCAGCTCTATATTCAATCCGATCCAGAAATATTTGAGGAGAGCGGCTGAATCGTATTCGAATTGTTAATCACGTGTCAATAGAAGATTATTCCGTCGAGATCTCGCCTTCATCGTGGAGAGCGGCGCTCAGCGTATGCCAGCTAAGCGAAGCGCATTTGACGCGGGCCGGAAACTCCAGAACGCCGGCGAATGCACGGAGCTTGCCGAGGTGGTTCTCTTCGGTTTCGATGTCCATTTCGCCGGTGACCATTTTGTGAAATTCGTCGAAAAGCTGATCGGCCTCTTCGCGGGTCTTGCCTTTAACGGCCTGGGTCATCATCGAGGCCGATGCCTTTGAGATGGCGCAGCCCGACCCCTTAAACGCGACGTCGCCGACCGTGTCGCCGTCCATCTTGACAAAGACCTGCAGGGCATCGCCGCAAAGCGGATTATTGCCCAAGGCGGTCTTGTCAGCGTCCTCGATCTCGCGGAAATTCCGCGGGTTCTTGTTGTGTTCGAGAATGGTCTCTTGATAAAGCTCGTTAAGTTCTAACATCTAAAACAATCCTACAACATTCCCGTTCTCGTCGATATCCACGTGCTCGGCGGCGGGGTGTTCGGGTAGTGCGGGCATGGTCCGCATATCGCCGCAGATCGGGTAGATAAATCCGGCACCGACGCTCGCCCGGACCTCGCGGATCGGCAATGTGAAGCCGGTCGGCGCTCCCTTGAGCGTCGGGTCGTGGCTCAGGCTCAAGTGCGTTTTTGCCATGCAGATCGGCAGATTGCCGAAGCCGTTCGCTTCGTAGCTCGCTATTTGCTGGGCCGCGAAAGGCTCGAAAAAAACATCATCCGCTCCGTAGATCTTCTTTGCGATGGTCTCGATCTTCGCCTTGATCGGCTGTTCGAGGTCGTAAAGGAACTTGAATTCGCTCGGCTCCTCGGCGGCGGCGATCACCATTTCGGCGAGTTCCATGGCACCCTTGCCGCCATCGGCCCAGTGGGTGGAAACAGCAGCACCGAGAGCACCGCTCCCGATGGCGATACGCTTGACGGCCTCGATCTCTTCGGGGTGGTCGGTCGCGAACGCATTGATCGCGACGACCGGCGTAACGCCATGGAGCTTCACGTTCTCGATCTGCTTGCGAAGATTGGCGGCTCCGGCCTCGACGTCGGCGACGTTATTCTCGAGCATCTCGGGCGGCAGCGGCTTGCCGGCGACGATCTTGTACTTTCCGCTGTGCGATTTGAGCGCTCGGATGGTCGCGACGATTACGGCCGCATCGGGTTTGAGGCCCGAGTAGCGGCATTTGATGTTAAAGAATTTCTCGGCACCGATGTCGGCACCAAAGCCGGACTCCGTCATCAGGTAATCGGCTGTTGCCATGGGCGACGTTGGCGAACGGCCCGGCGTGGACGAGAGCGGGCGTGTTCTCGAGCGTCTGCATTATCGTCGGGCGGATAGCGTCGCGCATCAGCACGGTCATTGCACCGGCGGCCCCGATCTCCTCGGCAGTTACGGGTTTCTTGTCGTGGGTTAGACCGATGACGATCTGGCCGAACCGCTTCCGCATATCCTGGAGCGATGTTGTAAGAGCCAAGATCGCCATCACCTCGGACGCGACGGTGATATCGAAGCCGGTCTCACGCGGAATGCCGCCTTCCATCCGGCCGCCGAGGCCGACGATGATCTTCCGCAGCGCCCGGTCGTTGGTATCGACAACGCGTTTCCAGGTGATGCTATGCGGGTTGATGTTGAGCGGATTGCCGCGGAGCAGTTTGTTATCGATCATCGCCGCGAGCAGGTTGTTTGCCGCCGTCACGGCGTGGATGTCGCCCGTCAGGTTCAGGTTGAACGTTTCCATCGGGACGACCTGTGCATAGCCGCCGCCCGCCGCTCCGCCCTTGATGCCAAAGGTCGGCCCCTGCGAGGGTTGCCGGAGCGTGATGACCGACCGCTTGCCGAGGTGCTTCATCGCCTCGCCGAGGCCGATCAGCGTGGTCGATTTGCCCTCGCCGAGCGGCGTCGGTGTTATCGCCGAGATGTCGATGTATTTTGCGTTCGGGCGATCTTTGAACTTCTCGAGCACATCTAGGCGGACCTTGCCGATATATGGGCTGCCGTAAAGGTCGATATCGTCCGGCCCGAGCCCGAGCTGCTCGGCGATCTCAATAACAGGGCGAAGTTTTGCGCTTTGGGCGATCTGGAGGTCTGTATTCATATGGCGATTATCCGCGATTCAACTCCGGCAGATTGTGACCGTTCTCACAGATCAGGTAGGCTCGACGTCCGATGCCGTGTAGTTTCATCGATCACGTTGCCGGTATTCCTTACGTTTGCCGGTTCGAACAATAGCACCTCGACCTCTTCATCCGCTATCGGTCGGTGCTCGACGCCACGCGGGACGATCAAGAACTCGCCCGGCGAAAGCTCAACCGAGCGGTCGCGATACTCTATCCGAAAACTGCCCTTTATCGCCATGAAAAGCTCATCTTCCTTTTCATGGTGGTGCCAAGGAAATTCGCCCTTGAACTTAACGAGCTTTACCTCCTGCCCGTTCAACTCACCAACGACCTTCGGCCGCCAGTGTTCGGAGATGACAGAGAACTTTTCTGCGAGATTTACCTTTTTCATCGGCTACGTGTTACTAGGTTTGACCGGCCTGACCACCCGAATCACCACCGACTTCTCCGTTCAAAGTCTTCGACATCTTTTTGGGACGCGAAATTCGATACAAAACGAACGCGTTGACGGCGGCGAATAATGAATACATAACGGTAAAGTACTCTAACCCGGCTCCGTGAATCAGGGCCCATAGAAACAGAACCGAAACAATGCTCCACGGAAGGGTCAGAAGGACGGCTGCAAGCCATGCCTCGGAGCTCCTAAGTCGGCCGTCAAAATCGAAGGCTATCAGCAGACAAACGAAGACGATCAGAAAATAGACTACCGGAATGACGATCTGTCGCTTCATTTGAGAATCACCTTACGCAAATACCTCGATGACCTTCTGGATCGCGTACGTTAAATACCAAAAAGCAAGGACAGCATCGAGTCTATGTTGGTTCGCTGCCGCGGCGAAAGTTCACCTAGGTCGCGGCGAATGATCTTCTTTGAGACCGTCATAAGCCGGTGCAGGCGAATCGTCGACGCCACTTTTAGCCCGTTAGTCTGAAAGTCAGGGTCATTTGCCTGGATCACCAGATCGGTCGCTCCGGGAGCACTCGGAACTTTGCTCGTAATGAAAGCAAGAACGACATGGCCATAGGGCGCGATCTCGTTCGTTAGGCAAACGGCGGGTCTGACCTTCGTTGTCGTCAGGTCATCAAACGGAAATGGAACGAGAACGATTTTATTCCTCATACGGGCTTGCCGTCTTCAAGCGTGTAAATGTCTTCGTCTTCGTCCGACAAGAACTCAAATGCTTCGTTCTCAGCCGCCGAACGCAACCAATCCTTTTCGTCGACGTCCTCGTCGCCGTTTTGGTCGAGAAAGACGATCACACGAACTCGAGTCTTCTCGCCCAGCGGCAAGCTGTCGTCGAGGATCAGACCATGCTTTCCTTTGATCGTTCCGATGGTTTCGATAGCGGTGACCATATTTCGCTCCGTTTCCGAAATTTTAGCACAACCGGTGTTGGCCGACTCGCTTCACGCAAATACCTCGATGACCTTCTGTATCGCGTCGGCGAGTTTGTCGACCTCTTCGCGGGTGTTGTAAAAGGCGAACGAGGCACGGGCGGTCGCGGGCACATCGAAGAAGTTCATCACCGGTTGGGCACAGTGGTGGCCGGCGCGGATGGCGATGCCTTGCTGGTCGAGTATCGTACCGATGTCATGAGGGTGAATGCCCTCGATCGTAAACGATAGAACGCTCGCCTTTTCCGCTGCCGTTCCGATGATAGTGACCTCCGGGATGTCCGCCAGCCGCTTGGTCGCGTATTCAAGCAGCGAGTGCTCGTATTCGGCCGCGGCGTTGAAGTCGAGCCCGTTGATGTAATCGATAGCGGCTCCGAGCCCGATAGCATTTGCGATGGCCGGTGTGCCCGCCTCGAACTTTTCCGGGATCGGCGCGTACGTCGTCTTTTCAAAGCTGACGGTCCGGATCATTCCGCCGCCGGTCTGATAGGGCGGCATTTTGTCGAGCCATTCGCGTTTGCCGTAGGCAACTCCGCTGCCGGTCGGGGCAAACATCTTGTGGCCGGAGAAGACGAAGAAATCGGCATCGAGGTCCTGAACATCGACCGGAAAATGCGGCACACTCTGTGCGGCATCAACGCAGACCGGCACGCCGAACTTGTGCGCCGTTGCCGTCATTTCCTTGATCGGATTAACGGTCCCGAGCGAGTTTGAAACGTGCGAGACGGCAACGATCCGCGTCCGCTCATTGAGCATCGCTTCGTATTCCTCGATGATGATCTCGCCTCGGGTGTTGATCGGGATCATCCGCACGCGGGCGCCGCGTTCCTCGGCAATGACCTGCCAGGGAACGATGTTCGAGTGGTGCTCCATCTGCGAGACGAGGATCTCGTCACCCTCATTGATGAATCGCCGGCCGTAGCTCGAGGCGACAAGGTTTACGCCTTCAGTACACCCGCGGACGAAGATACATTCGGCCGCTTCGCGGGCGTTGATGAACCGCTTTACCTTTTCGCGGGCCGCTTCATAGGCATTGGTCGCGTGCTGCGAGAGGTAGTGAACGCCGCGATGGACGTTCGAATGCTCCTCGGCCAGGTACTTCGACCCGCGGTCGATGACCATCTGCGGCACCTGCGACGACGCCGCGTTGTCGAGATAAACAAGCGGCTTGCCGTTTACCTCGCGGTGGAGCACCGGAAAATCTTTTCTAACCTTTTCAACGTCCCAATTTTTCATTTCTTTTACAGCTTTCATCGAATTCACCACAGAGAACACAGAGAACACGGAGTTTCAATTCATTAGTCTCTTAACCCCACTTTTCAACATCGTTACGTTAAAGTTGATCAACAATCCGACCTTAAGATTGCTCAATTTCAGATACGAAATGAGCTGAGCTTCATGAATAGGGTGAAACTGTTCCACCGTTTTCAATTCAACGATGACCCTTTCTTCTACCAGGAGATCGATTCTGTATCCGGCATCAAGCCTCAAACCATCATAGATAACCGGCAATTCAACCTGTCGGCGTACAACGAGCCCCTCCTTCACGATCTCATGTGCCAAGCAAACCTCATAGGTCTTTTCGAGAAGTCCCGGCCCAAGAGCACGGTGTACTTTTATTGCACAGCCAATGATCTTCTCGGTAATCGAATTTACTTCCATAAAAATCTCTGTGCTCTCTGTGGTTCAAATCCTCAGATCTCGGCGTGGAGCCGGTTCAGAACCGTTGCATCCAAGTCGCTCTTGATCGCTTCGATCTCGATCTTGTTGATGACCTCCTCGGCAAAACCGTAGGTCAGGAGGTTTCGGGCGAGCGGCTCCGGAAGCCCTCGTGTCAGCAAATAAAACAGCTCCTCATCTTCGAGTTGGCCGACGGTCGCTCCGTGTGAGCACTTTACGTCGTCGTTAAATATCTCGAGCTGCGGCTTGGTATCGACCCGAGCGTCGTTCGAGAGAAGCAGGTTCTTGTTCTGCTGCTGGGCGTCGGTGCCGTGGGCATTTTCGCGGACAAAGACCTTGCCGTTAAAAACGCCACGCGAGCGGCCGTTTAGCACGCCCTTGTACGTCTGGTGCGAGAGGCAGTTCGGCACCGTGTGATCGATGGTCGAGTGCGTGTCGCTGTGCTGTTCGCCGTCGAGCATGTAGAGCCCATCGACCCAAGCCTCACCGCCATCGGCCGTGAACTTAAGCTCGATATCATGCCGCGATATCGCCCCGCCGAGATTGATGTTGGTCGAGTCGTAACTGCCCTTGCCGAGCGTGACCTCAGTAACGCCGTAATTGAAGGCCTCGGCCGAGTCCTTTTGAACGCGATAGTGTGTCAGCTTCGCGTTGTCTTCGACCAAAATTTGCACCGCCGCGTTGGTGAACGACCGAGCTTGAGACGAATAGCTCTCAACTATCGTCGCCTTGCTGCCCGATTCGGCAATGACGACAACGTGCGGGAAGATCGCCGTGCCCTCGGCCGCGGCAAAGTTCAGCTCGATCGGCTCGTCAACGACCGTGTCCTTCGCGATCTTGATAACAGCGATCTCCGCCATCGCAAGATTCAATGCCGTGAACCCGTTGCGGTCATACCTGAATCGCTCGAGAAGCTCATGGGCACGAATGCCGGCGTCTTCGTGTTCGAGTTCGATGCCGGCCGCCGCCGTCTGCCACTGCTCTTTCGCGATCGGCGAGACGTTGGTGTATTTCCAATCCTCGTCCTTCGGGCTCGGGAAGCCCTTTTCGGTGAACGCGGCAAATGCCCGCTCGCGCAAGGCCTTGATCGCCGCGTCGTCCTCGGCCGCAAGCCTCGCCTTGAAGCTCTCGTCAAATTGCGTTTCCATTACTGCACTTGTTAATGCCATTTCTAAAATACCTTTACCAAACTGAATCGCGCGTCTGCCTTGACCGTTCGAGCCGGGTCAAGTAGAAGCTCGCGTGCCATCTTTAACTTCGCCTCGTTCTCGGCCCTCGGTTTCGTGTCGTCAACGATCGGCGAGCGGTCGTAATCAAAAAGAAAGTCGTGGCGTGAGAGAACATACTGAATGTTCATCGCCGCCGCTCTTGCCTTAAGCTCCGGCGCGGAGCGAGATTCCCAAACGAGCCGCCGGAGCGTCCAATCCTCAAATAGATAGTCCGAAAAATACGGCCGTTCGAGGTTGTAAGTGTCCCGCCGCATAT
>ERZ1066135.491-NODE-491-length-20995-cov-6.758023_pt1 | contig 20995 bp, 35 predicted proteins | sample MGYA00382782_ERZ1066135 | MGnify/ENA primary metagenome ERZ1066135 (study PRJEB33369, sample SAMEA5778365) | biofilm metagenome | biome: Industrial cooling water; feature: Water cooling tower basin; material: Biofilm | place: United Arab Emirates | collected... | reverse complement strand
CAGTTATGAATTGCTTTGCAGATTCAAATCTCAAAGCACTTTACCTGGGCGGTGATGTTGCAGACACATATTGGTGTCATGGACATGGTGCCAAACATCCAAATGTTCACGCAGGTTTCGAGGTAGAAAAGCAAGCAGTCTGCAAGTACCTTGATGAGATAGACCAAAGTTTTTCTGATATTCCGAAGCACTTTATCGAAGGAAATCATGAAACACGCTTTGAGCGGTGGATTGTAAACAATGCCCCTCAGCTTTTTGGTGTCACTCAAATGAAAAGCATCTTGGAGTTTGAGCGCAGAAAGAACTGGCATTATTATGACTTTAACCCTCGTCAATTAGTCAGAATACAAGACACAAATCTATACGCAAAACACGCTCCACCTGGATTAAGTGCCGCACAAATCATGAACAAAAGCTCCTGCAATTTAATTTTTGGTCACATTCATAGATATATCTCAGATCAAAAAATCACAGGGGACAGAAGGCTTTTAAGAATATTTTCACCAGGTTGGCTTGGTGACATAAGATATGATCAAGTTTTTGGTTACGTTCAAGGTCATCATAATTGGCAAAACGGTGCTGCAAAGATTTGGATAGATGACGAGACAAAAGTCTGGTGGATAGAACACATCCAAGTCATTAACGGACTTTGTGTTAGCAATGGTAAGATTTATAGAGCATAATTTTTTAAGGGAGCTGGTGCGATCCTAAGGCCACAATCTCAGCAGTGATTTAAAAGACTGCCTTCGAGCATCAAGATCCAGCTCCCTACTTTAAGGACCATTATGAAAAAGTCATTCACAGTCTTAGGTCAAAAAGTAAAGATTAAGTTTCACAAAAAAACTTTAGAACTGCATGGCAATTTTGTTTATGGATATTATGACATCGAATTGCACGAGATCCACATTGGCCACCATAATACTTACGAAAGTTTCCTTCAAACTTGGGCCCACGAAATTGGACATTGTTTAATGCAAAGATCAGGCATTAGGCAAACTTCTTTGTCACGGGATATTGAAGAGTTAATAGCTGAGCAATATTCTAAATTAATTTATGAACTTTTTAAGCCTCAGTTAGTAAAGTGGTTTCCTGAGAAGGATTTTCTAAAGCTTTATCCACCTCAGAAATAATCCTTTCAACTTCTCGAGACAAATATCTTAAATCCATTGTGTGATAGTAGCCAGAAAGCTCCACAGGCTCTTTAATCTTGTCAGTAGGATCAATGTTAAGCTTTACTCCCATGCGCTCGTTTAAGCCAGTCACAGAAGCTAAGAACAGGGCTTTAGCATATTGAGGCTTGCAGTAAAGGGTTACTACTTCCATTAAACATCATCCTCATAATGTGAATTTTCCATTTCAAGATCCTCTAAATTTTCACCAAGTTCCACAAGCATTGAGTCAATTCTCTCGACAATAGTTTCGGAAGGAGACCCAAACATCCATGCAGTATCAATAACTCCACCGCCAGCTCCTAATATGATAGACTTTTTTATTTGCTTAAGGTTTAAAATCAACTTTATCTTGTCAACTTGATTCATAGACTACCTCTTTTTATAAGCATAACACATAATGTCTAAATGCGCAAAGCCAAGCCAAAAAGCGTATCATTTTGAAATTTTTACATATTAAATTGAGACTTTTTAAGTTTGATTAGTCTTTGAATTTTATCTATGGTCTTAAAAAAAAGAAACCCTTGCTGGGTGCAAGGGCATAAACCTAAATTCTGTTGTGATCCAGACTTTTAAGTTTTTAGCCCATGCCCCCTGTAAGGTCAAACACTTTAGGGGGTAAATCTATGAAATGGTTTAAACACGCTGTTGATGCACACGACGGCCGCACGATTCAAAAAATAATAAAAAAATTCGGCCTTGAAGGTGAAGCTAGATATTGGCGATTGATCGCAATTTGTAGTCAAAAATTTGTAGAAAAAGATCAAATGATAGCGTTTGATTCCGACTTCATTCGCCGATCATTGCGCCACCGATCGCTGACCGATTGCCGATCGTTCGTCGAATGGTTGACGACCGCTCAGATAATAGATAGCGATTTAAGCGGCATTGGTTGGCTAATCAAAATACCTAACATATTAGAAATACGAGACAATCACACTCGCAACTTGCAAGTTGCTAACAAGAAACTAACCAGCGACTTGCCCCTAGATAAAGAGAAAGAATTAGATAAAGAATCAGATAAAGAATTAGAATTAAATAATATAACCTCGGAACCAAAATCTTTGATTCCGAGGAAAAGCAAAATCGAACTTAAAGTTTTTGAAAATAAAAAAATTGAAGTTAGCGAAGAGCTAATGCAAAGCTGGGCTAATACTTACCCTCGGGAATACCTAGAAGAATCTTTTAAACAAGCAAGAAACTGGCTTCTCGCTAACGAACACAAAGCACCTAAGAAAAACTTTGGTAGGTTCTTTAACTCTTGGTTTGACCGAGGGTGGGAAAGATACAGAAAAACTTTAACGACAAAAAACAACAACAAGATCACGAGCGATGATCTTAGAAAAATGCTGGAGGATGAAAGTGAATAAACAAGAGTTTCGAGAAGAATATTTAAAACTTATCGAAGAATACCCACAAGTTTTTGAATCAAAAACTCGCATGGCATTAATCGAAAAACACGTTTTGCATCTTGACGCAAAGTGGTGGAAGTCTTTAGTGGAGCGCATCATAATTACAAACAACCCTAGATTTGACATATCTGAAGCAGCAAGGTCTGAAACACACGCCATAAACGCCATAAATCGCACCAGAGACACGATCGAGGCTTACCAAAGGGTAACACAAGGGGTGACAGATGAAGGGCTTAAAACGGCTTTAAATGCGTTCGGTGCGAAGTCAGTTTGGGATGCTGTGTCTAAAAGTATTGAAAAAGAGTCTTAAAAATGAAAGGGAAACTTCATGGCTTGGATTTATTTTCAGGAATCGGAGGCATCGGAATTGCCCTTAGTCCATGGGTCAGAACAGTCGCATATTGTGAAAGAGAGCCTTACTGCCAAGCTGTTTTGCTGTCCAGAATGTCAACAAACAACATTGATAGAGCTCCAATCTGGGACGATGTTAGAACCTTGCACAAAGGATTGCTGCCGCCAATTGATATTATTTTTGGAGGATTTCCCTGCCAAGACATCAGCGTTGCGGGAGCTGGAAAAGGCTTGGATGGAGAGCGAAGCGGTTTATTCTACGAAATTGTCAGGCTTACAAAAGAAATTCGACCAAGTTTTGTTTTCCTTGAAAATGTCCCAGCCATTAGAACTAGAGGATTGGAAAAAGTTATCAAAACATTTACCGAAATCGGGTATGACTGTCGCTGGACGTGTTTATCTGCCTCAAGCGTTGGAGCTCCACACAAAAGGAAAAGGTGGTTCTTACTTGCCCACGCCAACGGCATCAAATTACGGACACAATCAGAGCAACAGCAAGGGATCAAAGATTCGCCACAGCTTGGCGGCTCTTTGGAAAAAAGGCTTGTTGCCGACAATAACAGTCAGTCAAAAATCTTACGACAGGCAAGCGAATGGGGGCATAACTCTTTCTATGAGTGGATTATGGAAAGAGACTTATGGGACGACGCTGCCAGCAGCTTTTGTCGAATGGATGATGGGATATCGTTTAAAACATACAGAATTAAAGCCTTGGGCAACGCAGTGGTTCCGCTTCAAGCGCAAACAGCTTTTAAAATCTTAGCTGGATTAAGATAAAATTTATTTTTATTCAATAAAAATAGCTCTTGACACTTTTTCTTTAACCATCAACAAAGAATAACAACAGGAGTGATGAAATGCAGGAGCTGATCATAAAGCATAAGAATATCTATCAAAGATTTATTGAAGTTCAAAAAAGAGTTACCTCGGTCAATAAAAACGAAACTGTCAAAATGTTTGAAAATGACAAGGGCTACAAAGCAGTCAGCCATGATGATGTAGCTTCGGCTCTGCATGGTCCTTTAGCTGATGCTGGGATTGTAATGCTTCCCGATGTTGTTGGTTATGAGAACACCTCTTTTGAAAAGCCTAACAAGTACGGAACGATGGTCACTTGGTATCGAACAGATATTAAGATCGTGGTTAAATGGATTAACGCTGATGATCCGAATGATTTTTTTATCTCTCAAGGTGCTGCCTTTGCTCTTGATACATCCGATAAGTCTTTTGCTAAGGCTTATTCTTTAGCTTTAAAAATTGTTCTGCTTAAGGTTCACTTGCTTGAGTCTCGTGACGATGAAGAGCAAAGACCTTACGATCAGCAAAACCTTGAGCCTGTTGCTAAGACAAAGCCAGCACCTCCAAAGATCCAAGCTAAGAAGCCAGAGCCTGTTGATGCAGAAAAAGAAAAGTCATTAGAGATTTTCTACAACATGGTCATAGAATACTCGATCTCTAACCCACAGGATTTAATTAAAGAAGCTATCGGCGAAGCAAAGAAAAGCAAGCTTATGACAAAAGTTGAGCTTGATAAGGTCATTGCTTTGATTAACGAGAGGTTTAATAAATGAAAAAGAAGCTGCACGAATTAATCCAGCTCGCTAAAGAAGGCAAAAAGTTTAAGGCTTTTTATGATGAGGCAATTTACGACGAAAAACATTTTGCGATCATTATTGCTTGGCATTGGAATGCAGTAGTATCCGATTGGCAATACCAAGAAATCAGAGATCCTGAAGTTGTAGAGTTTGTTTTAATTGAACCAAGAAAGATTGATCCACAGTTAGCAAGAAAAATTCCTTTTATTGGAATAAGTTCAGATCAGTATCACAAAATTATGAGCAAAGAAAAATGGAAAGTAGTTTGCATTGAGGTGATGGAATGAGATTTGATATCGTGGTTAATAATAGTTTTTTAGGCGGTGGTTTTGTTCTTTTAACAATAGCTTGTCTTTTGGCTTTTTTAGCTTGGAAGGTAAAGTAAATGAAACAAATGCCAAAGACAGCAATAGCCTTTGATTGCAACATTTCTAATGAAATTATCGGTCAATACGCAAGACAAGGATATGTCATAGTAACAGTTGCCCTTGATGGTGAGGATGATTTTGTATGGATAAAAAGGGCTTATGATTTTGGGGCAGAATTTATCGTGTCAGCAGATTTTGATGTCCCTAAAATTATTGCAAAGAATTTTCCCGCTATGAAATGGGCTCGGTGAGATTCTTTTAATAAAAGACTTTCAAACTTACAGGAGTGGTAAAATGTATTTTACAGACTGGGAGCCAGGCGATTTTTGCTCTTACAACAACGGCGGTGTGGTTTACGTTGTAGAAAGCGTAAGTCGTTCAAAAAATACTGCTAAAGTCAGAAATGTTTGTCTTTCAAGAAAAGCTGATAGAAAAATTGTTAAAGAATTTAATTTTGAAAACATGACATTTGTAAAGAATCAAGATGCCGCATTGCTGTTAATTGTTGGTATGCTTGAGCAAATAAAGGATTCTTTAAATGAATAAAATCCCAAAGCATTTGCAAAACAAAATTGAAATTTCATCAGCAATAGACTGCACGATTCTTGGATCTAATCCATCGCAAGCACATATTTGGCAAGTTGAGTATGCAAGGATTGGTTACAAAAGAGGCGCAGCAGCCATGTACTCTTTGATGCTTGAAGAACTAAAGCCGATTTTAAAAATTGCTGATAGAGCTTTGCGACAGTGGAAAATGTATTGCGAAGAAGGAATTCAAGACGATCTTGAAAACGCAGATCGGGAAAATATTGAAGCCCAAGAGTTAATGAACGATCTGAATAATTTAGCTTATTTAAAATCAAGAATTGAGGGAAAAAGTGAGCAAAATTAGAATTTTTATAATAAACATTTTAATTGGAGATGCGTCCTACATTAGAAACTGCGTAATAAATGGAAAGGTAATTTTAAGAGATAAGCATTTTGTTTCTGGATGCGTTTTTAATAATGGTTCTTATGTAGAAACCAAAAGCGCAAGATGGCCGGAGACTTAAAATGAACCAGCCTAAAAACCCGCATGAAATAAATTGTCGCATTTGTGTTGAATCAAAAGAAGAAAATACTTGTGCCCACAGATTGCCCTTGCAAATGGGTTATGGTTTTGGCCGAGTTTCTGGCTGGTCGGGTATTGGATTAACTTATCGGTGCCCAGATTGTGCAGAAACACTTTGGTTTGCTGAAGACTCTGAATGTTCAAGCGGAGAAATAGAAAGAAATAAAGCAAAAAAAGAGCGTAATAAAAAATGGGGCGAAGCTGTTGCTTTGGGAGAATTTGAATGAGCCAATCTAAAGACCCGCAAGAGCCGAGAGAGTTTTGGATTGATTTGTCAGACGAACACGACGGTGACTTGCCGTTGGCTTTCATAGAACATCCACAGCAGGGCCCATTACAATGGCAGTCCAGTTTAGTACACGTAATTGAATACTCAGCTTATCAATCCCTTAAATCAAAGCTCGCCGAAGCAGAGGCAGAGATAGTTGAATTTGTTACTAACGATATTATTTCGCTTGCCCATGTCCAAGGTAACGAAACTAAAATTGCAGACCATTTAAGAAGATATGGAATTAAGAAAATTTTAGAAAATTTAAAAAGCAGAAATAAAACCGCAGTCATTCAAGATTTAATTGCATTGTGTGAAAAAGCATTAAAAAGCGAGGGAAAATGAAAAGAATTTTTATTCTGTTATTAGTATCTATCGAGTTAATAATTAAAATTGTTGGCATTTGTTTTATTGTTTTTACCATCTCAATTTTGCTAACTAAAGATTTTAAATTTGAAGTCAAAGACATTAAGCGGCAAGAGGTGATAAATGAGATTAACTGATTGGTGGGCGTTGATAACTTTTGGCCTTGGTGTTGGCTATGTCATTTTTATGATCTCTGACTTTGTAAGAGACACGCTAAGAACAAATCGAAGCGTTAAAGCAATGCTAAAGAAAAGCAATGAACAAAAAAAACAAGCTACCAGCCAACAAAGCTAAAGCCTTGATTTTGCAGTTAATGAATGAGGGTTATGCAGTTCATTATGCATCGAGCAAGGCTGGTTACAGTCATTTAGCTCTTAAAAGACTAGGAGATGAGGATCACGAGTTTGATCTTCTAATCTGTCAGATTAATGAGATGAATGGTAAAAATAGCAGAAGAGCAGAAAAGATTTTAGCCGAGAGAGATTTACTAAGTGAGTCCGAGGGGGATTCTCTTTTTTATGGAAGTCTTACAAAGTCTCTCTCGGCTTATTTTAAAGGGGGGACAAAGTGACAGCAAAGCAGGAGCAAGCGTTAAAAGATATGTTAGCCGGACGATACGTTATTAGGTACCGCAACAACATCACACAAGAAGGACTTGATAAGTACATCGAAGGTGGCATGGCAGCAATCGACATCTCTAAATCAGGTCTTATAGACAATATTTTTACAGAGATCTATTTTGAACACCAAGACCTAATTGAGATTAGCAAAAGAATGAACGATGACCAAAATAAAAAAAGACTTTAGCACTTACAATAAAGCCTTAGAAGCCGCAATGGATAAGCTTCGATCAAGTCCTCAAGACTCTGGCTACATAAAGCTTTACAGCCGAAAGTCGAGACTTCAAGCGAAGCTCATTGATCTCCCTGATTCGATCTTTTATGAGTTTATCTATTTGAAATACCTTGATGGCACCATAGGTCTTAACCCTACGCTCTCGATCATAAACAACTATCCAAAGCTTAAGAAGCCTCAAGACATTTTGTTAATTAAAGAGATCCAGGGAACCAAAAAAGATCAGATCGAATTTTATCAGCTTCAGCTTTTCTTTTTAAAGCAGGTGTTGACCAATGTTGATGCAGTGTATTTAAAAGCAATAATGAAAGAGGTCCTGTGATTGAATTAAGTAATAAAATTAAATTTGATCATTTAAAGCAAAGAACAATAATAACAGCTCCAAGAAATTACAGATTTGTAACTAATAATTTTAATCACATAAAAAACATAACTATACACTCAAGCGTATATTGTCCTGATGATTTAATTACAATCTATAGTTTTAAAAGAATTTATTATCTTGATCCAAGAGATTTGTCAGTTTGGATTCCTGATTTTTTTATGACAAAAGTTTACAAAACAAAACATAAATTGAAACTAAAAGAGGTTAAGAATGTCAATGCCCCCACCAAAGAGATATAACTTTCAAGTCGGATCAGGATGGAAAAAACAAGGCCAGTATGGTGAGTATTTAAGCTTGTCGATTGATCCAGAGAAAATGACAAAGGCTTTAAGTATAAACCAAGGAAAGAATCTTGCAATCAAGCTTCGAGACGTAAAGAACAAAAAGACAGAGAAAAGCCCTGACATCTCGATTGAATGTCAAAGCATATTTGTTGAGCAAGACACAAGCGGTGCATGGGTTCCGTTCTTTGAGCAAAAGCAGCAAGCTCCTAGATTTAATTCTGATGATGAGATGCCTTTTCAGTATTGACATGAAATAAATTCACACTAAAGATCAAGACTCATAGGACAGCACACCTGACTAGATGCCCATCAAAAGGGTGTGCTGATCCTCCGCTTAAAAGCAGGAGCTTGATTTGTTTATCTTAGACAACCTTCCAATGCCACCGACAGCTAATAGACAGCTTCAGCCTGTTAAAATGGGCAGAACAGCAAGGCTAATAAAGACACCGGACGCTAGGGCTTTTGACAAAGAGCTAGAGCTTTATAAAAAAAACGGATCTTTTAGATTTAAAAAGCACCACATAGACTACCTGCACGAAGTCTTAAATCAAAATCCTCTTTCTGGGTTAGTTGTAAACTGTTACTTCGTGTTCCCAAAAAGCAAAGTCATTTCAAAAGCAAACACGATTAAAAAATTAGACGCTAACAACAGACTAAAGAGCACGCTTGATGCTGTGAGTTACCTTACAGAAATTGACGACTCTCGGTTTTTCACCGGAATTTGCGAGAAGGTTATATGCAACAAAACGATAAGCCCTTATGTGATAGTGACGATGGAATGGACAGAACTAAGAACAGCGTGGCAGCTCCGAGAAAGTATTTTACCGACCTCCCTCTCTACCACACGCTAGAAATCACAGGACCTTGTAAGATCCAAGTCGTAGGCACAAGCCTTAAAAAAGCTCGTGTGTATGTTGAGGCAGCAAGAGAAGTTGAGATCAAGCGATGATAAACCTTGAGGATGATGAGATCGAGCTTCCGCTTAATCCCGACGGCATTGCAGAGTTTATCGGTGCACAGCTAAGCAGAATATATCTTGACGAGATTGCACCAGTCGTTGAGATTAAAGAATCAGGACAAAATAGAGTGGTAGAGTTTAGCTTAGGTAAAATAAGTTTGACAATATCAGTCATAAATAGTTCTAATCTTAATTAGGCAGGAGCCAAAACTACAGTCAGTGACTGTAAACCTTAACTCAGTGAGGCAAGGCTTCATGATCGAAATACATTGCAAATATGATAAGCTCTTATCAATCAAAGAGATTAAGCCAGATCCAGAAAACAGAAATAAGCACGACAAAGAACAAATAGAAAACCTAGCTGAGATTATCGAATACCAAGGCTGGCGACATCCACTCATTATTAATCAAGAGACAGGTCTTTTAAGAGCAGGTCACGGCAGACTGCTAGCTGCTAAAAAGCTAAAGCTAAAAGAAGTTCCAGTCGTTTATCAAAACTTCAAAGACTCCGATCAAGACTATGCTTTTATGGTCTCAGACAATGCTATTGCAAGACAAGCAGAGCTTGATTTGTCAGGGATTAATGCTGACATCGGGAAGTTAGGGCCTGACTTTGAGATTAAGCCTTTGGGTATTAAAGATTTTAAGATCGACATATTCGACGAGCCCGAAGGCGATCCCGACGAAGTGCCAGAGGTTAAAGAGGAGTCAAAAGTCGTTCAAGGCGAAGTGTATATCTTAGGCAATCACAGGCTCATGTGCGGTGACTCTACGAATATCCAAAATGTGGAGTATTTAATAAGTAAAAATAAAATTGATTTAGTCTACACGGATCCACCTTATGGGATAAATGAAAAAGGGGACAGATCGTCTCGTGGTGGAATAACTACAGGAAACATCTTACAAGACTTTAAAGATGATACTATTCAATATGCGATAGATGCCTTTAACCACTGCCAGGCTCTCGAGATACCTCTTCAAATCTGGTGGGGAGCTAATTATTATTGTCATAGTCTCCCTCAATCAAATTCATGGATTGTTTGGGACAAAAGAATAGAAGAAAAACAAACTGATATGAATTCAGATTGTGAACTTGCTTGGTATCAGGAATCTAAAAAGAGCGTTAGGATTTTCAGACACTTTTGGAAGGGTTTAATTAAAGGATCAGAACACAATCAAAAAAGAGTTCATCCTACTCAAAAACCTACAGCCTTAGCCGAGTGGTGTTTTGATTTTATTGGTGAAAATAAATCAGTATTAGACCTGTTTGGTGGATCAGGCTCGACATTAATTGCTTGTGAAAAAACAGATAGAAAATGCTTTATGATGGAATTTGAACCTCATTATGTGCAAGTCATTTTAGATCGCTGGCAAAAGTACACTGGCAAAAAAGCAATCAGAGAAGACGGAAAACTTTGGGATGATATTAAGGAAGGTAAATAATGTCTGAAAAAAAGAGCAACGCTGGCAGACCAGTTTTTGAATTGCCATTAAAAGAGTTTAAAGACCTTTGTAAGCTTCACTGCACATTGATTGAGATCGCTGGCTGGTATGATGTTGAGCCTGAAACTATAGAGAGAGCAATTAAGCGTCAGCTCAATATGAATTTTAGCGAAGCCTTTAAAAAATATAGTGCTGCAGGTAAGATTTCTTTACGTCGAGCCCAGTGGTTACAGGCGACAGATAAAATGAATATCTCAATGTTGATTTGGCTTGGCAAGCAGTATCTTGACCAAAGAGATCATGTCGAACATTCCGGCGATCAGAAAGCTCCGATCCAATTAGCTTATGCAAGACCAAATAAAAAGCAGCTTCAAGAAAAGATTGAAGAAAAAGTATCACAAGAGCAGGAGCAATTAGGTGAGGAAGTTGACGAGTCAGGAAGCTAAAAAGCTTTCTGGCACAACACTTACGACATTCAATCCTTATGTGATACCAATGCAAGGTCAGGTTGTTGATCTTGTCCGTGGTCGATGGGACTACTCAAAAGGCACACCAGAGATTTTACTCTCGGGCTCCTATGGAAGCAGTAAGTCAATTCTCTTAGCTCATCTCGTAGTCACTCACTGCCTCGAGTGGCGATACGCTAGAGTCTGTATTTGTAGACGAGCACTGCCTGATCTTAAAAAAACAATATTTCAAGAAATCTTAGAGCACATTGGAGAGGATCTTAAAGAGGGTGTGGACTACAAAGTAAACCACTCTCAAGCTTCGATTAAGTTTAAGAATGGATCCGAGATCATCTCAATGACCTGGGCTGATAAGAGATACAAAAAAGGAAGGTCATTAAGACTTTCCATGCTTGTGATCGAAGAGCTCACAGAAAATAATGAAGAGGACTTTCAAGCGTTTAAAACTTTAAAAGCCAGGCTTAGACGTTTGCCAGCAGTTAAAGAGAATGTCTTAATCTGTGCGACTAACCCTGATGATCCTTCGACTTGGCAGTATAAGTATTTTATCGAGAGCCAGCCTCATCCAACGAGATTTGTTTTCTACTCTCGCACTGAGGACAATCCTTTTTTAGATCCGATTTACATCGAACAGTTAAGAAAAGACTTGGATCCAATCTCAATTCGCAGATACCTAAATGGTGAGTGGGTTAGTATTCAAGGAAAGAACCTTTACTACTGCTATGATTCATCAATTCACTTTCTTAAAGACAAACCCTGCGAGTTAGAGAGAAACTTACCACTCGACATTATGTGGGATTTTAATATCGGTCACGGAAAGCCCCTTTCTGTTGGCATTGGACAGTTTAATCCACAGCAAGACACCTTTCATTTAGCCGAGGCTATTTGCATCGAAGCAATCGGGACAGGCATTATGCTTGATGAGCTTCAGAGTAGAGGCATTTTTGATCTTGGTTTAAAGATAAGAATCTTTGGTGATGCGACAGGTGATGCGAGAAGCACAAAGTCACTTCATTCAGACTATGACATCATCAAAAAGTATTTAGCAAACTACGTTACAAAATCAGGTCAGCGTCTTAACTTTGAGATGTGTGTTCCGAGATCCAATCCACCAATTAAAACAAGACACAACATCGTAAACAGTTATTTAAAAAACGGTGAAGGCAAGTCTAGGTTTAAAGTCTATAAGCTTGCAGCGAAAGCCGACGAGGGTTTCAGATTGACAAAGTTAAAAGAGGGAGCCGACTATATTGAGGATGATGCGAACGACTACCAGCACATCACGACAGCAGTTGGCTACTGGGTAGTCTATATTCACAATTCAAAACAAGTTAAGCGATCGAGCGTGGGAGTAAGATAATGTTTACAGTCGATGATATTAAGACGGTAGTAGGTGAGATTGAAGGCGTAGAGAATAAAGAAAGAAAAGCGATCTCTCTTGCTGAGACTGAGATTTATTCTGACGATATTCTTAAGCACGTTAAAGCCTACTTGTTAAAGTTCTACTCTGAAAAGACAGTTAATGAGATGCCTTTTACTGGCACTATCAATCTAGCTAAGCGGATTGTCGATCAAGAGGCTTCGCTCTACAGAACACCACCTAAAAGAACATTCGAGGGTTTAAGCAAACAGCAGATTGCAACGATAAATCAGGTTTATCAAGACCTAAAGTTAGATCAAATGCTGATGCGCTCTAACAGAATGTTTAAACTTCAAGGTCAAAACCACATCCAGGTCTTGCCTTTTAAGAATAAGCTTTCGCTAAGAATCCTTCTTAACCACCACATTGATGCGATCCCTGATGATATGAATCCAGAAATTGCTCAAGGCTATGTCATCAGCGCTTTCGATAAGAGAGACATCTTAACAAGACCAAGGTCTGATGCCTACAATCAAAAGATTGCTGATAAGGACGACTATCAGGCAGCAGTTAAAAAGTATTCTGTTTGGACTGCTGACATCAACACGATTGTTGATTCTCGTGGAAACTCAGTCATGCAAGACACGACTAACCCACTAGGACTTGTGCCGATTGTCGAGGTGTCAACATTTAAAGACTTTACCTACTGGGTGCAAAGGGGCTGTGCAGTTACTGATTTTACAATTCAGTTTAACGCTACGATGTCAGACCTTGCTCACATCGTAAGGATGCAGGGCTTTGCTCAAGCTTATCTAGTTAGCTCTTCAACAACAATGCCACCGGAGAATTTGCAGATTGGTCCTAACTTTTTATTAAAGCTAGAGGTTGATCCAAATAATCCAATTCAGCCTCAGTTTGGTTTTGCTAACCCGAATCCAGATTTGCAAGGATCTTTAAGACTTCCCGAAGTCCAGCTCTCTGCTTTCTTAACTTCCCGTGGCTTAAGCCCTAAGCTAGTCAGTGGAACTGGTGAGGCCGATAAGTTTACAAGTGGTCTTGATAGACTCTTATCAATGATTGAAAGATTTGAAGCTTCACAAAGTGACATGGAGATCTATAAAAGCGCTGAGAAGCAATTACTTAAGATCGTGTGTCAGTATCTAAACGTCTATGCCAACGCTGTGGATCCAACACTAAGACTTAACTATCAGTGGACTGCTGTTAATCCTGACTCTGTTGATGTGTCACTGCAGTTTGCAGAACCTCAATCAATTATGTCTGAAGCTGAGAAGTTAGAAAACATCAGAGTCAAAAAAGAGTTAGGACTTATGTCAGACTTAGATGCAATTAAAGAGTTTTATGCTCTCGATGATGAGGCTGCACGAGTTAAGCTTTTAGAGATCGCAGGGACTCAAGCACAAATTGAGGACGAGCAAGATACTGAAGAGGTTGCTACTTAATGGCAAGACTGCCAAAGAATATTATCCTAGATCAAAACCGAGTTAGACAGGAGATCGACATCTCTGACTGGCTCGGCGTTGATTCGATTGAACCAAATGTAGCCCTTGCAATCGGTCAAGAATTAGTTGACCAGATCAAGGCTAGAACTGCTCAGGGAAAAGACATCTTTGGTAACAGCTTTGAGAAATACTCTGAGAGCTACAAAAACTCACAATCCTTTAAGGCAGCAGGTAAAGGGAACAGAGTAAACCTAAGACTCTCTAGCGATATGCTTGAAAGCATTGACGTGGACTTTGACGGCGAGAAGCTGATTCTTTTTTTACCAGAGGACCAAAGCCCTAAAGCCCATGGCCACATGACAGGGCAAGAGGGACAAGGACCACTGCCTAAAAGACAATTCTTTGGAGTCACTAAAGATCAATTTGAAGAGGTTGCAGCAGAGTTTGGTGATGAGATCTTTCAGGCACAGCCGCAAGAAGTTGACATAAGGTCACTCACTTCAGAGATCAGGACATTAGGTCAGCTCTTTAGCCTAGAGGTTGATGATGAGCTTTAAGATCAAGGTCAACACTCAAAGCATTAGGACTTTAGAGAAAGCATCTAAAGATTTTTTGCAAGAAGTGTTACAAGACATTGATCTTAATTTGCAGCTTGGGTTTGAGGTTATTAGAGACATTCAGTTTCAATCTCGCAGAGGTAACTCAATACCTAATAATACAAAGTTCAAAGCTCTAAGTGAGTCCTGGATTAAATTAAGAAAGCGCATAATAGATACTCAAAGTGCTCCAAGCTATGTTCAATTTAGAAGGTCAAACATTTCTCTAAGTGGACAGCTTTTAAACTCAATGACAGTCGTTAGACAAAGAAGGCCATCAGGTGCAGAAATCAATGTTGAGTTTGAAGGACGGCACGAGCCTTACAAAGTTAAACGTCTGACAGAATTTAAACGGCAAAAGCCAGGTGGCAGATCAAAGACTGTGAATGTTAAAACAGGAAACTCTGGCAATTATGAAGTGGGTGAGTCTATCCCTAACTCACTTTTAGCTAAATATCTAAGACTTCAAGGCAGAGAATTTTTGGGAATCCGGCCTTTAGTCGAGCGAAGGTTAAGAAACTTAGTCAATGCTGAGATCAGAAGGCAAGGGATTAAGACGGGGCGCATAATTAAATAGTTGACTCAAATCAAAAAGGAGAATGAGAATGAGTACAGATCAAAGCACCAGTGGTGCACCAAGCACAACAGTCAGTGACGAAGTGAGTGGTCAAGGCAAAGATACAGTTGCTTATGACACTTACAGAAAAACAGTGTCAGAAGTAAAAAGCCTTAAAAGCAAACTAGCAGAGCTACAAGCTGAAAAGGAAGCTGAATCACAAGCCAAGTTAGCAGAGCAGGGAAAGTGGAAAGAGCGAGCAGAGTTAGCCGAGACTAAACTCAAGGAAGAGCAAAAAAAGGCTCACATAATTCTGCAAAACTTTGGAAAGAAAGCTCTAGAAGGTGTTGTTCAGTCCGAGGCTTTAAAACTAGGCGCAAAGCCAGAGGCTGTTGAAGACATTCTAAAGCTTGCAGACTTTTCCGATGTTGAAATTGACGAGACATTCAACATCAAAGCAGATCAGGTCTCTTTGAAACTGAAAGAGTTTTCAACTAAGAAGCCTTATCTATTCTCTACTAACGCAAAAGGTGTCTCGGATGTCGTACCGAACAGCAAGGCAAACTCAGGGACGAAAAGTCTTGACGAGATGTCAGTAGAAGAAATCAAGCAATTTGTTAAAACACTTAAATAAGAGGTTAAAATGCCAGACGTAATTACAGGTTCGACGCAGTTAAGTCCTACCTATCAACAAGCTATTGCTACAGCAGCTCAAAAAGAACTGCTAGCAAATGCAGAATTGTCACCTTTCGTAACTGATGTATCTCAGTTTGCAGTTAAAGGTAACAACCAAATCAAATTCCCTAAGCTTGCATCTTTCACAGTTGATGCTCGTGCTTCAGGTGTTGCAGGAGAAGCTAAGACTTTGGCAGCTTCAGTTGACACCCTTGAGCTTAACATTTCTCAATACGTTTCTTGGTTGATTGACTCTAACGATGAAGTTCAATCTCGCCTTGACGTAAAGATGGAATACGCTATGCGAGCAGCTTCAGCTCATGGTCGTGGTCTCGATGCTCAAATCAGATCAGCAATCGTAAACAACGCTGGATACGTTGCAACAGCTACAGCACTTAATGAGAAGATCGTTGATGCTAAAGCTTTCTTGAAGCGTAACCAAGCTAACCTTGCACAGCTTGTTATCGGTTGCTCTCCTGAGCAAGAGGCAGCTTTACTTAAGGTTGATGCTTTCGTTCGTGCTGACTACTACGGTCAAGCAGTAGTACCAAACGGTGTCCTTGGACGCTTGTACGGTGTGCCTGTATTGGTTTCTTCAGCTTTTGAAGACGATGAAATCTATATGTGGGAGCAATCTGCTGTTGCACTTGGTTTCCAACGTGCTCCAAACTACGCTAGCCAACCAGCTATCGAGTACGGAACTACAGCAGTTCGTGAAGCAATGGACTTGTTAGCAGGAGTTAAGGCACTTCAGATTGACCAAGGTACTGGGACAACTGCTGGCAACTCTGGTTTGATCGCTAAGATTTCAGGAGCTATCGTACCATAATGCAAGAAAATCGGATAGATTCTCTACCGAGTTTCATCAAGGCGCAGTCCCTAGCAGGATTGCGCCTTGCTATGTCTAAGAACAATCTTAGACTCAAAGGTTTCGTGCCCTACTTTAACATTCAATTTGTTAAAGGTGGTGTCGATGATCCACAAAACAGAGGCTATTGGATAGCGTGGTACTTTGAGAGTGAGATTGATCGAATGAAGAAAGGGCTTGAATAATGGCTCAGCCTGGATCTTTAAAAGATAGAGAGTTTTCAAAATTTGTAGAAAGCCCAGATAGGCCTGGCCAATCTGCAACAGAGATTTCAGGAAACATTAAAGACATTACAGGCACAGTTTCGCTTCCAACTGGTGCATCTACTCTAGCAGAGCAACAAACACAAAGCCAAAGAATCGGATCTTTATCAGAGACAGCTCCTGCCACAGACACAGCATCAAGTGGTCTTAATGGCAGACTTCAAAGGATCGCACAAAGAATTACATCTTTAATAACTTCAATTACTGATGGAACACAGCAGTCAAGAATACGAGGTGGAACCAATGGAACAATCATTGGAAACACTCAAGACAGATTAAATACAATTATAAAATTCGACAAGAATAGCACCACAACTGACTCATCAGGAATTGCAAGGTTTACTTCAATCAAGCAAATATTTGGATATTCTTTTAGTCAGACTTTGCATCCTTTATCAATGAGAAACAAGCTTGATAACGGAGCCACAGTTACTCTAGATACTTTGACGGCCTCTGCGGTTTTAACAGCAACGCCAACTTCAGGCTCGCGAGCTCAGTTTGAAAGTAAGTTCATCGTTAGATATTTGCCTGGCAGAGCTCATCTCGTGACAGTATCAGCTACTCCTGGAGCTGGAATCTTAGGTTACGGAAAACGATGGGGATATTACTCAGACACTAACGGATATTTTTTCGAGCAATTAGATAACGAACAATTTTTAAGAGTAGCTTTAAGATCAAACGCCGCAGGTGTTACAAGCTTTTCTTTGCCTCAAAGTTTTTGGAATCTTGATAAGCTAGATGGCACAGGGCCTTCAGGCGTTACTCTAGACATAACCAAATCAGCAGTATTTATTATTGAATACACATGGCATGGAAACGGAACTATCCGATGGGGTGTTCAATACAATAAAGACATTATCTACGTTCACGAGCTAATGGCTGACAACCAAAGCACTGATGTCTTAACTAGAAATCCATCACAGCCAGTCAAGATGGAAGTTTTTAGAACAGGTTTAGGATCTCCAGCAGAAAACGCTGTTTTAAAAATTCATGCTTTATCAGCAAATATTTTTTACATCGGAGTAATTGAGCCAACATACAGCTTTTCAGCATCAAGAGGAATTTCACCAGTTACTGTTAGAAATAATGCTTGGTTGCCAATAATTTCAATTAGAGCATCTTTGCTTTTTAACGGACGAATTAACAGGACTATTATTACTCCAAAGTCAGCTAGATTTTTTTCTTCATCTGGTCCTTTGCATATACAGGTTGTAGCTGATGCAAATCTAGTCGGAGCATCTTGGGCTCCTGTTGGGAATGGTTCCTCTGCAGAAAGAGATATATCTGCTACATCATACACAGGTGGCGTTGTAGTTTATGAGGATTACATTTCTAGTGGAACTGTTGACGACTATATTTTTACTAGATTTAATTCTCCTGAGTCTGAAAACTTTGTATTAGGTTTGTCTGTAGATGGCAATGTTGCAGATACTTTAACTATTGTTGCAAGAAGTTTAACAAACAATTCTGTATCGTATGCATCAATTTACTGGGGAGAGTTTCAATCGTGAATGAGCTTTTTGAGTTGATGTCAGTAAAATTAGACATTGTTTCGAGTGATGTAGTTGAAATTGCTCCAAACTCTCAAACTGAAATTGACATAGACTTTCAAGAGCTGAGGCACATCACTGGTGCTGAGTATTTTAAACAGGGTGGAAACTTTGAGGATACTTTGACATTTCAGGTTGTTCATCCTGTGGCTGGTGTCGTAGATCAATTTGCTACCGACATAAAAATGAAAGACTCTTCTAGTTATGGTTTTTATAAAGCAACAATTATTGCAGGATTAACAGCTAGAGCTATTTATAAAAACAACGGAAATCAGGCAGCAAAGTTTGCTTTTAATTTAATTTGTCACAAGGATAAACCATAATGAAGGTATCAATTCTTTTCGCTAAAAATTCAGCATGGTGGGCAGTCTTAGGAAGGCTCATTATGTTTGTAGAGCAAAAGCCTTTTAGCCATTGTGCTGTTCTTTTAGAATACGATGGAAAGCAAGTTGTCTATGATTCGGTCTTTCCAAAAGGTCGGATCATGAGTTACCAGAAATGGTCGATGCTTTATAAAGACATTTTGGTCTATCAACTGCCAGATATAAGTCCTTGGCAGGTCGCTGCAAGATTAAGTTTAGCTAAAGACGCAAAAAGGTACTATTCAATAGCACAGTTGTTATGGATCTTGCTTGCACTTTTTAAGCCTTTCGATCGCTGGACAAATTGGTTTACCCTTAATGGCCACAAAGCCATGATATGCACTGAGCTTGTTTCTCGCTTTCTAGAGCTATTCTATCAAGTAAAATTCAACGAGAGCCATGATAAGATCGGTCTTATTGATGTGCACGAGGCAGTCAAAAAGATAGAGGTGAAATAATGTTTGCAATAATGAGTTTTGATAAAATTGTGCAGGTTAATGAAAAGGTGAGATTCGATCTCACTAAAAGCTTTGCTCCTAAAGGTGCCTCTGCAATTTCTAAGGTTGAGATTGATGTTGGCGATAGTTATGTGGACATAACCGGATCTCCAGTCAGGTCAACAAATTGGATCTTTGACTATGTTTTTGCAACAAATGGAACAAAGCCGATTGCAGTAAGACTAACTGATGCTCTTTTGGCTGAGCAGGTTTTTAATTTTGAAATAATAGTAAGGCTTGCATCAGAAGAAAAACTTCTATCAACAGACCAAGACCTAATTGGACTTGAGCAAGATATTATGAAGTGGCTACCTGACTCAAGGTCTAGTTTTAATTATCTGCACAGAAAAGCTTTAGCTGAGATCCTAGACTGGCTTGATCAAGTAAGACTCTACAAAAAAGATAACACAAAGCTAACTGCTGATGACTTGCAATATTCAAATGACTTGCAACAGCTATCGGCTAACTGGGCCATGAGTCTTTTGTACTTTGATTTAAGCAATAAGACTGATGATAAGTTTTGGGAAAAGCACTTGTCATATAAGTCTAAAGTTGAGAGCCTTAAAGCCAGAGGCAGAATCCAGGCAGACTACAACGGAAACGAACAGCTAGATCCTGAAGAGACAAGACAAGATTTTAAGTCTGTTGGATTAATTAGACGATGAGCACTTTAAAGGCTTTTGAATACATTGAAACGGTTTTAGACGAGTCAGGGTTTACCCAGTGGGAACCTGTCTTTGATAAAGAAAACATTGGCTCTACAATTATTGATCGGTCTTACCATGTCGAGTTTACAGGCTCGACTAAGGAAAGCCAAGGGAACAAGACTCTGAGTATGCGCCACTCATTCTTGATCTCAATCTTTTTTGTGGGCTACCAAAAAGAGAAGTTAGTCTCTCGTGAGCTACTAGCAGAGTGTGAGTCAGTGATTCAGGAGCTTTGCGGTTACACTAAGACTCTTCAAAACATTAACGCAGTAGAGTTTTCAAGATTGCAGCTCGTACCTTTTGACGAGGTAGAAAATGACAACATCCTAGTAGGTGTCATTGAAGTTGATGTGATCTTGGATCTTTGCCTAATTGACTAGGGGATAATATGTCATGTCAAACATCGACGTTTCAACTAGGGATTAGAAATATTTTGATTGGTGAGGATACAAAGCAAAAGACCTGTATCACAACTAAGAAAGACGTTTCTAGCTCGTTGAACAACAAGTATTTTATTTTACACCAACCTAATGCTGCTCAAACAAAGCACTATTTTTGGTTTAACGTCGGTGCTACTGGTGTTGATCCAGCAGTGCCTAATGCAACCGGACATCCTGTTGCTATCGTTGCCAATGATTCAGCTATTGCTGTAGCTACAGCCCTGCAGACTGTTCTTGACGGTCTTGCTTGGATTGATACAGCAGTTAGAACAAATGAGCACATTGAAGTTACGTTTTTAGATGAGGGTTATGCTTACGAGGGTAGAGATGCTATCGCTCCCTTATCAAAAACTAATTTCCAAATTTTTGTTACCAAATTTGGATCACTTCAAGCTGATGCTGGTGGTACAAATGGCGACATTACTGTGACTCTCGAGGAAAGCCTTCAGGACGTAACAACACCACAAACTGGTGACTACGTTTTGACTCAGCTTCGCAGAGGTGTCACTGCATCTTTAGCTTTTGAGCTTAAGTCTACAGCAGAGGCTGACATTAGACGTGCTCTTAACTACTACGGTGGAACTTACGTTACCGATGATGCTGATAGCGCAGTATTAACAGGCTATGGA
>ERZ1066135.490-NODE-490-length-21021-cov-5.861156_pt1 | contig 21021 bp, 18 predicted proteins | sample MGYA00382782_ERZ1066135 | MGnify/ENA primary metagenome ERZ1066135 (study PRJEB33369, sample SAMEA5778365) | biofilm metagenome | biome: Industrial cooling water; feature: Water cooling tower basin; material: Biofilm | place: United Arab Emirates | collected... | reverse complement strand
TTTTGTTTCATAGGAAAAAAAGCCGTTGTGGTTTCTGCAACGGTTTTTTACTTATCTACTGTGATGAGGGCGGTCCAGTCCTCTTTTGAGTTTCTGTTAGGTTTTGATTGGAGCAATGTATCTTCCACCTTTTTGTGAAATGCAGCACAAGTAGCCCTTCTCAATTCAAGCGACTCTGATAGAAATTTTATATTTACATTTTTGGTTGTGTAAGTACTAAAAATAATGTAAAGAGCTTTTTGCAGGGAAAACTTTACATTATCGAGCAGGGTGTGAGCTGTAGCCGATTCTTTGTATCCACACAGTCGGCATTTGCGGGCATAGGTTAATTCATCTACATAATATTTTTTATACCCACATTTTTTGCATTGATATCCACTTTTCCACTTTAACTCGGCCACAAACTTCAAACAAGTACTTTCATCTGGCATCAGTAATTTATATTCTTCAAATGGCACGTTTGGCTCTAAAATACGCACCTTATGAAGCAGCTCAACATCTTTTGTAAGCTTTTCATTGTCTTGTTGCAGCAAACTATTCATTCTTGATATTTCTTCTGCTTGTTGTTGCAACGTAGCATTCATTTTTTCAAGCTCATTCGTACGCTCTGCCACCAGCAACTCTAGCTCTTGGTTAAGCTTATCCTTGAGTGCTTGTGTTTCTTTAGATTTTTCGAGCATTTGTTGTTGAAATTCAAGTGCCTTTTGCTGTTCGGCATCCTTTTCTTTTTTGAGAATTAAAAAACGCTCCGAAATGGCGTAAGACAATAAAAAGACTTCGATTAATCCTGTGTTAAACAAAAATGGAATATCGTCTCTGAAGATAATGATATTGAAAAACGGAATGGAGCGTAGCACTGAATGATGTAAAAATCCAACGATTAATATAAAATAAGCAACCAAAAATGTAAGAGCGGGTTTGTACCCTTGCTGGTAGCGAAGGATACCTGCCAAAATAGCAGGTGTAAGCAAAAGCACGTCATAAAAAGGAGAAAACCAATCGTTATTATTGGTGAAAAAGCCTACAAAAAACAGTATAATCCTCAATGCAATCGAGGCCAATATTAATTTATCTACCAATGGATGCTTGAGTTTGGTATCGTTAAACTCTTTACTATATAGCAACAAAAAAATAGTAATACATTGGTAAGGGATGGTCTCAATAAAAAAACCTGCTTTGATGCTAGTAAAAAGCGGATATAAAAACGACCAAGTTGCTAGCCCATAGCAAATAAGCGACACAAGATACAGTCCATAAAATAGATAGATTTTTTCTTTGAGCTGAAAAAACAAAATGACGTTGTAACCCAAAACCACAAACAATACTCCAAAAACAAAGGCATAAAACACAAAGTTTGTTATGTTGAGATTGAAATTGTATGGTATTGACTGCAAATAATATCCCAAACCAATGTTTACATGGGTTTTGATTTTTGCATAGTAGGTTTCTTCTTTTTTTGAATAAGGTAGTACGTACATTATCTCATTTGAAAACATAGGTCTACGCTGAATGCGCATAAAAGCCGAAAGTTTCTTTCGAATGTAATGACCGGAAGTGTCAGGTAGATATAGCTCCATGTCGTAAAACCTTGAGGCTACAAACATGATAGATTCCCCCATTGTATTATTTTTTATTCTAAATCTGATCCAATATTCTTTTCCTGGCAGAGTCATCTTATCTTCATCATTGAGCTCATAGTATCTAAGTGAACTATCTCTCAAAATCTGCTCTATAGATATACTTCCACCCTGATAGTCAAGTATATCATACATTCCGGGTATATTTTTGTGGTTTGATTCAAATTCGTTTTTGTTAGTAGCAAATGAAGTAACCAAAGTAAAAACCGTGAAAAAAATCACAAAAAATACTTTTTGATGTATATAATTTTTTACCATTTTGAATGAATACAAAAAACAAACTTTATAATCCATGTACGCTTTAGAGATAAAATATGTACGCTTTGATACCAAAAGGCCCATAAATTTACCACCAACAATTATACGCATAGATGCAAAACTAAAATGCTGATTTACAATATATTATTATTAAAAAATAAAAAAAATGTTACATAAAATGAACCTGAAATTGCATCTTACTTGTAGGCTTATGCCTGTAAAGTTTTATATTTGTACATGTGTCGAAAGACATATTATTTTTTTCGAGTAGGATAGTAGATTATTTATCATTAAGCTGCCTTGAAGTTCAAGGCAGTTTTTTTATTTTTGGGCTAATCAAAAACGCCCCATGCAAGTAAAAATAGAACCCTCTTGGCAAGCCCTGTTGCAAAACGAATTTCAGGAAAAGTACTTTCACCAACTTACAGATTTTGTAAAGGAAGAATATAGAAACTACAAATGTTTTCCCCCTGGGAATAAAATATTTGCAGCGTTTGACTACACTCCTTTCGATAACGTAAAAGTTGTAATCATTGGCCAAGACCCCTATCATGGAGAAGGGCAGGCAAACGGGCTGTGTTTTTCTGTGAATGATGGAATAAAACCACCTCCATCACTCATGAATATTTTTAAAGAATTAAAAAACGATTTGGGAAAGCCCATTCCATCTTCAGGCAATTTGGAGCATTGGGCACGACAAGGAGTACTGATGCTAAATGCCACACTCACAGTGCGGGCATCTACTCCCGGCTCGCACCAAAACAAGGGATGGGAGAAGTTCACAGACATTGTGATTCAAACCTTGAACGACAAAAAGCACGAGCTGGTATTTATTCTTTGGGGAGCCTATGCGCAAAAGAAAACTGCATTTTTGGATGAAGACCGACACTACATTATAGAATCGGCTCACCCCTCCCCTTTTTCGGCCGACAGGGGATTTTTTGGCAGCAAACCATTTTCAAAAACCAATGTTTATTTGAAGTCTATCGGAAAAACTGAGATAGATTGGTAATATACAATTTCAATAAAGCACTTTCGTTGTTTTTGAGAAGACTTAAACCTACACCTTAAATATGAACAAGTATTTGCTTTTACCATTTTGCTTGCTATTGATATTTTTTCATCAATCCAAGGCTCAAGACCATTCTTTGGATTCTACAAGAATACGTAACAACATTTCTGATTCTATCTATATAGCTGAAACTGAATCTGTAAAAGGTAAAGACAAAGTGTTTCATGCAGAGCCACTTTATATCGACTTAATAAGAGACTTAGGAGCAAGAAAAGGGGAATCGGAGTTGAATGTAGGCTATGGAGTAACGGATTATCGTGCTTTTACGCAATATGAAGGATTAATTGAATATGAATATGCCATTTTTAATCGGCTTGGTGTCGAAGTAGAAGTGCCTTTCAGCTACTATTCAATAATTTCTAACAACGCCCTTGACAACATGCCCTTAGATAGAATCAATGGACTGAAATTGGCTACACAATACACATATTTCGTATCGGAAAAGCTAAAAACATCCTTGGCTATAGGCTACATTCACGAATTTGAAATGCCCGAATTGCAAAAATTAAACCGCACCAATGTTTATAAAGGAAATGTTTTCAATCCCTTTTTGATTGGTGCAAAAAGATGGGGCAATCATTTTCATACTTTGATATACACAGGTCCTCAAATAGAACAAGAATGGAAGAAAAACAGCCCTTTATTAAGATATGACATAAACTCAAACTTTCACTACATGATACCCGGCACAAGAAATTTTATTGGCTTGGAAATAAACAAAGAATTCTCGCAGTACGGATATTCAATGAAATTCAGGCCCCAATTACGCTTGGGAATTACAGATAGAATGTTGATAGGCATAGTGACAGGCATACCCACAAACATTAAAAGAGAAGGAATAAGCACATTTTTCAGGCTGATATATGAGCCTAAAAACAAAAAGCTAAATCATACCTAGCTCAATGTCAAAACTTGGATGCACTATGATGAAAAAATTACTAAAAACATTTTTCAAGATCCTATTAGGGCTAATATTAACTTTAGCTTTGCTCATAAGTGTATCCATCTTCTATCTAAATCTACAGAAAGAAACTTTGTGGCTGTCCACCAGCACCAAGCTAAATTCTACTCTGAAAAGCGATGTAAAAATATCTTCAATATCGGTAGGCTTTGGCAATAGCTTTAGTAACTTAAAACTTCTAATAAAAGATTTTTCTATTACAGATTCTTTATCAAAAAAAGAAATTGCGGTTTTTGAGCGATTTGAAGCCTATTTTGATTTGGTGTCTTTGCTCAAACTCTCTCCTCAAATTGAATCAATCACTTTAAAAGGAGGAAAATTTGAGATCATTAAATACCCTGACGGTTCAGTAAATTTCAGTGTTTTGAATCAATCAAAACCACAAAAAAGTGACACGACATCACAAAAAGTGGCTTCATTAAGAAATTTGCTGTTTTTCAAAAAAATAACCCTTCAAAATAGCTCTTTTGAATTAAAAGACAGTGTAGATGAAAAACATATTCAGCTTGAAGCAAAAAACTTAGTAATTACCAAAAACGAACAAGATACCACTTCAACTTTATTCATCAATGGGTTGGTAAACGTAGGCGGATTGGGATTTAATTTAGACAAAGGATATTTTTTGAAAAACAAGTCGGTAGAACTAAAAACGAGTATGTTGTTTTACGAAAAGTATCCTAAAATAGAGTTTTTGCCAGGAGTAGCCACCATTGATAGCTCTACATACAATGTAAAAGGCTATATAATACCCGACAAGCTCCCTGAGCTCAATCTGGTTATTAGCACAAAAGAGGCACTTACACGAAAAGTATTTCCGTGTTTATCGGAACATATACAAAAAAAACTGAACCCTTTTTTAGTACAAAATACACTGATAGCATCTATTACCATTGGTGGCATACTGCTCCCTTCTACTGACCCTCAAATTGATTTGATTTTTTATACAACCGACAATAATTTTCAATACAATGGAATACCTATTACGGTCACCAACATGGCTTTTGCAGGGAAATTTTGTAACCATGTGAATAATTCAATAGTTCAAGGCGACCCAAATTCTGAAATTGAGGTTAAAAATATCAAAGGAACTATAGGCTATGGAAATCTGTCGGCCTTTTTAAAAATTTCCGACTTTATCAATCCCACCATAAGCACCACAGCCAATGTAGAATTAAATTTCAAAGACTTAAACAACAAAATACCAGATTTCCCAATCACCGATGCCCAAGGCAAAGCCTTGATTAATGTGTCTTACAAAGGAAAAATGCCGGCAGATAATACCTTTTCCCACGTAGCACGTTGGCGATATGATGGGGAAGTGAACGTAGACAGTGTTTCTTTTTCTTTATCGGGGATAAGATATACGGGCATTCACGGCAAAGTAAAAATCAAAAACGACACCATAAAAATCAGTAATAATTTTAATTTTTCAATCGCAGAAAACCAAGTAGATATCAAAGGAGAGATATACCGACCATTGCGCCATTTTTTAACGAAAGACACCTCTACGTATGCCAATGTTTATATCCATTCACCATATTTCGATATAAATAAAATATTGACCCACAATCAAAACAAAAAGAGCAACAGCCATTCACAAGCACCTATTTCTGCTAAAAACATCAGAAAAAAACTAAACGATGTGTATATAAAACTGACTTTAAATTTTGAAAAGGCAAAATTCAAAAAACTGCTGGCCAATAACTTGAAAGGAGAAATACTGCGAAATAACCATGAAGTCACGTTGAAAAACATAGTAGTAAAAGGTGCCGGTGGTATTTTGAAAGTTTCCGGAACAATGAAGGAAAGCAAGCAAACAAACGGAAGTATAAAAATTGAAAATGTAGATGTAAAAAAACTATTTTATGGGCTGAACAATTTTGGCCAAAAAACCATTTCAGACGAAAATTTGGAAGGGAAATTCAGTGCAAACATAGATTTTTCAGCCTCACTTGACGATAAATACAATCCCGTGTTAGGCTCTATGGACGGCACTTTGGATTTTAAACTCACCAACGGTAAATTGTTAAAATTTGAACCCATAACCAATTTATCAAAGTTTATATTTAAGAAAAGAGAGCTCGACAACATATCTTTTTCTGAAATTAAGCAAAAAGCAATGTTAAAAAAAGGCACATTGCACATCTCGTCTATGCAAATTCAATCAACAGCCTTATCGCTTTCACTCGAAGGGGAATATGACTTTAATAACCAAGTAAACCTAAAATTTCATTTGCCTTGGTATAATTTTAAAAGCAAAGAAAAATATCTTGCTGCGGTAGAAAATAGCACCGGCACAGAAAAAGGGCTCAATTTTAAAGCATATACCCAAAACGGTAAGCTTAATTTTGCTTTAGGTCACTAAAGCAAAAAAATATTTTTCATCGATCATTTAAAAGCATAATACTACCTAATTTAGCAACTAAAAAAAATACATTGTTCAAATGCCTTTATCGAAAAATCCAAGAAAATTTATTCCCGAAAGTTTTAAAATATCTGATTGGAACTCCCTGAAACCCTATTTCGATATTTTGGCTGACAGCACTATTGAATCAGAATCGGCTTTAAAAGCATGGCTTTCGAAGCGAAGTGAATTGGAAACCATTGTTTCAGAAGACTTGGGTTGGAGATACATCCGCATGACATGCGATACCGAAAACAAAGAAAAGCAAGAGGCCTACAACTACTTTATCACAGAAATAGAGCCTAATATTCAGCCCTATAGCAATAAGTTTGATAGTATTTTATTGTCATCGCCTTACAAATCTAGCCTTACATTCGAGGGCGATAAAATAATGGTGCGCTCGGCAGAAAACCACCACAAAACATTTAGAGAAGAAAATATTCCACTGCTTACGGAAATACAGCAGGCACAAGTAAAATATGGAGCTACTGTAGGCAGTCTCATGACCGTGATAAACGGGGAGGAAATGACCTTGCAAAAAGCATCAAACAAGCTTTTTGAAACCGACAGAAAGGTAAGAGAAAGTGCCTATTTCGAAATTCAGTCCAAGCGATTGTCAGTGAAAGATACTTTAGACGAGCTTTTCGATAATTTGGTGTCGCTTCGTCATAAGGTAGCCAAAAACTCAGGCTTTGAAAATTTCAGAGACTATATGTTTGTCGAAATGTGCAGATTTGATTATTCACCTGCCGATTGTTATTCTTTTCACGAATCGGTGGCGGCAGAGGTAGTTCCCATTTTAAATAATTTTGCTAAAGAAAGAAAGTCTTCTTTGAAATTAGACCGATTGAAGCCTTGGGATTTGAGTGTAGACAAAGCAAACAGATCCCCGTTAAAGCCCTTTGCTACAGGAAAAGAATTGGCAGAAAAAACCATTGCATGTTTCAAAAGGCTAGACCCTACGATAGCCGATTGCATCATAGAAATGGATAGAATTGGTCATCTTGATTTGGAATCCAGAAAAGGCAAAGCTCCGGGTGGCTACAATTATCCATTGTATGAAACAGGCTACCCATTCATTTTCATGAATTCTGTAGGTGCTCTTCGCGATTTAGTGACTATGGTTCATGAAGGCGGCCATGCTCTGCATTCGGTGCTTACCCATCCTTTAGAACTACTTAGTTACAAAAACTTCCCGTCAGAAGTAGCAGAGTTGGCATCTATGAGTATGGAACTTTTGTCTATGGAACATTGGGATATATTTTTTGAAGATGAGCAGGAATTAAAACGTGCTAAAAAAGAGCATTTAGAATCTATTATCGAAACTTTGCCTTGGGTAGCTACCATCGACAAATTTCAACATTGGCTATACGAAAATCCTTCACACTCACGCCAAGAAAGGACTGTGCAATGGAATAAAATCCATTCTGAATTTTCGCTATCAGAAATCGATTGGAGCGACTTGGAATTGCAGAAAAGCAATATTTGGCAAAAGCAACTCCACCTTTTTGAAGTACCGTTTTATTATATTGAATATGGAATGGCCCAATTGGGAGCTATAGCAGTGTGGAAAAACTTTAAAGAAAATCCTCAAAAAGGACTTTCTCAGTATTTGGAAGCACTGAAACTCGGATACACCCACAGCATAGGCGATATCTATGCCGCAGCAGGAATAAAATTTGATTTCTCACGCAAAAACATCAAAGAATTAATGGATTTTGTTAAATTAGAGTTGGAAAAACTGTAGGTGAAGAAGAATGTAAGAGAAATACTGAGCGAGTTCTTTCTAGACTCCGCCAAGTTGGTGTTTGGTGGTGTAGTAGTAAGTGCCATAATGCAACAAAACTATAATGATAAGATATTATTGATTATCACAGGCGTGTTTTCTACAATAGTCTTCATTACTCTTAGTATTTTCGCATCGAACTTTAAAAAACAATAAAAAGATGGTTGGTGTATATTTCTTTATTGGCTGCTCAGTTTTTGGACTTATGGGAATTGCATATTTCTACTATATTGACTACGTTTTGCCCAAAAAAGCAAATAAAAAACTTCGTAAAGCTTAATTATTATACTCATGAGCGAAGTTATGGACGATAAAAACCTCAAAGCACTTGTATCCCTCTTGGCGGATGACGACAAAGAGATATTAGACCATGTAGAGCAAAAAATCATCACTCTGGGCGGTACAGTCATTCCCTATCTCGAAAGCGAATGGGAGAGCAATTTTAATCCTATCGTTCAGAAAAGAATAGAAGATTTAATCCACACCGTACAATTCAGTCAATTAAAGCAAAAACTCAGGACATGGAAAGAAGCAGGGTTTATGGACTTGCTGGAGGGAATGTGGCTTATTTCCACCTACCAATACCCCGATTTAGAATATGAAAAATTAAAATCTGATATAGAGCAACTTTACTTTGAAGCTTGGACAGAAATGAGATTTGACAATGACAATCCCATTGACCAAGTAAAAATTCTGAACTACGTTTTTTTCGGTAAAATGCGTTTTGCCTCAAATACCAAAAATTTTCATTCGGTGAGCAATTCTATGCTAAATGTGGTATTAGAAACTCGGAAAGGCAATCCTATCTCACTTTGTGTAGTGTATATGCTCATTGCTCAAAGATTAAAAATGCCCATATATGGTGTAAATCTCCCCAATTTATTTATCCTCACATATAAAGTAAAAGACCTGCAATTTTACATTAATGCCTTTAACAAAGGGCTAGTTTTTACGCGTTCTGATATCGACAATTATATATCGCACCTCAACTTGTCGCACAACCCAATGTTTTATGAGCCATGCAATAATTTGAGTATTATCAGGCGGGTATTGAGAAATATGATAGTTTCTTTTGAAAAAGCGGGTAATATCGAAAAAACAGATGAAGTGAGGCAGCTCCTACTTAGCATCTCTGATGAGTCAGATACTGAAGTGTAGAGGAAAAGCAAAAAATGCCTTTCCTCTGAAAAAGTAGTTAATAAGTAAACGCCAGCTGAGCATTTACCTTTTCGTGCCAAGGCAATCCGTATTTGTTCAAATCGGCCATGAACGGATCGGGGTCAAACTCTTCTGTATTGAAAACGCCCGTTCCTGACCATTTTCCTTCCAACATCATTTTAGCGCCTATCATAGCCGGAACACCCGTGGTATACGACACCGCTTGTGCTTTCACCTCTTTGTAGCACTCGGCATGATCGCAATTGTTCCAAACAAAATAAGTTTTCTCCTTGCCATCTTTCACTCCTTTGATTTGGCAACCGATAGATGTTTTTCCCGTGTAGTTCTCTCCCAAAGAACCCGGGTCGGGCAACACAGCTTTTAAAAATTCCAAAGGAACGATGTCTACGCCTTTGTATTTCACCGGGTCTATTCTAGTCATCCCCACATTTTGCAATACTTCCAAGTGGGTGAGATATTGCTGCCCAAAAGTCATCCAAAAACGAGCACGTTTCAGTGTAGGGAAATTTTTAACCAACGATTCTAGCTCTTCGTGAAACAGCAAATATGATTCTTTTGGCCCTACTTCAGGGTACTCCACAGGCTGGTGAATGCTCATGGGGTCTATTTCTATCCACTTTCCGTTTTCCCAATATTTTCCTTTTTGGGTTATTTCTCTAATGTTTATTTCAGGATTAAAATTCGTAGCAAAAGCCTTCCCGTGACTTCCGGCATTGCAATCTACTATGTCTAAATAGTGAATTTCGTCAAAATGGTGTTTCACTGCATATTTGGTAAAAATATTGGTCACGCCCGGGTCGAAACCGCAGCCTAAAAGTGCCATAAGACCTGCCTTTTTGAAGCGGTCTTGATAGGCCCATTGCCATTTGTATTCAAATTTGGCTACATCTTTAGGCTCATAATTGGCTGTATCCAAATAGTGTACTCCTGTTTCCAAACATGCATCCATGATTGTGAGGTCTTGGTAAGGCAGAGCCACGTTTATCACCATTTTCGGCTTAAAATCTTTAATCAATGCCACCAATTCAGGAACATTGTCGGCATCTACTTGTGCAGTTTTCACATGAGGCTTGCCTATGTCTGCCGCTATTTTGTCGCACTTTGATTTGGTGCGGCTCGCCAATAATATCTCGCTGAAAACTTCAGGAAGCTGCGCACACTTGTGAGCCACAACAGAACCCACGCCTCCGGCACCAATGATGATTACTTTACTCATTATTTAACAGCCCCATCCCCGAAAGGGAGCGTTTAGTGTAAACATATTCGGGTAGATATGCTTGTGAGGATTTTGTTAACAATCAAGGTGCGAAAATATCAATATTATCTAAAAAATGGTGATTTTAACAATTATTTAAAGTGAGAAACGATGCTAAGCCAAACCTGCAAGCTCAAGCAAATTATCTAAGTCGTTTTGTGAAATCGAATCTTGTTCTGATTTGTCGTAAATAGAGAGTAAATAGACGGTTTCATTTACTATTTTGACACAAGTAATCACTCTAGCTCCACCTGACTTCCCTTTATTCTTAGAAGAAATAGCCATGCGTACTTTGTAACAACTTTTTCCTAAAGCTATGCCATTTGTGGGATTACGTTCTAATTCGTCAAGAAAACTGGCATAATCTGTTTTGAGAGATTTATATCTTTTTCCGAGGCGTTTTAAATTTTTATCGAAATTGTCAGTAGTTCTTAGCTTATAACTCATTCAATAGATCTTTCGCGTCTTTTAATTTGATTATCCCTTTTTCGTGAAGTTCTACCTCTCTCAAAGCGCTTTTAAGGCCTTCTACCCACTTTTTATCCGATTTTGAGAGTTTTTTAGCCCCTACTTTCTTATTTATTTCTATCAAATCAGATTTCTCCATGCCTTTGAGTATTTGTATGGCATATTGGTTTTTGATATTTATTTGTAAAGTCTGCATCACTTTGAATTTGTGTATCTACAAAAATGCCTAATTTTTAGGAATTATGCTAATTTTATAATAGAATCACATCATTAGCTAAGATTGCATATACTGCATCATTTTCCTTTGGTTTGATGTAGGCATTTCCAGTGAAACTTCCAAAAGCAGGCATTGTAAGCACTTTATCACTGATGTAAAAACACACCAAACTAGCATGCTGTTTGGCTTTTCCTTTTAATCTTACAGCCGGATGAATATGGCCCTGAATAGCCAACACATGCGATGAATGTTCTTCATCTTTAAGTTGATGCACCAATAAAATATTATGCAGTTCAAGCTTATCTACAATCTCTATCCCCAAACTTTCATATTCTTTAGGCTTTAATATGTCGTGGTTTCCTTTGATGAGCCCTACAGAGATTGAGGAATATTGCCGCATAAAATTTGCAAATTGCTCACAGGCAGCATTGTATTTTGAATGAAACATATCGCCCGTTACAATTAACTTTTCCGGTTTTCGGGTTTCAAACAGAAATTTCAAAGTGTTTAAGTCATTTATAAATCCATCATCTGGCACATATATACCATGACTTCTAAAATGTGCAGATTTGCCAAAATGAGTATCTGAAACGATTAATATTTTTTGTTGCTTCCAATAGACTGCTTTTTGAGGCAGAAGTTCTAAATCTTGGTCTCCAACACGGATGGAAGGCATTTTCTTAGGCTGGCTTATTTTTGCCAAAAGTGTTTATAAATCAACAATTTTACAATTATATAATATGCTTTGCACAATAATTATATATAAAAATCGGTTATTTGAGCAGAATATTAGCTTATGAAGTAATTAACAGCTATATTTATAAAGAATTAAAACATATATGGCATTTATAGACCATGTACTTCAAACTCCTTCTTATGGTTGGGCCGACAGCAACGGTCAATTGATAGTACCTTCCAACAAACAATTGCTCAACGAATTATTCTCAAGAATAAACATTTTCAAATCAAGGAAAAACTGGATCTCGGCCATCGGATGGTTTTGGGTAGCTTGTATATTTCCTCTTTTTGTGCTTTTTATTTTTAAGTATCTCACTTGGCAGTTGTTTATCGTATTTTTTGTATATACAATGATTGTAATGAGTACGCATGCCACTGTTTGGTACCATAGGTATTGTACACACAAAGCTTTCACATTTAGCCACCCCATTTGGCGATTTATTACCCAAAACTTGGTTATCAAAATGATTCCGGAAGAGATATATGTGGTTTCTCACCATGTACACCATTCAAAATCTGACCTGCCGGGCGACCCCTACAACTCTACAGGAGGGCTTTGGTACTGTATGCTTGCAGATACTAATCACCAAGGCGTGAACAAAGAGCTAAGCGAAGCCGATTACACCAAAGCATCGGCATTTTTACGACATACAGGTATAAAAATCAACAGCTACGAACAATACAAGAAATGGGGCTCCATTGCAAATCCTGCTTACATTATAGGAATATGGATTTTGAATTGGAGTTTTTGGTATGCCATGTTTTATTGGCTTGGAGGCCATGCATTGGCTTGTACAATGTTTAGCGGTGCTATGGTGTGGGTAGTGGGTGTAAGGGCATTTAACTACACAGGCCACGGAAGTGGAAAAGAAAAACACATTGATGGGGTAGACTTCGATAGAAGTAATCTTTCAATTAATCAAATGCGCCCGGGATTGTTTGCAGGCGAGTGGCATAACAACCACCATTTGTTTCCCGCCAGTGCCAGAGCAGGCTTTTTACCTTATCAATTGGATTTGGCTTGGTGCTATATTTACGCACTGTATAAATTGGGAGGTGTAAAATCATATCACGACTCCAAAAAACAGTTCTATAAGCAATATATAGACAAACAATAGGGCAATAGAGATTAATCGTTGCTTATCAGGGAATATTTTTCAAGCATTTCGGCAACAGCCTGTTCGGCTATGTTTGCCAGCGTTTTAAGATTTTCCTCCAACAGATGAAAATCTTTTCCTGATTTTATATCAGCCTCTATGTTGTGCAAAAGAGAAACATCCAAGCCCGACATGCTCCACGAAGGTTTGAGTTTATGAATTGCCTTATGCAGCCCACTTTGATTTTTTGACAAAAAATTATCATTTATTGACTGCACCATTACAGGCACATCTTCAATAAATGTCTTCATCATTTGACGAATAAATGATACATCGCCCTCGGCTACCGATTCAAAATAACTCAAATCAATCATTTTTATCGCTTGCTATCAATACATAGTGTTGACCTCATCTACCAAACTATAAATCTGTGCATAATGAGAGCCTTGTTTGGGCCCTTGTTCCTCCCCTAGCCTCACGATAATGATATTTTTTTCAGGAATCACTATTACCATTTGACCAAGTGTACCACGCAAATAAAAAATATTTTGTTCTTTATAGTTTGGCATCATCCACCATTGATAACCATAAAAATCACATATTTTTGTTGTATCCAGCTTATCTATCAAACCACTTCCATTGATGGAAGCCTCTACGTAGCTTGTGTCTACAACTTGCAAACCAAAAGCATTTCCTTTGTTCAAATACAACTTGCCCAAGCGAGCAAAATCTCTGGCATTTGAATTGATACAACAAAACGCCTTTTCAAAGCCATTTTCACGGTCGAGACACCACAAAGCCTCTGTTTCAGCCCCTATTGGATTCCATATTTTCTCATAGAAATACTCTGAAAGATTTTTGTTCACTGCTTTCATCACAATAAAAGCCAAAAGCTGTGTATCGCCACTTTTGTAGTCAAAATATACTCCCGGAGCTTCTACAGGACTTTTTGTAGCCACCAATTGATATAAATCTGAACCATAATAAGCCACCATTATGTCTGAGAAAAAAACAGAAACGGGATTTTTATAGCTTTTAGACTCGTCAAAATCAAGCCCCGAACTCATCTGCAAAAGGTGTTTAATGGTGATTTTGACCTTTTCGCCCTCTTTAAACTCGGGCAAAAAATCAGCCACAGGTTGATTTACAGATTTTATGTATCCATCTTTAATGGCAGCGCCTACAAGCATACTCACTACTGATTTGGCCATTGAAAAGGAGTTTGAAATAGATTTTTCACCGTATCCTTTCCAGTATTTTTCAGCTATAAGCGAGTCGTTTTTTATCACTAAGAAAGCAACAGATTTGTATTTTTCCAGTGTAGCGACAAGGCTGTCCGTAAGTGGTTTCTTGTTATACGCTGTAGAAATAGACCAAGGTTTTGGTGTTTTTGAGGCTGGAATAGAACGATTATCAAATATTTTATAGTCATCGATATTCACAAAGTTGTAATAAATGGCTTTGTAAATAAACCGATTGCCCGACAACAATGTGAGTACATTTAATGCCAAAAAGGCTAGCCCTATCCACTTTACTATTTTTTTAAGCATATTTTGTTGTTTAGATTGTAGAAGTATTTTCTTAAAAAACTTAATAAATATAATATTTTACGGTAATCCTATTTTATTAAAGCTTGATTGTTATACGAAAATATCAACAGGAGTTGCAATTGATAAAAGGAGATAAATAAAAAAGGAGTTTTGTGTAGAACAAAACTCCTTCTCTTGGTTTACAACTGTATTACTTCACTAACGAAAATAATCTTTTCCAGCGTATTTTTTCTGCCAAACCGCCACTGTAATCCAGCGACAGCCAAATGAATACAGCTTTACCCACAATATGGTCTTCAGGTACAAAGCCCCAATAGCGAGAATCGAGTGAATTGTGGCGATTGTCGCCCATCATGAAATAGTAATTTTGCTTAAAAGTGTAGTTTTTTACTTCTGCACCATTAATAAATAATTTACCACCGTTGATTTCTACCTTTTCGTTTCCTTCATATTTTCTTATTACAGTTTCATAAATGGCCAAAGTAGTAGAATCTACGGCTATCGACATACCTTTTGTAGGCAATACCAAAGGACCAAAATTATCCACATTCCACGCAAATTGCTCAGGATGAGATGGATAGATGCGAGGGTCGGCATGACCCATAGTGTCTTTTTGGATTTCCACTTTTTTCACAAATGGGAATTTTGATATTTCATCTATAGCCTCTTGAGTAGCAAACATCCAATAGCCATTACCGATAAAACGAGTGTCGTTTGCATCTATACCCAGTTTTTTAAAGGTGCGTTCGCTGATTATTTCAGTAGTTTCCACAAAATAATCGTACTGCATTTTTTTAGGATTGTCCACAGGTTTGCCATTGATATACACCTGTAGGTCTTTCATCGAAATGGTGTCACCTGCTGTAGCTACACACCTTTTAATATAATTGGTTTTCAAATCGGTAGGGTATCCTTCATCGGCCGGCCAGTTGAATACCACACAATCGCCTTTTTTGACTTCAGAGAAACCGGGAAGGCGATAAGAAGGCAACTTTATCCAATCGAGATACGATGGAATAGATGTTCCCCATATAAACTGGTGAGTAAGAGGCACTTGTAGTGGAGTGATGGGCGTGCGTGAACCATAGTGTAACTTGCTTACAAATAAGAAATCACCTACCAAAAGCGATTTTTCCATCGATGGTGTGGGTATTGTGTAGGCTTCAAATGTAGCCCAACGAATAATGGTGGCTGCCACCACTGCAAAAAGTATCGATTCGCCCCATTCTCTAAAATGCTCTATCAATGTTACAGGTTTCTTTTTGTTAGGGTCGTAGGGTATCCAAAGACCAAGAGAAAGGATTACGAACATCCATTCCCACGATTTCCATTTTCTTTTTTGTGACACTTTAAGAAATTTTGAATTATTAATTTTGAATTATGTTTACAAAGACAAAACCTCTTTCATAGAAAAGAAGCCTTTTTGAGTACTAATGTATTCTGCTGCTACTACTGCACCTGTGGCGAAACCCTCTCTATTAAACGCTGTATGTCTCAGTTCTATACTATCTATACCTGAAGTATACACAACGGTGTGCGTACCAGGAACATTGTGTTCACGCTTATGGTCTATAAACAATTCTTTTGGTGAAAGATTTTCTCTGTCAATCGACCACGATTTTTTACGCTCCAAATGTGCTAAAACTCCTTCAGCGGTAGTGATGGCTGTCCCCGATGGTGCATCTTTTTTGTAAACATGGTGAATTTCTTCCATAGTCACATCATAATCGGCATGAGGATTCATCAATTGTGCCAATTTTTCATTCACAGCCCAGAACAAATTCACTCCTATGCTATAGTTTGACGAATAGCACATAGAACCGTTCATTTTCTCTCTTAATTGCTTGATTTCCGGCAACTTATCAAGCCAACCCGTGGTGCCGCACACTACAGGAATATTGTTTTCCAAGCAGTATTTTACATTGGAATAAGCGGAAGAAGGATGTGTAAACTCTATGGCAGCATCTACATTTGAGCCATTGAAATTTTTAAGTTCGGCTGCATTGTCCACATCAATTTTGCCCACCACCTGATGGCCTCTTTTCACTGCGATGCCTTCTATGGCCTTGCCCATCTTTCCATACCCAATCAACAATATTTTCATGTATTGATTATTAAATAAAAAATATTCAGTGTTCAGTGTTCAGTATTCTAAATTTCTGCTTTTCTCTTGTGTCAATGAATGCAAAATTAAGATTTAGTCCCAATTGTGGAACACCCACAGGATTAATTAATTCGGGTTTTACCCTCATCGACAGTTTGTCAGAAACATCAAACTTGGCAAAATGGGCATCTACAGCTGCATCCATGATGTTACATACATAGGTGAGTATACAAAAAACAGCCATCCAGTCTCTCACCCTACGAGCTTCGTCTCTTCTAAACTCTAATATTCGCCATGAGCGACTATTAGCAACTGTATCAAAAGGAAGCATTTCATTTTCGTAGCGGGAATAGATATTATTGTAACCATTCTCGGCTTCTTCTCTTGTTAGTTTTTTAGAAAAATCGTCAGGGTCTCTTAGGTTTTGGTATATAAATGCTTCTCTGAAATTTTGGTATCTACGATTATTATTAATGACTAAATATCCAAATGTCCCCATTAGTCCCCAAAATATGGGTACTTTCCACATTTTACCGTTGTAAATTTGCCCACCACCCGGCAAAATCACCGATGCCAATGAAGCAATTCTTGGATTATGTTTCAATCCATATTTTTCTCTTTCTGTTTTCGTTGTGTCTTCTGAAGTGGTATCGGCAGCCGCATTTTGGTTGGTTCCATATTGAGCTTGGGGTAAATTATTAGGGTTTTGAGGATTGCCCTGCATATTGTAAGGATCGTTAAAATTTTGGGCAAACAAAGAATCCATTCCCCCAAAAAATAGCAACACAAAAAATACTATACGCCCCGCCAACTTCACAATTTTTATATCAAAGCTAATATTTCCAAAATGCGATTGAAATCTTCGGTAGAATAAAACGGGATTTTTATTTCTCCTTCGTTTTTATCGTTTACTTTCAGAGCCACTTTTGTACCAAAATGGTTTGAGAGCGTACTTTGCAGTTTTTTGTATTCGATGTTTGAAGCCCCTTTGCTTGGTTTTGGTGGCGTTTTAGAAGACTTTTGTTGTGCAATTTCCCTCACCAAGTCTTCTGTTTTGCGCACAGATAGCTCTTCATTAATAATCTTCTTAAACACAGCCAACTGATTTTCCACACTATCTATGGTAATAATGGCTCTGGCATGTCCAAAAGTGATTTTATTATCACGAACGGCAATCTGTATATCGGGTGGAAGTTTGAGCAAACGCAAATAATTTGCTACAGTAGCCCTGTTTTTACCTACTCTATCACCCAGTTCATCTTGCTTAAGATTACACTCTGTCATCAGGCGCTGATAGCTGAGCGAAATCTCAATCGGGTTGAGATTTTCTCTCTGAATGTTCTCAATCAAGGCCATTTCCAGCATTTGCTGGTCGTCTGCCAAGCGAATGTAGGCAGGAATGGCTTTTAATCCGGCAAGTTTACTGGCACGAAACCTGCGCTCACCTGATATGATTTGATATTGATTATCAGCCAGTTTGCGCACAGTAATTGGCTGAATGATACCTTGTACTTTAATAGACTCCGAAAGTTCCAACAGAGCCTCTTCATCAAAATAGTTTCTAGGTTGAAAAGTGTTTACTTCTATTTGCTCAAGAGGTATTTCGTTTATAGAACTCACCGCTGCTGCCGGTGGCATCATTTCCGGCTCATCGGCATCTGAAATCAGTGCCGCTAAGCCTCTACCCAATACACTCTTTTTTTGTTTTCCTTCTGACACTCGTTATAAATTTTTGAATTTTGAATTTTGAATTTTGAATGAAATTTCCATCCAAGATTCTACCGGTATTATTTTGCCTGATTTATTTTGATTTTTTGTTTCGCTCTATGATTTCTTTGGCCAAATTCAAGTAGGCTATTGCTCCCTTGCTCTCTGCATCATATGCTATGACAGGCATGCCAAAACTTGGCGATTCGCTCAGTTTTACATTTCTTGGAATGATGGTTTTAAACACCATTTGTGGGAAATTTTTATTCACCTCTTCTACCACTTGATTGCTCAAGCGAATGCGCAAATCGTACATTGTGAGCAGCATACCCTCTATTTCAAGTGCTGTATTGAGGCGTTTTTGAATCAATTGAATGGTTTTAAGCAATTTCCCCAAGCCTTCCAATGCAAAATATTCGCACTGAATAGGTATCAACACCGATTGGGCTGCTGTGAGCGCATTTACCGTAATCAAACCCAAAGAAGGCGAACAGTCTATCAGTATAAAATCGTATTTATCGTTTATTTCAGCCATGGTAGTCCTCATGCGTTCTTCACGATTTTCAACTTCGGTGAGGTCAAACTCAGCACCTACCAAATCTATATGGGCAGGCAGAATATCAAGATAATCAACTTGTGTTTTTTTGATGGCATCTTTGGCACTGATGCCTTTGATCATGCACTCGTAGATGCTATTGTCCTTGACTTTGGGGTCGAAGCCCAGCCCTGAGGTGGAGTTTGCCTGTGGGTCGGCATCGATGAGGAGTGTGCGGTACTCAAGAGCCGCAAAACTCGCCCCTAAATTGATGGCCGTAGTAGTTTTACCTACACCGCCTTTTTGGTTTGCAATCGCAATAATCTTCGCCATTTGTCAGAGTTGATATTTTAAAAATTGATTCTTAAGAATAATAATATGGAATGTGGATTAACATACATTTTAGAATTCTATATTCACCATTCTTAACCGGGCATTCGTTTTTGCAAATATATACTTTTAGAAATATAATCCATGCGAATAATACTCAACATACTTATCCACGTTTGTAAGCTACTGATAATCATTGGTTTATATTCGTGTAGTACAAAAAAAGACACGAAAAATTATAAAATATTCAGATATAACCAGAATGGAGGATTGTCTTCGCTTGACCCTGCCTTTGCAAAAAACCAACCTAATATATGGGTAGTAAACCAATTATACAATGGCTTAGTAGAACTTAATAGTAATTTAAAAATCACACCTTCACTTGCAGAGCGTTGGCAAGTAAGTGATGATGGAAAAGAGTATATTTTCTATTTAAAAAAGGGGGTAAAATTTCATAATAATGAAATTTTTGAAAATAGTTTAGGCAGGGAAGTGACAGCTCATGATTTTGTCTTTTCATTCAAGAGAATAATAGATTCATCTACAGCTAGTCCGGGAGCGTGGATTTTTAATGACAAAGTAAAACGCAATTTGAATGTATACATAGCCGACTCATGTTTTTATGCTTTAGATAATTACACTTTTGTGATAAAGCTAGAGAAAGCATTCCCTGCTTTTTTACAAATGCTTGCCATGCCTTATGCATATGTTGTGCCAAAAGAAGCAATTGATAAATATGGAAAAGATTTTAGGGTACATCCCGTAGGCACAGGACCATTTGTTTTTAAACTATGGGACGAAGGAAATGCTCTTATCTTGAATAAAAATCAAAACTATTGGAAAAAAGACTCATCATGCAACGCCCTACCTTATCTTGATATTGTTCATTTGTCATTTTTAAGCGACAGAAACATCGCTTTTATGACATTTAGACAAGGCAAATTAGACATGATTTCAGGATTGGATGAAAATTCCAGAGATGTGATATTTACATACAACGGTTCTATTAAAAAAGAATTTTCAGACCAATTTGATGTCCAGAAAATTAAGTATTTGAATACTGAATTTTTAGCTTTTCACCTTGACCCAGTCAACTATGAGAACAAAAACCACCCATTTTTGAATAAAAAAGTTCGACAAGCACTTAACTATTCAATTAATAGAGAGCAATTAGTACAATTTATATTAAATAATGTAGGTATGCCTGGTAACAAAGGAATTGCCCCCCCATTTCTTTATTCAAATGCGAATGCTATAGGCGGATATACCTACAATCCTACGAAGGCCTACGAACTACTAAAAGAATCGGGCTATTTAGGTAAAAAAGAAATGAATGAACTAAAACTATACACGATTTCTACGTTTCCATACAAAGAAATAGCTGAATTTTTACAAAGAGAGTGGGCAAAAATTGGTATTAAAATACAAATAGAGATAAACACAGTACCCACACATTTTGAAATGGCAACGAAAGGCAGAATGCCACTCTTTAGGGCTTCTTGGCTTGGAGATTATCCTGAGCCTGAAAACTATTTAACATTATTTTACAGTAAAAACTTCTCTCCATCAGGCCCAAACAGAACTCATTTTAAAAATTCTCAATACGATAACCTTTATGAACTATGCTTATCAGAACAAGACGAAAGCAAGCGTTTTGAGCTTTATAAGAAAATGGAGGGAATAGTGCTTGAAGAAGCCCCTGTGATAGTGCTGTGGTATGACG
>ERZ1066135.486-NODE-486-length-21104-cov-7.757661_pt1 | contig 21104 bp, 19 predicted proteins | sample MGYA00382782_ERZ1066135 | MGnify/ENA primary metagenome ERZ1066135 (study PRJEB33369, sample SAMEA5778365) | biofilm metagenome | biome: Industrial cooling water; feature: Water cooling tower basin; material: Biofilm | place: United Arab Emirates | collected... | reverse complement strand
GTGAAGAGCGGCGGGAAGGAACTCGCGCTCGAGCTCGAGGCCAAGGGCTACGACTGGCTGCTCGAGGGAGCGTCGGCGTGAGCACCACGGCCTTCCACGAACAGTTCGCGACCGTCAGCGCGAACGGCGGGGGCGAGGGGCCGGCATGGCTCCCCGCGCTCCGTCGCCGCGCCTTCGATCGCTTCGACTCGCTGGGGTTCCCGACGCCGCGCGACGAGGATTGGCACTACACCTCGGTCGCGGCGATCGCCGAGACGCCCTTCGCCCCCGTGAAGTCCACGACGGGCACGGTCACCGTGGCGGCCCTGGCGCCGTACCTGGTCGACCCGTCCTGGCATCGCCTCGTCTTCGTGAACGGACGCTTCGCCAAGGACCTCTCGTCCTTCGCCGAGCTGCCGGTCGAGGTGGTCATCTCGACGCTGCAGGACGCGCTCCGCGCCGACGCCGAGTTCGTCGAAGCCCAGCTCGGCGCGCTCGCCAGCGTCGAGCAGAACGCCTTCGCGGCGCTGAACACCGCCTTCGTGACCGACGGCGTGGTCGTGCGGTTGCCGAACGACTGTGTGGTCGATGCGCCGTTGCACATCCTCTGGGTCAGCGACAGCGCGGCGCAGCGCACGGTCACGCATCCGCGGCTGCTGGTCAGCGCGGGTCGGCACGCGCGCTGTGCGATCATCGAGTCCTTCGTCGGGCTCGGCGGCGCGCAGTACCTCACCAACGCCGTCACCGAAGTCCGCCTCGACGACGGCGCGCATGTGGAGCACTACAAGGTGCAGCGCGAGGCGATGGATGCCTACCACGTGGCCACGGTGCAGGCGGATCAGGGGCGCGATTCGGTCTTCCATCAGTTCTCGTACGCGACCGGTGCGAGACTCTCGCGCTCGAACATCTACACCCGGCTGTCCGCGCCGGGCGCCGAGGGGCGCTTGAACGGCCTCTACATGCTCACCGGCGAGCAGCACTGCGACCATCAGACCTATGTGCATCACGCGGCGGAGCGCTGTGCCAGCCGTGAGCTGTACAAGGGCATCCTCGACGACAGCGCGCGCGGCGTGTTCAACGGGAAGGTGCTGGTCGATCCCATCGCGCAACAGACCGACGGCAAGCAGACGAATCATGCGCTGCTGCTGTCCGAGACGGCCAAGATCGACAGCAAGCCGCAGCTCGAGATCTTCGCCGACGATGTGAAGTGCACGCACGGCGCGACCGTCGGCCGTCTCGACGACCTCCTGCTGTTCTACCTCAAGAGCCGCGGCATCGGGCGCGAGAAGGCCCGCGCGCTGCTCACCTACGCCTTTGCGGCCGAAGCCCTCGAGACCATCGAGGTGGACGGGCTCAAGGAGGCGCTCGAGGCGCTGGCCTTCCAGCGCTTCGACGTCGTCGCGTCATGACGGACCCGAACCTCGAGGCGCTCTACCAGGAGACCATCCTGGAGCACAACCGCCGGCCGCGCAATTTCCGCGCGCTCGACGGCGCCACGGGGCACGCCGAGGGCCGCAACCCGCTGTGCGGTGACCAGATCGGCGTCTATGTACGCATGGACGGCGATCAGGTCGCCGAGGTGTCGTTCCAGGGCCAGGGCTGCGCCATCTCCAAGGCCAGTGCGTCGCTGATGACGGCGGCGGTCGCGGGCAAGTCCCGCGCCGAGGCGGAGGCATTGTTCGAGCGCTTCCACGCCATGGTCACCGGCGAGGCCGGGCCCGACGCGTCCCTCGGCTCGCTCAAGGTGCTGAGTGGCGTATCGAAGTACCCGATCCGCGTGAAGTGCGCCACACTGGCGTGGCACGCGATGAAGGCCGCGTTGGCCGGCGAGCAGACGACCGTGTCGTCGGAGTGAGCTGTGGACGCTGAGCGTCCGTTCGAGCGGGTCTGCGCGGTCGCCGATCTCGCCCCGACCGGACTGCTCGGCGTGGTGTTGTCCGACGGCACGCGGGTCTGCGTGATCGCGCAGGGCGCGGCGGTCCACGCGGTGAGTGACCGCTGTCCGCACCTGCAGTTCCCGCTGTCGGAGGGCGAGGTGGATGCGACGGGCGCGATCGTGTGTTCCTGGCACGGTGCCGCCTTCGACTGCCGGACGGGACGGGCGGTGCGTGGGCCGCTGCGGGGCGGCGGTGTGCGCGAAGAACCGCTGGGTCGGATCACCGTGTACGACTGTCGTGTCGAGGACGGGGCCGTGTGGGTCCGTCCGGCACCGGAGCCATTCTGATGCTCGTCGATCGTTCGCAATTCCCGTTGCTCGCCGCCCAGCCGACGCTGCGCTACCTGGACTCGGCGGCCACGTCGCAGAAGCCCGCCGTCATGCTCGAGGCGCTGCGCGAGTACTACACGCACGACAACGCGAACCCGCATCGCGGCGCCTACGCGTTGTCGGTGCGGGCGACGGAGCGGCTCGCGGCCGCACGGCGCGCGGTCGCCACGTTCATCGGCGCCGGCGATGATCCGGCCTCGCTGCTGTTCACGCGCGGCACCACCGAGGCCATGAACCTGGTGGCGAACACCTGGGGCACGGCGAACATCGGTCCCGGCGACCGCATCGTCGTGACGCGGATGGAGCACCATGCCAACTTCGTGCCCTGGCAGCAGTTGGCGAAGCGGACGGGCGCGGAGTTCCGGATCGTCGAGCTGACCACCGATGGCGAGCTGGATATCGGCGCGTACATCGCGGCGCTCGATGGGCCCACGAAGCTCGTCGCGTTCACGCATGTCTCGAACGTGCTCGGGACCATCAACCCGGTGTCGGAGCTGGCGGCGATGGCGCGGGCGTCCGGTGCCCTCACGGTGTGCGATGGGGCGCAGGCGGTCCCGCACGTGGCCGCCGACGTCCATGCGCTCGGGGTGGACTTCTACGCCTTCAGCGCCCACAAGCTCGGCGGACCCACGGGCATCGGGGCGCTGTGGGGTCGGCGCGCCCTGTTGGAGGCGATGCCGCCCTGGCAGTTCGGCGGTGACATGATCGAGTGGGTGCAGGACTTCGACAGCACCTGGAACGTGATCCCGCACAAGTTCGAGCCCGGGACCCCGAACGTGGGTGGTGCGGTGGGGTTCGGGGCGGCGTGCGAGTGGCTGTCGGCGCTGGGGCTGGACCGGGTGCGAGCGCACGAGGAGTCGCTGGTCGCGCTGGCGATCGAACGTCTGCGGGCGGTCCCTGGGGTCACGGTGTTCGGACCGCCGGCGGACCGACGCAGCGGGGCGGTCAGCTTCGCCGTCGAGGGGGTGCACCCGCACGATATGGCGCAGTGGTTGGACGCGCGTGGCATCTGTGTGCGGGCGGGCCATCACTGCGCGCAGCCGCTGATGCGCGCGCTGGGCGTCGCCGCGACGACGCGGGCGTCGTTCTGGGTGTACAGCGACGCCAGCGATGTGGAGGCGCTGGTGCTGGCGGTGCGGGAGGCGCAGGAGCGGTTCGGAGGGTAGGATTCGTGACGACCCGCTGGGTGTCCGATCAGCGACGGATCTCGCTGTTCTGGCGACTGGCTCACTGTCACGCCCCGACCAACCCCCCGGCGGCCGCGCCGACCTGATGATCGTTTCCTCCGAGCGGACTCGGGTCACGCGCGCGATCGGGATGTTGCAGTGGTTCACGCCCAGTCGGGGCACGGCGACACCGACGGACTTCGAGTGCGGAGCGACCGATGCCGTCGAACGCTTTCGGCCGATGCGAGATCCGACTGCGCAGGCGGCCGTCTGCCTCCGCTGGGCGAGCGAGCCTCCCGCGTCGCACGACACGGTCCCCCTGTCCCCTCGACCGAACGAGCGCCGCTGGTGGCAGCCGAATGCCGAGGTGAAGTGGCGCCATCTGATCGCCGTGACCGCCGCCGCCTCGCGGGACTTTCCGCAGGATGACTGGATCATCGGTCAGCGCGTGCGAGCGCTGTACGATGCGGGCGAACGTGACCGCGCATTGGCGGAGGCTCGTGCCTGTCACGCGCAGCTGTGGTGGTGTGCGGTACTCGAGGGCTACGTGTTGGCCCGGAACGGCGATCTGGCGCACGCGGAGGGCGCGTTCCTCCGAGCCATGTCCTTGGCGCCATTGACCGTCCGCTGCGAGTGGACGGACCTGAGGCTCCTGCTGCAGCGCGACGAGCACGCCGCCTACGACGCCACGACCTGCGACGAGCGGTCGGCGCTGAACGATCGATTGTGGTGGCTTGCGCGGCCCCTGTTCCGCGACCCCTCGAATGAGCGACGCGTCGAGCACTTCACGCGGGTCGCCTCGATCGCGCTCGCGTCCGCGTTGTCAGCAGACCACTCGTTCGACTGGCGCCTGGAGGCAGGCGCCAGCGTGTGGCGGGAAGCCCTCGTGCGCTTCGGGCTGCCGACACGCTACCCGCTCTACGGGACCGGTGTGCGGGGGACCATCGCTGGCCTACACGGCCGAGTCACCTCCGCAACGGCGATCGCTCCACCCGTGCGTGCGCACGCCGTGCTGCCCTACAGCGAGGCCGCGATCGCCACCTTCGCTCCGCTGAGCGTCGCGCGCGACGTGGCGGTCGCGTCGCCGGCTGACCTCGCTGTTCGCCGAGCGGCAGCTGGTCCTGTCGCCGCGTTCCCGGAGCACTTCGTGCCGCGGTCAGGCCTCGTCCAGCTCCCGGACCGGCAGGTGGCATATCTCCGCCGCGACAGCGTGGTGGAAGTCCTCGTCGCAGCCCCATCCCCGTCGCGATCGTCCACGAGGACGCGTACGTTCGACGCCGAGCTGTGGTGGTCGCCGGGTCCGGACACAGCGTGGCGTATCGCTCGTGGCGAGGGCGATGCCGCGAGCGTACTCCAGTTGCGAGGGCGGGTGACACCGGACACGGCACTGCTCTCGTTCGAGGTGGCGGCAGTCCAGTCTGAGCCCGCAGCGCGCGTGCGCGTCGTGTCAACTCCACCACCACCGCTGCGGGAGATGCCCGCCGGGGAGGTGTCGATCTCGCCGCCGATCCTCGTCGATGCGTCGCTGGCCTACGACGCGGGGGCGACACTCGCGGCGTTGCGACCTTCCCACCGGCGGGGTGACGCTCGGTCCATCGGCTTGTATTGGGAGACCTACGGCCATCAGCCGGGTGACTCGGTCACGCATCTGATATGGATCGAGCGCGTGACGCCCCAGGGTCGCCTGCGCGAGATCGGGATGGCACTGCGCATCGCCACCGATCGTAACGCGCCGGTGGCCGTCCGATGGGAGGAGCAGACCCCGCCGCGCACGGCGTTCATCATCGACGGACGCGTTCCGATCATCGGCCGGGCTCTCGCCGTCGACGTTCAGTCGCTGACGCGCGGAGAGTACCGGATCGGCGTGGCCGCGTCGGTCCGCGGTCGACCGCCAGTACAGTCCTCAATCGCCTTCTTCGTCGACTGATGCCAGTCATCGTCTTGGCGGTCCTAGCGCTGCTGTCCTCGACAGCGGTGGGCGCACAGGAGCCGACGCACCGGGCCACGATCGCCCAACTCGCGGGTGCGGTGGCGGCGGGTCGTGGGTTCGGCACGGAGGCGCTCGTCATGCAGCAGACGTACGCGGCCGAGAGATTCGCGGCCGCTGGACTCCGTCCGATCGGGGCCACCGACTTCTTTCACCCCTTCCGGTCGTGGTTCTCGTACGTGGACTCCACGGGTATGGTCTTGCGACGAGAAGCGTCCCTGCCACCCTGGGATCGATGGTCAGCCCGTGCATCGCACGCACTGCTGCCACTGGTGGACTGGCTCGTGCTGGACGTGGGTGGACGACCGTTGCGCGCGCCGATCGTGCCCGAGTCGGCGAATGTCGTCTTCGGGGGTCGGCTCGGCTCCCCGGGCGCGATCGGTCCCAGCGAGGTCACCGGACGGATCGTCTTGTTCGATCCGCCCCAGTTGGCGGATGGGCGTGAGGACTTCGATGTGCTCGCCTACGCGACGGACCTCGAGCCGTATCGAGCGGCGGACGCACTGATGTTCGCGGTGCTTGACCTCACACCGAGCGCACGCCGACGCGTCGCGCGGACGCTTCGTACGAATGACCGGTCGATGCAGGACGGGGGCAACGGCCCGCCGATCATCGCGATCAGTGATCATGCGCGCCGCGTCATCCTGAATGAGCAACTGCGACCCGGTTGGCAGTACGGGTTGTCGACACCCGGGCTGCGTCGTCATCGGATCACCCTTGGGTTCCGCGAGGTGCAGTCCGCGACCGGTCCGTCGGGGCGGAACGTGATCGGCGAGGTCGCTGGCACCGACCGCGACGCGGCGCAGGAGTACATCGTCGTGATGGGACGCCTCGATCACCTCGGCGTGGAGCCCGCGCGTGCGACAGGCTTCTTCCAGCCACCACGAGTGGACTCCGTGTACTTCGGCGCCGATATCGGTGGCACCAGTGCCGCCGTGGCGCTCGCGCTCGCCGATCGCATCGCCGCAGCGCCAACGCGTCGCTCGGTACTGTTCGTGCTCACGGGCGGTGCCGAGGGTGCGTTCGGAGCCCTCGCGATGCTCGCGCAGTCACCGGTCCCGACGGACCGCATTGTGGCGGTCGTCTCAGCGGATCGTGTCGGGCAGCCGACGGCGGACTCGCTGGCGGCCTTCGGGCTTGCCGCCGATGGCGTCGCGGGAGCGTTCCGACTGCGCGCGGCGACGGGGCCTGCGCCGGGTTGGGTATGTGCCTCGGACCATGCGGCCGTCGCGCGCCGTGGCACGAAGAGCGTGCTGCTGACGACGGGGGCGACCCGCCGCATCGAGCCCCTGCACGATCGGGCGTCGTCGATCGACTATGCACATGTCGGGAGGGTCACCGATGCCATCGAGGAGGTGGTTCGGGCGCTCGGTGATGGCGCGCCGGCGGTGGTCCCGATCACCGGGGGACCGCCGATCGGCTGCGACCGCCAGTGAGCAGAAACACTGGCCGTCCCCTGCTCGTAGGTGTTCCAGACCGCGTCACCGCGCGCTTTGCCGGTCTCGGCCTGTTCGCTTAGCCTACAGGCACACGGTCCTTCCACCTGAGCGCTCCCTGATGCGTCATGTCCTGCTGGCCGCCGCTGCGGCTACCATCGCCCTCGCACCGGATCAGCTCCCGGCGCAGGAGGCACCCCCCCGCGCCATCCGCCGCGACATCCCGATGAGCAACGCGATCCGCCGCGCGCACGCCACAGGCACGCGCGACTCGACGGGTCGTCCCGGCCGCAACTACTGGCAGCTCCGCACGGACTACGCCATCACCGTCCGCGTGGACACGGCCACGTCGCGGCTCTTCGGGCGCGGGACCGTCACGGTCATCAACCAGAGCCCTGACTCACTGCGCGCGCTGCGTCTGCGGCTCGATCCCAACATCTTCCGCCCCCGCACGCCGCACGCGGCGCCGTCCACCCCCGCCGAGGAGACGGACGGCATGGTCATCACGCGCCTCGCGGTCGCGGGGGCCGAGGTCCCGACGACCCCCGCGCCCGGTGCTGGCGGTCGCGGCGGCCGCGGCGGGGCACCCGGCGGCGCGCCGTCACTCTCGGCGTCCGGACTGCAGAGCACCAACGGCGTCATCAACCTCGCCGCGCCCGTCCCGCCCCGCGGTACGGTCACGGTCGACATTGATTGGAACCACAAGCTGCCCGGCGGCCCCGGCGCCGGGCACCGCATGACGCAGCGCTGGGGCGACACGCTCTACCAGCCCACGCAGTGGTTCCCGCGCATCGCCAAGTACGATGATCTCTTCGGCTGGGACACCGAGATCTATCTCGGCCCCTCGGAGTTCTACAACAACTTCGGCCGCTTCGACGTCCGCATCGACGCACCCGCCGGCTGGCTGGTCAGCGCCACCGGGGTCCTGCAGAACCCGCAGGAGGTGCTCACGCCCACCGCACGCGAACGGCTCGCGAGCGTGCTGCGCTCCGACGAGATCGTCACCATCGTCGGCGACGCCGAGGTCGGCCCCGGCCGCGCCACGGCGACCGGGACGAACGGGCGCTTGGTGTGGCACTATGTCGCCGACACCGTGAATGACTTCGCCTGGGCGACCGCGAAGAAGTTCAACTGGCAGGCCACCCGCGCCAACATCCCCGGCAAGGGCTACGTGCCCGTGCATCAGTTCTTCCAGCCGGGCAACGCCAATGCGTTCCGCGACGCGCTGCAGATCTCACGGCACGCGCTGGAGTTCTATTCCGCGCTGTGGTTCCCGTACGAGTTCCCGCAGCTCACGTTGCAGGACGGACCCAGCGCCGGCATGGAGTACCCCATGGTCATCAACTCCAACCGCGGCGCTGCCGACCACGAGACGGCCCATATGTGGTGGCCCATGGTCGTCGGCAACAACGAGACGCGCTGGGGCTGGATGGACGAGGGCTTCAACCAGTACATGAACATCTTGTCGGACGCCCACGCGGCGGGGCGTCTGCCGGTGCTGGACGGCCTCGGCCAATCGTACGGGCGCCGCAACGGCGACGAGAACGAGGCCGCCCTCATGTGGAACGCCAACTATGGTGGGCCCGCCGGCTACTCGTACCAGACCTACAGCAAGACGCCGCTGATGCTGTCGATGCTCGGCGGCATCTTCGGCGACGAGGAGGTCCAGCGGGCCCACCGTGAGTTCGGCCTCGCGTGGCGCTTCAAGCATCCCTCGCCCTGGGACTGGATGTTCTCGATGGAGCGCTCGCTCGGCGCGGACCTGGGCTGGTTCTGGAACACCTGGCTGTTCAGCAACGAGGCCACCCACCACGCCTTGGAGCACGTGCGCACGGTGGACGGCCGCAGCACCTTCACCGTGCGCCACCACGGCCAGATGCCCGCGCCCATCCACCTGCGGGTGCAGCTCGCCGCACAGGGACCTGCGGTGCGGGTGCCACCCGGGGCGCGGACGGTCGGCCCACTAGAATACGAGCTGACGTGGCCCGTCGAGATCTGGTTCGACGGCCGCCGCTCGCACAGCATCACCCTCGACTTCGGAGGACGTGCGGTGCAGCAGGTCACGCTGGACCCACACGCTCGCGTCCCGGACCGCGACCCTTCTGACAACGTCTGGCCTCGCACCACAGGAACACGATGACCGATCTCGCAGTGGACATTCGTGGCATCAGCAAGCGCTACGCCGAGCATGTGGCGGTGCGCGACCTGACGCTGCAGGTGCCGCGTGGCGCCGTCTATGGGCTTCTCGGCCCCAACGGGGCGGGGAAGACCACCTCGATCCGCATGTTGCTCAACATCATCGCGCCGGACACCGGCTCGGTGACCATCCTCGGGCGCCCGAACACCGACGTCGCCGTGCTGGACCGGCTCGGCTACCTGCCCGAGGAGCGCGGGCTGTACAAGAAGATGGAGGTGCGGCGCCTGCTGGTGTTCCTGGCGGAGCTCAAGGGCCTGAGCCCGCGCGAGGCGGAGCGGCGCATCGATGGCTGGCTGGAGCGGCTCTCGCTCAAGACCCCCGACAAGGACTGGGGCAAGAGCAAGGTCGACGAGCTCTCCCGCGGCATGCAGCAGAAGGTGCAGTTCATCGGCACGCTGCTGCACGACCCCGAGCTGGTGATCCTCGACGAACCGTTCAGCGGGCTCGATCCCATCAACGCGCAGGCGCTGAAGGATACCGTCGTCGAGCTCAAGCGGCAGGGCAAGACGGTGATCTTCTCGACCCACTTGATGGACAACGCCGAGCGGCTCTGTGACTCGGTGTGCATCATCGCCAAGGGCGAGAAGGTGCTCGACGGTACGGTGAGCGGCGTCAAGGCCGCGGCGGGCGATCGCACGGTGGCGCTGGCCTTCGCGGGCGGCGTGAACGCGGCCGTGGCGGCGGTATTGGCCGACCGCTCGCTCGTCGCCCACGCGGACGACCAGAACCGCTTCGTCGAAGTCGAGCTGGCGGCGGGTGCCGAGCCGCAGCGTCTGCTCGAACGGTTGATGCAGACGGGGGCACAGATCGAACGATTCGAACGGGTCCATCCATCCCTCCACAAGATCTTCCTCGAGAAGGTGGGGGCCACGGGCATTGAAGCGGGGATGTCAGGTCATGGCTAAGCTCTGGGCAGTGATCAAGCGTGAGTACCTGGAACGGGTGCGCACCAAGTGGTTCATCATCTCGACCGTGTTCGGGCCGCTGCTGCTGACGGCCTTGATGGTGCTACCGGCGATGATGACCGTGCGCAACATGCGCGACGCGAAGCTCTCGAAGATGGAGATCCTCGACGTCACCGGCAACGACCTCGGCGCGAAGATCGCCGCGCGGTTGACCGGGCCGATGGCCGACACCGGCGTCATCACCGTCCGTGCGCTCGACGTCGCCGCGCTCGCGTCGGCGGAAGAGGAAGCGCTCGCGCGCGTGCAGTCGAAGGACATCGCGGGGTACCTCGTGCTGGACTCGGGCACCGTCGCCGGACGCAGCGCGCGCTACGCGGGCCGCAACGCGTCCAGCACGGGCGAGATGGACGGCATCGAGTCGGCCATCCGTGCCGTGGTGTTGAACGACCGCTTGGAGCGCGAGGGCTTGGACCCGGTGCGCATCCAGCAACTCACGCAGACGCGTGTGCAGCTGGCCACCGAGCGCATCACCGACAAGGGGCGCGGCGGCTCGGGCACCGGTTCGCAGATCCTCGGCTTCATGGTCGCGTTCCTGCTCTACATGATGCTGATCCTCTACGGCCAGAACATCCTGCGCTCGGTGCTGGAGGAGAAGACCACACGCGTCGCCGAGGTGATCGTGGCGAGCGTAAAGCCGGATATCCTGCTGGCGGGCAAGGTGTTCGGCGTGGCCGCCGTGTCGCTCACGCAACAGGTGGTGTGGATCCTGAGCGGCGTGCTGCTGTGGCGTTTCCGCGGACCGCTCCTGGCCAAGGCCGGCGCGGGTGAGATGCCGCCGATCCCCTTCCCCGAGGTGGGCGTGGGCGTGCTGCTGCTGTTCGTCGCGTTCTTCCTGTTCGGCTTCCTGTTCTACGCCGCTTTGTTCGCGGCAGCCGGTGCGACGGTGAACAGCGACCAAGACGCCCAGCAGGCCGCACAGCCGGTGACCCTGCTGCTGGTGGCGAGCATCATCTTCGTGCAGCCGATCATGATGGCGCCGTCGAACACCATGGCGCAGGTGATGTCGTGGCTGCCCTTCTCGGCGCCGATCATCATGCCGCTGCGGATGGCCGTGGTGCCGGTCTCGCCGCTCGAGCTCGGGCTGGTGCTCGCCGGGCTCCTGCTCTCCTGCATCGCGGCGATCTGGTTCGCGAGCCGGATCTACCGGGTCGGCTTGCTCATGTACGGGAAGCGGCCGACGCTGCGCGAGCTCAGTCGCTGGGTGATGCAGTCGTAGCGCGTCGGCAGATCGCGCCGACCGACCACGGGGCGCAGTGCGGAGCACGCACTGCGCCCCGTCGCGTTACACTCCTGCGCCGCAGTGCTGCTCGAAGGCCGCCTTCAGCTCCGCCGCGAGCGTCCGTGCGTCGCGCCCCTCGATCTGCCAGCGCTCCATCATGTACACCAGCTGCCCGTCCTTCAGCAGTCCGATCGACGGCGAGCTGGGCGCATAGCCCGTGAAGTACTCGCGCGCGCGGCGCGTCGCATCGCCGTCCTGCCCCGCGAACACCGTGAACAGCTGATCCGGCTTCACCGCCTGCTGCACCGCCTCGGCCACGGCCGGGCGACAGTTGCGCGCCGCACAGCCACAGACCGAGTTCACCACGACCAGCGCGGTGCCCGGCGCGTCCTTCAGCGCCTCGTCCACTGCCGCCGCCGAACGCAGCTCGCGGAAGCCCACCGTCGTCAGCTCGGCGCGCATCGGCGCGACCATCATCTCGGGATACATCTCGTCACACTCCGGTCAGGGTCACAGGTCGTCCAGCGAGATCTCCTCGCGCACCAAGGCGAGGATCGCCGGCTGCGGGACGACCAGATAGGTCTCATTCTCGAACGTGATCTCCACGGCGGCCTTGCGGAAGAACAGCGCATAGTCGCCGACCTTGGCCTGCATCGGCACGAAGCGCGTCTCGCGCTGCCGCGCCTTCCACGGCTCGTCCGAGCTCGCGTCACCCATGTCCGGCATCGGGTGCCCGGGACCAGTGGCGACGATCTCGCCGCCCTGCACCTGCTGCGAGTCCACCGCCGTCGGCGGCAGATACAGCCCCACGCGGGTGCGCTGCTCGGAGTCCTCCACCTTCACGAGCACACGGTCCCCAACGACGATCAGTTGCTTCTTGAGCACGGCGGCAGTAACGGGAGAAGGGTATTCGGGAAATATAACCGGACCGCCCCAGGTTCCCGACGCGCGCCGGCCCCACGGCGCTCCGCTGGCGACCTCAGCGCACCAGCCAGAACTCCGACTGCCGCCGGTACACCCAACGCGCCTTGCCGTCGGGCCCCACCGCGAAGTCCTCCTCCTGCGCGATCCGCACCGGCTGCCCGCCCCATTCGGCCACCGGCGTGGTCACCTGCAGCTCGCTCGAGAACCACATCGAGCCCGTCACCTTGTGGTCGCCGCGGCCCGGCACCCCATCCTGATAGTCCCACAGCCCGATCAGCGACCCCGCGCCGTGCCCGTGCAGGCCGATGGGGTGGCTGTACACGGTGCCGTCCAGCCCCTCGCGGCGCATGCGGGTCAGCACGTCGAAGAGGATGTCGTTCCCCGAACGCCCGGGCGCCGTGGCCTCGAACAGGAGGTCCTGCAAGCGGTTCGCGCGGCCCAAGGCAGCCCGGAGCCCTGCCGGGGCGGCGTTCTCGCCCTCACGGAGCACGTAGGCGTTGTGCTGGGTATCCGTGTTGAGCCCCAGGGCCGTGATCCCCACGTCGCACCACAGCAGGTCCCCCCGCTCGATCACCGGGTCCTCGCCCAGGGCCGCCGCCGAGACACCCCGCCGCTGCACGGACACGGACGGCTGGAACCAGGTCGCCAGCCCCAGGTCGGTCACCCGCTGACGCCACCACCACACCAGGTCACTGGTCCGCGTGACCCCGGGGGTGATGGTCCGCGCCGAGAACATCTCCTCGATCAGGGACCAGACCAGTTGCTGCAGCTCGCGGTAGAAGCGCGTTTCGTCGTCTAGGCGCAGCGCGAGCAGGTCCACGGCCAAGCCCTCGACCGGCGTGAACTTCGCGGCCCACGTGGGCCCCAGCGCCTCCCGCATCCCCTCGTACTCGCCGGCACTGAGCCCATCCGCGAAGGCGAAGGTGCGCGACACGTTGATCCCGATCTTCTGCGGCTGGCGCTCGTCGATCACCCGCTTCAGCACCTGCCACTGCTCGTCGCCCCACAGCTCCGCCGTGCGGCCGGCGACGCCCGCGAGCCCCGGGATCTCCTTCGTCGTGCGCACCGCCTCGTACACGCCGCCCTGCGAGGTCCCGCCCAGCGCCAGGCGCTCCACGCCCCGCTCGGCGCCCCGGTCGTGGAACACGTAGATGGTGCGCCGCCGCGCCGCGAAGGTCGTCGGCGCCGTGATCGCGCGGAACAAGGGATCCTCGTTGTACTCGCGCATGGGGATCACCCAGAAGTCGATCCCGTACTGCCGCATCAGCGCGGGCAGGAACTGCTCCATGCGCTGGACCAGCCACTGCTGCTGACGGGCGGCCTGCTCCCGTGCGGTCCCGAAGGGCCGCGACCCCCCGGGGGACTGCGCCGCCGCGACGAGCGGCAGGAGGGCGACGAGCAGCAACGCGCGAAGCGAACGCATAGCGGAGTGGTCAGCGGCGAGAGAGGGCGGACATGCGCCGCACGGCACGCATGATCAGGGGGAGGACGGCGATGCGGGCTGGTCCAGCCCGCGCTGCACCAGCTGCACGACCACCGCGAGCACGGCGGCGAAGACGGCGATCACCACCACGCGGGTGAGCAGCGTGGTGATGGTCATGGGGACCAGGTCCGCCCAGGTGGCGATGGCGCGGCCGATACGCTCCTGCCCCAGGAGCTGCAGGCCGACACTGGCGATGCTCTCGCCCGCGGCGACCAGCGCCCCGAACGCCGGCGCGCGCCACTTCCAGCTGCGCAGCGGGAAGTTCGCGAGGTGACCGGCCGCCATCGCGCAGAGCACGGCGATGCCGACCACCACCGCGACGACGAGCAACAGCGCCCGGTCGGGCTGCAGGACCGCCAGCACCAACCAGCGGTAGGCGCGCACGACCACGCCGGTGAGCAGCGCGTACGGCACCAGCGCGAGCGTCGTGCGGCGCAGGACGGACGGCTCTTCCAGGTGCCACGCGATGCGTCGCCGCGGAAAGAACTCAGCCATGGTCCTCCAGTCTACCCCAGAGTCCCGCCCGCGGCCACCAGGCGGCCGGCCCGCGGGCGCTGCGACGGCTCAGCGGATGATGTGGCCCAGCCGTCCCCAGCGGATATCCGTCAGGGCCGGGAGCGGACGATCGGAGTCGTCCGCGTTGTACGAGTAATACACGAACAACGGCCGCCCGCGGAAGTTCTCGCGCGGCACCAGGCCCCAGAAGCGCGAGTCCTTGGAGCCGTGCCGCGCATCGCCCAGCATGAAGAAATGCCCGGGCGGCACCAGCAGCGGACCCCAGTCGTCGAGCGTCGGCGACGGCGGCTCACCGAAGCGCGTGCCCGGCAGCGTGTGCGCGGCCTGCCACGCGAACAGCGGGCTCACCTCACCGCCGAGTCCGTCGTCGAGCGGCGTGGGCTGATGGGCTTGCGGCTGTGGCTCCCCGTTGCGGTAGAGCATGCCGGCCCGCATGTGCAGTGTGTCTCCCGCGACGCCGACGATGCGCTTCACCAGCGTCGGCGTCGGATCCCAGGGTTGGTCCACCTGCACCGGCGACACGAACACCGCGACGTCGCCCAGCACGGGTTCCGCGTAGCCCGGCAGATTGATGCGCGTGAACGGCACGTGCGGCCCGTAGCGCAACTTGTTCACGAACAGCCAGTCGCCGATCAGCAGCGACGGGATCATCGAGCCCGACGGGATCCGGTACGCCTCGATCAGGAAGGTGCGCAGGACCAGGAAGAGCGCGATGGTCCCGGCGATCGATTTCACATTCTCCCACGCGCGCCCGCCCTTGGGCGCGCGCGCGGCAGCGACTGCAGAGGACACCGGCGGTGTCGGAGCGTCAGACTTCGTCACGAGGATCGGTGCGAGAGGACGTACGAAGGGGGCGGTCCACCGTGGGCCGCCCCCCCTGAGTACGTCGCCAGCGGCGTGAAGGTTGCGCCTACTTGAGGTGCTTGTTCACGAGCTTGGTCATCTCGAACATGTTGACCTTGCCCTTGCCGCCGAAGACCTTCTTCAGCTTGTCGTCTGCGTTGATCTCGCGCTTGTTCTTCGCGTCCTGCAGGCCGTTCTTCTTGATGTACGCCCACACCTTCTTGGTGACCTCGGTGCGCGGCAGCGCGCCGGCGCCGACCACGGCGGCGAGATCGGCCGACGGCGTCATCGCCTTCATGAACGCGGCGTTCGGCTTGCGCGCCGTCTTCTTCTTCGGCGCGGCCTTCTTCGCGGCCTTCTTCGGTGCGGCCTTCTTCACGGCCTTCTTCGCGGCCTTCTTCGGCGCGGCCTTCTTCGCAGCCTTCTTCGCGGCGGGCTTCTTCGCGGCCGGCTTCTTCGCCGCCGCCTTCTTGGCCGGCTTCTTCGCGGCCTTCTTCTTCGCTGCCATGCTTCGACTCTCCCGGAAGAGTGAGTACTGTGCGTCAGAGACGGCAGATACCGTTCCGACACGTAAACGCTAGTAGCGGCAGGGGGTTTGCACCAGAGGGGGCGCCCTGCGGCGCCACAGGGGGTTTCCCTCTGACGGCGCCCGGGCGCCCCCGGGGCGCTACCGCGACTGCAGCCGCCGGAGCATCTCGCGGTCCCAGGGATCGCCCTGCAGATCCCCCTCGGGACGCTCCGGTTCGGCCTGCGGCGTCTCGAGGATCAGCGGGATCCCCTGCGAGCGCGGATCGTCCAGCAGCCAGTGGAAGGGCGCGAGCCCGATCGCGCCGTCCCCGAGCAGCGCGTGGCGATCCTTGTTCGCGCCGAGCGTCCCCACCGAGTCGTTCAGGTGGAAGAACGCCGGGGCCTCCCCCGTCGCGTCGCAGAACGCGTCCAGCACGGCCCGCAGCGCCTCGGGCGACGCCGCGATGTCGTGCCCCGCGGCGAACAGGTGGCAGGTGTCGAGGCCGTACCCACTGCGCGCCCGCAGGGCCGCCGGCACCCGCGCGAGGATGCCCGCCACCTCCTGCGGCGTGCGCCCCACCGTGCGCCCCGCACCTGCGGTGTTCTCGACCAGCACGCGCGCGCCACCGGGATGCGCGTCCAGCGCCTGCGTCACCGCGTCGCCGACCCGCGCGACCGCCTCGGCCAGATCGCCCGTCCCCGCCGAGCCGGGGTGGAAGCAGCACCCCATCGCCCCCAGCGCCGTGGTGCGCTCGAGCTCCTTGGCCAGCGCGGCGGCCGCCCGCGTCGCCTTCTCCGGCTCGGGCGATGCCGTGTTCAGCACATACCCCGCATGCACCACCACATGCGCCCCGTCGATCCCGGCCACCGCCAGGGCCTCGCGGAATCGGCTCGCCCGCTCGGCGCGGACGCTCACCTTCTCGTTGTAGAACTTGGGCACGGCCGAGAAGACCTGCAGCGCGCGGAACCCCGTATCCGCCGCGCGCGCCACCGCCTGATCGACGCCGCCCGTGTCGATGGTGTGCGCCCCGATGTAATGCGTCATTCCGCCTCCGGTCGCTGCGTGGAGAGATCGAGCATCCGCACGCCGTTCGCATACTCCACCGAGCGCGGGGAGTCGATCGCGCGCAGGCGCGAGAGCACCTCGCCGATCCGCACGGCCTGGGCCGCGACCTCGGCCAGCACCCCCTCGCGCTCCGCCGGCGGGATCAGCCCGAGCTGCAACAACTGCGTGTGGCCGAGCAGCGCCGCCAGCGGGTTGTTGATCTCGTGCTGCACCGTCACGACCGTCTCGGCGATCCCGGCCAGGTAGCGCGCCGAGCGCAGGGCCTCCTCCGCGGCGCGATGCTCGGCCTGCGTCGCGATCCGCCGCTCCGCGATCACGATCCGCGACTGCAGTGCGTCGGCCGAGAAGGGCTTGCTGAGGTAATCGTCGGCCCCGGCATCGAGCGAGCGCATCAGCGCGTCCTCGCCGTCCTGCGCGGTGACCATCAGCACGAAGGCACTGCGGCTCGCCTCATCGTCGCGCACCTGCCGCAGCACGGCCAGGCCGTCCGTGGCAGGCATCTGCCAATCGAGGACGATGAGCGACGGCCGGTCGGCGGCGATGCGCCGCAGCGCGGCCGCACCGTCCTCCGCCACGGCGACCGCGTGGCCCCGCTGGCGCAGGGCCGCCGCGATCAGTTCGCGCATCATCGGATCGTCGTCAGCGACCAATGTCTGCATCGGGGGCTCTGCCGGTCGAGAGGGGCGGGCGCGGGTCCATGGTCCGACGATACTCTACCCGCGTGGCAGAGGAAAGAGGCCGTCCGGCGTGCTAGATTGCAAGGATCCGCGCTCGCGCCCTGCGGCGAGCGCCGTCCGCGCCATCCCACCCCGTCGTCTCCCGTCATGTCCGACTTCGCCGGTATCCGCCGCGTTCCGCGTGCGATCAACGAGCCCATCCGCGGCTACGCGCCGGGTTCCCCCGAGCGCGCCTCGCTCAAGGCCCGCCTGGCCACCATGAGCACCGAGCAGCCCGAGATCCCGGTCATCATCGGCGGCAAGGAGATCCGGACGGGGGACATCGGCACCGTGACCATGCCGCACGACCACCGGCACGTGATCGCGACCTACCACCGGGCCCGCCCCGAGGATGTGCATGCCGCCATCGCCTCCTGCGCGGAGGCCTGGAAGGACTGGTCCCGCTGGGCCTGGGAGGATCGGGCGGCGGTGTTCCTGAAGGCGGCCGAGCTGCTGGCCACCTCGTGGCGCGACACCATCAACGGCGCGACCATCATCGGGCAGTCCAAGACGGTGCATCAGTCCGAGATCGACGCGGCCTGCGAGCTGATCGACTTCTTCCGCTTCAACGTCGGCTTCGCGCAGGAGCTGTACACCGAACAGCCGATCGCCGACCACAGCATGTGGAACGTCAGCGACTACCGGGCGCTCGAGGGGTTCGTCTACGCGGTCTCGCCGTTCAACTTCACGGCGATCGGCGGCAACCTCAGCTCGGCGCCCGCCCTCATGGGCAACACGGTGCTCTGGAAGCCCGCCGCGACGGCGATGCTCTCGAGCTACTACGTGTACAAGCTGATGGAGGAAGCGGGCCTGCCCCCGGGCGTCATCAACTTCCTGCCCGGCGACCCGGTCGCCATCTCCGACATCGCGCTCTCGTCGCGCGACCTCGCGGGCGTGCACTTCACCGGGAGCACCACGGTCTTCAACAACATGTGGCGCACCATCGGCGCCAACATGGGCCAGTACCGTGCGTATCCACGCATCGTCGGGGAGACGGGCGGCAAGGACTTCATGATCGCGCATCCGTCGGCCGATGCGACGGCCTTCGCGGTCGGTCTGCTGCGCGGCGCCTTCGAGTACCAGGGCCAGAAGTGCTCGGCCGCCTCGCGCGCCTACATCCCGCGCTCGCTGTGGCCCACGGTGCGCGACCAGCTCACGGCCATGATGCGCGACGTGAAGATGGGCGACACCCGCGACTTCAGCAATTTCATGGGCGCCGTCATCGACAAGCGGGCGCATGACCGCATCAGCGGCTGCCTCGCGGACGCCAAGGCCAATGCGTCCATCGTGCAGGGTGGCACGGCCGATGCGTCGACGGGCTGGTTCGTGGAGCCGACGTTGATCGAGACCGCCGACCCGGCGTACCGCCTGATGCAGGAGGAGATCTTCGGGCCGCTGCTCACGGCGTACGTGTACGACGACGCGAAGTGGGCCGAGACGCTGGAGCTGGTCAACACGACCTCGCCGTACGCGCTCACCGGTGCGGTGTTCTCGCAGGACCGGCGCGCGGTGCGCGAGGCGCATCAGGCGCTGCGGCACGCGGCCGGCAACTTCTACGTGAACGACAAGTGCACCGGCGCGGTGGTCGGCCAGCAGCCGTTCGGCGGCGGCCGCGCGAGCGGGACCAACGACAAAGCGGGCTCCAAGCTCAACCTCGTGCGTTGGGTCAATGCGCGGACGGTCAAGGAGACCTTCGCGCCGCCGCACGACTGGCGTTACCCGTTCCTCGGTGCCGAGTGAGCGTTCGCTACGTCACCGCCGATGTCTTCACCGATCAGCCCTTCGGCGGCAACCAACTCGCCGTCTTCCCCGATGCCTCGGGCATCGCGGAGGAGTGGCTGCTCCCGATCACCCGCGAGTTCAATTTCTCCGAGGTGACCTTCTGCTACCCGCCCGTCTCGCCCGGGGCGACGCGGCGGGTGCGGATCTTCACGCCCGGCGGTGAGATCCCGTTCGCCGGCCACCCGACGATCGGCACAGCCCACGTGCTGGTCGCCATCGGGGAGGTGCCCGCGAGCGGCGACCAGGTCTCGCTGATCCTCGAGGAGGGCGTCGGTCCCGTGCCCGTCACCGTGCGGCTGTCCGATGGCCGCCCCGTGTTCGCGCAGTTCACGACGGCGCGTCTCCCGGAGGTCGGGCCACCGCCGCCCTCGCGCGGCGTCCTCGCGGACATCCTGGGGCTCGACGCCGGCGACATCGGCTTCGGGGGGCAGGCGCCGCAGGCGCTGTCGGTGGGCTACCCCTTCCTGCTGGTACCGGTGCGCGACACGGCGTGCGTCAGCAAGGCGCGCGTGCGCGTGGACCGATGGGAGTCGACGCTGCGATCCTCGTGGGCGCCAGAGATCCTCGTCTTCGCCCCGGACCCGGAGAACGGCCCCATGCACTACCGGGCGCGGATGTTCGCGCCGGGGATCAACATCGCCGAGGACCCCGCGACCGGGTCAGCGGCCGCCTGCCTCGCCGGCTATCTGGCGGCGCGGGTCACCGACCCCGACGTCACGCTGCGCTGGAGCATCGACCAAGGCGTGGAGATGGGGCGCCCCAGTCGCCTGGAGATCGAGGCCGATCGAGCGGACGGTGCGCTCCGGGCCATTCGCGTCGGGGGGGCCACGGTGCTGATGAGCGAGGGGACCCTGCAGCTCCCGCCGCCGCGCGACTGACGATCGTCGCGCAGCGGCGCAGCGTCCCACTCAGAACCGGGCGCCCAGTGAGATGTCGAAGCGCCACTGCTCCCGCGGGTAGAGCCCGCGCGCGAGATCGAGGCGCAGCGTTCCGTCGAGGACGCTGAGTCCGGTGCCGACGCCCGTGAGCGGTCGTCCCACCTCGCTCCACGCGTCGCGACTCCCCGTCCAACCCCAGTCGGCGTAGAGCGAGCGCCGCACCGCCCCGCCGCGCGCGAGCTCGGAGCGCACGAGCCAGAAGGCGTTGCCGGCCGCCGTACCCGCCGTTTGACCACGCACGGTCTGCAGGCCCCCGAGATACCAGAGCCGCTGCGCAGGGACATCGCCCACCGAGTGGCCCGCCGCGGTCGTCAGGCTGCCGAGCAACCCGAAGGGCAGGCCATGGGACGTCGTGAGATCCAGCGCCGCGCGACCGTACTCCGACGCACCGCCGGCACCTTCCATGCGCAGATCGCTGTCGACGCGCCAGCCGCGAGGATCCAGACCGAAACTGCGCTGCCAGCGCAGCGCCGCACCAGCGAAGCTGCCGCGCTGTGCCGCAAGATTCGCGATGAAGCGGTCGTCGTGACTGCCGCCGAACAGCGACCAGCGCGTCGTGACCGGCGCGGACCACTGCTGCTCCGCGAACACGCGCAGACTGGTGCGGCCGGCCGCTTCGCGGGTCCACGTGAGCTCACCGCCCCAGGCCCGGTGATACAGCCCTTCGTCGCGGGCGTACAGGGCATTGGCGAGCGATGCGCCGAAGGTCAGCGGAGTCCCCCAATCGTTCGACGACACGAGCCGCCGATAGGCCCCGACGCTCACGCTGCGCGGCCCGGCGCGTCGCTGCAGGGCCAGTTCCCCATTGGCCTGCCGGTCGCCGGTCCCGCCGCGCAACGCCGCCTGCCACGAGAGCCCAGCCCCCAGCTCCTGACGCAGGGAGAGCCCGGTGCTGAATCCCTCGACGCGGTTGTAGCGCGTCATCGAGATCCCGAAATCGGGAACGATGGGCTGCGGACCCCAGCCGGCCTGCAGGTTGAAGTCCAGCACGTTCCGCAGCTCCTCGCGACCCGCCGTGTTGAACAGCTCCTCGCCCGAGTCGAAGGGCGACGCGGGCAACTCTGGCGACCTCGCCAGCGACGCGACATCGCAGGGGACCCGCACGACCACCGGC